>Ga0116193_1002689_pt1 | contig 13288 bp, 14 predicted proteins | sample AD_UKC115_MetaG_FD_89892 | JGI IMG/M metagenome (GOLD analysis project Ga0116193, IMG submission 89892) | Active sludge microbial communities of municipal wastewater-treating anaerobic digesters from Hong Kong - AD_UKC115_MetaG | ecosystem: Engineered > Bioreactor > Anaerobic > Digestate... | reverse complement strand
TATTTCGCCAGGATCCAAGGTCGTTCCGGGGTAATTGGGATAACCGTATCGAGGCCCTCCTGCCTGCCTGCATTTTTACATACCATGCAATCATTACCGGAATAATTAGGAAAAGTGCAAAGCACCAGGGCCGCCCAAAACTGATATTTTCGAAATACGTAAATATCATATTATGCAGAAGGAGGGATTAGGTATAGATTCAATAGCCGAATGGCCTGTTTTAAACTTTGTTTTTGTTGTTCTGCCTGACCCTCCGAAGGAATAAATTTTGCAAACTTAACTGCATCTGCCTCTCTCAGCGAAGCTGCAATTTCAGAAACAATCCCTGTTTCAATATTATCCCCCTTCATCATCAAAAGCAAATCGCCGGTTGTTTTAGTTTCCATTTTCGTATTCTTCTGCCTGCTGTAATACCGTTTAAAGCAAACCGTCAGTACCTCGTAGAATGCCAAAACTTCTGCTCTGCTATTTCCTTTCCATTGCAACCCATCAAGCGTTTGAAGGGCCTCTTCAAAAGCCGGCAGCTTCGATTGAAATATAGAAGGGGGCCGCCTTCTCCTTTTTCTGATATAGAAATATACAAGCAGTGAAATTAGCAGAACTGCCAGGATAATAGCAACAATATAAATCCAACGGTTATTGGTTACCGTTACACCAAGATTTGGTTTTATATCTTTGAGGCCCGTGGTATCCGAAGCAGCAAAGCCAACCTCAACGGGAAGGGGCTGAGTCTTAATTGTTTTCTCCTTCCCTCCAAAAGCAATATCTACATCAAAAGAAGGGATAACTCTTGAGCCGGAATCAAAACTGGTTAACAGCATTACCTTATGCAACAGAAGGCCCTTATTACTTCTTGTGGTGTCGAAATGCCGGGCACCAATCAACACAAAATTCGGAATGGTATCCGGCAAATGGAAATTTACGGAATACCCGGTTCCGGGAAGTTCAATCTGTAATTCGTATTGAATCCTTTCGCCAATCAGTATATGGTAGCGATCTGCTTTTACCCCAACTGACTGAGCATAGGAGCCGATGGAAGGAAAAAGACACAATAAAATTGTCCGGATAATTATAATTGTATTCCTGTTAACCACCAGCTACTTTCTTTTTCTAAAAAATTTTTGCAGCACGTTTACATAATTTTCATCGGTACGGATATGTAGTAAATCGGCGCCGGCCTGCCTGAAATTTTTAATAGCCTCATCGTTTTGTGCAAAAAATGCCCGATGGTAAGCCTGGCGCACTGAGGAATTGGAACTATCAACCACCCTGATTCTGCCTGTTTCTGCGTCTTCCAGTTGAAGAAGCCCTGCATCCGGCAGGTCGATATCCATTTTATCGTATACTTTAATTCCAATTACATCATGCTTCTTTCCGATTACTTTTAAATCGTTTTGATACCCCTTATCCAAAAAATCGCTGAGCAGGAAAGCAATACTTTTTTGGCGGGTAATATTATTGAAATAACGGATCGCCTCATCGAGGTTGGTACCCGAGCCGGACACCCTTGCCGAGAGCAGCTCTCGTACCAGGTACAAGGCGTGCGGCCTTCCTTTTTTGGGAGGGATGTATTTCTCCACCTTATCGCTGAAAAAGATAATCCCCACTTTATCATTATTGGAAACTGCGCTAAATGCAATTACGGAGGCAATTTCGGTTATTAATTCCCGTTTTATTTTCCCTGATGTGCCAAAGAGGTTACTTTTACTAAGGTCGATCAGGAGCATAACCGTAAGCTCCCTTTCTTCTTCAAAAAGTTTAGTGAAGGGATGCGAAAACCTGGCGCTTACATTCCAATCTATAAATCGCACATCATCGCCTTCGGCATACTCCCGAACCTCCCTAAAACTCATTCCTTTCCCTTTAAATGCGGAATGGTACTCCCCCGAAAAGAGATGCGTGGTAATTTTTTTCGACTTGATCTCCAGTTCCCTTACTTTTTTTAACAACTCGGTGGTAGAAAGCAGGGGCAACCCGGTATCGGGCAGAGGCGATGGAGTCTTTTTATTTCTTTTAAAAAACAGCAATGGTACAATCTTAAGGGACGTTAACTGCGCTTAGTATCTCATCAATAATATGTTCAACGCTCATGTTCTCCGCCTCGGCTTCGTAGGTGAGCCCAATACGGTGCCGCAGCACGTCTTTAGCCATGTTGCGTACATCTTCCGGAACCACATATCCACGTTTATTAAGGAAGGCATTTGCTTTTGCGGCAAGGGAAAGGTTAATGCTGGCCCTGGGAGACCCGCCAAAGGAAATCAGCGGCGCCAGTTTTGAAAGCTGATATTGATTGGGGAAGCGGGAAGCGAATACAATATCTAAGATATAATTCTCCACTTTTTCATCCACATATACCTGGCGTACCAGTTCACGGGCAGCAATAATTTCGGCGGTAGAAGCAACCGGTTCAATTTTAGGTTGCACATTGCCTAACGAATTTTGCCGGATGATCTGTTGCTCCTCCTGTTTTGATGGATAACCCACCACCACCTTCAGCATAAAACGGTCAACCTGAGCCTCGGGTAATGGATAAGTACCTTCCTGTTCGATGGGATTTTGCGTTGCCAGAACCAAAAAGGGTTCCTGTAATTTATAGCTGGTATCGCCAATGGTTACCTGCCGTTCCTGCATGGCTTCCAACAAGGCGCTTTGCACTTTAGCCGGTGCCCGGTTGATTTCATCAGCCAAAATAAAATTGGAAAAAATGGGGCCCTTCCGTACAAAGAACTCGTTCTTCTGCTGGTTGTAAATCATGGTGCCCACCACATCCGCAGGGAGCAGGTCGGGGGTAAACTGAATCCGGCTAAATCCTGCATTCACGGTAGTGGCCAATGATTTAATGGATAGTGTTTTGGCCAATCCCGGAACCCCTTCTAACAATACATGGCCACTGCTTAACAGGCCAATCAGTAACCGTTCAACCATATCGTGCTGGCCTACAATTACCTTACTGATCTCATCATTAATCCGGGTTAAAAATCCGGAGGAATAACTAATTTTTTCATTTAGTAGCCGGATGTCTTCTGCCGTTTGTAGCATATATTAATCTCGTTTTTCCCTGTCGGGATATTGGCAATAATTTTTTCCTTCTCTGCAAATTTGCATAATCAATGCCGTTAATTACAAATTATGACAACAGTTTAGCAAAAACTTAGCCGTAATTACTTCTTTACCTGAAATATTTTTCTGCAGCTAAGAAAGATATTTTCCGGCCACAGGCATTCGCCTTCCTTTTCCAAATGCCTTGGGAGAGACTCTGATGATGGGACAGAACTGGTTGCGTTTATACTCATTTAAATTCACCATTTTCAAGACACGATCAACCAATGCCGGATCAAACCCCATTTCTTTAATTTCTTCGGGGCCTAAACTGCGTTCAATATACTGGTACAGGATCCGATCCAGCATGTTGTAATCCGGAAGGCTGTCACTGTCTTTTTGATTCGGTCTAAGTTCGGCAGATGGGGCCTTATTTATTATAGTCAGTGGAATAAATTCCTTTTCCCGGTTGATGTATTTTGCCAGTTCATACACCTGCAATTTGTAACAATCTCCCAAAACCCCCAGCCCACCGGCCATATCTCCGTAAAGGGTTCCATACCCGGTAGCCAGTTCACTTTTATTAGAGGTATTAACCAAAATATTTCCAAACTTATTGGCAATCGCCATCAACAGGTTACCTCGAATCCGGCTTTGAATATTCTCTTCGGTTACATTAAAAGGCATACCCTCAAACAAGGGATGAAGGGTGGATAGGAAAGCCTCGTAAACCGGATTGATGGGTATCTTCACGAAGGGGTTACCCAGATTTTTACTTAGTTGTACCGCATCCTCAACCGAATGAATGGAAGAAAAGGCAGAGGGCATCAATACGGCCTGGACAGATTCAGCGCCCAGGGCTGTGCTAACAAGCGCCTGAGTTACTGCACTGTCGATACCTCCACTGCTCCCTAAAATGGCACGCTGAAATCCCATTTTTGAAAAATAATCCCGGATGCCCAATACCAGTGCATCATGCACATGGCTGATATTCATTTTTGAATCCAGTTCTTTAGGGGCCAATTCTTCATTTGGAACATGGGAGGCTTCGATAAAGCAGTTACCTGTTATGGTGCCGTCATCATGAAATAAGAACCCTTCAAGTCCTTCGGCAAAAGAAGGCAGTTCGCCGCAAATATTTCCCTGTTTATCAAATACCAGCGAGTTCCCGTCAAATACGATTTCTGTTTGGCTGCCTACTGCATTGCAATAGAAAACAGGAAGATTATATTTTAACACATTAGCTTTGAGGATAGCCTTCCGGTCTTCCTCATGCGTGTAATCAAACGGGGAGGCAGAAAGGTTAATTAACAGGTCGGGGGATTGTTTACTTAAATAATCCATTGGGCAATGGGTGTAGAGCGGGTCGGCACCCAGGTTCCAGATATCTTCACAAACGGTAAGGGCTATACGCTTATTTTGATAGGCTACAACATTCCAATCCGAAGCAGGCTCAAAATAGCGGTCTTCATCAAACACATCGTAGGTGGGCAGGCAGGTTTTTTGAACCACCTGTTTCACCTTACCATCTGCCAGGAACCACGCAGCATTGTATAAATTTTTGCCCTGCAGGGTATCATTTTTTTGGGGAGCCCCAACAATAACCGCAATCCCATGAGCATAACCAGAAATTTTCTCTATTGCCTCATTGCAACAATTGATAAAGTCGTTAAAAAATAGAAAGTCGGCAGGCGGGTAGCCGCATACGCACAACTCACTAAACACAATTAAATCGCCACCGTTAGCTTTTGCCTGCTCAATGGCGGATATGATTTTTGCAGTATTGCTGTTAAAATTTCCAATATGATAGTTCTGCTGGGCTAAAAAAATTTTCATCGAGGCTGCTGTTCTTAAGAAATGTCTTTCTTTTGTAAAGTTAAATTATTAACCCCATGCGCATCCTGGCGGGAATTCTCATTTGTAGTTTTCTTTTTTCCTGTAGTACAAACAATAGGCCCGACGTTTCCGGAATTAAAGTAACCCTTAAATTAGAACGGTTTGAAAAGTCGCTGTTTAATATGGACACGGTACATTTTGCCGAATCTATGGACCGGCTTGTAAGGGAATATCCCGGATTTGCACCGGTTTATTTTACCCGTATCTTAAATTTAGACCCGCATTGGCCTTCGGATACCACGGCCGGATATATCAAGGGCTTCCTGACTTCTTACCGTCCCTTATACGACAGCGCTGAATCGCTGTTTCCAAATTTTAAGGATGAAATGAATGAAATTGAGCAGGGGCTGCGGTATGTAAAATATTATTTTCCAAAATACAGGATACCCCAAAAGGTGATTACTTATATAGGGCCGGTGGACGGTTATGGCGACATCATCACCGACAGCGCTTTGGTTGTAGGCCTTCAACAGCACATGGGTGCCGATTTTTCGATGTACCAAATGGATTGGGTGCAGCAAATCTATGCAGACTACATTACCCGTCGATTTGCGCCTGAATACATTCCGGTTAATGCCATTAAAAATATAGTTAACGATATGTACCCCGAATCGGGAGAAGATAAAAGCCTGATCGTAAAAATGGTGGAAAATGGCAAGAAATTGTATTGCATGCAACAATTGTTACCGGATGTGGATGAATATTTAATCATTGGCTATACCAAATTACAATTAGAAAAATCCTATGATGGGGAAGCGCAGATCTGGAACCTGTTTATCCAAAATAACCTGTTGCAATCGGTAGATTATAACCTGATAAAAAACTATGTAGGAGAAAGCCCCAAAACACAGGAATTGGGAGACGGTTCGCCAGGGAATATCGGTAGTTTTACAGGCTGGCAGATCGTTAAAAAATATGCTGCTGCAAACTCAAAAATTTCCTTAAAAGAATTGATGGATACCCCTGCAGAAACAATTTTCAGAGAAGCCAAATACAAACCCTGATTAGTTTAACTTCATGGGTGCCGTCATATAAAAAACCGGAATACCCACCTCAAACTGCTGGTGGTTTGATAAATTCTTCAGGGTATAATATCCAAACATCCGGCCCATCTCCGATCGTAGGTTACAGCCGCTAATGTATTGGTATTCGCCACCGGGTTTTATGATGGGTTGAACGCCTACCACTCCTTCTCCGGTAACTTCCCTGCGGCTTCCTTCACTATCAAAGATGAACCAATGCCGCGTTAATAATTGTACCGGGAAACTGTTTTCATTTTGAATGAGGATCCGGTATGCAAACATAAATTCATGAGACACCGGATTGCTATACTCCGGTTGATAATAGGTTTCAACACTCACCTTTACGCCACCTGAAATTTTCGAAGTCATTTCTTCCTCATTTTAATTCAAAATACTCAAAAAGTTGAGAGATTACCCACCAACCATGGAAAATTCAACTTTTTAACAAAAAACCAATTATTTCTCCTGCTTTCCATGCTGTAAGGCATTTTTATATTTAAGCACGAGCCTGATTCATATCTTTTTTGTTTTTGAGAACCCATTCTTTAGCAACCATTGAAATATCTTCTCCCTGTTATCACCCTGAATAATTATTTCATTCCCTTTTACAGAACCGCCCGTTCCGCAAAATGATTTTAGTTTTTTACCCAATTCAATCATTTCTGATTGAGGTCCAAAAAAATTCTCAACCAGGGTAACTGCTTTTCCTCCCCGGTTCTTCGTATCAAGCCTGATTTTCAACAATTGATTTGAAGGGGAGATAGCTTCCTCCGGTTCCGGTTTATCTTCATTCAACTTAAAATCGGGGTTCGTTGAATAAACGATTCCTCCCGAATAATATTTTTTAGCCATCTTTATTTTTCGATTACTGCTTTTAAACTAAGATCCAGGCTTTTGGCCTGGTGGATGATAGCGCCACTGGATATAAAATCCACCCCGGTTTGGGCATACTCCCTGATATTATCAAGCGTTATCCCGCCGCTGGCTTCCGTCTCGTAACGGCCGGCTATCAACAATACAGCCTTGGCAATTTCTGCGGGATTAAAATTATCAAGCATAATCCGGCTGACCTTCCCTACCCGAAGTACTTCCCTTACATCGTCCAAACTTCGGGTTTCCACTTCTATGGGCAAGGATAACTGGTTTTCTTTCAGAAAGGCATTGGCCTTTTGAATGGCAGGGGTAATCCCTCCGCAATAATCGATATGGTTATCCTTCAGCATAATCATGTCATATAATCCAAAGCGATGATTAAATCCGCCTCCAATTCTTACCGCTTCCTTTTCAAGCAACCTGAAGTTGGGCGTGGTTTTGCGGGTATCAAGTAGTTTCGCATGGCAACCTTGCATTTGCTTTACATATTGTTGAGTAAGGGTGGCAATTCCACTCATTCGCTGCATACAATTTAAGACCAGCCTTTCGCACATTAATATCGTATGTACATCTGCATACACTTCAAACGCAAGCTGCCCAGGCTCCATCGGATCTCCGTCCCTTTTGAAAGAAACAAACCTAATTTCAGGTTGCATGTATTTAAATATCCTTTCGGCCACATTCACCCCGGCCAGAATTCCCTGCTGTTTAATTTTTAAAACGGCTTTCCCCCGGGCCTCTTTTCCTATACTGCTGCGGGTTGAATAATCACCTGGTCCAATATCCTCCTGCAGGGCATTCTTTATTAATATATTTAATAAATTATCGTACTCCATTTGGCAAAACTAACCTTCGCTAATGGCAAAAAAAAATCCCCGGCAAGCGGGGATATAAAGCCTGATTAAAATTATTGCGTTTCAAACCTGATTTCCTGTAATAAGTGCACCCCATTCTTTTGTTTCATAAAAACAGTGGTGCGGTAATTCCCGTTCCGGGTAACCAGGGTACCGATGCAATATTGAGATCCGGAGTTTTCTCCTTTGTGCAGAATTTCAAAATTTCGCACCGGATTATTTTTAAAAAAATCGGTAAGCACGGCCGCTGCCTGTCCTTTACTATAACTGCCGCTTTTTGCCGGAAGGGTAATTTCCACCGTATTATCAAAGTACCTGGCTATCCCTTCGGCATTGCCGTTCTTTAAAGCATTCACTACTTCATCAATATTCAATAAGGCAAAACTGGAAAGGAAGATTGCCACAGGAAGCATCGTAAGGGTAAATATTTTATTCATATTGACCGGTTTACTGATAAAGACCAAACAAAAAACGTTCCCATTAAAACAAAATTGTCCTTTTTAGCATTTTCAAAATACAATAAATCCAGGTCAAAGTCAAGCCAAAATTTTAGTTTTACATTATGGAAAATCAAAAAGCGATACTTATTATTATGGATGGGTGGGGGCATGGGCAAGTGCCTGAAAGTGATGCCATTCTGCATGCAAAAACCCCATTTGTTTCTTCCTTATATACAAAATATCCCAATACAACCCTGGTTACCTGTGGGGAAGCGGTAGGGCTGCCAAATGGGCAGATGGGGAATAGTGAAGTAGGGCATTTAAACCTGGGTGCCGGGCGTATTGTATATCAGGAATTGGAGCGAATTAATGTGGCCATTCGAAATAACGAACTGCAACAAAACCCGGTATTGCTGGAAGCCATCCATTTTACCAAAACCCATTCTGCCCGTCTGCACCTCATAGGCCTGGTGAGTGATGGCGGGGTGCACTCCCACATCAACCATCTGAAAGCGATTTTAAGTACCTGCCAATCCCAGGGTCTGAAAGATGTTTTCGTACATGCGTTTACAGATGGCCGTGATACCGACCCAAAATCAGGAAAAGGATTTATCCAATCTCTCATCCGGCACATGGAAAACACTACCGGGACCCTGGCATCCATTATCGGGAGGTATTATGCCATGGACCGCGACCGCCGCTGGGAAAGGATAAAAATTGCCTATGACGCAATGGTAAATGGAAAAGGCGTTCTGGCAAATGATATGATTGAAGCCATCCAGGTTTCGTATGATGCCGGCGTTACGGATGAATTCATTAAACCCATTATTAATGAAAAGGCAAAAAACGGATGCATTAAAAACGGGGATGTGGTAATCTGTTTTAATTTCCGGACAGACCGCTGTCGTGAAATTACCACGGCATTAACCCAACAGGAATTCCCTGCCGAAGGAATGCATCCGTTGCAGTTGCATTATACCAGCATGACGGAATATGACAAGAATTTCAAGAACGTACAGGTAATTTTTGAAACCGATAACCTGCGAAACACGATTGGGGAAGTGTTGGCGGCTAACCATAAATCCCAACTTCGAATTGCGGAAACAGAAAAATATCCGCATGTGAGTTTCTTCTTAAGCGGAGGCCGTGAAGTGCCCTTTGAGGGAGAAAAGCGCATCATGATTCCCTCTCCCAAAGTGGCCACTTACGACCTTAAGCCTGAAATGAGTGCAGTTGAAGTAACGGATGCCGTAGTTAAGGAGATAAATGAAAACCAGCCAGATTTTATTTGTTTGAATTTTGCCAATGCCGATATGGTTGGGCATACCGGTGTTTGGGATGCTGTAATAAAAGCGGTGGAAACCGTAGATGGTTGTGTGGAAAAGGTAGTGACCGCCGCTTTAAATCACAATTACCTGATATTCCTGACGGCCGACCATGGCAATGCAGATTATGAAATAAATGCAGATGGCACCCCCAATACGGCACATACCCTTAATCCGGTTCCCTTATTCATCATACATAAAACCTGGAAGGGGAATATTAAACCTGGGAAACTTGGCGATATTGCACCCACTATTTTATCAATGATTAATGTCAGTATACCAAAGGAAATGACCGGAAACATCTTAACTTAACAGGATATTCCATTTATATGAAACTGCTAAAAAGAATTTTATTAATCCTCGTTATTTTATTTCTCCTGGTTCAGTTTATTCCCAAACCCGGAAAAAATTTATCAACAGAAACTTCATCTGCAGATATTCGACTCATGCATGCAATCAGTCCGGAGGTGGAAGCCATACTAAAAAGCAGTTGCTTCGATTGCCATAGTAATAACAGCAATTACCCCTGGTATTCCAAAATACAACCGGTTGCCTGGTTCTTAGGCCGGCATATTGATGAAGGAAAAAGGGAACTTAATTTTTCTGAGTTTGCCAATTACAGCCTCCGTAGACAGTTCCATAAAATGGAAGAAGTGGAAGAAACGGTAAAAGACGGAGAAATGCCTCTAAAATCTTATGCGCTGATACACAGATCAAGTAGGCTCACCCAAAGCCAGCGGGAAATTTTGATAAAATGGTCGGTATCAATCCGCGACAGCATGCAATTGATTTATCCGGCCGACAGCCTTATGAGAAAGAAAAAAGCTAATTAACACGGATATCCTCTGTTAATTTTACTCCATTCGTCACAATGCAGCGTAGCCGTATTCCTGAATGTCATATATTTATGAGGCACAAAAACTTATACTGATGACGGAAGAGCAAATGCTTGCCGGAAGTATTAAGAATAATGCTGTTGCCCAGGAAGCCTTGTACAACAGGTTCAGCCCAAAAATGCTGGGTGTATGTTACCGCTTTGCCAAAAACAGGGAAGACGCGGAAGACATGCTTCAGGAAGGGTTTATTAAAATATTCACCCAGTTACATCAATACCGGAATGAAGGCGCTCTGGAAGGGTGGATTCGCCGGATTATAGTACATACTTGCATTAATATTCTCAAAAAGAACAAGAAGTTTTCTGAAAGTGTGGATATTATTTATGCAAATAATATCCATGTGAAGGAGGAAATGATACCCTCCATTATGCAGGCAAAACAAGTGGTGGAGAGTATCCGTTTACTGCCCTTGGGATATAGAACGGTGTTGAACCTGTACGCCATTGAAGGCTATTCGCACAAAGAAATTGCCCGGCTGTTAGACATTGAGGAAAGTACAAGCAGGAGCCAGTACACCCGGGCCAAAGCTATTCTTGAAGAACTACTGATAAAACGAAAAATCCTATTAAAGCCATCGCAGAAAATGAATTATGGAGCCGTTGTTGATTCGCCCCGTTAACATCGCTGCGAACTGATTGAAAACACCAGACCAAAATGACTATTGTGAAAGATGGAACAACATTTTTTTCGGGACGGATTTGAGAACTACCTAAAAGACTCGGTAGAAAATTTCAGGATTTATCCATCGGGTAAGGTATGGAAAGGAATCTACAACAGTATGCACCCCGGAAGGCGCTGGCCTTCCCTTACCGTGATGTTGCTGTTTATCTTTTCTCTGCTTTACATTGGAATTACCCATAGCAACCAGGTAAATCCAAACAGGGAAACAGCACAAAATGCACAACTTTCGTATGCCGCTAACTTAACCGCCTCTAACCAGTCGGTTTCGTCTAATGTTTCCGACATAAATAATCACGGATTAATAGTCAATGCAGTAAATCCTAATATCAAATTCCTCCCGGAAAAAAACAAAGTTTCAAAAACCGATATTGAAAAATCATCACAAAATAATTCGGACAAACCCATAAGTTCAAAGAAATCAAAAAAGACCTCCCATTGGAATAAAAATAAAGCCTTTCATATCTCCACAAACCCTTCCAGCCTGGCAGGCTTTAGTAAACCGGCTCCCGATGCGATACAAAATGCAGTTCAAACTGACCCTTCGATGAATGAAAGCGAATCGGAAGAACCATTATTATCGGTATTGCGAAAAAGGAATGATTCTGATTCCTATATTTTCACTTCACATTCCACTCCGGCCATAAAGAAGAAAAATTCATTTGTTGCGAAGGATTTTACCAGCCCGATAACCGCCGAAAAAGAATGGATAGAGGACTTTGCTTTTCATAATCAGCCCAAACTCAAAGCCTGGAAAACCAGTGTGGATTATGAAGCTTATGTTACACCTTCTATTGGATACAGGAGTTTAAAAACAAATGTGAGATTTAAAAATGCTTCGCGCACGGCAACACCAGTGCCTTTATTTAATTCGAATGCAGAAGATCCGGAAGTAGATCATCTACCCGCCTTCAACTTCGAAGCCGGGGCGGTTGCCAGATACCATACATCGAGTAAGTTATTATTAAAATTCGGGGTACAATTTAACTATACCAATTACCTGGTGATGGCAACCAAAATGAACCATTCGACAGCCACTTCCCTGTTATTGAACGATCTTAATTCCGGGTCTCCTTACCTGGTTTCAAAATCGAGTAACCTCTCTAACATCAGTGGCCTGGCTGCCACCTCCGAAAACAATGAAAGTTATGAGTTATCAATTCCTTTGGGACTTGATTTCCGGCTTGCCGGCAATGGAAACCTGCAATGGTTTGCAGGGGCCACCATTCAACCCGGACTAGTTTTTGGCGGTAACAGTTTATTGCTTTCAGCAGATACCAAATACTATATCTCTGATAACAGCCTGCGCCGGAAGTGGAACCTGAATACCGGTATTGAATCATATCTCTCGTACAAAACCCCAAGTGGAATTTCCATTTTAGCCGGACCCCAATTCAGGTACCAGGTATTTTCAAGCTATTCAAACGAATATAGCTTTAAAGAAAATCTATATAACCTGGGGTTGAAGATTGGGGTAGTTAAGAAGTTTTAACTTTTTTACTATATCTTTTTTTACGCAGCCTTTGTGCTGCGTTTTTTTTACGCTGAAGGGTTTAGTAAATTTGAGTTTATGTATCGTACACTTCTTTTCCTGATAATCATTATATGCCTGGGTTGCAAAACCAAAACAAAGCAGATCCTACCCTCTCCTCCTGTTATAGTTCAACAGAAAGAAGAGGTACACAACTTTTTTCCGGTAACAGCCTATTTAAAAGGCCAGATTGCGGATTTAAGAAATCAGGGAATAAATCCCATTTTATACAGGACCATCCGGCAAAAGCAAGATTCTTCCTGGGTAAAGAGTGAAGATTTTGATGCGTTGTTTCAGCCATTCCTGGTGCCGGTAATTGATAGTACAAACCAATCGGGAACCTTTGTTGAAAAATCTTTTGTAGATCAAACCATTAATGCCATTACCTTTTCTTACGACCCAAGGACGGCCCTTCCGGATTCCGCCACGCTCCGGAGATGGGATGTTTATATTGATCCGGAAACTCAAAAAGTAACAAGGATTTACCTTGTCAGGAAATTACCCTCCGGCCACCTGCAACAATTAACCTGGCAATCGGGAAAATGGTGCAAAATGCTGGAACTGGATCCCAATAAAGACGGGAATGCCGCCATCATCAGTCAAGAACAGGTGAAATGGGATTTTTAAATCATGACCCAGGAAGAATTTTCAACCATATCATCCGGAATACCCAAACAGCCCGGTATATATAAATATTTCGACAATACCGGTGAGCTAATTTATGTTGGCAAAGC
>Ga0116193_1002687_pt1 | contig 13301 bp, 11 predicted proteins | sample AD_UKC115_MetaG_FD_89892 | JGI IMG/M metagenome (GOLD analysis project Ga0116193, IMG submission 89892) | Active sludge microbial communities of municipal wastewater-treating anaerobic digesters from Hong Kong - AD_UKC115_MetaG | ecosystem: Engineered > Bioreactor > Anaerobic > Digestate... | reverse complement strand
CAAAATTTCGTCAAAGTTGCGACCGGTGCTCGCTGGGTAGGTGAACGTGGTGCGGATCGCCTTCTTCGGGTCGATGATGAATACGCTGCGCACGGTCTGCGTTGCCAGCGCGTTCGGGTGGATCATGTCGTACAGCGTCGCCACTTTCCGGTCCGCATCGGCGATGATCGGGAAGTTCACGACCGTGCTTTGCGTGTCGTTGATGTCCTCAATCCATGCCAGATGCTGTGGCACCGGATCAACACTCAGCGCGATGGCCTTGACGTTGCGCTTGCGAAACTCGGCATCGAGTTTCGACGTGGTGCCCAGCTCGGTGGTGCAAACTGGCGTGAAGTCAGCCGGGTGTGAAAAGAAGACGACCCAACTATCACCTGCCCACTCATGGAAGCGGATCGGGCCAATGGTTGATTCCTGGGTGAAGTCGGGGGCGGTGTCGCCGAGGCGAAGTGTGCTCATTGCAGAATTCCTTGCGAAAGGTGGACTGGTAAATGTTGCGACGGCGGTGCCGTGGCGAAACAGGCGGCTATGAGCTTTGTTTATGCAGAAATTTGCATATAAGGTTGTGCCTTGACTGGACTCAGGTTGCCCAGCGGCTGGTCACCATGTGCAGCTTGCAGGCGCTCCAGCATTGCCAGCCCCGCGGGCCAGGGGCCGAAGCCGGATTCGACGTTGATATGCCCGGCGCGGCCAATGCACTCGAACTGGGCGCTCCAGCGATCTGACCACACCGAGGCGGCGGTCAATCTCATCCAGGGATCGTTGGCGCTGGCGACGACGACCGCCGGGATGCCCAGTCGTTGATGCGGAATCGATGCGGTGATGGTGTCGCCAAGGTCCCCCGTTCGCCCGCGATCAGTTGTGTTGTCGCCAATCAGTCCCCGGGGGCCGAAGCGCTCGGGGTTGGCAGGCGCTACCAGTAGCGCCCCAGCCACCCGATTCGCGCGATCTGCGTTTTGCGTGAGTGCCAGCACGGCTGCCAGACAACCAAAGCTGTGCCCCACCAGCCATACGGCGCCGATGGCGCCATCAATAGCGTCACCGACCCGCGCAGACCACGCGTCGATCGATGCCACGGACCAATCGCGTTGCACCACACGCTGCGCGCCGTCGATGCGGGACTCCATCCAGCTCTGCCAGTGACCGGGGCCACTGCCATAGAGACCGGGGATGATCAGCGTGGTCGATTTCATACCGGTGCGGCCTGACAGAGGCTTGTCGGGTCGTGGCTACTTGCGCACTGCAATTTGGTCGAACACGCCGCCGTCGGCAAAGTGCGCCTTTTGAGCTTTCTGCCAGCCACCGAAAACCTCATCAATGGTGACCAGTTTCACCGGTGCAAACTGTTTTGCGTACTGTGCCGCGACTTTCGCGTCGCGCGGCCGGTAGTAGTGTTTGGCGGCTATCTGCTGGCCTTCAGTGGTGTAGATGAATTCCAGATACGCCTGTGCCTGCTTGCGCGTGCCGCGCTTGTCGACCACTTTGTCCACCACGCTGACCGGCGGTTCCGCGAGGATGGAGAGCGAGGGCGTGACCAGTTCAAATTTGTCTGGCCCGAGCTCTTTGATGGCGAGATAGGCCTCGTTCTCCCAGGCGATCAGTACGTCACCAATGCCGCGCTCGACAAATGTGGTGGTTGCGCCACGCGCGCCGGAATCAAGCACCTTGACGTTGTCGAAGATCGACTTGGTGAAGGCGCGGGCCTTGTTCTCGTCGCCGCCCGGCTGCTTCAGCGCATAGGCCCAGGCCGCGAGGTAATTCCAGCGTGCACCGCCCGATGTTTTCGGGTTCGGCGTGATGACTTCTACGCCGGAGCGGGCGAGGTCGTTCCAGTCCTTGATCTTTTTGGGGTTGCCCTTGCGCACCAGGAAGACAATGGTCGAGGTGTAGGGCGAGGCGTTGTTCGGCAGACGCTTCTGCCAGTCCAGCGGCAGCAGCTTGCCGTTTTCATGCAGCGCGTCGATGTCGTAGGCGAGTGCGAGAGTGACGACGTCGGCTTCGAGGCCGTCAATCACGGCACGCGCCTGCTTGCCGGATCCGCCGTGCGATTGCTTGATGCTGACGGTCTCGTTGGTCTTCGCTTTCCACTGTTTCGTAAATGCGGCGTTGAGCTCGCTGTAGAGCTCACGCGTCGGGTCGTATGACACGTTGAGCAGGCTCACTTGAGCGCTGGCAGCGCTGACCACTGCAACGCTGGCCATAGCGGCGACGGCAGCGGAGCGGGCGAAGCGGGCAAATGCGGCGAGGTGGGTACTGGGAGAGGGGGAATTGCGTGACATAAACGGACGGTCTAGCTGTTCAAAAGGAGAGGTTTGAACAATAGGGGCGACCGTCCGCGAAGAGAACCAAGAAAAATTCACATGCTTAGCAGCCAACGCCACTCCATGCGACGATGGCGACACGCTGGGCCAGTGCCGACGCAGTGCAGGCGGATGGGGCGGTGACGACAACTGCCCGGCGAATAGTGCGCGGGATGTTGATCAGCAGCCGGGCTTGCTGCCACCGCTAGATCAATTACGCGCTGGCGGCGCGGCCGCAAGTTGCTGGTCGCGGCACATGCGTGAGGCGACCTCGACGATAAGCCGCAGTACCTCAGCAGCGGACCAAGCAATATATGAAGATTGTGCCTGCGCGGGGCCGGCCCGTCACTTCGTCGCAGTGCAGGTGTGACCTGTATTACTGCGCGGTGACGGGGGGCGGGACCTAACGACGTCGTCCGCGACGCCCCACGCTTCTGCTTGAGGTGCTTTGTGAGCTTGCGTTGCTGCTCTCATTCGCCTCAGGCGCGCTGGTAGCGGCCGGCGCTGGAGCGGCGGCCTGTGTGGCCATAGCAAGTGGTGCGCTGGCGGCCGCGGCAGTCGGCGCAGCATTGCCGGTGCTGCCCGCTTTTCGCGCTGGTGTGGCGCCAAGGGACGCCTTCGCGGTTGAAGTTTTCTCGGGCGTAGCAGCTGCGGCGGGCGCCATCGCGCGGCGGTCGAACTCGGTGCAGAGGGTGCTTTCCGGCGTGATCACCAAATGTGCCTGCGGCCAGATGGCCCGAACCTGTGGTGACAGCGGTCGCGACAGGTCCACCGGCGGGCGCACGCTACGGTAGAGCACGCTGTCGTCGTTGCCATGCACCAGATAACAGTTGGCGCTGGCGCCGGAAGCGAGCCCTGCTATGGTCAACAGCGTCAAAAAATGGCGCATCGAAGTTCCCCTTTTGTTCAAACATGGTATGACATCGTGCTTGATTTTGCTCCAGCCTGGCGTCCGACTCAAGGCGACGTTACGGTGTTTGTGCTCTCAAGCGGATGTGGTCTGCACAAATTGCTCGATCGCAGCCAGTGTCGTCTGGCCAGCCACGACGCCGGTCGCAGCTGCAATGGCATTGGCAGCACTCACCTGGCCGCTTGTCTCGGTGCTGGCGGCGTCACCGATTCGCGCTGACTGATGGCTCACGGCGAACGCGGCGATGCCGTGCTGGTTGAGTATGGCAAGCCCAGCGATGCCGGCGCCGTCCAGCCCGATGCCCGCGTCGTTGAACACGGCTAATGCCGGCGGCTGGGTAAGCGCCAGTCGCGCAGCGCTGGTGCCGCCGTGAGAACCGGTCACCACGACCTGTCCCGCCATCTCTGCCGTGATGGCGCTGACGCTATCGATCAGGAAGCGCTTCATGGTGCGCTGGCCGATTCGGAGGACATTACCCGCTCATAGAACATCAGCGTCGAAAGCGGCTGGAAGCCGAGTCGGGCAAGGATCGGACGGCTCTCGGCGCTCGCCTCCACTGCCAGATAGTGGGCACCGCGCGCTCTGGCTGCGTGGGCGCGCACGGTGAGCATGAGGGTGTAGGCGTGTTGCTGTCGCCACGCGCGCTTGGTGCCGCCGCCGCACAGTAGGGCGATGGGATCGTCAGGGTGGTGGAACATGTAGCCACTGGTGACACCTTCACCACCGGGCGCGAAGCCCGCGAAGAAAAGCACGCCAGGATCCCGCTGCTCAATGCGGCTTTTGTAGTCGTTGACATAGCGGGCGTTGGGGGCTCCGGGCCAGATGTCGTCCCAGATCGCCTTATAGGCGTCGAGATCACTCACCGTCGTCAACTGGCGAGCGGTCAGCGGCCCGTCGGCATGCTGCGGCAGTGCGGCGATTACGGTGTCAACGCTGGCAGCCATCAGTGTGCTGGGATCGTTCTCGTTGAACCCGCGGGCGAGCAGGGCGCTGCGAAGCGCGTCGTGTGCACGGTCATGGCCGTACAGCTTCCACATCAGCACGGCCGCGTGGCCCTGCACGGCGCTGAGCTCGGTGTCTACCTGCGCCGCTGCATACTGATCGGCAAAACCGTGCCACATGATGAAGCGCTGGCTGCCACTGGAGGTGGTGTAGCGCGACAACTGCGGCAGGTACTCGGCCACCATCCCTGACGGGTGCGCCCGGCGGCGCATCGTCTCATCGTAAAGGGCCAGCAGCGTGCTGGTGTCGGTAGCGACCATCGAAACAATCTGGCTGTCTACATCACGCTGTACACCGGACCACCGCCGCCTTCGGGTGTCACCCAATGGATGTTCTGCAGTGGGTCCTTGATGTCACACGTCTTGCAGTGCACGCAGTTCTGCGCGTTGATCTGCAGCTTCTTCGCGCCATCGTCACTGTCAACGAACTCATAGACGCCTGCGGGGCAGTAGCGGCTTTCGGGGCCAGCGTAGCGGGCGAGATTGTGCTTGACCGGGATCGACGCATCGCGCAACTGCAGGTGCACAGGCTGGTCTTCCTCGTGGTTGGTGTTCGACAGGAACACCGAGGACAGCTTGTCAAAACTGATGACGCCGTCGGGCTTCGGGTAGTCGATCTTCGGCATCTGGTCGGCCGGCTTCAGGTACTCATTGTCCGGTTTGCCATGGCGCAGCGTCCAGCCGACCAGTTTGCCCAGCCCGAGATCGTTCATCCACATGTGAATGCCACCGTGCAGGGTACCCAGCGTCATGCCCCACTTGAGGCCGGGCTTGACGTTGCGCACCTTGTAGAGATCACTGAACACCCAGCTTTTCTTCCAGCCGTCGTTGTAGGCATGCAGCTCGTCGTGCTGGCGATCAGACTTCAGCGCGTCAAAGGCGGCCTCAGCCGCCAGCATGCCCGTCTTCATGGCGTTGTGGGTGCCCTTGATGCGCGGCAGGTTGACGAATCCGGCACTACAGCCGATCAGGGCACCGCCCGCGAACGACAGCTTCGGCACGCTCTGCAACCCGCCCTCGTTGATGGCGCGAGCTCCATAAGCCAGACGCTTGCCGCCTTCAAACAGCGGCTTGATGTGCGGATGCAACTTGAAACGCTGGAACTCATCGAACGGCGACAGCCATGGGTTCTCGTAGTTCAGGTGGATCACAAAGCCCACCGCCACCAGCGCATCGTGGTTCTCGTTGGTCAGGTGATAGAGAAACGACCCGCCGCCCGTCTTTGAATCAAGCGGCCAGCCCTGCGAGTGCGTGACAAGCCCCGGCTTGTGTTTGGCCGGGTCGATCTGCCACAGCTCCTTGATGCCGATGCCGTACTTCTGTGGATCAACGCCGTCGCGCAGATTGAATTTCTTCATCAACTCCTGCGATAGTGAACCGCGCACGCCCTCTGCAAACAGCGTGTACCTGGCGTGCAGCTCCATACCGGGCTGAAACTCGCCTTTCTTCTCGCCGTCCTTCGCAATGCCCATGTCGCCGGTGGCGACACCGATCACAGCACCAGCGTCATTGAACAGGACCTCGGCCGCAGCGAAGCCCGGATAAATCTCCACGCCTGCTGCTTCCGCCTGTTCGCCGAGCCACTTGCACACGCGGCCGAGGCTGACGATGTAGTTGCCGTGATTGTTCATCAGCTTCGGCAGCGTCCAGTTCGGAATCTTTGAAGCGCCGGTTTCAGTGAGTGTCCAGAACTGATCATCTGTCACTGGCGTGTGGATCGGTGCACCTTTGTCTTTCCAGTCGGGGATCAGCTCATTGAGCGCAGTCGGATCAATCACGGCGCCGGACAGAATATGGGCGCCGACTTCGCCACCCTTTTCAAGAATGCAGACCGAAATCTCGCGGTTGTTCTCGACGGCGAGCTGCTTTAGCCGGATCGCGGCAGCGAGGCCAGACGGCCCGGCGCCGACTATCACTACGTCGTATTCCATCGCGTCGCGGTCAGATCGGATGCTGGTCATTATTTTCTTTCAGGACGAATGACGAATGACGAATGACGGGGTGACCGCAATTCATCAGTCGTCATTGGTCATTGCTTGTCGCGAAGCGTCTTGCGCATCTTGTACTTGCCACTGAGCAGGTCGGTGTCGATGCGCTGGTAGCCGCTTCTTTCGTAAAGTCGGACAGCTGGATTCTCGCGGAACACATTGAGCGTCATCTCGGTACGGCCACGCGCGCGTGCCAACGCTTCCGCCTGCGCGAGGACGGCGCTGCCGATACCCCGTCCGCAGAAAGCCGACTCAAGCTGGATATCGCCAATGTGCAGCGCGTTCGGGCAGTCGAGCTCATCGCGCAGACTCAGAAAGCCGGTAGATCGCTCTGTTGGCAGTGTTTGCTGCGGGTCCTGGCAGATGACAAGAAAGAAATCTGCCTGAGGGGCGAAGTTGCGCCACCGCGTCTCGTCGAAAGACTGCCGCCGTTGCCTCAGATACGGCGTCATGTTGCGCACGGCCAACTGCAGGCAGTATTCCATTCGGCGGTCGGTGATCGCCAGTGGTGCCAGCGCCACCGCTGGCGCAGCCAATGCCTTTGGGTTTGCTGTGGCAAATGTGCCGCGGCTCCGCAGCGGCATGCGGGGTGCGGAATCCAAGTCGCTGCTGCAGTACATCGGACGATTATAGTTAGCGCTCGCCGGTTGATTTTGCGCATATTGAGGCAGTTTTTTCGATGGATCACTCCAAACAGATCGTCAGCATCAGCGCCCTGCGGGACGTGGTGATGCACGAGGTGGCGCTGCCAGTACGCTGGGGCGACATGGACGCTTACCAGCATGTCAACAACACGGTCTACTTTCGTTACATGGAGCAGTGCCGGCTCGAGTGGTTTGCCAAGCTGGGCTTTGAGACCGTCGGCGTGGACATTGTGCCCATCCTGGTCGAGGCAAATTGCCGCTTCATTCGGGCAGTCACTCATCCATCGACGGTACGGGTCACCATTCGGGTGACCGACATCGGCCCGAAGATCGTGGAAACAACACATGACATATTTGTCGGCGATGACCTGTACGCCACGGGTGTCTGCAAGCTGCTCTGGATGAGCCGCAGTGCGAACAAGGGCGTTGCGCTGCCGGATGCGGTGCGCACGCGCCTGCTCGCCGTGAAGCTGTGATGGCGTCGTGCTGGCCTGGCGGTAGCGGGGTGCCACGGCCCCGGCATGGCCACCGGGCCGTGGCAGGCCGCGCCTACCGGAGGGTACGGTGACCGCGCCGTTGTGGACTCCGTCGCCGGAACAGGTGGCGAGTACCCGCATGGCAGCGTTTACACAGCACCTGCGCGAGCAATATGGTCAGCGCTTTCCCGATTACTGGACGCTTTGGCGCTGGTCGATCGCGAACAAGGAGTGCTTCTGGCGAGAGCTGTGGGCGTTCTGCGGAGTGGTCGGCCAGCAGGGCGAACGCACGTTGATTGACGGCCATCTGATGCCGGGCGCGAAATGGTTTCCGGATGCTCGCCTCAATTTCGCGGAAACCCTGCTGAAGAAGCGGGGCAGTGTCGACGCACTGGTGTTCTGGAACGAGCACGGCGAGCGGCGAACCCTGTCGTTCGACCGCCTGCGCGGCGATGTCGCACGCGCCCAGCGTACTATGCTTCAGGCCGGCGTGCGTGCCGGCGATCGGGTTGCCAGCGTGCTGCCCAACATCCCCGAGGCGGCTGTCGCGATGCTGGCAACGGCCAGCCTGGGGGCAACCTGGTCGTCGTCTTCGCCCGATTTTGGTGTGCAGGGGGTGCTTGACCGCTTTGCACAAATCGCGCCGAGGGTTCTGTTCGCCGTCAACGGTTACTTTTACAACGGCAAGTTTGTCGACACCCGCGCCAAGGTGCGCGAGATCGCATCGCGTCTGCCGAGCGTGGAGCGCGTGGTGTGGGTGGAGTACATCGACGCTCACCCCGTTGACAATGCAGGAGCGGCTCGTCGCGACCCTGTTGCTGCTGATGGGGACTGGTCGCGGCAGGGCGCTCCTGCGGCGGTGGAGCAAGTCTGGGCGGATTTTCTGGCCAACGACGCCATGGAGCCGAGCTTCGAGCGCTTTCCGTTCGATCATCCGCTCGTCATCGTGTACTCCAGCGGCACCACCGGCCTGCCGAAGTGCATGGTGCATGGCGCGGGCGGAACATTGCTGCAGCATGTCAAAGAGCATGTGCTGCACAGTGACGTACGCGACGCTGATCGTGTTTTCTACTTCTCGACCACCGGTTGGGTGATGTGGAACTGGCTGCTATCCGGCCTCGCGACCGGGGCCGCGTGCATGCTTTACGACGGCTCGCCGTTTGCCAATGGCGGCCGCATCCTGTGGGACTTTGCCGAGCAGGAACGCTTTACGTTGTTCGGTACCAGCGCCAAGTACATCGACGCGATCAAGAAGGCCGGCGTGGTGCCGCGCCGTTCGCACCAATTGCCCGCGCTACGCGCCGTGCTGTCGACCGGTTCACCGCTGCTGCCGGAGAGCTTCGACTATGTCTACGAGTGTGTGAAGCCGGACGTACATCTGGCCTCGATCTCTGGCGGCACCGACATCATGGCCTGCTTTGCGCTCGGTAATCCGAGCTTGCCCGTGTATCGCGGCGAGCTGCAGTGCCGGGGGCTGGGGATGGCGACCGATGTATTCGACGACGCGGGGCAGTCCTTGTCAGGCGAGATGGGCGAGCTGGTCTGCACACAGACATTCCCCTCCATGCCGCTTTTTTTCATGAACGATCCCGATGGCTCGCGCTATCGGGCATCCTACTTTGAACGCTATCCCGGTCTTTGGTGTCACGGCGACTGGTGCCAGATCACTTCCAACGATGGCATGGTGATACTTGGCCGTTCTGACGCGACGCTCAACCCAGGCGGTGTCCGAATTGGCACTGCCGAAATCTACCGCCAGGTAGAGACACTCCCGGAAGTCGTCGAGTCCATCGTGATCGGACAGTTGTTTCAGGGCGACGCGCGCGTCGTGCTGTTCGTCAAGCTCGCGGATGGACTGACGCTCGATGCCGCGCTGATAGAACGCATCAAGCAACGAATCCGCGAAAACACGACGCCCAGACACGTTCCGGCAAAGGTGGTGCAGGTGCCAGACATTCCCCGCACCAAGAGCAACAAGATTGTGGAGCTCGCCGTACGTGACGTCGTGCACGGCCGCAATGTCAAGAACGTCGAGGCGCTCGCGAACCCGGAGGCGCTTGAGCATTTTCGTAACCGGGCGGAGTTGGCCGACTGACTGATGCGTTGTTCGTTCCGGCGAATTGTCCGCGCAATGCCGCCGCGGCGGTGCAGTCGATCGATAACAGCTTTTCGCATGAATCCTTATCCGGTATGGGCTTCATGGCTGATTTGGCTAAATGTCGACTTCCGACGTAACTGGTTGCAAGCCCTTTCAGAATAGGCAGTTCGTAAAAAAGCTGAAGGCGTACCGCACTTTTGTGCATCGCATCAAATGGCGACGACAAATCCGTACAATCTCCGCGTCAACCACGATGCCCCGGTGGGGGTCTGGAGCTTAGTGTGAACAAGGTATTCCCGAGCGCCGACGCGGCGCTCTCCGACATCATCAAGGACGGGCAGACGCTAGGCGTTGGTGGCTTCGGCCTCTGTGGCATCCCGGAGGCGCTGATCGATGCGCTGGTGCGCACCGGCAAGACCGGACTCACGGCGGTGTCGAACAACGCGGGCGTCGATGGCTTTGGCCTCGGCAAACTGCTGGCGACTCGGCAGATCAAGAAAATGGTGTCGAGCTACGTCGGCGAGAACAAGGAGTTCGAGCGGCAGTACCTTGCGGGTGAGCTGGAGCTCGAATTCACGCCGCAGGGCACACTGGCCGAGAAGCTTCGTGCTGGCGGCGCTGGCATTCCCGCGTTCTTCACCAAAACTGGCGTCGGCACCATTGTTGCCGACGGCAAGGAAATCCGCGAGTTCGACGGCGTCAAGTACGTGATGGAGCGTTCGATTGCGCCCGACGTATCGTTGGTCAAGGCCTACATCGCCGACAAAGCGGGCAACCTCGTGTTCCGCAAGACTGCGCGCAACTTCAACCCGAACGTTGCCATGGCGGGCAAGATCACCGTCGTCGAAGTCGAAAAGATCGTTGAAACCGGCGCGCTGGACCCGGACCAGATTCACTTGCCCGGCATCTTCGTGCATCGCATCGTGCTGAACGCCACTCCCGAGAAGCGCATCGAGCAACGAACGGTTCGCTCCTAGCGTACCGTTCGAGGACGACGCGCCTGTGGCGCTACGACGACGCTGCGCTATGACGACGCGCTGCGCACCAGGACGCAAGGCTGCTTGGACACCTTTCCCCAATCTCATTACCCATATTCATTTTGATTCGCAGTCACAGCATGAAAAGCACGAAACCGATGGCCAAGCTTTGCGTCTTGGGCGCACGCCGTCGTCCTTCGTTCTTCGTCCTGCGACGAGCGTAGCGAGGAGCAAACATGCCCTGGACCCGTGACGAAATGGCGGCGCGCGCCGCGAAAGAGCTGAAAGACGGCTTCTACGTGAACCTTGGTATTGGCCTGCCGACGCTGGTGGCGAACCACGTGCCTGCGGGCATGGAGGTCTGGCTGCAAAGCGAGAATGGGCTGCTTGGCATTGGCCCGTTTCCGACGGAAGACCAGGTCGACGCCGATTTGATCAACGCGGGCAAGCAGACGGTGACGACGTTGCCCGGATCGTCGATCTTTTCCAGCGCTGATAGCTTCGGCATGATTCGCGGCGGCAAGATCAACCTCGCCATTCTCGGCGCCATGCAGGTGAGCGAGAAGGGGGATCTCGCCAACTGGATGATTCCGGGCAAGATGGTCAAAGGCATGGGCGGCGCGATGGATCTGGTCGCGGGCGTTGGTCGTGTCGTGGTGCTGATGGAGCACATTGCCAAGAAGAAGGACGGCACGACCGATCTGAAAATTCTGCCGACGTGCAACCTGCCGCTCACCGGCGTCGGTGTCGTCAATCTCATCATCACCGATCTCGGCGTAATGGAGGTGACCAACGGCGGGCTCAAACTGCTGGAGCTGGCGCCGGGTGTGACCCGCGAGGAGATCGTCGCCGCGACCGGCTGCCCACTGCACTGAGCGAGCGCCATCGCTTTGGTGGCAGCCGCTGCGGCGGCTGCTAGAAGGGACGCATTGACGCCGCCTTCGCCATCAGGCGGATCGGCGTGAAGAGCAGTTGCAATGCCCAGCGGATGAAGGCGCGGGTCAACGCCAGGCCCTTCTGCGCCGCCAGACCGGCAAAGCGCAGAATGGCTCCGACCAGGGTGGTCACGTACATCGACATCTTCTCGGTGAGCTGCGCAGCGCGCTCAAGCATGATGGCGAGTTCATCGAGCAACGTTAACGCACCCAGCGCGACCGGCCCGGCTACCGCCACGAACAGGTCGAGACTCTGGTCGACCAGCCAGCGCAGCGCGCGGCCCAGCATGTCAAACGCGAACGCGCCCATCGGTACGATTGCCTCGCGGCCGTTGGCCACGTCTTTCAGCCATGCCTCGGCCATTTGCCCGGCGGTGCGGTTGTTGGTGGTTGCGCTCAGATTGTTCCAGCCGAGACCGGATACCGCCTGCAGATAGCTGTGCTCCATGCTGTGGGCACCAAAGCTGATCAGGCTGGTACGGTTACCGCCGATGACATTGCCAGCACCACCGTACGGCACGTGCATGAAGGGCCATAGCGGCACCATGGGCACCGGGTCAGCGAAGTGAAACACGCGATGGATGTGATTGCTGCCCAGACGGTCGGTCAGATCGGAGGCGAAGCGCCCACCACCGACGCGTGGCGAGCCGAAGGTGTAGAGCTCTGGTCGGCCGATACCACGCTGGTGGCAATGGGCCGCGGCGAGTGTGGCCAGCGCACCGCCCAGGCTGTGGCCGACGCAGTGCACCGTGCTGACCATGCGACCACGCGTCAAGGTCGCCAATGCTGTGTCCAGCTGCTTGACGAACGACGCAAAGGTGTTCTGGAAACCGGCGTGAACGGACGAGCCTGTTGGCCCGCTGTGCATCGCAAAGTTGCCATCGGTGAGCCAGTCAGCGACCACATCGGTTCCTCGGCAGGCAACCAGCACGTCACCCTGAAACTGCCCTTTGCCAGCGGCAACGTAGCCGAATCCGCTGATCGGATGCCAGAAGACGAGGCCGCCACTCGCACCTGTGAAGCGCGACGGGTCACCAACGGTGAAGATATCCTCGCAGCCGAGTTGCAGGTCAGCTTCATGGGCGGCGGTGACCGACTTCTCGCGCAGGTGGTAGACGCCGTTGGCGATCACCGCAGCGCGGCTGGGGGTAAATACCGGCATGCTCAGCTCCTCTCAATGACCGGGTTATTCGCCATTCCGTCATGCAGCTGACGGACGCGATTCAAGAAGTAGACGGAACGCTCAGCCCGAAAGTGACATTTGTGACAGCGTGAGTGTCAGCGGCTTCCTGCGTTGTCAAACTGGCAGATACCGGAGATCTTCCCCATGCGCTTTCGCGGCGCCTCCAGCGGGCAGGTGATAACGATCGGTTTGGCCGGATCAGCAAGCGTCTTCATGCCACCCCCACCGGGATTGTCGATGTTCGACATGTCCATGTAGGTGAGCTCATCGTTGCGTTCGTAGCCTCGCTTGGCAGCTTCCCACGCAATGTAGCTTTGTCCGCCGTGTTCAATCGTGATCCGCTGGTCCACGTACGGCTCGTGCGGCAGCACGCTGCCAAGCAGCATTGTGCCGTTCAGCTCGGCGAACGCGAAACGGCCGCTGGCGTCTGTCGTTACGGCATCGTCGTAGGTCTTGTTGCCCCAGCGCCAGTGGGCGTGACGCTTGACGGTTGCGCCGGGCACCGGTTTTCCGTGACTCAGCACGACGCCGCTCACGGGCGAGAACAGAACGACTTTTCCCATTGCACTGACCTCCGAACAGCCGGTGAAAGCAATCGCAGCTGCGACGCCGAGAGCGTAGGTGGCCAGCCACGCGCAACGGGACAGTGCCCGCATGCATGTGCGGCGCAGAAGCATCCCGAGGACGGAGGTACGCTGACACCCAATCATGCGGGCAATCTTAGCGCAGGATCCGGAGTGCTCGAAACGCGGGGAGCGCAGCGATTTGGCGAAGCCAATCGATTGCACCGGT
>Ga0116193_1002682_pt1 | contig 13327 bp, 13 predicted proteins | sample AD_UKC115_MetaG_FD_89892 | JGI IMG/M metagenome (GOLD analysis project Ga0116193, IMG submission 89892) | Active sludge microbial communities of municipal wastewater-treating anaerobic digesters from Hong Kong - AD_UKC115_MetaG | ecosystem: Engineered > Bioreactor > Anaerobic > Digestate... | reverse complement strand
TGATATGCCTAATGAAGTTGTTGTAGTAAGATCATCTGACAATGTGCAAGTAGAACCTGGTTTATTTACGGTTAATGAATTAAGTGAGGTCAATGTAGAGGGCAAAGTAACAGCAGTTGCACCTACAACTGATAGATCAGGTGCAGTTGTATTAGTAATTGTTGCATTGGTTGCTACTGTCCAAGTGCCGCTCAAAGTAACAGTTGCAGCAGCAGTGCTGAATGTGATATTTGAGTTATCGTTTTGGACAATATCGCCACGATAAGTTGCGTTACCGATATTTACTGCAACTGCGGCATTAATAATGAGCGAAGAAGTGCCGTTGAGTGTGATGCCGCCTGTAGCAGTAGTGGCGATATTTGTAGCTTGTGTTATTGTTAAAGTTGAATTACCATAAATGCTTATAGTGCGTGCATTAACTGCACCAGAAGTAGTAACATTGAACCCCGTAGGGATAATTACATCATCACTCGTTGTTGGAACTTGTGCTGGCGACCAGTTACCAGCTGTATTCCAGTCTGCACCAGATCCAACAAACGTTATTGTAGCAGCGGGGAGCGACCCGGTGCCCAAAAAAGCTAAGATAGCGACTATGAGACTTAATCTTAGCAATCGGTTTTTCTTTTTCATATTTTGACCTTTAATAAAGTTTATAAAACTAAGTTTGTTTAAAGTCGAATTTCCAGCAAAGCAAAACGCATAAGTAGCAAGCAAAAACTTGCCTGTCGATTCAAGAAGTGTCGGAGAGGTTAGAAATTCCTTTTCTCATAAGTTTCTCCATAAATTGTGTTACATAAGGCATAGAAAAATCAAACATAAAATATATATTAATTTGTTAATTAATTAGTTATTTAGTTGGCAATAAGAAGCGTAATTTAGGCAAACCATACACACCTTTTTATTAATTTGTCTACTAACTCACATATCATTTTCGGCAGTTTTCGAATAAACTTTAGAGATAATTTTATTATCACTTCTCTCATCAACAAACCGAAATTTTCGATATTCATTGCTAAACATAAATATTTAACAAACAAAGTATTTACAAAGACAATGCCAATGAATAAAAATTAATCGTTAGATAAACTTTCGGTTAATCTAATGAAGAATATTAGCCAAAACCAAATTATACTTTGCAGTCGATAAACTTATTCACATTTGAAGGCGTCCATACGACGCAGGCGAGCCTGATGGCGAGGACGAACCGATTTAGAATGAAGAATTTTTCGCAAAACGGCAAGCACATCAAAGAAGGAGCGCCAGTTGTGGTGTGGAATTTTCTGCTCGAAGCAGTATCTGGCAAGCGATTTTTTTGCAAAAACAATATCGGCATACTGGGCAGCACAAAAATCCGAATATCCATCGCCAATGTAGATAAGGAAAGAGTCTGAGGGCACATCTTTGAGCATTGCGTTGCGTTTGCAGGAGGCAACAAGGCAGTTGCAACTTTCGGTTACGAGCGGGTAGGTGAGTTGCCACCTGCCGTGTATCTTTTTTGCTTTGTTCGAATAAACTTTGAGATGATTTTGGTCAATATTCGACAAAACTGCTTCAATATATAGGTCAAATCCATCGCTAACAACTGCAAGCGGCAGACTATTGCCTTTGCAAAATTCAGCAAATTCAGGGAAATAGGCATCCACTTGCTGAGCGGCTGCCCAGTTTCTGATGAATTGCTCGTCAATATTGTCCGGCAGGCTTTCGAAAAGAAGTTCCCAGTATTGGCGAATATTCAACTTGTGTGAAAGAAGTTGAGAATGGAATGGCTCGAACTGCCCGAAATCCACAAAAAGCTTGTCGCCGAGATCGTCGAGAGTGATTGTGCCATCGAAATCAGTGAAAATATACACATCTTTCATCGGGAACGCACCGAAAAGAACAACCACACAGTAGCAGCGAGAGTGGCAACAACAATTGCCGGACGCAGGAACTGCTCCCACGAGCTTTCTTTTGGGGCTGGCAGTTGATTGCGCAGGAAGTCGGGCGACGAAGCATTTATCTGCTCGGCTTGAGCGTAAGAAAGTGTGTCGGACCAAGAAAGCACGAAAGTTTCCGGTGGGGAAAGCACCTGACTTGTAGATTTCTGGAAGGTAAGGGAAACAGAAATTGTGCGTTTTATTTCATTTTTAGAAATTGGCGAATAATCCACACTGAAGACAGCAGGCGAAAGGTAGAGAAAACCGGGAGCATCGGCAGTCGTCGGCACAAGTTTCACCGGCAGTCGGCGGGCAATTGCCTGCAAAATAATCATCTGAGCATCGGTCGGGCTTGTGCTAATGAGGGCTGTGTCGCTATGGAAAGTCATCCTAAGAGCAAGGCTATCGGCAAGCGAGGCAGCAATTTGTAAGTTGTGTGGCTGAGCAAACACACTCATCGGAAGCAAAAGGAGCGACACAATCAGAAATTTATACATTAATGAACCTTGCTAAATGTTCTGCATCGGTGATATGGACGAGTGCGTGGTCGTCGACAAGCTGCGAGACGGCAGCTTTTGCTTGCCGAAGAGGAATAGAGTGCTTGTAGGCAAAGTGCCAGATGTCGATAGGCGAAGCAGAGATTTCGAGAGCAAGCAGTTGAGCCACAGTGAGAGGTTCATTGTTTTCGAAGCGATTGCGGGCAGATTCGACAAAGGCTTTGCCTTCTTCGTCCTGCATCTGGGCAGAAGTAAAGAAATAGTTGTCGTTATCGAGCAGGTCGCAAATCGGAAAACCGCGACCGTCGCGTTCCACCAGACGAGGCAGAAAATACATTCCGACAAGGTATGGATCTACAAGTTCGTCGTCCCAGAGGTCAAGCCAGATTGCTTCGTCTTCCGAGCGAAGCCATTCGAAGAAGTCTATTTCGTATTTCGGAAGCATCATCAGAGTGTCGCTCGAATAACGTTTAGCAAGCAATTGGGCTTGCTCGGCAGTAATTTCGGCAAACACCTGCTCTTCGAAAAGGATGTAGTTTCGCAGTTCTATGGAATTCTGACAATATGCAATTAATTCTTCGTTTGTCATAGTGTGTTTTTCAATTATTTAATTACAAAAATACGAAATTGCGAACAAAAAATTGATTATTAAATCTATGGACGGGATAAGCGAAGTTGAAGCAATTGGTTAAACATTCAATTGTTTTGGTAAAGCAACTAACAATAATTATAATATTAATAGGAAATTAATAAAAATATTTCTATATTTAGCAATACCTTGCCAAAATTTAACATTTGCTTAACAAAAAATTTGTATTTTTATATTTTGTTTCAGTATAATGGCATAATAAAATGTCAGAAGAAAATCGCCAAATCAGCGAAAATTTGCCCCCTCTGCAAAGCAGCAACGCAAAAACAATAGTAGTGGTCGACGACGAAGCGGATATTTGCGAGCTTGTATCGCTTGCACTCACAAAAGCAGGCTACAAAGTAAAAACATTCGAGGATGGCGAAAGCCTGTTTAAGTATCTCAAAACTAACACACCGGAGCTTGTAATTTTAGATTTGATGCTACCGGATTCTGATGGCTTCGAAATTTGCAAGTATCTGAAAAAAGACGAGAAGTTTTCGCACATTCCGGTAATTATGCTAACAGCTCGCACAGAAGAAATGGATAAAGTATTAGGGTTGGAGCTCGGAGCGGACGATTACGTTACCAAGCCGTTTTCGACGCGTGAGTTGGTGGCGCGCGTCAAAGCTGTGCTTCGTCGGGACGAAAAGGTTGTGAAAACGCAGAAAACCCGTATTGGCGATATTCTGGAGATAGACCACCAGAAATACGAAGTAACAGTAAACGACGAGAAAGTGGAACTTACTTCAACTGAGTTCCGTATTTTGAAGTTGTTAAGCGACAGACGCGGTTGGGTGTACTCCCGCGAGCAAATTCTTGATTATCTTGGTGCACAGGAAAAAGGCGTTCTCGATAGAACAGTGGATGTTCATATAAAAAATCTGCGTGAAAAATTAGGGATTGCCGGCAAATTTATTAAAAACATTCGCGGCGTTGGCTACAAAATAGAAGAACATTGATGAAACGCTTATCATCGAAAATTTTTGCGGGATATTTCCTTGTGATTTTTTTGCTTACGGGGCTAATTCTGTTTTTTACTTATCGAAATGTAAGCAACCAACACGTAATAACAATTACCGATAACCTCAATAAAATCAATACAATTCTCGAAGCTAAAATTATTCATTTTATAGAAAACGGGCAGATTCCTGAATTAGATAATTACGTAAAAAAGACCGGGAAAGAAATTCATATCAGGCTAACCATTGTAGATAGCACCGGGCGGGTGCTTGCCGATTCGGAAGGCGACCCGTCCAAAATGGAGAACCACAAGAGCCGTCCCGAGCTCGAGCCAATTTTCAAAGGGGAAAAAGTCGGGAAATCAGAACGTTTTAGCACAACAGTGCATAAAGAGATGCTCTATATTGCTCACGCACTTTTCGGTAGCAACGGGCAGTTTCTTGGTGCGATCAGGACAAGTATTTTCAGAAATCAGGCAAAGGAGCTTATAAATCAGCTAATTCTGCAGATACTGCAAATTGCTTCTATTGTTGTGTTGATTACTCTGATTGGGGCATTGATATTTGTGAGGTCGCTCACCAAGCCGATAAATCAAATTTCGGAGGCTTCGCGCAAAGTAGCTGCCGGCAATTTTGATATTAAAGTTAATATCGGCGGACGGGACGAAATCTACGAATTAGCAACAAATTTCAATAATATGACAGCCCAGATTAAAACGCTATTTGCCGAAGTTACCAAGCAGAAAGAAGAACTCAATACTATTATCAAAGCAATACAAGACGGGCTTGTTGCTCTCGATATAACAGGGAAAGTGCTGGTAGCAAATGCCGGATTTTGCAAAATCATTTCTAATACTGACATAATAGATAAGAATATTAATGAAATAACTCAAAATCAGGATATTTTAAATCTTTTCAATCAAACATTGAATGAAAAGAGCAGCACAATCAATGAAATATCTAACGAGAAGAAATTCTATCTTTGCAGTGCCAATTTTATCGAAGCAAAAAAGGAAGTAGTTCTGCTTTTCCACGATATAACAGAAATAAAAAAGCTGGAACAGTTGAAAAAAGACTTTGTTGCAAACGTCTCGCACGAACTCCGCACACCGCTTACTGCGATAAAAGGATTTATAGAAACACTCGAAGACGAAATCGATGCTCAATATCATCATTATATTGATATTATTAAGAGAAACACAAACAGATTGATTAGCATAGTGCAGGATTTGCTAATGCTATCCGAACTGGAAGCCCCAAACACAAAGCTTATCAAAAGCCAGCTCGACGGGCGGATTATCATCGACAACGTATTGAAAATATTCGAACCGAAGCTCAAAGACAAAGGACTGACAATCGAAGTGCAATATCAGGAGAATTTCCCCAAAATAAACGTTGATGTGTTCAGGATGGAACAAGTGTTTATAAATCTTATAGATAACGCAATAAAATACTCAGACGGCGGAACAATTCTTATCAGTTGTTCATACGACGAACGTTACGCCTACTTTGCAGTGAAAGACAACGGAATGGGCATATCCAAAGAAGACGCCGAACGTATTTTTGAGCGGTTCTATATTGCAGACAAATCCCGTTCGAAAAAAAGCGGGGGCACAGGTCTCGGTCTATCCATTGTAAAGCACATAATTCTACTTCACAACGGTGAAATTTCCGTTGAGAGCGAGAAAGGAACAGGCACAACCTTTAAATTCAAAATACCGCTAAGTTAGTTGCTTAATGCAAGCTCGATCAAGTAGTTGCCAATTTTTTCAACAAGCCAATCGTAGAGTTCGTCGCCAAGAATAAACCGTTCAAGTTTTGAAATCGGGCGGTTGAAATCCATACAGTATATTTCACCATCTTTGATAGCAAATTCGACTGCATTGAAATGGTTTTCTATTTTGTTCAGCAGTTTCAGGCAGGCATCTTTGATTTTCTGCTCGGTTTTTTCGTCAATTCTCGGAGCGGTTCGTGAATATCGCAAATGCAGAGGATTGGTAGGATTGTATTTAACAATTTTCAGATATTTACCACCGACGACAAAGCAACGGACGTATTCATCATATTCGATGGCTTCCTGCAAAATCATCAGATTGGAGCCGGTGAGTTCGTAAGCAGAGAAGAACTCAGTTTTGTTATAAACTTTGAAATCATAACGTTTTTCATCGTAAGCATTGGATTTCAGCACAGCAGGAAACCCGACGTAGTCGAACATTTTGTCCCAGTCGAGAGGATACTCCAAGTTTCGCATAGCTTCGGGAGTAGTGTTTTTCGGTAGCCATTTAGTAGGAATTAAGCAGGATTTTGGCGTTTTAAGTCCCAAATTGTTAGCAACATGAGCCTGAAAGAAATAATCATCATAGCAGGCATTAAGGCAATTTGAAATAACTTTTTTCCCCTGCAAATTCAACGTTTTTAGAAAAGTTCGGTAAAATGGCACAAATTCAGAGATGCGGTCGAAAATCACATCGTACTGGTAGAAGTCGTTGTTTTTCAGAATGCCAATTTTAATTTCCTCGCAAATGTATTGACTACTTTGTTTTGAATTAATATAGTGCTGAACATCAAGTGGAAAATTAGTATCAATACCGAAAAGCAGACCGATTTTTTTCATAGCCCTACCCCAAGAATATATTTATATTTAAAACGAATTATTCTAAAAATTAGTTAATCAATTTTCCAAATAAATAGAGAAATAAATAGTCTATTATCAAAAAACCGAACAATCTTTCGAAATTAATATGAAAAAGTTATTATTATTTTTTTCGGTAATATTTGCGATAGCAAGCTGCGGGTCGCAGAACACTAAAACAATCATCGTTACAACAAGCAATCCAATATACGCAATAATCAAAGAAATTGCCGGTCCAAGAGTAGATGTAAGGTATATTATACCACCGGGCGCATCACCACATACATATCAGCCGAAGCCTTCGGATGTATATAAATCGCAGGCGGCAAATGTGCTAATATATGCAGCCGACAACAACGATGGCTGGGCGGCAAAGCTTCCCGGCAGCAGAAGTTTGTTGCAGTTAGTGGAATTGATCCCCAGAGAATATTGGATAAACTATCGTGGTGAAAGAGTTTCGGCAAGCGACACAACGATTACAACGAAGAATATCGACACTCATTTCTGGATGGACCCACTGACAGTTAAGGCAATGCTACCGGCGATTGCAGACACACTTGCGAAGCTCGACCCGCAAAATGCGGCAACATACCGCACAAACGCCGAACTTTTCTCGAACAGACTGGATTTGTTGCACCGTCAGGTGGACAATCTCCTTCACAATGTGAAAGGAAAAACAGTTTTTCTGCATCATCCTTCTATTATGTATATGTTGCAACGATACGGGTTGCTTTACGGAGGTTCTATTGAAGAAGCTCCGGGCAAAGAGCCAAGCCCGAAATATATTGCTTCGCTTATTCAGAAAATAAAAGAAAGCGGAGCAAAAGCCATTTTCAACGAACCGCAACTTTCGGATAAAGCCGTAAAAAGCATTGCAGACGAAGCAAAAGTGAGCGTTTACCTGCTCGACCCGGTGGGGGGCACAAGCGGAAGAGAAAACTATCAGGATTTAATTCTATTCAATGCACGAACTCTTGCGAAAGCACTTGCAGGAGATTAACGATGCCCGATTATGCGATTAAAACAAGCGGTCTGACAGTAGAGTTTGGCAATAATATAATTCTGGATAATATCGATGTTGAAATAGAAAATGGCGATTTTGTCGCAATAGTTGGTCCGAACGGTTCCGGCAAAACGACATTCCTGAAAGCATTATTAAGTATTGTAAAGCCTACATCAGGCGAAATAAAGATTTTCGGCAAGGAATTAGATAAAATCAAGCCCGGCGAGATTGGATATGTCCCGCAAATTAAAACAATAGACCGTTCGTTTCCGGCAAATTCTATTGAGCTGGTGCTGAGCGGTGTGAGAAATCGTTGGTTGGGAGTAAAAAGCAGAGAAGATAAGAAATTGGCTCTTCAGGCACTTGAACTTGTCGGAGCGGCAGATTACGCAAAAAAGCAAATTTCGGAGCTATCGGGCGGACAACTTCAGCGAGTGTATTTAGCAAGATGTTTTGCATCAAACCCGAAACTACTTCTTTTAGACGAGCCCGCAACGGGCGTAGATCTTGTTTGCGAAGCTACAATTAATGAACTGATAGAAGAATTCAACAAGAAGCGGGGCGTTACTGTGCTTATGGTAACGCACGACTGGACAGCCGCCTATCACCACACAAATAAAGTTATGCTCCTGAACAAGCAATTAATATATTATGGCAATAAAAACGAAGCATTTACAGAACTCAATTTAATGAAAACGTTCTCGCATCTTGGACACAAACATAAAGTTACTTTTGGATTGAAAAGCTATGAGTGAGATATTCAGCCTTGCATTTATGCAGCGGGCAATGATTGCAGGGATTTTGCTCGGTGCAGTGAGTGGTTTCCTTGGGGTGTTTGTAGTTCAGCGAAAGATAAGTTTTTTGGGAAGCGGATTGTCGCACGCGGCATTTGGCGGAATTGCGATGGGTATATTTTTAGGTGTCGAGCCAATGTTTTTGGCAATTCCGTTCACATTGCTTATAGCAGTTTTGATGGTATTTCTGAAAAAGAAAGCCGATATTTCCGCAGACACATCAATTGGGATACTTTTTTCGGTAGCAATGGCAATTGGAATAATATTTTTAGCACTGAACGAAAATTATTCGGCAGATGCATATTCTTATCTGTTCGGTTCAATATTGAATGTATCGGCAATTGATCTGGCGGTAGTGGCCGCTCTCTCGTTGATTATTGCAGTGATTGGCAAAATATATTGGGGACGCTGGGCATATTCAACTTTCGATATGGAGCTTGCCCGCACAAGCAAATTACCCGTCGAAACAGATGAATATATACTGACTTTGCTGATTTCGTTGCTGATTGTTGTTTCGATAAAAGTTGTGGGAATGCTATTGCTTGGGGCATATTTAGTAATTCCGGCGGCAACCGCCCGTATAGTATCGCGAACGTTCTTTCAGATGAGTGTGTTGTCGATAGTAATCGGTGCGGTAAGTAGCATAGGCGGGCTAATATTATCATATTTCGTTGATTTGCCGAGCGGAGCTGTAATAATATTGCTGCAAGCAATATTGCTAATCGTGTTGCTTATTGCCAAAAGAATTTAACTGCAACAATACAGAAATTACCACATTCCATACCTGCAGAGTATTAACTTGTTCGGATTTTGCAAGTTTTTGACATATCATTTTTAAATTACAATCGTTTATATTATTTCATTTATATTGTAAATTTTATTAATATTGTTAATACTTGTAAATGTAAATGAGAAAATGAAAAAGATACTTATAATAATCAGCGTTTTGCTGCTTGGGTCGTGTGCTTCGGAAAACGAATATCTTGTAAATCCACCGCCGCGATACGAAACAGTAAATGTGCGACTGCTAAATCTTGCGGGTGACGGTCAAAGCCGTTCGATTGTGCTAAATGGAGAAACTGAAATTGAAAATGTGCCATACGGAATGGTGTCGGCGTTTGTGCGTCCACCAGCAGATTCCGTATTTTTAGAAGTCCGCCGGCAAGGCACAAGCGAACTTAAACCGAGCAACAAAGTTCGCTTCGGACGGAATATGAATTATACTTTTGTTGTATTGCCATCGGCTGACGGAGCGGCACATTATCGCGATGTTGATACAATCATCACTTTTTCGACTTCGATGGTAGTTGCACAAAGCCAGAAAGAAGCATATCTGAAACTTTTTAACGGCTATCCTGATTCAACTGTAAGCTACTCGATGATGCTGGGTTGCCCAAGCGGACAGGCAATTGCAAGCCACGTTCAATACCGGCGGGCAACATCCCATTCGGTTGTGCGTTCGGGCGAACTTGCGATTTCTATAGTTCGGCATAAGCATTCCGGGGACGAGCTTATCGGGCTTTTTGATTTAACGTTGGAAAATTTCGGACAATATGCAATTGTAATAATTCGCGAAGGAAATGCCGAAAAAGTATTGCTATTGGACGAAAAGCAATCGACAGTGCAGGCACTTAGAGAACCCGCAACAATCAATAATCGCGAGGCATATTTGAAAACAGCGAATTTTTCAAGCGAAACGGTAAGCCTTCACTTGCAAAGTTCGGGCGATGTGGCAACAGTTTTTCCAATGTTTGCCGATGGAGCAAAGACAATAGAAGCTTGCGGCACAACTGCGAAGGACACTTTAAGTGTCGAGCTAAACGGGGCGACAACGGCAAAACTTGTTGTTGGAATCGATGTTCTGCAAAAATATACGGCATTTGTTTTCGACAGTTCGAATACGAAAGCAAAAAAATTAGTATTTGCCGAACCAGCCTATTTTACAGAAGAACTGAAAAACAGGGCAGTTGTGCGTGTGGTAAATGGCAATTATCTGCAAAGCGGTATTTCTGTTTCGGCAGGAGCTCGGGAGATAGCCAATGCGACTGGCGAGGACAAATCGCGTGGTTTCCGTTCGGGCGATAATCTGGCAAGCTACTTAAAATTTGGAGAAATATCGCAGCCGAAGTTATTGGAAGCTGGGACATTGCCAATAGCAGTATTTACAGCAACAGAGCCGGCGAGTCTAATAACAACAACTCGTCTATGGCTCGAAGCAAACAAATCATATTTTATTGTTGTCTATTCAACGCAATCGGGTGAGCAAAAAATTTCGCTTGTGGAAGAAGGTGCATCAGCCAATCCAATAGTTTCGGAAAGCGAGGGAGTATTTGCACAGTTGATAAATGCAATTACGGATGCAGACTTTGTAAGCTTCGCTCTGCCGGGAGTATTTTCCGATGCACGGCTGAATTACAGCGGGGCACTTGCGACTATTCTAAGCAATGGGCAAACTCAACTGACTATATCCGGCAAGCAGTATTCGTTTTCGGCAAGCCCGGAGCTTAGAGGAATGTTAATTGCAGCTGGACAGAAGGAATCGCCAGTGTTAGTATCGTTTGTCGAGCATCCGGTTCAGGCAGCGGCAGACCATTATGTGAGGCGATTTGTGAATGTATCGGACGTACCAAAAGTTGATATTAAAATAGGCGATGATGTGCTTATCTATCCCGGGCTCGGTTTTGGCGAACGCACACCAATCGAACGAATAAACAAAGAACGAAAATTCAGCTTAACTTTTGTGAATTCCGAAACAGGAAAGCAAATTGTGAGAATTGATGATTTGTTCTTAACATACAACAAAACGTACACGATAATTTTTGCCGGCAGTTCGAAAAAAGGATATTCAGCAATTATCCAGCAAGAATATTGATGAGCAAAGGCAAATCAAACATATTGAAAACTGTTTACACAGAGGTAATGGATTTTTCCGACCAGTTGGACGACAACCACACCTATATGCTCGCCGCTGGGATTGCCTTTAATATCGCCTTATATGTAATTCCGCTTTTTTTGCTCTCGATATATCTTGTAAATGCCTTTGTAGATATTAATCAGCTCTCGGAAGTAATAGAAAAAATGCTTTCGGATTTTCTGCCACCGACAAAATCATCAAAAGAAATAATCCACACAGTGCTGGAAGAAGTAAAGAAGATAAACCTGCACAGCAACGCAGCCGGGATTATCGGGCTTGTTTCGCTATTATGGATATCGTCTATACTTGTGTCGTCGTTGCGGTCGGGGCTGAATGCAATATTTCACATACCGGCGAAGAAAATTTTTATAATATATCGCTTATATGATATTTTGCTTACCATAATCATTACAATATTAATTCTAATTTATTCTTATCTGGTACCGATTGGCAATTTTGTGATTTCGTTTTTAGAAAGTTTTTTCCCTGATTTTATACATAAAATCATTAGCGGTGCGCTTGTAACATTCATTTCGCTTGTTTCGTCGTTTGTGATTTTTTTCTTTATCTATACATTTATACCGACGAAGCGGATGCCATTTTTTGTGATATTCTGGAGCACTGTCGGATGCGTGTTGTTAATCGAAATTGCGAGGCATATTTTCGGTTGGTATATCAGCGGAATTAGCAATTATGGCAAGTTTTACGGGACATTTGCAGTTGTAATTTCGATGGCTATCTGGATTTATTATTCTTCGTTTATATTGCTGTTTTCGGGCGAGCTTGTCAATTATATATACAGGAAAAGGCAACTGAGAAAAGCAACGATTGCCGAAAGCGAAGAATAGCCAAGTTATAATTTCATTCCGATGCTAAAATACAAGGCAGGTTGCCCGAACACAATTTCCCCGTTTTCTCTGAAATAAAAGCTTCTGCCAACGGCAAACCGACCGGGACCCAAAGGCGTGTCGAGTTCGAAGGCAACGCCGCCGCCGTGCAAGAAATCTTTGAAAGCAATTTCGTCTGCTTGGAGCCAAACATTTCCCAAATCGTATCTTGCTGATAAATAAGTATCGAAATATATTTGAAAAGGGAGTTTATAGCGAGCTTCGAGCGAAGAGAGGAGGATTTGCCGTCCGCGTTTGGCATCTTCGCGCAAGCCGTAGAAGCTTAACTGACCGCCAAGCGAGAAAAATTCAGATGCCGGAAGCGTTTTATCCGCAGCACCGAAAGAAACTGCCGGGCGAAAAGTAACATTCTCGATAGTAAAATTATGGTGATAATAAAAATATGCTTTTGAGAAACTTACTGATGGTTCAATTGCCACGGCACCTGTTTCGAGGTAAAGTTCAATTCGTTGCCCGCTTCGGGCAAGAAATGAACGGTCTTCACTATCGAAGATAGTAGCCACTTTGACAGTAGAAATGTTGGAAAAGCTTGGTTTGCTTATGTTTTTTGCAAAATAGCGTTGTTTTTCTAAGCGGTAAGCAAATGAAATAGTTCCGTTTTTGTCTAATTGGCGACCGAAATTGGCAATTCCGCCGAAGCGTTCAATTGTGCTTTCGCCAATTTTGCGATAATCAAAGTGGTAGAGCGATTTTTTCTGAAACAGGAAATTATTGATATCGCGGTTAGAATAATACATTGAAGCCGACAGCGAAAAGTCTGTTTTGAAAATGCGAGGATTTTCGAGCAGTAAAGTGTAATCCTGGTTGCGGGAACCGATAGTGGAACGGGCAGAAAGGCGAATCCCGGCATTGAACAGGTTTTCTTGTATTGCGTCGATTGCAGCCTGTCCGTAGCGTTCGCTATCGACTTTCCCGCCAATGCGAAGGGTTTGGGTGCCACCCTCAGTAACTTTTACAACGACAACTTTTTTTGCATTTTCAATATTTTCTTCTACATCAATTTCAACATTGGAGAAAAGTCCGGTTTTAACTAAATTGTTCCACCCACGAACTAATTTTTCGGCATTAAGCAC
>Ga0116193_1002681_pt1 | contig 13332 bp, 17 predicted proteins | sample AD_UKC115_MetaG_FD_89892 | JGI IMG/M metagenome (GOLD analysis project Ga0116193, IMG submission 89892) | Active sludge microbial communities of municipal wastewater-treating anaerobic digesters from Hong Kong - AD_UKC115_MetaG | ecosystem: Engineered > Bioreactor > Anaerobic > Digestate... | reverse complement strand
GGGACACGGATTGTGCTCGGAAGTTGATTAAATCCGATTGTCATTTAAGACCCCCTTCACTTTTGCCCTTGCCTGCTTTCGCCGACTCAAGCGGTTGTTCTTTGACTTCTTCAATAAGGACGACATCACCTTCGGCAAGTCGTCGATGCCAATAAGTCGAGGACTCAACAACGGCGCCCTCGGCAGGCAACTCGCGGTTCAAATCGGGCATCACGATTTTGAGTCCTTCTTTTGGTTTCACTTTGATTTTCATTTTTCCCAGCCTTTCGTTTTTAAGTTTGTGGCAAATCTATCTTATCCTTAGCGCGATCAACGTCGGTCGATGTTGTCGGCTCGGTTTCCGGCAACTTCCATTTCGTGTCGACGCCTAAGAATGCGTTAAGTTCAAGACCTTCCGGCAATGCGTATTTGATGAACTCAATGTCGTAGTCCAAAATCAACGACCCGATAGGCGTTTGCCCTTCGCCTTCAAACGAATAGCGAGAGCCCGTCAATTGCACACTGTTCGTGATTGGTTTTAGAGTTTCTTCGTTGTCCTCGTTGGCTTCCAACAAGTTTTCGATTTGCTCACCAATGGTTTCGAGTTGTGCGTCCAACTCGTCGTCATTTTTTCCGACACCGATCACTTCAATTTTCAGAGCGAAATTTCGACCGTACCGCTTCGGCGCTTGGTCAAAGAGCCGAACGCGTTCACTATCAGGATAAATAAGAATGGCGGGCAATTCAGTGTGATCGAATTTTGTGGAACGAGACACGAACACGTTTGCTTGCGCATCGGTGTTCCCTTTCAGCAAGTCACGAATGACGTGCCGAATTTTAAGCTTTTGTCGCTCTAGTGTCACGGTTTGCATTCACAACCTTCATTGCGTGAAGCAAAAGAACCGCGCCGCCTTGTCCGTCTTCACGTTTTTCATGAACACGAAACCTTGCACCGCGGACTTCGACCTCATCGTCTTTTTTTAAGTCCCATTCAATCGCGTTTAAATTCACACCAAGTGCCGGTTGATTTGCAGAAATCAATTGCTCGGTCTGCGCATCAACAATTTGAAAATCGTTGTCGAAAACGGCCTGCACTTCAAAGACACCGCCGCCTTGAGGGAAAAATTTTACTTTTTCCCCGAAGGTGTTCATGCCGTGAGTGAGTACGTTATCGACAAGATTTCTAAAATCCATTTGTCACCCAATTAGAACAACAACTTGATGACCGCAGAAGTGTCGCCGTCAACCGACGCAACAATTCCATAGCCAATGTGAGTGTTGCCCGAAGCAACGCCGGTCACTTTTTTCGCCGAGTTGTCCCAATATGCTTTCGCACCTTGAGCAACGGCAGTGCCCGCGCCGGTTGATTTGTCGAGCTTGAAAACGCCGTCAAGAGCAAATTCTTGCTCCGCGCCGCTCAAAACGTCGCCAACCGCAACGCCAAAAAGGGCGCCAACAAGGGCGCCTTGTCCGCTCAAACGGTCATAAGGGGCGGTCAAAGTAACGACACAACCCTCTTGCACAAAATTTTTCATGGTAAGTTTCCTTTCAAAAAGTTTTTTAGTTCATTTTTTGCGGGCCGCCGTTAAGCGACCCGCGTCTCATCCAACCAATTACGCGCCTGCGTTTTTGAAGAACCCGCGATAGTCGAGGGCTTTCATACCGAAGTCATAGGCGATTTTTGTTTCCATTCCGTCGATGTCGAAACCTTCGCGGACAGAAATTTTCGGACCTTGACCGTCGATGCGGGCCATTTCAACCATTGCGATTTTTGATTTGTCGGCCATCAAATACCACGCGGTTGCGGAACCTGCGTCCAAACGAGGCTCTGCAATCACTTGCAGGCGGCCGGCGAATGGGTTCACTTGTCCGTTTTGGTTCGGAGTCACTTGAGAAACGAATTGGTCGGCAATCGTCTCAAGCGCCGTCGGAACAACCAAATAACTTGCGCTCAAGTTGATCGGTTGTTTGTCAAGATCAAGCAAAGAACGCATTTTTGCGCGGCCTTCGCCCAAGCTTGCAATCGAAATCACGGCAGCGGTTCCCAAGTTTCCATGCGTTGCGTGGAACATTGAAAGGCCCGTTTCGGCCATGACCGGGTTGCCAAGAATGATTGCCCAAAACAATTCGTTTTCTTTTTGTTTTGCGCGCATTCCAAGCGACGACGGGATTTTCGTGAAAGCACCAAGGTCGTCATTCATCAAAAGCTTGCGTGTCGCTCCGATGATAAGACCATAAGTTTCAACGGCATATTTTTCGCCGGTTTCAACAAGGCTTCCGCGCTTGAACTCACCGTGCTCGTTCACTTTTTGCAAAGTGCCGCCGTCGGAAAGACGAACGCTTGAAATTTGTTTGAAATCGGCAACGGAAACTTCGCTCACAAAAGGCATGAACGTGCTTGGCGCTTGTTCATAGGCTTTTTGCAAAGATTTGTTGGCGATGTTTTCCAAAACCTTCGGGAAGTCCGAAGAGTGATGCAACGCACGCGCTGCAAGCTCGCTCGGAGAAAGATCATACGCATTGCGCACGCCTTCCATTGCCAAGATTTTGCGAGCCATACCTAAAAGACCGTGAGCGCGCATTTCGCCGTCGCCGTCTTTCAGAGCAAACTTGCTCGAATCATATTGATTCAACAAAACGCGAGTTGCGGCCTCACGTCTTGCAATTTGTTGTTCCATACCTGCCCCCTCAATTCTCACGTTGTTGTTAGTTCTAACTTGGTTAGAAGTTTCTTCCATTTTTGCGAAAATCGCGGCGCGAGCGCCCTCGATTGTCATTTTCACGTCTTTGCAAAGCTCGTCCGCGAAACTCTCTTCGAGTTTTGCAGTGCGAACCGCTTTGCGAATTTCAGCTTGTCGAGTTGCCTCGGCAATCCGAATTTCTTCGGTCTTTTCCGGCGTCACTTGTGCGCCTCGCTCACCCTCTGCACCCGCAGCGGGCGTGCTTGCAGCGGCAGCGCCTTCCGTTGGTGTCGAACCTTCGGCTTGTGCCGGAGTTTCGGTTGAGGGGGAAGCGGGGGTTTGAGTTGCATCGTCGGCGGCACGTGTGCCGTCTTGATTTTTCTTTCCCATACTTTCCTCTCTTTCGTTGTTTGTTTCTAAAACACACTCATTTGTTGGCGTTCCCTCACGAAGTTGCAAAACTCCGTCTTCCCCGCGGGCCTGCGCACCCGCATCGGCCGGAATGCCGACAAAACTTAGTTCCATTGGTTCCCAATCAACTGCGCGATAGATTGGGGTTTCGTCCGCAACATCTTGGCCCGGGGGCATATTTTGCTTTTCAAAGCGGTGCACCCGATAGCCGACTGAAATGTTGCGAATAATGCCGGTTTCAATGTCGCGCACGATGCCGGCAAGTTCTTCACGTTCGGACAAACGCACGGTCGCATAACCAATGCCGTCCTTCACCCATGCGCGTTCAACGACGCCGATCACGTCGCGCAAGTCCCAATTTGAATGATTGTTGAGAAGAGGCGCGCCGCCGTTAAGGCGGTCCATGCGAATTGCGGCGTCGGAAACTTCGAGTTCTTCATAATACGGTTCACCGAACCAAGGCGAGCGAAGAACTTTCGCACCCGTCGTCCAAGAAACGTCGACGGTTCGTTTTTCTTTGTTGAACGTGCCGGGTGTGAACCCTGCGCGCACGTCAAACAAAGGCAAATTAGCTTTGCGTTTGATTGTTTTCATTGTTTTGACTCCCTTGAAATTGTTTCGGCGCTTGTTCAACGGACGCGTCACTTGTGAGCTTCAATTGATAAGTGTCGATCATTTTTTTGTCTTTGGCATATTGAGCAAAATGCTCTTCCGGGTCTTTTCCGAGAGCCATAAGCTCTTCGGACCATGTTGAAAGGCCGGCTTTGATTGACGCCTCGGCCGCTGCGATTTCTTTTGTTGGGTCAATCATTTCACGACGTGGCGGCGTATGAACCGGCGTCATTTGTGAAAAATCTTTTCCTAAAATTTTGCAAACTTCAATGAAATCGTCGACGACACTGGCAAGAAAACTGTCGACGACTAATTCTTTGCGCCACACTTCAAGGTTGCGCATGAACTCAATCCAACCTAAACGCGCCGAAGAGAAATTCACCTCGGACAAATCGCCGGTGAGCACTTCATAAGAAAGCCCAAGACCTGCGGCAACCGAACGAAGCACGTTTTTTGTGAATTGGTCATAGTTGGCAACTTCCGGCGGCGCTGAAAAGGTGACAGTCTTTCCGGTTGGCAGAAATTCAATTAAACCGGGTTCGACTCGCTCCGAAAGATCGGGACTTGTCGCTTTGTCCCCTTCATTTGAGTCAAAAACGTCGGCCGAAATGTCTTGAACAAAGGCCGTGAAGCACGCAGCGATCTTTTGGCGCATCAATTGTGCGTCTTCATAGTCGTCAAGGTCCTTCAAACGGACCATAACAGGGGCCAACCAAGGCACCCCGCGGGCCTGTCCGGGCCGCTCTTGGCGGAAAATATGGCGAATTTCAGAGGCCGGAACCCGCTTAGAAACGAGCGAAGTGAGTTGATTTTGCTCATAAAAAGCGCCCGGATGTTGCTCAAAAATCCAATATGCGACCCTTTTTCCGTCTTGGTCGAACTCAATTCCTTGAATAATGGTGTTGCCATTGGTCGTTTGGAACTGCGTTTTGTCGGTGTCGAGAAAATCAGCCTCTAAAATCTGGTATTGCAGGGGAAAATCGAGCTTTCGATTGAAGCGTTTGCGAATTAAAATTTCACCGGACTCGGGCACGGCTTGCATAATCATTCTTTGAAAACCAAAGATGTCATACCGGCCGTCAAAATCAAAAACCTTGGACTCTGCCCAAGGTTTCCATAGTTCTTCCGCGGGGTTTGTTGGCGCGTCGGAATTTTTATCACGAAATTGAGTTCGAATGCCTTTGCCAACTGTATTTGTTGCGATCGCTTGAAGCCCGCGGGCCGCAAACGGGTTGTTTCTTTTCAAATCACGGGAACGGTTGCGAAGAGTTTCGAGGCTTCCATAAATGGCCGAATTTGCCGAGGTTGAGTCTGTTCGCCAATTGCGCATTCGTTTTGATTTTGATGCGCCTTCATATTTTCGGACCTTAGCCCAAGGGTTTATCCGATGCCAAAAGCTTTTTTTCATTCGTCACCTAGACCTTTTGAGTGTCGGGCGACTTTCCTTGTCCCGCCGAAAAACCCTTTTTCGCCGCAAGTCTCATCCATGCCGAGTTTTTTGCGGAGTAAAGTCCGCACGCGCATCATTTCTTCGAGGGAACGATAGGTGACTTCTTTGTCGGTATACTTGACGGTTTGCACGCCTTGAAGGATTGCGCTCTCAAGACTTTCGAGCGCCTCAATTGTGAATGGCGTTTGATATGTTTTTGAACTCAAGTTTTCCCCTCACCAAAACGAAGACTCACGACGGACTCTTCGTGCCCCACGAGACGCGACGTTTTTTTCATTGACTTGTCGTGTTTCGTTATCAGTTTGTGAAGGTTCATTGACTTTTGCAACAACATTTTTTTCGGCGGGCGGGGTTTTGGGTTTCTTGAAACGGTCGAGCCCTGCCAATGACGCGGCGGCTCGTGCATAAATTCGGCAGTCAAGTGCTTCGTTCCGTTCACGTTCTTTCACCCATTCCGTGTGTGCAAAACCCCTTCGATTTTTTTTGATGAGCAATCTTTCCGCGGTGAGTTCTTTGAAATAGTCTTCGCCATATTCGGGGAAGTGACAAAAACCCGGCGGCGTTTCTTGCTCGGCTTCCGGCACAAGAAACTTGAGCCAAGAATACAGTTCGGATTTTAAAAGTGAAACACCAATTGCAAAAACTTTTATTCCCCGTCTAATGGTCTTGCCCGAAAGCTTCACGTCGACCGCTCGCGGTTGCCCGACCATGACGCTCAAAGAGTCCATACCTTTGATCGGTATGACTCGCGTGATTGGATAGCGCCGGCAAAAGTTGTAAACGTGTTGTGTGTTATAACCCGAGTCGACCGCGACCATTTTCACCGGCATCGTGCCGCCGTCTTCGCGGGTGAACTCTTTGTCAATCACTTGCGCGAGCCCGTTCCACGGCGAGTCGTTCACGCCAAAAGCAAGCGCGGTGTCCCCTAAACAAACACCCATGTCGATCGACCACGACTCGCGGTTGTGGCCCCAACCCACGACTTCAAAATGCAGTCGATCTTTTTGAACGTCGACGCCCATAGTGAGAAATTGAACTTGTTTCGGCACGGTTCCGATTTCATATTTTTCACGGCGTTGATATAGGTTTTTCCATTCCGGCGCGTCGCCGACTTCTTTATAAGTCTCGCCCAAAATTGTGTTGTGAAACGCTTTTAGCTTTTCCGTTTTGCGGTATTTTTGAAACTCGTTGTCGGCCTCTTCTTTTGCGGCCGCAATTTCTTTCCAAGAAAACCAACCTATCGGCGAGTAAAGCGCGGACAAATGGAAGCCAACGACCCCGCTTTCTGCGGTTGCCTGCCATTCGCCGTCGGCAAACATTTTAGTTTTGAAGCGTTCTTCAATTCCGACTCCGCACCCGCCGGTTTCGCCGTCACAATAATAAAGAACCGACTCGGGTTTTCCGGGGGTCCATTGAAGGTTTTTAAATTCCAACTTTTGTTTGTGACCGCAATGAGGGCAAGGGACGAAATAAAAACGCTTATCGCTGATTTCAAATTCGTCATCAATCTTTGATATTCCGTCAATCGTCGGCGTTGAGACAAGAAACGCTTTTCGACGTGAGAAAGTTCTAGACCGCGCAAGCACAAGCGACACCGGGTCGCCTTGTCCCTCAACGTCCAAAGGGAACTCGTCAAGTTCGTCGAGCATGACAAATCGGGCGGGCATTGATTTCAACCCGGCCGCGGAGTTCGCCCCGGCCAACGCCAATGTCCCACCCGGAAAATCTTTGAGCAAAATTGTTGTTGAAGAGTCCCGAGACTTTTTTGCCCGGACCTTTTCGTTGAGCCGCGGACACTCTTCAATCAATGGTTCAATCCGTTGCCGCGAAACTTTTCGCGCAAGATCAACCGTTGGAAGCACGAGCATGAAAGGTCCCGGCGCATAGTCCATGACATAGCCGAGCCAATTGTTGCCGCTTTCCGTTCCCCCAACCTGCGAACCTTTTTTGAACACAACTTTTTGTGCCGGGTGAAAGATCGAAAGACAGTCCATGATTTCTTTTAAATACGGTGTGCGGCTTGTGCGCCACGGGCCGGCTTCGCTTGACGCTTTCTTGGAAAGAACGCGGTGTTGATCGGCCCATTCGCTCACTGATAAAATCGGGTCGGGTTTTAAAACTTCGGCGGCAAACCTGTTAAGCAACGACGCGTGCATTCAGTAACCTTGAAAGACCGTCGAGCGCGGCGTTCAATTCCTTATAAAGTTTGGTTTCCATTTCAACGATGTCGGTGCACGCCATGAGTTCGGGCGCGGCTTTCGCCGGCACGTTCAAAATGTTTTCTCGAATGGCCGTGCAAATCTTTTGCACCTCTTCTTTGACTTCTTTCACGTCAACCAATCGGCCTTCGAGTTCCGCAACTTCCAATTCAAGCTTTCGTGCTTTGAGTTCTTCCGAGCCGGCTTTCGCCGAACGATAACGGTCAAAGTTGTCGGTGCCGGCATAGGGAACCTTTTCAACTTCGACCTCTTGGCCCTCGATCACTTCTTTTTTAAATTCCGACTTCGGAAGAGGCGGCAGCTTTTTATCGAGCGGGCTTTTGCCTTTGTGTTTTTCGTCCGCGGCCGCGGGCCCAAACATTTCGTCAATCACGTTGGGCGCCGGGGCCGCAGGGGGCGGGGGCGCAATGTTTCTTTTGAGCAAGGCCGCGGACTGTTCGGCGCTTTCACTGCGACGACGCGCAAACTCTTGGTCGGCGACTTCCGAAATAATTTTCGGCCGCTTCAAGTTTGAACGGTCAATGGCGTGTTCCGGTATGGAACCCCGCTTTATTCTTTCTTGCAGTGTGGCAAGAGCGATGCCCTGCATTCGGGCATACTCTCTAAACGAAACTAACGGCACCCCGCCCCCTTTAAATGAATAATATGCGGGAATGACCGGGCCCTGTCAATTTTTCAGGGTGCTCAAAAACAAAAACCCCGGGGATTAAGCCGAGGTTTGAGACCTTTTTAAGTTTCGCCAATCGGAAAAGGCACCCTGATTGAACACCCGAAACCCGGTGTCTAGAGCCTAACGGCATACTCTCTAGAGTTCACTGCCCCGCCGAAGCGGGCGGCCGTCGAAATCGAAATCAGCTTTCCGCATGACGAAAACGATTGCAACTTTTTTCTTTGCGCCTTTGCGCACCGAGCCGAATTTATGCACGCCGTGTGCATAAACCTGTGGAGCGTGTGGATAAGTGTGCCGGGTGTTCCCGGTATTCCCCCCTAAAACCCTTGCGCGCAGCGGACTCCGCGGCATTTGTGACAGGGGTCATAAAACCTTCAAAAACTACGCGATTTTTGCGCGCCGTGCCGGGGGCACCTTAAAACTAACGTGGAAGGACCCATAAACAATAGGTTCGATTTGAGTGTTAGAACGTATTAGATTGAAACAAAATGTGTTTCAAATTCATAAGCTCTTGATTGGAATAGAAAACATTTGGTGAAAGCCTGCGTTTCTTAGCGTTGCATTGGTTACACAACACCACTGCATTATGTGAGCACAAAGGCTTGTCGTGTTCATTGTGATCTATGGTGAGTTGCTCTTGTGTGCCGCATTTAAAACATTGGCCTTTAAAATTTCTAAATACATTCCAAATTTCTTTTGTGGTTATTGTTTCGGCCATGCCTTTATGGCGTCCCCGCAAATGAATTTTGCGTTTCTTAATGCAAATGCGACATTGATTGGACAACCCATCTTTTCTTTTTCTATCTATGGAAAACAGTCTGATTTCTAAGAGTTGTTTACAAGTGCAACACAATTTCATTTTGGGGGTTGTATCTTAGAAAGAAGCCTTTGTGTACGGTATTCCAATTCGTGCATGAAATTCTTTTGAAAGATTTCGGCCCCTCTTGTCTGCAATCGAGAGCCGAGCTTTTTCTTTTCGTTGAGCAATAGCGCACCCAATGACGGTGCGGTTTGCATGAGCAAATGGCCTTTTGTTTTCTTGTCCGCTTTCATAATTTGCAGGCCCTTGGATGCGGTCTTGGTGATAAACCCCCCTGCAACAACAAAGCGTTTTCCGGGTGCAACCTCAACACGCACTTTCTTTCTGCGCTTCACGGGAATGCCCTTTTGTGGTGTGACGGCTTTTGCCCCTCTCACGAAATCAATCAATTGCAGGCCCCTTGATTGGAACACCACGGAACCACTAAGGGCCCTTAGCCCCTTGCCCCCGGCCTTATCAATCCAAATGTATTTGTTTTTCAAAACGCTTGATTGGATGCGCATTTCTTTTTTGATTTCGATGACACTCTCTTTTCGGAGTGACGTGAGGGTGCGGTTGATCGAAGTGCGGGCGGCTTTGAACACTTCATTTTTCTTGAGCTTGTCAAAAACCTCGTACCCTTGAGCGATGTTTTCAGTGATTTCGACTTTAAAGCTCATGTGCCCCCCTAGATTGAGCGCCCTGTAAACCTAGGGCGTCCCCAAGGTTGCCGCTTCCGTCGCTTTCTAAGGGCAATCCCGGTCGATCACGCCGGGTTCTAGAAAGGCAGTCCGTGGAAACGGGGTCTTGGGTTTATTGTGCGGCGTTCAAAACATTTCGTCGACAACTTTTTTCAATTTGGCCTTTTCTTTTGGCGTCAATTGCTCTATGGCCGATTTTTTCACGACCTTTCCGCCCTTGGCCGCAGCAATTTCTTTTTCAACTTGTGCGTCAATCCATTTTTGGAAGGTTCCGTGACGCTTGGCGATCAAGTCGTGTTTTTTAGGTTCAATTCTAACTGAGCGAGTTCGTTTGACTTCGCTTCCAGTTGCTTTTCGCATGGTTTCACCTCGAATTTGATAAAATCTTTCAATTGTTCCAAGGGGCCGCCGTCTCTGCAATCCATGTCAATTCCAAGTTCGCTGAAAATTCGCTCGACAATGGTTTCAGCAGGCCCAACCCACATTGTGTCCGTTGCTTGTTCGCAGACCGCAACTCCGATTTCGGCAAGTGAAACACAAAAGGGCCGCATTGCTTTTCTATGTTCAAGCTCGATCACGTCAAGAAATTTCTCGATGTTGCCTTCAAGATTGTGTCCCGACGTGGTTGAAAGAAAAAATTGCAGTTGGTTTTTCAGTTCGGTGCGGTTCATGCAACCCCCTTGGTGTTTTCCGGTTGTGGTTTCTTTTTTCTCAGTATTGCGGTCGATTTACATTTTGGACAGTTGAAATAAAGGCCGCCGAAGTGCTCGTCTTTGCAGCGAATAACACGCTCGGCGTTTTTTGTGGCGATTTCATGTTTGCATGAACAAGTCTTAAGCTTCATTTCACTTTTCCTTCAAGATAAGCAGAATTAAGCCAATTGCAATTTGCTTCACACTCTTCTTTTGTCCAAATTGGGCTCATGACCATATCGGCGCGGTTTATTGAGCAAATTTTTCCGTTTGTTGACTCAATCCAGTGTATGAATTTTTGTTGGAGTTGCCCGTCGATAACAATTTGAATTGCAAAACGTCCGTCCGGTCGTTCAAAAGACTGAAAAGTTACTTTTTTCATAAATAGACCAACCTTGTGACATAACCTTCGCGGCAAATTTTTAGCGGGTCTCGGTTTAATTTCTCTACATATTTTTCGGCAGCGGCACGACGTTTAAAAGTTTTTAAGGCTTTATCAATTTTATAATTGCCGTGTCCTGTCCAAGCAAATACGCCAATGACGGCGCGCCCGCTTGAAAGCGCATCGGCATCACTTGCGATTCTCTCTGCTTTGCATAAGGGACAAAAAGTGCTTTCATATCCGTGAAATTGACAATTAACCATTTAACACCTCAATTTTTATGATTTGCCAATTTAAAGCCATTGCGCGCAATTTAGCGTCGGCTTCTGTTTTTATAATTTCTTCCCATTGAGAAATTTTGGTTACTTTTTTGCGGCCTTGTTTTGTTTGATATTGGCTTTGAAAAGTTACTTTCAACATTTTATCGCCTTTCGTTGTGTTCATATAATAATTATGCAACACGAAATAGAAAAACGCAACACAAAAAGAAAAGTGTCTCATATAGAGCCGCAACCATTAGGGCGCGTGACTTCCCATTCATACCCTTGCACGCAACCGCAGGCTCAACACCTGCGATCTTAGGGAACCGTCGCTTGACGGTTGGCCTTGGTTCTATATGAGACCCGCCGTTTCATAACACGTTTAAGCTGATTTGCAACACTATTGGAAAAATTTGCAAGGTGTGGTGCGGGCCGGGGCTTTCTAGGCCCCGTTAGCCTTTCCGCCGTGAACACGTTGGAATGATTTAAGGCACCCGCTCAAAAATCGTCTCGGCTTAACGACTTTTGTTCAAGTCCAGAAATTCGCTCGCCATAGCCTGCGAGCAATAGCGCGTCCATGACGCCTTCGTGCATTTTTCCGTTTTTGTTTTTTGGAATTTGGTCGTGGAATTTTTTGAAGAGCCGTTCAACGGCGATTGTCGACTTGGCTTTTGGTTTGAGGTCTTTTGAAATTCCGTCGTGCATGACCTTCGCCCATTTCGAGGGCTCAACATATGTGACCGGAAAGTTGGAAAGCAAAATTGCGATTTCGAGCGCCGCGAAGCTTCGGCCATAATTGAATGCGCCCGTCGTGCCCATGGCGCCGGCGTGGGCGCGCTCCAAAAACACTCGCGCACCTCGGCGGTTCAAAAGCTCTCGCACTTTTTGAAAATCAACATCTTTGGTGCCGTCGGCCTTGAGGGGCATCACGGCCCATTCAAAAAAATCGCCTTCCAACCAAACGAAGGCGCCGGCCTGCCCGGGGTCGATCGCTAAAACCATGAACCCCCCAATTTCTTAAATGGTCTTAAATCCAAGACGCGGCGCAAAGTCGCTTCGGCGCAAAGTTGATTTCGTGTTTCATTTTGTTTGTGTTGCGTTTTGACTGTGCTTAGTTGAACCCTGCACAAACGCTTCAAAATTCTATATATATTCACCCTATACCCTCTTATATATATTTAAAAAATATACTAATAAATAAAGAAAAACCCAACACACCCAACACAAAAGCTTTTTTCCTTAACGGCTTTGCGCACTTAAGCCGTGCCGGGTTGCTCGAAAAAACCCGGCACACGTGCCTAGTTAACTAGGCTCAAGAGCTTCGATTCGTCCGTGAAAATATATGCGTCCGCGTCAAATTCAGCTTGCTCGGTGAGCCCCAAGGTTCGACAAAACTCTTTGCGCGCCCAAAGCGGGTGAATTTCGAGCACCGGGCGAGGTTTACCGGATACACGCATTCGCTTTCTTTGGTTGTTGTCGATGCCAAAATAAGCCCCGGTCTTGCGCCAAAACGTCTCGGCCGAGAGCCCTTTTTTATAAGTTTTGGTGCGGTTCGCATACATAAGGAACTCGGAAAATGCGACTTCTTTGAGCAAATGCCGGTCATCAATCCAAAGTTCCCGCGGCTCGTAGTTCCAAACATGGTTCCAAAACTCGGCCTCAATGCCTTCGCTCGCGATCTTGGCTTGGTGCCCCTGCCCGTCATCAAAAATCGGCAGTTTATGGGCCTCAAAGTGCGCGATGTCGCGTTTGAGCAAGTGATCGAGCACGTGTTGGGCAAGCGTTCCCTTTTCCAATTGGTCGGCAAGAGCTTTGAAGAACGCGTGCTTTTGCGCGAACGCTTTGTTGACCTCAAAAACAACATAGCGCCGATTTGAGCGTTCGATCGAAACGGCCTCGGGGTTGTTGGATGCGATCGCATAGCGCGAATAATTGTTGACCGCGAAGCGGCCGCCGAATTTTTGCTCGACGGTCATTTGCTTGGAACCCGTGAGGTTCTTCAAAATGCCGTCCTCTTCTTTGTCACCGCGCCAACTTGCCTCGTCGATAAAAGTTAAGAACTTGCAGGCTTGCTCATAGTTGAAACGCTCTTTTAAAATCGAAGAGCGGTTGATTGTGTTGTGGAAGTTCCCCAAGATCACTTTCATAATGCGATCGAAAAGAAAACCTTTTCCCGTCCCTTGGTCCCCGATGAGCACCGGCACCAATGAGCAACGCTCATGCGGCCGTTGCACGATATGCGCGAGCCAATCCAAGAGCCAAAGCCCCTTGTCCAAATTGCCCGCGGCAACGCCGTCAAAGATCAATTGCAAGAAAAGCGAAACGTCGCCATGAATGGGCGAACACGGCAGCGGCGACCAAAGATTGAGCGCGCCCGGCTCGTCCCTATGGTTGAAAATCACTCGCGAGTATTCTTGCCGGCGAGCACTCTCGACCCAAAGTTTGTTGATCTTGGTGAACTCGGCCCGCCAACCTT
>Ga0116193_1002680_pt1 | contig 13333 bp, 12 predicted proteins | sample AD_UKC115_MetaG_FD_89892 | JGI IMG/M metagenome (GOLD analysis project Ga0116193, IMG submission 89892) | Active sludge microbial communities of municipal wastewater-treating anaerobic digesters from Hong Kong - AD_UKC115_MetaG | ecosystem: Engineered > Bioreactor > Anaerobic > Digestate... | reverse complement strand
AGAGCCTTCGACTGCACCGGCACGCCGAGCACCGGCACTGCGGTCTTGGCCGCGAGCATGCCGGGCAGATGCGCCGCGCCGCCCGCACCGGCGATGATCGCGTGCAGACCGCGGTCGGCGGCTTCCTCGGCGTAGCGGAACAGCAGATCGGGCGTGCGGTGCGCCGAAACGACGCGGACCTCGTGCGGCACACCGAGCCTCGTGAGCATCTCCACGCCGTGTTGGAGCGTGTCCCAGTCGCTCTTCGAGCCCATCACCACGCCGACGAGCGGCATTTCGGGATCTGGCCGTGTCATTGGTTCGCCTGCCCAAAAAAGCTATTGTAGGCGCAAATCCTGCGACCGTCGGGTCGCGCCGCCCGCACGCTCCCGCAACGCCCATCATGGACAAGCGCCTGCTCGACATCCTCTGCTGTCCGGTCAGCAAGTCTCCGGTACAGCCCCTCACCGCCCGGCAGCTCGATGCACTGAACCGGGCGATCGCCGACGGCACGGTGCAGACCACGGCCGGCCAGCCGGTCGATCGGCCGCTCGCCGCCGGGCTGATCACCCACGACGGCAGGACCGTCTACCGCATCGAGGACGACATTCCGGTCATGCTCGCCGAGGAAGCCATCGGCACCGTCCAGCTGACTGATTTTTCCTGATGCCGTGGTTGCCTGCGGAAGATCCGAGCACGTCCATCCTGGACTGGCCGGCCCGCGCCGAGACCGGCGCTGGTCCGGGCTCGGTCACGCCGCATCGAGCCCCTGTGCGCTCGATGCATGGCGTGCCATGCTTGGCATGCGGAACTCCTATGCTCGTGCGGCGGTTCCCTGCCGGCCCTGTGAACCGGTTCGCACCACCGCAAGGATGGCGGTCTATCCTTGCCGTTGATGCCGTTCCCCGCGTATAGCACCGGCCCATGAATTCGATCGAGAACAACCCCAAGGTCGTCGACTTCGCCCAGCGCGCCGCCGCCGAGCGGAGCAACGCGGACAAGCCCATGGTCGACAAGAACCCACCGGAGAAGCCCGACAGGCCCAGCGCGGAAGTGATCACCCCGCTGCGCACACATGCCTTCAAGCGTCTGGCCGGCCTGGTCACCACGTTGTTCGAGAATACCGACGACGCGCTCTTCGACCTCGCCAACAAGGCCGACAACAACGGGCAGCAGGCGAACTTCTTCGATGCCATGCGCGAGCTGCGCAAGCGGCGCCAAGCCATCGAGACGCGCTTTCAGGAACAGCTCACCCGGCAGTTCAGCGACTTCGTCGCGGGCCGCGGCGTGGCTATGCCCGCCAAGGCAGAGGCCGGTGAGGGCGGCCTGTCGCTGTCGCTCGTCGACGAGCAGGAGCTCGAGGAATCGCTGGCGATCGCGGCGATGGTCGCGAAAACCGAGAACCGCGTGCAGCGCGCGCTGCACGCCCTGAACCAGCGCCTCGCACACGTGCTCGGCCTGCGCGCCGAGGATCTCGCCAACCCGTTCGCGCCTGCACCGATCGCGGAGATGTTCCGTCAGGCGATGACCGACCTGCAGGCGGCGCTCGAGGTCAAGCTGATCGTCCACAAGCTCTTCGATCGCTACGTGATGAGCGGCCTGGATGCGGTCTACGACGAACTCAACGGCCTGCTCGTGCAGGCTGGCGTGCTGCCGCAGCTGCGCGGCGGCATGCCGATGCGCCGGATGGCGCCCGGCGGCGCATCGCGCCCGCCCGGCACCGCAGCCGGAATGGATCCCGGCGCACCGCCAGGCTCCGCCGCGGCCGGCTATCCCGGAACGGCCTACGATTCCGCGGCTGCGGACTTCCAGGCCGGCCTCTACGGCACGCTGCAGGCGCTGCTCGCCGGGCGCCGTACGTCCGACGACTATGCCCTCGGCGGCGGCTATGGCCAAGGCGGGGCCGCTCTACCGGTGTTCAGCGCGACCGAGCTGCTCGCCGCACTCGGCAATCTGCAGAATCAGGCGCTCGCAGCACAGGGCATGGCCGAGTCCGTGCAGCAGGTCAAGGACCAGCTGATCCGCCAGGCCGGTGCCCTGCATGGCGAGGACAAGGCCGGTGTCGCCGGCACCGACGAGGACACCATCGACCTCGTCGGCATGCTGTTCGAGTACATCCTCCAGGATCGCAACTTGCCCGCGCAGATCCAGGCGCTGCTCGGCCGCCTGCAGATCCCGTTCATCAAGGTCGCACTGCTCGACAAGCACCTGTTCGCGCGACGTACCCATCCGGCGCGTCAGCTGCTCGACACGCTCGCCGAGGCTTGCGTGGGCTGGTCGGAAGAATCCGACCGCGATCGCCGGCTGTACGACAAGGTCAGGGAGGTCGTCGAGACCCTGCTCAAGGACTTCGTGGATGACCTCGGCATCTTCGACCGCCTGCGTGTTGACTTTGAAGCGTTCGTGGAAGCCAACAAGCGGCGCGCCGAACTGGCCGAGCAGCGCGCCGCCGAAGCCACCCGCGGGCGCGAGAAACTGCTCGCCGCACGCCGCACCGCGGCGCGCGAGATCCTGCAGCGCATCGAGGCGCAGGCGCCGCCGGAACTGATCCGCAACCTGCTGTCACGGCCATGGGCGAATTACCTCGTACTCGTCGTGCTGCGCCAAGGCGAAGGCTCCGAGGAATGGACCGCCGCCCTGCAGTTCGTCGACGAGCTGCTCTGGAGCGTGCGACCGAAGGCCGACGCGGCCGAAAAGACGCGTCTGCGCGGCCTGCTGCCGAGCATCGAGAAGCGTCTGCGCCATGGTCTCGCCACCGTGGCGTTCGACGAGCACGACATGCGCCGCCTGATGCAGCAGATGAACCAGCTCTACCAGAGCCTGCTCGGCGAGGCCCCGGCAGCGGCTGCGAGTGAAGTGTCTGCGGAGGCCGCGTCCCTGTCGGCGCCGATTCCCGAGACCGGCGGCGAGAACGTGCTCGCCGCGCTCGAGGAGGACAACGCACCACCGCCCGAGTCCGTCGATCCGCGCACCGAACTGCAGGTCCGCGAACTGAAGGTCGGCACCTGGATCGAGTTCCGCGATGCCCAGGGCAATACCGAGCGAGCGAAGTTGTCGTGGATCAGCCCGATCAGCGCGAAATACCTCTTCGTCAACCGCAAGGGCCTCAAGGTCGCCGACAAGAGCGCCGCACAGCTCGCCGTAGAGCTGGCCTCGGGACGCGCCGCGGTGCTGGAGGAGGTGCCGTTGTTCGACCGCGCGCTCGACGCAATCGTCGAGCGGCTGAAGGCCAACCAGGCGACCCGGCCCGGTACGCCGTCGCCTGCGGCGGGCTGAGTCCGAGGCGACGTCCGGACCAATGGCGCTGACCGGCATCGCGCCGCCTGATCCGACGATCGTGCGCGAGGACGTACGACGCGCCCTCGCCGAGGATCTCGGCAGCGGCGATGCGACCGCCGACCTGCTCGCCGCCGGCGCGCGCGCCGAGGCCGCCATCGTCACGCGCGAGTCCGCCGTGTTCTGCGGGCGTGACTGGGCCGAGACGTGCTTCCGCATGCTCGACCCCGACGTGCACATCGACTGGGAAGCCGCCGACGGCGAGGCCATCGCCGCGGGCCAGCGGCTCGCCCGGCTCGCCGGCCGCGCGCGAGCCCTGGTCAGCGCGGAGCGCAGTGCGCTGAACTTCCTGCAGACGCTGTCCGCGACCGCGACCGCGACCGCCCGTCACGTCGCCGCCGTGCGCGGTACGCGCACGCGCATCCTCGACACGCGCAAGACCCTGCCCGGCCTGCGTCACGCACAGAAGTACGCGGTGCGCTGCGGCGGCGGTACGAACCATCGCATCGGCCTGTATGACGCGATCCTGATCAAGGAGAACCACGTCGCCGCGGCCGGCTCGCTCGGCGCGGCGGTCGCGCAGGCGCGCGCGCGGCATCCGACGCTGCTGCTTGAGGTGGAAGTGGAGGACTTCCGCGAGCTGCACGAGGCGATCGCAGCCGGCGTGGACCGCATCATGCTCGATGACTTCCCGGACGAGGATCTGCGCCGTGCCGTCGCCGAGGTGGCCGGTCGCGTGCCGCTCGAGGTGTCCGGCGGCGTCGATCTCGACCGGCTGCGCGCGATCGCCGAGACCGGCGTGGACTTCGTCTCGATCGGTGCGCTGACCAAGCACGTCCACGCCATCGACCTGTCGATGCGCGTGACGGTGGCCGCCTGACCGACTGCCGGATGACGAACTCCGCGGCGGCATTCTCCTCCGCCGCGTCCACTTGCACGGTCCCGGCGGTCATGCGCGAGCCGGCAGTGCCGTTCCCGATCCCGCAGCGGGCGCGGTCCTGGACCCTCGACGTGGTGCGCCCCGTCCGGCCGCCAGATTGCGCAGATCGGGATGCGGGCGCCGTCATTCGCATCCGACAGCGCGCAGCACATGCCCGCGCCGTCGAATGCTTCAGAACATGCCGAAGTGATACGCCGCGGCCGCCGCGAGCAGCAGCAGGCCAACACCGATGGCGATCCACAGGCCGGCACCGACGCCCGAACCGGCGGGTTTCGCGGGCGCAGCGGCGGCGGCTGGTGGTCTGGCCGACTCCATGCTCGGCGACATCAGGATGAAGCGCACCGTATCCAGGCGCAGTTCCTCGCCGGGCCGCAGCAGCCCGTTGTGGATGCGCTTGTCGTTGATGAACGTACCGTTCGCCGATCCGAGATCTTCGACCATCACGCCTTCCGGCGTGACCTGCAGGCGCACGTGCTGGCGCGAGATCTCCTCGACCGGCACCGGGATGTCGCAGTCCGTCTGGCGCCCGACGGTCATCGTGCCAGCGAGCGCGAAGTTCTTGCCGAAAGTCGGACCGGATACGCCACGCAGGATGTACTTCGGCAGGGTCTGGCGGATGCGCGTGCGGCCGTCGTCGCCATCGCCGAGCAGCGGACGCGCAGCGCCCGGCGCAGCCGGCATGACCACGGCGACCTGGCAGCCGACCTTCGCGAACAGCAGCAGGTCGCCGGATTTCAACGGCGCCTCCTGACTCACCTGGCGGCCGTTCAACAGCACCACGTTTTCCGGCGCCGTGACGTACACGCTGGCCTGGAAGCCGCGCAGCCGGATCTCGCAGTGGTTCAGGGCGATGCCCGGCGCGGCGAGCATGACGCGGCAGTCGGCACCGGTGCCGACGGCGTTCACGCCATCCTCGAGCATCACGGGTTCGTGCTCGCCGTTGGGAAAGGTGAGTTTCAGCTTCACGCGCCACTCCGCTCGTCGTTCAGGGGTTGTCGAGGTCGCGGACCACACGCAGACCGATGCTGTTGGCGGCAGTGTCACCGCCATAGGTGTCCGCGTAGTCGGGCGGCTCCTTGTCGGCGGGCGACAGCCAGGCGCGTCCGCGCACGGTATGGTCGCGACAGTTTGCAGCGGCGCGCGCGCAGCCTTCGATCCATTCGCGCACATTGCCGTCGATATCATAAACGCCGCTCGGTGCTGGGCCATAGCGACCGATCGGCGCGGTGCTGGCCAGACTCGCACCGCAGCCGCCCGGAGCGTGGCCACCGTTCGTGGAGCGGGCATCGGGTTCGACCCGGCTCGTGCCGCGGCAGGCAGCGGAAACGGCGCCCTGCGCGAGTCGGTCCCATTCCGCGGAGGTCGGCAGCCGGTAATGCCGGCCGGTCTGCGCCGACAGCCAGCGTGCATATGCGGCGGCCTCGTCCCAGCTGATGCAGACCACCGGGTGGTCCTCGCCCTGGGCGATGTCGGGGGCCTGCCAGTCGCGCTTGCGCGAGGTGCGGAACAGCGATTCACGGTCACGGCAGGCCGGCGGCTTCGCGGCAAATTCGCGTGCGCCGGCCTCGCTCCAGAAGCGCCGGAATTCGGCGCGGGTGATCTCGAAGCGTCCCGCGGCGAGAGGCGCGCCGGGCAGCACGACCATCTCCGGGCCCTCGCCGCCGCCAGCCAGCGCATCGCGGAACGCATAACCCGGTGCACCGATCGCGGCGAGCCTGTCGATCCCTTGCGCGGCGGCCTCGTTGTGCGCATCGAGCGCCAGCACACGCTGGTAGGCCGCTCGAGCGGCCGGCTTGTTCCAGGCCTTCGCGGCACGCACGGCCTCGGCCAGCCATGGAGAGATGGCCGCCGTACGGCGTGCGGCGACCTCGTCGGCGACCGGCCTGGCCTCGGGCGTCAGCGCGGCGACCTCGAGCGCACGCTCGTAATGCTGGCCGGCGAGCGCGACGTCGTTCGCGGCGAGCGCCTTGTCGGCGAGCCCGAGATAGGCGCGCGCGGTTTCGACCAGACCCTGGCGGGCCGACTTGTCGCGCGGATCGATGCGCAGCGCGAGACGGAATCGCTCGAGCGCATTCGTGCCCGGCGGCGTGGTGTAGCGCTGCGCGGCGAGATCGACGCGACCCAGGCGGACGAGTTCCTGCACGGGATCGCGCACCGTGGGCAGGCTCGCGGCATCGAGCGGCACTCCGCCCGCATCGGCCGGGATCCCGGCAGCCGTCACGTCGTCCGGGCTGCCCATGTCGGCCGCACCCCGGTTCGCCGTGTCCGGCGGCGCCGGTTCGTGCGCGGTGCCGGATGGCGATGCCGACACGGGGGGCGGCACCGCGGGCGGCAATTCGGCCGAATCGGAAGAGGGCGGCCTGAGTGCGGCGACCACGCCGGCCCCGGCAAGCAGCGCGCCGATCGCCAGCGGGGCGAGCCAGCGTCGGCGCGTGGGTGCCGCGGGCAGGGTCGGCAATGGCGACACGGCACGCAGGGGCACGGACGCTGCGCGCGGCACGGCCGGCTGCCTGGGCGGCGATTCGGCATGCGTCGGCACCGGCTCCGCAGCGGCGGGTACATCGAGCGGCGCGGGCGGAACTTCCGTGAGCGCGGCGAGGAATTGCGGGATGTCCGCGTGACGCTGTGCCGGATCCTTGGCGAGTGCGCGGTCGATCAGCGGTTGCCAGTGCGCAGCCCGCGCCGGCAGGCGCGGGATCGGCTCGAAGACGTGCGCATAGGCCACCGCGAAGCCATCGTCGCCGTCGTACGGCGGGCGCCCGGTCAGGCCGTACCAGGCGAGCACGCCGAGGCTGTAGATGTCGGAGCGCACGTCCACGTCGCCGCCGCGTGCCTGCTCCGGACTCATGTAATGGGTCGTGCCCACGGCGAATCCGGCGCTGGTCATGCGCGTGGCCTGATCGGCGGCGAGCGCGATGCCGAAGTCGGTCAGCACCGGATTGCCGTTGGCATCGAACAGGATGTTGCCCGGCGCCACGTCGCGATGCACATAGCCGCGCTGGTGCGCATAGCCGAGCGCCGCGGCGATGCTCGACAGGATGCGGCGGAGTTCGTCCTCGTCGAGACCCTGCGCCACGCGCGTGGCGAAATCGCCGCCGGGCAGATACTGCATCGAGAAATAGTGGATTTGGCTCGCGGTCACGCCGACGTCGAACACCTGCACGATGTGCGGATGCGACAGCGACGCCAGCATGCGCGCCTCCTGCAGGAAGCGGCGCGTGAAGGCGGGATCGGCCGCGAGAGCCGGCGCCATGATCTTCAACGCCACCTCGCGCTCGAGCGAGGTCTGCACGGCGAGGAAAACGCTCGCCATGCCGCCCTGGCCGATTTCACGCTTGATGTCGTAGCCGGGAATGTCGATCACGGCCACATCGTTCCCCCGCGGTCGATGCTGCATTGCGATTCTAGCGGAAGCCCATGCCGCACTGGTCGTCGATTGCGACACGATCGTGGCGCGGCGCCGTGCCGCGCCGATACGGAACCGATCGCCAGGCCTGCCGGGAAACGGCAAGTGCCGGCCCGACGGGATGCTGGCACCGCCGACACACGGCGCCGGCACGCCGGATGGCCGTCCGCTTGTGCTTGACGCGGCATGCCACCACACTGCATGCATGCTCGGAACGTTGCTGTTCGCTTTCCTGCTCGTCGCCGTCGTGCTGCTCTGGCTGGACCATCTCGGCGCCCGCGAGCGTGCTCAGGCGCTCGGCCAGCGTCTGTGCGCCGAAGCCGGCGTGCAACTGCTCGATCAGAGCGTGGCGCTGCGGCGCATCGACCTGATGCGGGATGCGGAGGGGCGTCTCGGCCTGCGCCGCTGGTATGGCTTCGAACTGAGCACCGACGGCACCGACCGGCATCGCGCGAGCCTGCGCATCGCGCATGGACGGCTCGAGGAGTTCAGCATGCCGATCTTGCGCGAGCGGATGACCTCCGGCCAGGTCGTGCTCGGCGATCCCGGGAACGGCTGAGCGAGCCGCATCGCCGATGACTGCGCACGACCCGCCCGTCCTCGTTCCGCCAGAGAACGCACCGGCGATCGGCATGAATTACAGCCAACCTATCCGGCACCTTGTCCTCTCGAGCGCAACGCGATGAAGCAACTCCTGTCCGGCGTGATCCTCATGCTCATTCTGTGTGGCGGCTGCACCAACCTCGAGCAACCCTGGCGCGAACAGAAGCTGCCATCGGGGAAAGCGGTGAAAGTCACGCTCTTTCAGCTCGTCTGGGGTGCGGAACACGATGAGCGGCGCCCGAATGACGATTGTCTCGCCCTCGAATTCGTGATGACAAATCCAGCCGCGGATGCCGATGCACGCGAAGCGGAGGCTCTCGACGTCTTCGAGCTGGTGCGCCCGGTATCGGAGCAATGGGGTTTCCGCACCGCCTCGCTAGCCGGCTTCCAGAGCACGCGACGCAAGGGGGCCTACGACCTCTACTCGTTTCGCCGGAATGCGGACGGAAGCTGGTCACACCAGCACAGCCAGGCAAAGGTGTTCATCGACGACTGAGTCATGGTGACCAGTGGAGGCGGCGCCCCGCATGCCGCCTATGGCGGGACGATTCGTGCGGCGCGCGCCCGTGACGGCCCGGTGTGGTTCCGCGGATTTCGTGCGTTGTCCGGGCATGCCCGACATCCCGGATCAGGCCGCGTACACGGCCGCCCGAGGCAGGGCCGCGGCGTTACTTGATCACGCGCAGATGTCCACCCTTCTTCGGCACTTCCGGCTCCGGCTCGGGCGGCGGCGGAGCGGACTCGGCTTGGAACATCATACCCTGCCCGTTCTCCTGCGCGTAGATGGCGAGAACCGCTCCGATCGGCACCTCGACCAGCTGACTGACGCCGGAGAACCGAGCATGGAAGCGTACGGAATCCTGGCCCATTTCGAGCTGGACGACGGCTCGCGTGGCGATGTTCAGCACGATCCGCCCGTCCTTGATGGCGTGCACCGGCACCAGCACACCGGGCAGCGAGGCATCGACCAGCAGATACGGCGTCAGGCCGTTGTCGCTGATCCATTCGTAGATCGCCCGCAGCAGATACGGACGGTTGGACGTCATTCGGATGGCCGTGGTCACGCCGGCAAGCTCACTCGCGCAGGGCTCTCTCTTCCGGCGTCAGGCTGCGGCTGAAACCGGGATTGCGGAAGATGCGCTCGCCGTAGTCGGTGATCGGCGCCGCCTCGCGCGGCAGCGAGACGCCGAGACTCGGCAGACGCCAGATCAGGGGAGCCAGCGCGCAGTCGGCCAGGCTTATCTCGGTATTGAGGAAGAACTTCGCCGCCTTGAACAGTGGCAGGGCCGCGATCAGCCCCTCGCGCAACTGCCGGCGCGCGCCCTCGGCCGCCTTCGTGCTGCCGGCGGCTTGTGCGGCGAGCGGTAGCCATTCCTTCTCCACCCGCACGATCGCCAGCCGCACGCGGGCTCGTGACAACGGATCGACCGGCATCAGCGGCGGATGCGGGTAGCGTTCGTCGATGTACTCGCAGATGACGCCCGTGTCGTACAACACGAGGTCGCGATCGACGAGGGTCGGCAGGCTGCCATAGGGATTCAGATCGAGCAGATCCTCGGGGGGCCGTGCCGGATCGGCGATCACGAGATCGTAGGTCACGCCCTTGGCTGCCAGGACCAGACGCACCCGATGGCAGTGGACGCAGTCACGGCTGGAATAGAGGGTCAATACGGTGCGCGAACGAGCACTCACGGCCATGTAGTCTCCCTTGCCCCGCCGACGTCGCAACCCGCACTGCGGCCGTCCACGCCGAATCTACTACGCATGGGCGGTCACGCCTAGCGGGCTGCGCCAGGCAGGAAGGGAGGACAGGGTGTTCCCACACCGGCGCCGCGGATCGTCGCCGGCCGTCCCGCCCGGTTCGCGCCGGGCGGGCGGCCCGGATTCAATGGACGTCGCGCCAGTACTCGCGCTTGAGCAGGTAGGCCAGGAAGGTGAACAGGCCGAGGTAGGCCAGCACCCACAGACCTAGCTTCTCGCGCTTGAGCGCCACCGGCTCGCCGACGTACTGCAGGAAGGCGGTGATGTCGCGTGCGGTCTCGTCGAACTGCTGTGCGGACTGGCTGCCGGCCGCGACGAGGCTGAAGCCCGTCAGGCACTTGCCCTCGATCTCGGTCTGCCCGTGCGGACAGGCCTGGTCGACGCCTTTGGCGTCCTTCGGCTTCGGCTCGAACGCAGCCGCCTGCGTGCCCTGCAGCTCCCAGAGCACGTTCGGCATCGAGACGTTCGGGAATACCGAGTTGTTCCAGCCGAGCGGACGCGCCGGATCGACGTAGAACGACTTCAGGTAGTTGTAGATCCAGTCCGGCCCCTTGGCGCGTGCCTCGAGCGAGAGATCCGGAGGCGCCTTGCCGAACCATTTCTGCGCATCGGCCGGCGGCATGCTGGAAATGACCACCTCGCCGAACTTGCCACCGGTCGTGTTGAGGTTCTGCATCACCTGCTCCTCGGTCAGCCCGAGGTCCTCGGCGATGCGCGAATAGCGCACGTACTTCAGCGAGTGGCAGCCGACGCAGTAGTTGAAGAACATCCGCGCACCGCGCTGCACGGCCGGGATGTTGTCGGGCCGCGTATTGGCCGGCGGCAACGTACCGCCCTCATTGGCGAAGGCCGGGATGCTGCCGGCGAGCACGGCGACGAGGACGAGGCCGAGCTTGTTCATGGCTTGCTTAATCATGCATCGTCACCCGTTCCGGCACCGGCTTGGTGGCGTCGATCTTGGTCCACAGCGGCATGCTGATGAAGAAGACAAAGTAATAGAACGTCAGCACCCGGCCGATGAGGGTCTCGACCGGATCGGTGCCCGGACCCGCGCCGATCTTGCCGAGCCAGACGAAGGCGAAGGCGAACAGCGCCAGCGCGATCTTTGAAATCCAGCCGCGGTAGCGGATCGACTTCACCGGGCTGCGATCGAGCCACGGCATGAGGAACAGCAGAGCGATCGCGCTGAACATCACCAGCACGCCGCCGAGCTTGGAGGGCACCACACGCAACATCGCGTAATACGGGGTGAAGTACCAGACCGGCTTGATATGCGCCGGCGTCACCAGGCGGTTCGCCTCGACGAAGTTGTCGTGTTCGAGGAACCAGCCGCCGACGGTCGGCTCGAAGAAGATCACCAGGCTGACGATGATCAGGAATACGCCGACGCCGACCAGATCCTTGACCGTGTAGTACGGATGGAACGGAATGCCGTCGGCCGGCTTGTGCGGATCCCAGCGATTGCCCTTCGGGCCCTTCTTGATCTCGACGCCGTCCGGGTTGTTCGAGCCGACCTCGTGCAGCGCGGCGAGATGCAACACGACCAGCAGCAGCAGCACCAGCGGCAGCGCGACGACGTGCAGTGCGAAGAAGCGGTTGAGTGTCGCGTCGGCCGGCAGGTAGTCGCCCATGATCCATTCGACGAGCTGGTCGCCGACCACGGGTATCGCGCCGAACAGCGAGATGATGACCTTCGCGCCCCAGAACGACATCTGGCCCCACGGCAGCACGTAGCCCATGAAGGCTTCTGCCATCAGCGCGAGGTAGATCAGCATGCCGAGCAGCCAGACTAGCTCGCGCGGCTTCTGGTATGAGCCGTAGATCAGGCCGCGGAACATGTGCAGGTAGACGACGATGAAGAACGCCGAGGCGCCGGTCGAGTGCATGTAGCGGATCAGCCAGCCCCACTCGACGTCGCGCATGATGTACTCGACCGAGTCGAAGGCTTCCTTCGCACTCGGCTTGTAGTTCATCGTCAGGAAGATGCCGGTGACGATCTGGTTGACCAGCACCAGCAGCGCGAGTGAGCCGAAGTAGTACCAGATGTTGAAGTTCTTCGGCGCGTAGTACTCCGACATGTGCTTGCGGTACACCGGCAGCAGGCCCGGCGTCCGCTCGTTGAACCACTCACACATGCCGCCCCAGGCGCGGGAAATCGCGTTCGCCATCATGCGGCTCCTTCAGGATTGACGCCGATCACGAGCGTCTTGTCGCCGTCGGCGAAGTGGTACGGCGGCACCTTCAGGTTGGAAGGTGCCGGCACGCCGTTGTAGACGCGCCCGGCCATGTCGAAGCGCGACTTGTGGCATGGACAGAAGAAGCCGCCCTTCCACTGGTCGTCGAACGGTTCAGGCTTGAGTTCGCCGAAGAACATCGGCGAGCAGCCGAGATGCGTGCAGATGCCCACCATCACGAGGATCCCGGGCTTCAGCGAGCGGTACGCATTCTGCGCATAGCCCGGCTGCTGCTCGGCGTTCTCGGACTTCGGGTCCTTGAGGCGCGGGTCCTGGCTCGGCAGCGCGTCGAGCTGTTCCTTGCTGCGATGGACCACCCAGATCGGCTGGCCGCGCCACTCGGGGACGTTGCCGCCGACGGTCAGCATCTGGCCGACCTCGAGTTTGGAAATGTCCACCATGATCGGCGCACCGGCCGTCTTGGCCCGGGCACTCGGCAACCACGACTTGATGAAAGGCACTGCCGCAGCGGCCACGCCCGCACCGCCGACGACCGCAGTCGTGGCCGTGAGGAAGCGGCGGCGGCCCTTGTTGACGCCTTCGTTCGCCATCCGGCTCTCCGATAGGTGATGCTGGAACAGATTCGGGTATGCCGGGCAGCGCCGGATGCGGACATCAGCGGCGGCGCGGGTTTCGGGCATCCCCAGGAATCGTGCTAGTTTATCTGTACGCCGGACAAGGCACAATCAAACCTGCGGTGTTTTTCCACGCTGCGCGGCGCTGTGCCGCGCCCTGCGCGCGAGGGCCCGACGATGCCGTTGCGGCGAATCTTCCGGCATGCCGGAACCACATCACGAACCCAGCCGGCACGCCGGGCTCCGCGTCGCCGCCGCGATCGCGCACGCGCCTCGCGGCGGGCCTGGCAGGCACCCGGGCCTGCCAGCCTCCCGACCCGCGCATGAAGTCCCTGAGCCGCACCCTCGCCTTCGTCATGCAGTTCGCCACGCTCGGCCTGGCGATCGCCTTCGTCGTCACGCGCCTGTGGCCGAACGTGGGCGCGCGTCTGCGCGGCGAGCCCGGCGCCACGGCGAGTCCGACCGTCGCCACGTCCGGCGGCGACACCCGCCCGGCACCCGCCGAACAGCCCATTCCGACGGTCCGCGAGCAGGGACCGGTCTCGTATGCCGAGGCGGT
>Ga0116193_1002679_pt1 | contig 13334 bp, 11 predicted proteins | sample AD_UKC115_MetaG_FD_89892 | JGI IMG/M metagenome (GOLD analysis project Ga0116193, IMG submission 89892) | Active sludge microbial communities of municipal wastewater-treating anaerobic digesters from Hong Kong - AD_UKC115_MetaG | ecosystem: Engineered > Bioreactor > Anaerobic > Digestate... | reverse complement strand
TACCACTAGGAAGGGCCGAAGAGATCATCAAACCATCCGGTCGCAAGACTGCAACCCCATTAACATCCCCCGGAGCACGCTCCAGTAACTCTTTCAAAAGACTACCAATATCCTCTCTTAATCCCATTTAAACAATCTCCATTGGATCTTTATGCAAATACCTATCTAAACCCCCGACAAAAGGAATCATTGAGATTACATTTTTGTCGTTAGTTATCACTAAATTCGCTTAATTACCAGTAAAAAAATAATTATAAAGTGAGGATGCATAAGTGTGCACTTGAGATAAGTTTATATATGAGTTCTTTATGGGTAAAAAATTGATATTAAAATAAATTTAGGATTTGGCAAGCTCACGTTAAGGTATACCATAAATGTTTTATGGATTATTTAACATTCCCTAATTAGTGGAGGTTAGTTACTATCCACAATCCCTATTAATAACTACAGGTAAGGTAGGATGAAGAACTTATTATCACAAAACAAAAGGGTAACGGTTTCCGTTGACACCCATCTGGATTATGAATTCAGAAAATTGGCTTCTCAGAAGTTCCGGTTTGAAAAGGGCTGGTACAGTAAAGCTATTGCCGAAGCCATGGATGTTTGGATTAACTACAATGAGGTGGGAATTTTAACCGGGGGCATCACCAACATTGCCCGCTTAACTGGTCATAACCTGTGGACCATGTTGAAAAATGATTTTAACCACAAGTACCAGCATGATAATGCTGATATGTTAAATGATATCTGTGAATATTTTGTTGACCAGTCCCCCTACATTGAGAATTTAGATTACCAGATCCAGGGGGAAGACTTCATGATTAGTGCGGATACTCCCCTGATAACCCAGAACCGGGACTGTTTCATGGTGGAGGAACTGGTGGACCGGTGCACCGTGCCGCTGGTGGTGGTTCTAAGGGCGGGCATTGAGGACATTACCCACAACACCTACAAAATCAATAGTTTAGAATTTGGGGAATCCAATCAGATTCATTTCAAGAAAATCAACTCCCCAGTATCCCCTATAGAAGTTATGCCCTAGGGAATGGTCGGGATACAAAGGATATTAACAAAGCTAGAGCTTTATGTGTTATGGTCCTATGCTATGTTCCTATATGAATCCGAGTAGGAATTGCAATCTCCGAATAGGATTTGTAATCTCAAAATAGGATTTGTAATTAACAATAAAAATAAAAAGGGTTAAAGTAATTTTTAACCCCCTTAAATGTTTTCTTTTCTTCAGTAACTAGGCCAGGTCAAACCGGTCCAGGTTCATAACCTTGTCCCAGGCCCTTACAAAGTCCTGCAGGAACTTATCCGGGGAGTCCTCACAGGCATAGACTTCGGCCACTGCCCGGAGTTCGGAGTTTGAACCAAAGATAAGGTCCACCCTGGTGGCGGTCCACCGGGATTCACCGGTTGCCCGGTCACTTCCCTCGAACACGTTTTCATCTTCGGTGGCCTTCCATTCGGTTTGCATGTCCAGCAGGTTCCGGAAGAAATCATTGGTAAGTGTGCCGGGGTTTGCGGTGAAGACACCGTGGGATGATTGTTCATAATTGGCATCCAGGACACGCAGACCCCCAATAAGGACTGTCATCTCGGGAATGGTCAGGGTTAAAAGTTGTGCTTTGTCCACCAGTAACTCCTCTGGTCTTTCCCCGGTTTGAATCATCTGATAGTTCCGGAAACCGTCGGCAACCGGTTCAAGGATAGCGAAGGAATCCACATCAGTGTCTTCTTCCCGGGCGTCCATTCTTCCCGGGGTGAACGGTACGTTTACCCGATAGCCAGCATTTTTTGCCGCTTGTTCCACACCGGCACAACCGGCCAGGACAATGAGATCCGCCAGGGAAACCTTCTTGTTACCGGACTGGGCCTGGTTGAATTCACTCTGGATGTTTTCCAGTGTCTGGAGCACTTTTTTCAGCTGGTCGGGGTGGTTGACTTCCCAGTCCTTCTGTGGTGCCAGGCAGATACGGGCCCCGTTGGCACCTCCCCGTTTGTCAGAGCCACGGAAGGTGGATGCTGAGGCCCAAGCCGTGTAAACCAGCTCTCTGACAGAGAGATCTGTGGCCAGTATTTTTTCCTTGAGGTTCTGGATGTCCTCTTCATCGATTAACTGGTGATCAACTGGGGGGATGGGGTCCTGCCAGATGAGGTCTTCCTCGGGTACTTCTGGGCCGAGATAGCGTGTTTTGGGGCCCATGTCACGGTGGGTTAGTTTGAACCAGGCCCGGGCGAATGCATCGGCCAGTTCATCCGGGTTCTCGTAGAAGCGTCTTGATATCTTCTCGTAGATAGGATCAAATCGTAACGATAGGTCGGTGGTCAACATACCCGGGGTGCGTCGTTTGTCTGGTTCGTGGGGATCAGGTACGGTATCTTTACCAGCACCATCCTTGGGTTTCCACTGGTAGGCACCGGCCGGACTTTTTTCAAGCTCCCATTCGAATTCGAATAGTATGCGTAAGAAGTTATTGTCCCAGGCCGTGGGGGTGTTGGTCCAGATAACTTCCGGGCCTCCGGTGATGGTGTCGTTACCTTTCCCCGTTTTATAGCTGCTCTTCCAGCCCAGGCCCTGCTCCTCTATGGGGGCAGCTTCCGGTTCTGGTCCCACGTACTGGGGGTCACCAGCTCCGTGGGTTTTACCGAAGGCATGACCACCAGCAATGAGGGCCACGGTCTCCTCGTCGTTCATGGCCATACGGGCGAAGCTCTCCCTGATATCGCCGGCTGCAGCCAGGGGGTCGGGCACACCGTCTGGACCTTCCGGGTTTACATAGATTAAACCCATTTCAAGGGCGGCCAATGGTTTGTCCAGGTCACTGCCCTTTTTGCGTCGTTCTCCTCCCAGCCACTCTTTCTCTGAACCCCAGTATATGTCCTTTTCCGGTTCCCAGATGTCCTCCCGTCCTCCACCGAAGCCGAATATCTTAAACCCCATGGATTCCAGGGCCACGTTGCCCGCCAGGATCATCAGATCAGCCCAGGATATTTTCCGGCCGTACTTTTGTTTAAGGGGCCAGAGGAGCCGGCGGGCCTTGTCCAGGTTGGCGTTGTCAGGCCAGCTGTTTAAGGGTGCAAAGCGCTGGTTACCATGACCTCCTCCACCACGGCCGTCTCCCACACGGTAGGTTCCGGCACTGTGCCAAGCCATACGAATGAACAGGGGTCCGTAGTGGCCGAAGTCTGCCGGCCACCATTCCTGTGAATCCGTCATGAGTTCATGGAGGTCCTTCTTCACAGCTTCTAAGTCTAGACTCTCGAATTCCCGGGCGTAGTTGTAACTTTCATCCATTGGATTGGATTTTTCTGAATGCTGGCGTAGGATATCGAGATTCAACCGATTTGGCCACCAATCAAGGTTAGTGATACCACTGCTAGCAGTTATTTTGCCTTTTTCATCCATAATCTCACTCTCTTTCATTCTTTCTCACAGGGAGAATTAGTAATAGAACTCAATACTATTTAGAATTTCATTCTATATAGAATTTAGTATCATTTAGAATTACTCCAATGAGGGCTCTAGAATTTCCCAATAATCCACAAAATAAGGGATAAATAGAATTTTGACGAATCTACGTGACACCTGGATTTTTATGAACCACCCCTCAACACCCAAGTAGATGGATTTTGCCCAGTAGGTCTTTAGAGTGAGAACTCATAAGTCAGGATCTAAATCTAATGTCACACCGCTTCTTGCTTATTTTTTAACTTTTCCATCTGTTCTTCATGATTTTTAATGCATGCCCCTAACCAATTATGTAATTCCTTTACCGCCCTATGGGACATGATAATTTCATGGCTTGCATTGTGAACTGAACCAATTGCTTCTTCAATTTTATTATTTTCCTTGGTCCGTTCATTGAAAATTAATAATCTAAAATCATGAGGAGTGTATCCTCCCACTGCCCCCGTCATATCGACCTGTTCTATTTCCGGGCTTGAATTCATTTTAGCAATTTCTTCAAATGGTTTTACTGGTTCAATTTCTGGATCTAATTTCTGGGCTTCTCTCATCTCTTTTTCCATTTCAATATCTGCCAGTTGGTTCTGAAAAGAATTCAGTGCCTGAGTAATGGGAGAATCTAAATTTATTTTGTATAATTGGCTGTTTCCTATTTTTCTGGTGACTATAATTATTTCATATTCGGTTAATTTATCAATGAAATTTTCAAAAGACCCTCTTGATATTCCTGCACACTGTGCTATCTCTGATTTAGTGTAATCCAGATGAGGATGTGATAGTAATAGATCGAACACCTTGGCTCTTAAACAATTTTCACCGAAAATTTCAGTTATCATGAGATCACCTCATGTCATTTTTTGAACAGTGGATGTATATATTTTGTAAAAACCATGACCTAAAAAGTTAACCAGTTACCACCACACACTAATAATCATTTTATAGTATAAAGTAATAATAATCATGATCATGGGGCGAAAAAATGAAACAATTGTTGAAGATATTAAAGCTGATATACTATTGAGTATCCTTAAAAAAGTAAATCCCCCCATTGGAGCAAAACACATCCCATGTATGAAATTTGTTAAAAATATACCTCCTCGTCTGGAGGGACTTGCTAAAAAGGCATTATATGAATTGATTGATGAAGGATTTATATTAATGCGGCCATCCCATAAGGGATACGAGAAATGTAGCCTTAACCACAAGAGGATTAAGGATAGCTGAAAATACCCCGAATAGTTGAAACTGTAAAAAGGGATCAGTGGATGAAGAAACATTTGGAGGAAAAGTATCATTATGAATTTATATAATCTCAGACAGTAGTAGTGTTTGGGACCAGAATGTCACGATGACTCCTTTAAACCTTGAATCCTTTATATACAAAGATATATGCGTGTTTATAAAGGATTATATACAAAAATATACAAGATATCATCTGATTTTTATCCCACGAACATCTATGAGAACCATAGGCTCTGAGCTAAAACCAAACCTAGGCCCATTAATGCCCTAAGAATAGCTAAGTAATCAAACCCCTGTAATTCTTCATGTTTTCATGATAATTACCATTTAATATAAATTAATACCAGATGGAAGAAAATAGTATAAAAGTTTTTGTTATGGGGTAAGATTCTATTCACAAAAATCTACCAAAACAGGGGAGTGAAAAACAATTATCCGTGATAAAAAGCAATCCAAAGGACTAAAAGTAGGATATACCTTCATTTTATGATTAATATTAGAATAATAAGGAAAAAATTAGGAATTAGGGGTTTTTTAAGATGTCTGGGAAGATATACATGATCAAGGAAAACAATGAATTCGTGGAAATGGAAGAAAAGAAACATACACGAGAACTGGACTTTCAAAAGCTAATTGAGGAGTATCCAGACCTTATACCCGGGGATCAGATAGACAGTGGAAACCCAAGGAAGTGGCTGCACGTGGGCAGTGAAGTGAATTTTCCCATAGTAGGCAGTGGGAACATTTACCTGGACCATTTATTCCTGGATTTCCTGGATCAGGACGGAATTCCCACCCTGGTTGAAATCAAAAGGAGTGAAGATGACCGGCTTAAACGGGAAGTGACTGCCCAGATAATTGAATACGGGGCCAACCTGCTCCTGTCCATGGATGTTCAGATTTTAAAGGAAAAAGTTGCCTCCAATGAAAATGCAGATATAACCGAAATTCTAGGTGAAGAAGACGAAGAAGATGAGTTCTGGCAGAAAGTGGATAAGAATTTGAAGTCTGAACATGTCCGTCTTCTGGTAGTGGCTGATGAAATACCCCAGAGACTGCAGAATGCCCTGGAATTTTTAAACCGGAATATGGAGTCAGTTGAAATCCTGGCAGTGGAGATAAAACAGTACACTGATGATAAAGTTACCACCCTGGTTTCCAGAGTTATAGGCCAGTCCATTGAAGCCCAGACCAAGAAGGCCAGAATCACTTCATCCGGACCGAAATTAAATAAAGAAACATTTTTTGAAAAACTGGAAGGTGCGGGACAACCATTCTATGAAGAATTCTTTGATTCCATCCAAGAAAAAGGATTTAAACCATTATTTGGAACCAAAGGGTTTTCATTAAGGATTCCAGTTGACGGGAAAGAAATTAAGATTCTGGAAGGATATTCTAGTATAGCAGCCCGGGGTCAGCACTTAGTATCGGCAAGGGGATATCTTATAGGTATGGTTAATGGGGGAGATGATATTGCCGAGACTTACATTCAGGATATGCTTAAAATAGAGGGATTCGAATCTGTTGGTGATGGTTTTGTGTTTAGAATCAAAGAAAACTTAAATAAAGAAAACTGGAGTCTTCTAAAAGAGACTTTATCCAAACTCAAAGAGGAAATTCGAGTGAATGGGTTGAAGGAATAGGGTGATTTTTCCCTTATTCCCTTATTTAGATTTGTTTAATCGATCCCTTTTTAACGTAGCCTTTTCCCCCGCATACTTCACATTTTTTACTGTTAGCCTTAAACACTCTACCATACTCACAGTTGGGGCATGTTTGGTTACCTATCATTCCAGTTCCTCCACATGAAGAACAATCCACCCACTGTCCCACTAATCCAGTTCCTTCACACATGGGACATTTTTCTAGGGATTGTCCAGCCTGAACATTGCTACTCGATTCCCGAATGACGGTGGTAGTATTGTTTGAACTATTCAGTCCCGTTTGATTAGTGGCATTGTTTGCCGGGGCAGTTATCTTAATTAAAATGAGTGCAGAAACAGCTGCTACTGCAGCAATCAGAATAACTACTATTACAATTAAATATTTGGTTTTTATTTCCACGGAATATCTCCTAAATTTTACTTTAACTCAACAAGGAGTTTATTTAGCTCCGAAACACTAATAACAGGCTTTATCCATTCAAGTGAAACTTCATTTTTCAAGTTAGCATGCCTTCTCTTATAAATTGTGAGAAGAATTTAATGACATTTTATCCTTAATCTGTGTGGAATATCTCAACACGCACTCAACACGCACTCAACACGCACTCAACACGCACTCAACACATGTTCTATGCAGACAGATAATTATGATGTTAAGATAGAATATAATGTGCATATCGCCCCTTTCCTTCAAGAGAGATAAAACCTTTATCCACCAATTCTTTTAAATCATTTAGTGCTGTTCTTTCTTTAATTTCAGGATTTATTTCCCTGTATTGGCTATTTGTTATTTTTCCATGTTTTAGTAGATAATCTATTGCTCTTTGTTGCCGTATACTTAATTCGCTCTTCTTAGTTTCTATGAATTTATACTTCCTAAGAGTAACCACTAAGCTTCCAGATTTGATCTCAAAGAGAGGCTCAGGTAAACCCTGTTCCAGACAAAAATCGATGATCCTTTGCGTTCCAGTACCCCATCTTTCTATAAATCCAATTTTAAAGAAAAATTCAGCTATTAATGGGTTTCTGCGAATAGATTCATGTTGATTTTTTAGATCTTCAACTGTTAACGGTTCAGGCAGAGGTCCACAACCCCATATCTCCATTCTATCGTCAAATATGCGTATTTGAACACTAGAATTGATTCTGTAATCCCGGTGGCAGATTGCATTGGTAATTGCTTCTCTTATTGATTCAATAGGATATTCAAACTCTTCAACACGCTCTGATCCCTCTATCCTTGCACTTCTTCGGATATGTTTTTCTGCAAACCGCAATGCATCATCTCTTTGATCAATGATACTGGCCTTAAAATCATGCATATCCTCAAATTCCAGTGTGTCAACACCTTTAAATTTTCCACATTGCGTAAATGCCTGTAAAACAAATTTTTGAGGGTTTTTTCCAAAAAGTAGGATGGCAGCATTAGTTAAATTTCCATCTCTTAAAAGATCAAGTCGGGATAATGCTTCTTCTATAGGAGCTTTAGGATCTAAATCTAAATTTCTTTTAAGGACTGCAAGTTTTAGAAAATCAGTCAATTTGTTCCCATCAATATCTTCAAAACTTGCTTCGGTAACTACCTGTTCATCCCATGAGGTAACCCTATGTTCAGTAGTGATCAGGTTCCTAATTTCAGTTGAAGAAAGTTTCTGGTTCGTCCTTCCAACCCTTATATAAGCTTTATCTCTGTAGAAAACTGGTTTTGAAGTGCTTTCTGAAACTTCAATTGAAATAATTGTTTTACCTTCTTGCTCTGAATAACCAACAGATGGAAAAATTTGAGGGTCAGTTTCTCTCCTTATATTATTTGCAAGTCTTTCTAGAGTATTTCTCCCAATATCGACCCCAACAACATCACGATCATTAGTTACACCTACTAAGATCGTTCCACCCCTTTTATTGGAAAATGCAGATATGGTTTTTAATATTTCATCCATTTCAGATAGGGAAGTCTTGAATTCAACATTTTCCGTCTCATCATCTCTAAGAAGTTCAGAAATTCCCATTTATCATCCCTCTATAAGGATCTTGAACTCTGATGCTCTAAGTGGTTTCAGATTCATTTAAAATCATTGAAACAAGTTACTTGATATTATTAATAATATCCAATTTGATATGATTTGCCCTATAACATTTGAGAAGTAATATATAAAATTAAATAGTTACTATTGATTTTTAGGTTATAGTAGTTACAAGCGCGTAACACCCATCTTACACCCATTGCATGGATTTCACCAAGTATGTTCACAGATACAACACTTCAATATCACTTACATACTAAGACATACAAATTCTGCAGGAGATTTGATTGGAAGTTGAAGATGATATATAGCAAGATTATAAATTAGAATCAATAAAAATTTGAAAAAATATATTAAATTCAAATTTCATCTATATCCCATTCCCTCCACGAACGCTTTACTGTAAAATCGTTAGAAACATTGTCTAAATTAAGAAGCCGTTCCAAATCATTTTCATCCCTTATATCTAACATAGATCTCATTTGAGGTACAATGAAAAAATTTTCATTATCACTAAAATATAAATACCATTCACAATCTTTAAATTCATCCAACAAAGAGGTTCCATCGAGAGATATGAATTTATCTACTTCTTCAATCTTTTTGTCAGTGTTTTCTATTTTACTAAAACAAGGATGTTTGAAATCTTTTTTAGGAGATATTATCAAAATATTTTTATTGCTAGGCATATGATGACCCCCTGAAAAGGAAAAAATCACCGTCAACATATTCTTTCAACATCCCAATAGGGATAATGGGTTCACCAGTTCCATGATCCATCTCTACAAAATTCCCTAATTGCCCTTCGACAGTGTATAATATGTTCCATAATTTTACACTAATAAGATGTAATTTTTCTAAATCCCAGACACCAATAGGATAAACCGATACGTTAATTTTAGGATTTTCATAACCTGCATAGAGTCCTACTTCTTCATTATCCATAAATTCCTTTAAATCACCTTTTAAACTATCATTACGTGTTTTAAAATCAGGACCCGGGATGCCAACTCTCAAACTTTTTATTGTTCCTAATGTTAATTTTTCAACCAAACTAGGATAATTTAGAGTTGTACTTACACCACAATCGGGACATTGGGAATATTTGAATAAATGAGGTTTATGACAACTCAAACAAAGCGTTTTGTTCTTTAAAAATCTTCTAATGAATGATTTAATTCTCCTATCCTTTTTAAAAAGAGGATCATCATCTTCAACAAATTCTAAAATAAAATCTTCCTGATCATGCACAATATCTACCTCACTTTGATAGTGCTTATGTATACCTTTATTAGCCAGAACATCAAAAAAAAGAGGTTAAATGGTTAACCTCTTCTAAAATCACACCTATGACATTTGGCACAAGGTGGTAACACATCGGTTGCATCGTCTAAGTGAAGATCTTCACCACAGCTAATACAAACGTAACGACCAATTCCAGGTTTTTCTCCACATTTATATACCATCATCATCTCCTTTTCGATATTCTGATTCTATTCTTTAAGGGGGATAGCCTTCGCTAATACGGAGATAAATCGTTGAAAACTAACAATTTGATAATACTGAATAAACCACGAATATTGCTTTATTTAAATGAGCTTAAATTAAAGTCCTATCATACCTCCCTAAATTATAATCATATAATGCAATTCCAAAGAAACAAGTTAACTCCCCTTAACTAATCAATTGGATAGCCATTTAAGATAATTATTACATTTTAGTTTACTACTTGAATATTTTTAAAATTTCAATAGATTATTTAGAAGGTAAAATGAATTACTTCATTTTAAATTAATCTTTATTAGATTAGTAATATCATCATTTATAAAACTCTTTTCATAGAGTTTGAGAAGTAATAACCAGATCATGCCTCATTGAAGAGATTAACCAAAATTATAGTAAACTTTCTATCCTATGGTTTGAAATAATCAAGACTCGTTTGTTTTACAGCAAATTCAGGCATTTGAATCTTCTTAGAATTATAATATCTTCCTTTAGTGTCTTCCAAATAATTTTCTATAAATAACTTTTCTTTATCCATTACAGATGTTTTTGGGAAAAAAGAAATAGAAGAGTATCTTCTATAGCGGTGAGAATAACTATTTTTTTCGTTTTCTAGTAAAGTTTTAAGGAGAGGTCTTATTATCATCGAAATTTCATTTTTAAACGAATCTTTAGAAGAGTAATAAATATTCTGTCTAACTGTACCTAAAATGAGATCAATTAATTGTATAAATTGAGATTCATATCTAAAATCGGGTTTTTTATCAAAATAGTATTTGTGGTCCGAATCTAAAAAAATTATATCTTTATTTGAAACAGATACCTTTTTATGATGATCAGCGTTAATTTTATAACCTGTATGCCATGGAAAATATTCATGATTCTCTTTTGAATCACTTCTATCGTGATAAATGTTGTTTATCACAATTTTATTGTAATTTCTATTAAAAAAATATTTAGAGCCTCCCAAAATATTAGATCTGAAAAACCGATTATAAACAGATTCTACAGCTTGTTCAAAACCAAAATGTTCCATATTCATCTTATTTAACTCAATATAATCAATTTTAAAATAAAAAAGTTTTTTATTTCTTTTACAGTTATTTAACAAAAACTCCAACCAAGATTTAGAAATATCTTTAACAGCTTTACTTTTACTCGAATCAATATTGCGGAAATGAATTTCTGAATTATTAAGAGTATGATATTCTTCTTTACAGTTTCCACAATAGGGACAATTAGAAAAATCCCAAGAAAATGATAAACGTCTCCCCTGACACCTCAAATTCTTCAATTTTTTAGATAACTCTTCTTTTTTATCTAATGGAACAAACAAACAACCAAAACAGATGTAATCTTTTTCAATTATTTCATCTGCATAAATTTCTAAGTTAATAGAATCATCAATTCTTATAATTACCCCTCCCCACTAATTAAAATGTATTGATAACCATGAAATAATTTTTTTATTTTACATTCCAAAAAGTATTTTTATCATATCAAAACCCACATGTAACATCTTCATTTATCAGATTTTTCAAATCCCTCATAAAGCAAATCAAACAAAGCCAACTTCAACTTATCCCTCAATTTCTCATTATCCACAACACGCTTATAGAAATCCATATTACTCTTTAAAAGTCCGGTCATTTCCTGGTTGAAGTACTTATCAAACACTGCACGTACATTCTCCGGAGAATTGTGTTCCATTTTCTTAACCAGTTCCTCATTCCCCAGGAGGTTGTCTTTCACTCTTTCCAGGAATACACGGTCGTCATCGGTGAAGTCTGTGCCGAATGCATCGTTGAGATCGTGGATGATCTGGGATAATTTTGCCTTTTCTTCTTCTCTAAAACCAGTATCTCCAGCTGAAGGTGGTTTTAATCCTTCACCACCACTTAGTTCTATGGATATTTCACCTTTATCCACCACCTTGTAGGAATCCATGTCCACATCCTCCAGGACACTGAAGGGTAAAGGATTGTCAATGGTGGGAAGTTTTTTAATCAGGTACTTGTTAAAAATAAATAGTTTTTCCAGGTACACATCACTGAAGGGCATTAACTGGGATAGGAAGGAATAAATATTCTGGTATCTGCGCAGAGCCTTCTTAAAACCAACCTGGCCCTCTTTTTCCAGTTTAACAAACTCATTTTTAACCTGATCCAGGATGTAGTGGAGTTCTGGCTGCTTGGAACCCTTTTTGTAAGCGTTTACAAATTCATCAACTTCATCCATGTCGAATATCTGGTAATCCAGGAGTTTATCCTGTAATTCATACAGTTTATGGGGGTCAGTGCCTTCCTCCAGGTAGGTAGCCTGGTAGTATGGCTCGAAGGATTTCAGGATGGTTTCGGTTTCATTGGCAAAGTCCAGGATGAAGGTATCGCTCTTGTGGTTGGCTATCCGGTTGACCCTGCTCAGGGTTTGGACAGCAGCCACACCGTTTAAGGATTTATCCACGTACATGGTGTGCAGTAGTGGCTGGTCAAATCCGGTTTGGTACTTGTTGGCCACGATTAAAATCCGGTAAGGATCCTCCACAAAGGCGTTTTCAATGCTTTTATTCGGTGGGAGGTTATTCATGGAGTTTTCAGTGTAACTCTTCTCATCATGCTTAACCTCACCAGTGAAGGCTACCAATGTCTTAATGAGATAACCGTTGGCTTTGATGTACTTATCAAAGGCTTTTTTGTATAGTACTGCGTGTAATCGGGACCGGGTGACCAGCATAGCCCGTGCCTGGCCTTTGATCTTGTTCCGGGTGGAGTTCATGAAGTGGTCCACCATGATCTCAGCCTTGAGGCGGATGGCATGGGGATGTTCTTCCACGAATTTTCGGAGCACCCGTTTGGCTTTCCTTTCTTCAAACTCAGGATCATCCTCTATGGTCTTAACCAGGTTGAAATAAGTCCCATAGGTTAAGTAATGCTGCAGAACATCCAGGATGAATCCTTCTTCAATGGCCTGTTTCATGGTGTATCGGTGGAATGGCCAGAATTCACCGAGATCGTTCATGGTGCCAAACATTTCCAGGGTTTTACCCTTGGGTGTGGCGGTGAAGGCAAAGAAACTAATATTTTGCAGGTTGCGGAAGGATTCAACTTCCCTTAAAAGTTCTTCTTCCACCTCATCATCCACATCGTCCAGTAATTCTGCTTCTTCCAGACTGTTGGTGGTGAGTACCTGTTTCATCTTCCTTGATAAGGTCCCAGTCTGGCTGCTGTGGGCCTCGTCAATTATAACCGCGTAATTACGGAGCTCCATATCCCTTACTTCCTCCAGGATGAAGGGGAATTTGTGGAGGGTGGTGACCACGATGTTACTACCCGTCTGGAGGGCTTCACCTAACTGCTTGGAGTCCTTATCAATGACTTCAACTGTTCCTTTCCTTTTTTCTATGGCTTTAACCTGTTCCTGGAGTTGTTT
>Ga0116193_1002678_pt1 | contig 13337 bp, 5 predicted proteins | sample AD_UKC115_MetaG_FD_89892 | JGI IMG/M metagenome (GOLD analysis project Ga0116193, IMG submission 89892) | Active sludge microbial communities of municipal wastewater-treating anaerobic digesters from Hong Kong - AD_UKC115_MetaG | ecosystem: Engineered > Bioreactor > Anaerobic > Digestate | place... | reverse complement strand
GGATCGGGGGGTTGTGCAACTTCACTATCTGAACCCAGAGGCTTACCGGTGCTGATTTCGGGCGATTTGGATTGCGCGTCGTCACTGAACAAGCCTCCCGCCGATTCCGGGCTTTCTTCCTTGCGTGATCGCTTGACCGGCGGCTTTGTCTGATCTGTCGCTTTCTTGCGCGTTGCCATGTTCATTTCCTGGCCAATAAGGCCTGATCTTGTGGTAAGAGGTTATCGATGGCCGGCGCAGGAATCCCGGTACGCAGAAGGATGATCTGATCGCGTGCGCGTGCCACCATTACGTAGAATCGCTTTTTGAGCACATCCGAATTATTTCGGGGTTGATGCTCATCGATGTCCGCCAGGATCGCGGTATCGAACTCCAGGCCTTTGCAAGACTGGGCGTTGATCACCATGACCCCGCCCTGCCCGAAATCCAGGGCCTCCTGCTGCCCCGATACGAAGGACCTGATCTGTGGTTTGTCGTGATCAAGTGCAGGCTTCGTGCGATCGAGAACGTCTACGAACTTCTCGCGAACACGGTTATTTGGAGTGATGATCCCAATCAGCTTCCGCGGATTTCGATCCGTCATCTGCAGGATGTGTTCTGCAATGGTTTCGAGGGTCTGCGTTGCTCCATGGCCGTAACACCATAACTCGGGCGTCGAAGCACCCGGCTTAGGCGGAGGCAGTTCAGGCCTCGGAACGGCCGGGTCAGCAGGGTAGAAATGTTGCGCCAACTGAGCGATGGGACGGGTATTTCGATAGTTGGCCTGGAGCTCAAGCGTGTCTATAGGGGAAATCGCCAAGGCATTCTCGATGTCCTGGCGAGCGCTGCACTTGTCGGGATGAATCTGCTGGTTCTGGTCAGCGACGACATAGAACTGCTCGAACCCAATATTGGCCAGTGCGTTGTAGAACGCCGGTGGCATGTCCTGGCCTTCGTCGATGACCAGATACGGCAGGGCCTGCTGGAGCTGGGGAACTCCATTTGTTTGCAGGTAGGCGGTAATCGCCTCCCAATCAATGGCCTGGTAGTCACCCGGCCGAACAGGCGGCTGAAGCGGGACAGTCACCTTGAAGACATGTTGCCAGAGTCTGCGGAACCAAGTTTCCAGAGTGCATGCATTCAAATTACCCCCAAACAAATGCCGACTCGATTGATCAAGAAGTTTGTTGTATGCGAGGAAGCGATAGTCCGCGGACTCAGTCGCCATGCGTCTCGCACGGAGTAACGCGACAACCGACTTGCCGGTTCCGGGACCCCCCACGACCAAGTGCTGCCCGTCAATAGGCAAAGCCAGCGCCGCATCCTGATCCTTGCTCAGCTCCTGAATGTTCGGCAAGGTAAACCGGCGGGTACGATCAATGGGCATCGCTAGGCCATCCCGAAGAACGCGGGCACGCCGTCTTCCGCACCCTTCACGAACGAGCGATCCAGCAGAGTGTTGCCATACTCGCAGGCAGGCTCTGGGACCAGTGCACACGCATGGCAGGCTGCGCGATTCAAGAGCCCCGGCCCCTGGCCTTCATGCTCGCTACACACCGGATCGAGCGAACACCAGCGGGCATGTTCCAGCGCGCGCATCAGGATGCCAAGGAAGCGGCGCGGCTCTGCAATTTCGGCCAGCCCCCCCAGAGAACCTGCGATATCCGGAACCGCGACATGAATCAGTATCCCGGCCATCGGCTTGGGAGCTTCCGCGCAGTAGATGACTTCCGTCAGTGACGCGGCAGGGTATCCGCCTTCCGCTTCGATCTGCCGCATCAGCAGGTGCGACAACGCATGCAGCAACAGGAAGCGGGCTGTCAGAGGATTGGGCGCATCTCGTCCGGATCGGATAAAGCGGGGGAGCATTTGGCGTAGTCGCGTGTTGACCGCCTCGTCATGACTCCACCGCGAAAGTCGGTCTTCGTCCAGTGCGATGAAGATGCCTTCGCCGTAAAGCTCGACAGCCGGCAGCCAATCGGAGGTGCCCACGATGTCCGGTGGTACTGCGTCCGTTCCGTTGAGACGACTGAATCCCTTGAACACCTTCACGGCTTTGAGCCGATCCACCCGTACCAGGTGCTTCACCCCACGAACGAGTTGACGCATTTCTTCGCCGGTTGACTCATCAAGGGCCAACGTCTGCCAGGCCTCGGACTGGTCATGCGTCACCAGATCCTCATCGGGCTGCTGGTCGGGCAGGATCTCCAGAAACGCATCGAACTCGCTTTCCCGCAATTGTCCAGGAGTGAAGACGGCGTCGTACAAAGGGTAGCCTTGCTCGATATCCTGAAGTGCCGCTTCGACATCTTGCGGCGTGCAGCGATACTCCTGGGCAATCTGCCGGATCGCAGCCTTCCTTGCCAAGGGTGTCCGCGCGGCGTCGATCGTCCTGCGATCCTGGGTACTGCGATACAGGCGATCCACGGCCGTCCCTTTGCGTACTCGGGATTCCGGCGGGATCACCAACGCAAGGCTCCAAGCGGGCGAATAGACGCGCGTGTCGTTGATCGCCAGCACCTGCGCAAGCTGATTGGGCGCGCTACTCGGCGGCTCCCTGACGGGCGTCAAGTCATCGTGCGTCCAGGGTTGCTGACGGCCCGTCCCGAAACCCAGACGTTCATCGCCACGGAATGCCGTTTCGGCGCGACAGGCATCGCAACGCAAGGATCGCGATGTCCCGGTTTCAATCAGTCGCAACCGGTCAGTGACCTTGCAACCGCGCTGCTCCGGTGACCGTGTGTCCTTGTGGGACAGATAATGCCAAGGCACCTCGGCGAGGTAGCCGGCCGGATCGGCCAGCACCCACGTCACCTGCACGAGTTTCGGCCTCCTGTCACACGCCTGCCGATCGCATCGCGGCGATTCACCACCGTCCGCCCGCCATGGGTTCAGGTAGAGCGCACCGCAGTTCGGGCAACGCGCCCACGCCGGAAAGCGCGATACCGGGATGCAAACGCCGTCCACCTGGCCGTTCACGCCTTCGCGCGCAACGGGCGGCTCCCGGAGGACTTCGGTGACTCCAAGCGCCGCGCGAACGCGCTCCACATATGGAATAACGCCGCCACCAGGTTGCCCGTTCCTGTCCGTCCACTGGCGGGTATCGCGAACAACCACCAGTTCGTCGGGGCCGCGCACGATGGCGCCAACCCCGCTTTGAGCCAGCAGATGCGACAGGCGAATCGGGATCAGATGATTCGGCATGGCTTAAAGCACCTTGAGCAGCGCGGAATTTTCGACGTGGCGCAAGGATTGCAGTGTTGGCCACAGCCCCCTGATTCGGTCATCGTGGTTGTAAAGCAACCGGTCTGCCGCATTGTCGTTCCCTGAAACCTGGTAGCGCAGGGCGCGCTTCGAATCACGGCACCGTTCCACTTCGATCCGCCAGGCGGCCACCAGGCTATCGATATGTGCCTCGATCTCAGCTTGCTGGCTCTGATCGCTGGCGGACTGGCCGCAGCGACGCTTGAACTCCCTGATGGCTTTGTCCACGGCAGCATGGCCGGGATCGAAATTGGCTGCGGCGTCGTTGCCCGCAAGGCCCACGCGTGCGTGACGCATGACGATCACAAGCGCTGCGTGCAGTGCGCGCTGGCGCGCCTGGTAGGTGTAAGGCGTCACGCTGGTCGGCTCGACGAACCGATAGAAGGCCTCGTGATACGGGCGGAAGCTTTCGTAATGCGAGAGACTGCGGGCCTGATCCCGGTAGTAGTTCATGAACACGACGCCGGGCACCTCGCTGCGACCGACCCGACTGCTCGCCTGGATGTACTCGGCGGTCGTCAGCGGCTGACCATTGATCGTCATCAGGGCAAGGCGCGCGACGTCCAACCCCACCGAGACCATGTTGGTGGCCAGCACCGCATCCAGACTGTCCCTTGCGTCCTTGTTCAGCGCGAGCCGGGTGAAGATGGCGCTGTTCTCCTGCGCCGTCTGCAGGCTGGTCAACTGGGCAATGCTTGTCTGTGTACGCGCAACTGCTTGCGGATCCAGCAAGCGCATGAACTCGCCGACGTCGCTGACGAACGCGGTATGGCTGTTGCCAACACCTTTCAGGCTGCCGTGGTACACGACCTGCGTCCACCATGCGTCGAGCAGAGCGTCCCTTTCTTGCTCGTCCTTGAACAAGGCATGGGGAGCCAGCAGCGAGGTGGCCGCCAGCGGCGCCAGGCACTTCTGCCGGTTGAGCATGGGGGCCAGATAGCCGACGTACATGCGCCCCGGGCGCTGCGTCAACGGCACGGTACGGGCAAAGTAGGAATCGTCGCGGCTCAATCCGGACGGCGGAAATACGGACACCTCACGACCGTAGAGTCGGCGAACTTGTTGTGTTGCCATGCGGATCGTGGCCGTGGAGGCGATGTACTTGGGATAGACACTGCGCAGCCGCAGCACGGTATCCAGCCCTGCCTCGTATAGCCCGGCCACCGAGCCCAGTGCGCTGGCGATCAGATGCAGCTCATCCTGGATGATAAGTTCGGGAGGACGGCACTGTGCTCGGCCAAAGAACGCACTGGCACGCTCCTCCCAAGCCAGCCGCGCAAACTTGTCCACCGTGGCCACCAGCATGGTCGGCGGATGGGCGTACAGCGCCTCATCGACCACATTGCAAGGCAATGCACCGCGGAGCTCGCATTGCGGGTTGCCGCAATGAAATGCAAACTGCCGCGCGCTGGCCTGGTAGCTGGTGTGCGGATCGAATCCGTGCCCGCACCACGGGCATCCGTCGAGCACCAAGGGCGGCAACTCTCTGCTTGCGCGGGCCTCGGCCACCCTCGCTGCGGCTTCCGCGAAGGTATTCGGGCTAGTGGCCTTGCCTACCCACAGTCCAATGCTGATCGGCTCCGCCCCAAGGTCGTTGCGCTCGCGGCGAACCCGTTCCAACGCGCAGATGAGGCGTGATGCGCGCAGGTACTGGTCGCGGGTCAAGAGCCGCAGGGTGTAGCGCATGAGCACGCAGGTGCCGCCACCGGTATCAGGATGCCGCAACCGCCGCAGCGCGATCTGGAAGGCGATCAGCCCGAGGTAGGCCTCGGTCTTGCCGCCACCGGTCGGAAACCAGATGAGATCCACGGTATCGCGATCCTCGCTGTCGGGATCGGCCGAGGATTCGAGCACGGTGAGCAGGAAGGCCAACTGGAACGGTCGCCAGCGATGGGCGTCATCACCACGCTGCTTGCCTTGCACGGCGTCGTGCTGTCGCATCTGATCGAGCATGGCGCGATTGGCCAAGGCAAAAGCCAAACGGACTTGCGCATCCCTGCCCAGCAACGCCAAACCACCCCGCATACGCTTCACAGTCGTTTCAATGCGGTGGCAAATGCGCTCCGCTGCCGCGCCATCATCCTCCGACAGTCCGGAAAGCGTCTCCTTCTGTCGGGCGGCCCAGGCAGCGTAGCCCTCCACGAAGGCCGGCAATTCGGACAAAAGCGGGTCCGGGCAATCGCCAAGCCGCGACAGCACCGCCAAGGACAATGCCATGTCCCCACCTGAACCCGTATCGGCGGTCATCTGCGGCACTTCCACCACCGGCATCGTCTGTGTACACAACTCGGTGACCTTGCCGTTGGCCGTCATCCAGTCGGCAGCACAGCCGTGTCCGACGGCATAGATGCGCTGTTCGGCATACTGGAGTTCGATTTCCTGTTCTTCGTCATCCAGCAGACTGCGATCCACCCGCGGATACTCGCCCACCTCGCCGGCATCAACCACGCAGCGGAGGCGGGCTTCGAACAGCGTCTTCTCTGCCCGCTCGAAGGCGAACTCGCGCGTATCGTCGGCAACGACCTGTGTGTTGCAGAGCGTGGCGGTGACGATCCAGCCATCGGCGAAGCGCCGCCAGAGGACGTCGAGCCGCGCGCGATCCGCCAGCACCCCGTGGCTTTGACGTTGCTCCTTGCCTGGGCAGAAGATATTGACGACCTCCTCGCCGTCGGCATCTGGAGCCAGTGTCCTTCGCGTCCATTCGTTCTTGTACCGTCCGCGCTCATCGCGATCGGTGCGTTCATATCGAATGGCCGAACACAGCAACTGCAGCTCGATGCACGCACCCTTGATGAAGAAGGAGAAACCCAGCGAGGACGGCGGGATGTAGCGGCGCACGATGGCGGGTTCGGCGCCGTCTTCACCCGCGACACCCGCAGCCGCTTCGGCCTCCTCCACGTCGTCCCCGACCGGATCGATGCCTTCGCCCGACGAAGACACGGGATAGATGGCCCCGCACGGGAAGCGCTCAGTCGGCAGCACGCCACGCAGATCCGGCCCATCCGAACCACCCTTTGGCGCACCCCCCACCAGTTGGCGGCGCACCCATTCGATGAATCGCTTGCGCGGTTCGACAAACGGATGGATGGTCATGGACACCTCATGCTTATCGCCATGGCCCTAACACCGGCGCGAATGGCTACTGCAATGGTGGCCTCACGAGGATTTGCCATGTTTCTCACCGATCATCATCTCTGTGCTTTTCATCGAAGCGCTCCTTCGGCAGCACTGGATCCAGTGTTGCACTGCGCATCACGCTTCCAATGTTCGCTGCGTTCTGGCTCAGGCCATAGGCGACGGAGAGGCGGTCGAACCCGGACCCCAGCTTTCCAACGATGTCGCGAGGCCTGACCAGCTCCGAGACTTGGAACTTGATGCCCAGAAGAGTCGCGGCTTCCCTGGCTATTCGTTCGAACCGCTTTTGCAGCGAAGGGATACGACTACCACCACCGCACAGGAACAGGCGAACGTTCTCCGCCCTTTGAAACGCCGGAGACGTCGGATACGTCGTCTTCGCCGCGCGGGTTGCCAGGTTGAATACCTCGGCCACAGAATTGAGATACAGGGATCGCCTGCTGAAGACATCGTTCGGCGAGCAACCAAGTTTTCGCCCGGCCTCTTCGTCTGACAGCGAAGACTCGCCATCTATCCATGCGGGGCGGCTTTCCGTGCCGGACAAGGCTGCGATGAGGTAATGCGCACCAAGCCTGTCCACTTCGGATGCGAAGATGGGCAACAGCGCTTCGCCATCCTTCATGAACACGTTGAAATAGGCGATGTCCAGCGTTCCTGCTCCGATATCGACAAGCGCATGCAGGTCCTCCCTGCGCTCCGGCGACAGCAGGTAGGAGTACAGCTGGCAGGCGAACTCGGGGAAGACGTCCACGGCGGGCCGGTCGATCTGGTCCGTCATCCGCAAGGCCTCAAACGCCGCGGTTCGCGTCACCGGCCCGGCCATGCAGGCCAGCACTCTCGCTGCCTGCGCCACCGTCTTGAATGTCTCCGTGGTGGCGTCGCTATCCCACGACTTCGTGGGCAGACCGACGTGTAAACGCCATCGAATGCCCTTGTCGATGTCGTGGTTTTCCCGTCGCAGCCGTCCATCCACATAACGGAAAGCCAAGGCGATGAAGATCACCGCGTCCGCCATGTGTCCGTCAGCGGGCGTCGTTCCGGGCGACAGCAACTGGAGTTTGATACCTTCGCGAGTGGCCCACCCCGACGCCTCGTGTGCGCCCAGCACGCAGTGCCCATCCGATGCTTCGCTGAAGACCGACGCTAGGAGGTGGTGGTCTTCGCCCTCGACCGCATCGGACCAGTCGACGGCATAATGACGGCCAGACCAGCGCACCACGGCCTTGGTAAAAGCTGTCCCGAAGTCCAGCCCAAGGATGGCGAGCTTTCCCTCCTCGTCCTCGACAACAGAATCAAGCTCAAAGACTCCGCGTGGGCGTGACATCGCAGCGGCAATCCGCAAATCATGCACATCGGCCGACGCTTCGAGCAGGCGCTGACGCAAACTTTTCGGGGCAAGTACCGGAACAGGCTGCGGAACGCGAGGTTTTGCTGGCTTGATGGCTCCAATTTCAGCGGCGGTCACTGCCGGCTTCTTATCGGGAGGAGGCTTGCTTGGCTTCTTCTGACGTTTCGCATAACCAGTCGAAGGGCCTTTTGTGACTTTTACCTCGCCTCCGCCCCGCTTCCAGCTGCGAAGCGTTTGCTCAAAATTCTGACCGCCATCGTTCGCGCCACGGTCGGGTTCAATGACCTCCGATGGCTCCTCAGTTCTGGACGCCTTCCATTGCGCCATGAAGTCCGGGGCTGAATCCCCAAGCGTCGGCTTCGACTTGCCTTTCCCCCGGTTCACCGAATCAGCTCCTGATCCTGACGAATCCGGAGATCAGTCCACTGCGCGTCACGTTGGGTTGCTCGCGCTGATCCAATCCGGCGACAGCCACTTCATGCTTCTGGCGCAAGTCGCGGATCTGTCCCTCCGCCATTCGCTGATAGTTCGCACGATGTGGTTCGGCCACCCGTTGCATCGCACTCTCGAGTCTGCCAATCCTGCGTTGCAGATGGCGTGCGAGGCTCTCGCGCTGTATACGGATGCGGTCGGCGTTCTCTGCCTGAAAAACCTTTCTGGCTTCGCGGAACTGCCGTAGCAACGCCGCTTTCGCACTCTCCAGCAATTCGGCCGCAGCAACCTTGTCAGGCAGGCACGGACTGATATCTACCCAATCCCTGGTTTGCGAGCGCAGCACATTGACCAGGTCGAAGCCGGATTCCCCGCTGATCGGCTCCCCACCGTGCACCGGAATGAAGAATGCGCGGATGGTCTCATCCCGCCGCGCACCATCGAACAGCCAGACCTCGGCGGCGAAAGCGTAGTCGCCCGGTGGAACGCCCAGGCAGAGCTCAGCCACCTCCACCTCGGCAGCCACCACCAGGTCACGATGCTGGCTGCGGCTCTCATGGTCGGCAATCATCCGTACCAATGGGTGGTACTGGTTGATCAGTTCGTATTTAGCCGGATGTTCACCGCGATTGACGTGGTTGCGAACCACCACGTCGCTGTCACCTCCGCTTTCTAATTTCGAGCGCGGCAGCTGGCGACTTTCCCGGAAGCGAATCAGCCTGGCCGTGGCGTCCGCACCCAAGCGGATTGTCCCTGTAACGCCGCCGGGATCCATCCGCATCACGTACCCGGGCGCGTTCTCCTCGAGATACTCGCGGATGTGAAGCTGCAGGTCCTGGTCGGTAATGCGTCGCTGTGTTTCTCGAGCATGCGAGACCTTGTTGCGCACGAACTCCCCCAAGCCCACGAAGTCGGCCTCGTGCTCCTGAATCTCCGCCATGTTGCGCCGATTCTGCTCCATCACCGCGCGCGCCTGGTCGATGCGACGTTCCTGCTGTTCCGGAGTCAGATGGTCGTTCAGCAGGTCGCGCGTCAACAGACTGATCCCGTCCTGGATCACATCTTCGGTGCAACCCAGAGCATCCTCGAAGAGCTTCAGCTTCTCGAACAGGCGAGTGAGGATGCGGTCGTCTATGGTGTCCTGGTAGACCAGGTTGGCGATCGAGATGGCCTGTGCCTGCTGGCCGATGCGATCGATGCGGCCAATGCGCTGCTCGACCCGCATCGGATTCCACGGCAGGTCGTAGTTGACCAGGAGCCGCATGAACTGCAGATCCACGCCTTCTGCCGCCACTTCCGAGGCCAGCAGCACCTTGTAGTGGCCGGACTCGCGGAATTCGTCGATGCGGGCCTGCTTGTCGTCGCCGCCCATGACAACCAGTGCCGGAATGCCCACAGCTTCGAGCCGCCGTGCAAGGTACCCAAGCGTGTCCCGAAAATAGCTGAAGACGATGATCTTTTCTTGCGGGTACTCGCGAAAAAACTCCTTCAGCAGAGCCTCGAGCTTGTGGTACTTGGAATCGTGTGCACGCAACGCCTGCAAGTCGACGTGTCCAATCAAGGCGCGCGCCACATGACCGGAAACCGAGGTCAAGCCATCAACATCCATGTCCTCGCCGAAGGTGTCGTAAGCGAATGCCTCCGCCTCTTCCTCACTCCATCCGGCGCCATGTCCCAGCCAGCGGGAGGCAGCCGCGAACATGCAGCTGGACATCTGCCGCTGCGGCGTGGCCAGCAGGAAGCCCTGCACGCCACCGTTTAGCAAGCCATAGGAGATGACCGCTTCGGTAACGCGCTGATAGAAGTCCTGCTCAGCCGCGGTCATCGGCACGGGGAGGTTCTGGACCTTGCGTTCCACACGATTCTCGAGAACCTCGCGCTTGCGCGAGCGGACGATCACCTGCCCGAGCAGGTTGACCCGCTCTAGACGATGGTTCATCGCCACACGCTCCTCCGGCGTCAGCACCTCCGTGACGTCGCGCTCGCTCAGACTCTCTTTTAGGAGCTTCAGGCTCTCGCTGTTCCGGAACAGCCAGTGCAGCTCTGCCTCGTCCAGCGCTTCCCGCACCATGCTGATGCTGGCCTCGGGCCGCTTGAGCTGGTTGGCCAGCCGCACCAGCGGGCGATTGGCGCCGAGTATGTTCTCGAACTCGCCCTCGAACCGGAACTGATCCGGGTCCACCAGCGAGACCAGATTGAACAGGTCGGTGCTGCGATTGTTGACCGGCGTAGCCGATAGCAGAACGAAATACTCGGCCACGGGGCGCAGCAGCTGACCCAGGAATGCTGAAGAGGTTTGGTGATTGCGCAGGTAATGCGCCTCGTCGATCACCACCAGATCGAACAGGGTTTGCCCTTGCGCATCATTGAGGAACCGGGCCAGTCGCACGACGGCTGTGCTCGAGGTGGAATCTTCGTCAATGGCGTCGGTGGGTGGCCGGATACCCTGCAGACTGCAGATGATGGCTGGAACCTTGGGTGCCGCCTCGCCTTGCTGCAAATATTGCAGCAACTCCTTGGCATTCATGACTTGGGCGGCGGTGCCGAAGCGGCGATATAGCTCCTGTTTCCACTTGTCGGTCAGCACTGCGGGGCAGACCACCAGCAGGCGGGTCGCATGGGTGCGAAAGCGCAGTTCGGTCCAGATCAGGCCGGCCTCGATGGTCTTGCCCAGGCCGACTTCGTCGGCGATCAGCACGCCTTTGGAAGGGGAGTCCAACAGCGCAAGCAACGGCTTGAACTGATGGGGCATGAACTGGGTGTCGGTAGTATCCAGGCTGTAGATCATTTCCGACAGCTGGCCGGCCAGCTGGACGGAGGTGAGGCGCTTACGCAGGTGGGAAGCACTGGCGAATTTACCTGCCAGCACTTGCTCGCGGTCGTCGAGGTCCGTGTCGGCGGGTTCCAGATCCTCGGCCATTTCGAAGCGCGGCTGCTGGCCCGGAAAGCGAACCTGCACCATCAGCCCGTCGCCGTCGTCACGGGTGCGACCGGTGGATTCACCGACCAGGCCAGCATCGTGGCACGAACGGACGCGAGTCCCCGGCTGGGCCAAGCTTTGCTCGAATGCGGACTGAGACATGGAATCCCCCGTGGATTGTGACAATGCCCGCTACTGCAACTGCCCATCCGTCGTGCCAATGGCGTCGCTTCGCATCATCATGTCGTAATGCCCTGAATGCCCCATCTTCACGAAGATCTCCTTGAATATGCGCAGGAAGTTCTCATGAGAGACATCGCCGGCACTGACGAACAGAGGATCATCAACGAAGTGCGAGCCCGCATTGATCCATGACAGCAGTGACTTGCAGATCAGCTTGTCGGCACCCTCGAACTTGTCATGCAGCTCGTCCAGATCAATGTCACCAAGGATCTTGAAGTAGTTCTCCAAGATTCTGCGCAGGGTGTTCTCTATCCCGCTTTGGGCGGGATCTGCCCTGCGGACCTCATCCCACAAGTATTCGTATGAGGTCTTGATCGGGTTCTCTGCGTGCACAGCAACGACGTGCTGTCCGCCGCGCTTGCGTAGCACCATGAATGTGCGCTGCTGTGGATTGTTGCCCTTTCTGGGGCGTTCGAATGCCACTTCCTTGTGGAAATACAGGTTGTGCGTCAATGCAAACACCTGCCGCACGTTACCCGTTCCTTGGCGGGCCTCGTCACACAACCCTCGAATGAGGCTGCTGACGATAAACAGAATATTGCTATCCAGACTGGAGACGGGATCATCGAACACTACGACACGATCCCGGGTCACCCCGTCTGCCGAGAAGCTTCCGCGAATCAGGTGGTAGAAATAGAGGAAGACGACGAATGTCTTCTCACCTTCGCTCAGCGTCTCCGTCGCGATTTCCCCGTTCGCGCGAAGCAATTGGTAGAACTTGCCATCTTCCGAGGTCGCCAAGCTGAAGCTTGTGTAGCCGAAACTGTGCAAAGTCGCATTGATCGCATTTACCGTGGGCTGGACGCTGGTCGTACGTCGCTCGAGTTGACGAATCTCCTCGTTTGCTTTTTGAACAGCCTCTTGTGCCGCCGCGATCTGCTGCGTCAAGCTCGCAATGGCTTTATCTAAACCACTCTTCTTGGACTCATAGATCTTTATCTCGGAGTCGAGTTCGTTCAAAACGAAACGCCAAACCTCCGCCGTTAATGCCGTTCGCTCATTAGCGAGGTTGTCGATCGTCGCATTGTGCTTGTCCGTCGCGCCATTGGCAGTTGCGATCAAGTCGTTGATCGGCTGAAGCAAGTCCGCCAAAGGGCGCAAGGACTGGTTGACGCTGGGCGATCTTTGCTTTTCTTCCAGAAGCAGCCTGTTGCCGCGAATTGCCTCGTCCAGGGTAGATTTCAGATCCTGTAATTTCTCCACGTCCAGAAACGGGCCTGGCGCGGCAGCCAACGTCTCGATAGCGCCTTGCACGGCCGAGGCGTCGGCAGCGTATGCCGTCACAAGATCATCGATGGCGCGCTTATCCCGATCGTACGTCTCGTCGAAATAGGCCTCGAGGCTTGCGGCAAACGCCTGTGTAGTGGACTGTTGGCAGAACGGACACGCAGCGTCATTCTGGCGGTATAACTCCAGCCCCTGCCGCACCCAGTCGCTGTTGTTCAGCCGCTCGATCATTGCAGCGATATCGACATCCCGCTTGCCAATGACCTTCTTCGAAAGGGCTGGATTCTTTTCGTGCGCTAACAGTGCGGTCATGTTGATTGTTGCCAACCGCACGGCCCTTACAGGTGTATCGCCAAAAACGGTTGCAGCCCTTGCCGCAAGGTCGTCATACGACTTCAAAGCAGCCGAATTTGCTCCCTTTTCGGCAAAGACTTTTGCCTTGAAGTTCTGCTTCTTGTCCCGGACTCCGGTAAATGGTCCTTTGAACACATCATCGTACTTGTCCTTCATTCGCCAGCAGGCGTCGTTGATGTCGGGCTCCAGCGCCGCGAGTTCGCCCCGCTTGCCGCCCTGACCATCGTCACCCTCCAGCGTCTGACGCAGCCTGTTCTGCTCGGCTTGCCCCGCGTCACGGGCCGTGCGAGCGGCCTCGATCTTCTGTTGCGTGTCCGACTGCTCCTCGCCCAAGGTGAAGATCCCGGCCATCTGCCGGAAGCTGCGGTCGACGAAATCCCGATTGAGCACCAGCGTCTGAAGCGGGGTGCCGTTGCTCCAGGTCAGGGAACAGGC
>Ga0116193_1002675_pt1 | contig 13355 bp, 8 predicted proteins | sample AD_UKC115_MetaG_FD_89892 | JGI IMG/M metagenome (GOLD analysis project Ga0116193, IMG submission 89892) | Active sludge microbial communities of municipal wastewater-treating anaerobic digesters from Hong Kong - AD_UKC115_MetaG | ecosystem: Engineered > Bioreactor > Anaerobic > Digestate | place... | reverse complement strand
GCCGGGCAGGTTCCGTAATGGCCTTGCCGGAGCCGGAAGGGGTTCCAGAGAGTGCAGCCTCAATTCCCTGTGAGGAAGGTTCTATCTTACGGCCACAGCCTACGCCCAGCCCTATCGCTCCGCTGGTGAGCAGTACATTGGTGAAAAAATCTCTTCTTTTCATAAGAATAAATGGTTGGATAATAATGTAAGAAACATGGTTTACAACTCAGTGCTGACCGGAATTACTCCGGAATTACCGGTTGGCACCAGGCCACTTCCCGGTCTCCTTCACGGAATGGATTCTCTTTCATCTTGTCGGAGACAATCTTTGCCCGGACAAACAGAATATCCCTGTCCACCTCAAAAACAGCCTTGCCTCCTGGTGCTTCTTTCAGGACCGATACCTGTCCATCCGCTTTTTTGCATCCGATGAACTGCACCTTGTAATTTACCCCGGGCTCTTCCTGAACGGATATTTTCAAACGGTTCTTCCGGAAACTCACCTCTTTGAGGGTAACCCCTGTGGAGGCGTAAAAATCACCTCTTTTCATGGCTTCAATCAAGGATGCGGTGGTTAGTTCTTCCGCTTTTACCATGACCCAACCCCTGCCGGGATTGGCACTTTTGATGCCCTGAACATGATAAGAGTGCGTATCGTCGGTGGCTACAGCCAGCAAGAGCGGTTTACCCTTCCGGGCAAAAGTCAGATTGATCTGGTCCCACATGGTTTCCGTCCCCGGATGGGTTTCATCCCCATAGTTGTATACCTGGGGATGTCCGTTATATACTTCTAAAAAACGGGCTCCTTCCAGTGGTATGATATCTTCAGTCGTAATGGCAAAATGGAAGTTGGGATGATTGATCTGGACCATCATGGGCAATCCCGTTTCTTTCTCCTGATGCAACACGGCATTGATATCGTTTTGCATAACTTCGGTGACCGATCCTCCTTTTTGAGGGGGAATGACCGACCGGATGTTGGCGGCACAAAGATGAACGGGTTTCTTGTCTATACCGTCGCTGATCTCCTCGGAAGGAAGGATCAGAAATTTGTTTTTTTCTTCAAACAGGGATTTGTATTCTTCCAGGGTTTTCAGGCGGACACTGAACCTTCCGGTATCAGAACTGAACTTTACCCATTCCGGTCCATATTTCGCCCTGTAATCCCCGAATGCTTTCAGGTGAGTCTCATTGTCGGGAATCAGTTTCCACTTTTCCCCTTCAGCCAGAATATTGTGATCAGTTAAGGAGATGAACTGGTACCCGTGCGATTTGTACCACTCCATCACCACTTCGGGAAAGGCATCGCCGTCACTCCAGTATGAATGGCAATGAAGATTGCCTTTATACCACTTTGGGGTGGATTTATCCCCCTGAAATCCATAAAATAAGAATATGCCGGACAGAAGTGCCGCTGTGAGTAATTTGGTTTTCAGTTGTTTCATTTCAGGCAGGAATTAAAAGTTTATAAATGGATGATGGAGAAGCAGCCCGCAAAGCCACCATTTGATATTTCTCCCTATAAAAACGCTTTAAAATTAACACTCCCGGAGATTCATGCAAATGAAAATTCATGAATTCTTGCAGGGTATGTCTATTCCAACCTTTTCAGGGAGGCACCAATCTGCCGGAACCTGATCAATTCACTCCGGTTAAAATCCGATGGAAGGTTTTCTGATGCGGGAATTATCCCGACTGCACCTTCAGAAAATGAACTTGTAATATGGAATTACAGCGGATCTGAACCTTAAAGTTTGGCTTTTCGGCTCCTGTTGATCCACATCTGTTCGATCTCTTCCAGGGATTTTCCTGTGGTTTCAGGTAACAGCTTCCAGACGATCAGCAGATAAGGGACGCACATGATGGCAAACAACCAGAAGGTTCCGGCCGGAGTAAGCCGGGTCAGCATCCACGGAGTAAGCTGGCCGATCAGATACGTTCCTACCCAGAGTGACAACCCGGAGATGGACATGGCAGCTCCTCTGACCTTGACCGGATACATTTCGGAAAGAAGTACGAAAATCACTGCGCAGATGGATATTGCGCAACAGAATATATACAGCAAAAAGAAAGTCAGAAGGAAAACCGAAGAAAGGCCCCAGCCTGTCCCGAAAGCAAAATACCATCCGATACAGAACAGGGTGAGGATCATCCCCGATACACCCCAATAGACCAGCTGCTTTCTTCCCACCCGGTCAATAATGGCCAGGGCAAGCACTGTAGTCAGCATATTCACCAAACCTACCATCACCTGGTAGAAGAGGGAATCCCCGCTTGACAGTCCGCTCTCTTTAAATATGGAAGGGCCGTAATACAACACGGCGTTTACTCCCATGAACTGGCCCAGCATAGCCAGTGCCACACCGATGAAGAGTGCCATCCTGAATCCGGGTTGGAAAAGTAAACGCCAGTCTGAACGTACTTCAGATGAAACCAGTTCTTTTACATTATTGAGGTGGCGCCTGGCTTCGCCCTCACCGTATATCCTGCCCATAATTAGTGTGGCCTGGCATTCTTTCCCCTTTACGATCAACCACCGCGGACTTTCGGGGATCAGAAAAAGCACCAGGAAAAAGCACAGGGCAGGGACGGCTTCCATGCCGAGCATCCCGCGCCAGGCTTCAGTAGCAAAGATCTTGTGGTACAAATCCTGGGGTGCTCCTGCATGTAACAGGGAATAAGAGTAATTCAGTAAGCCGTAATTGGCCAGATAGGCACCCAGAAATCCGGCTGTAATCGCCAGCTGATAGAGCGAAACCAGTTGTCCCCGGTAACGTGGAACCGATACTTCAGCAATGTAAAGGGGGGAGATTACTGAGGCCACCCCAATTCCAACGCCGCCAATTATCCGGGCTGTGATTAACTGGATTTCATCGGCTGCAACCATACATCCTAGTCCGGAAACAGAAAAGAGAATTGCTGACAACAACAGGACTATTTTACGGCCAAAACGGTCACTTAACGGACCGGCAAATAAAACCCCGATTATGGATCCGACAAGAGCACAGCCCACATACCATCCCTTTCCGAAATCATCGAGATTAAACTGGGTGGCCACCTGGTCCACCGTGCCGGAAATAACGGCCGTATCATACCCGAATAAAAACCCGCCCAAAGCGGCGACAAATGAGAGCCAGATAATATAACCCAACCGACCGGAATCTTTATTTATCATTATATGAAAGAATTACAGTTTCTTTTCATTCTACAACTGTTCCCGGTAGGATATCCGTTTCCCTCCTCAGCTTTCCCTCACCCACGAGCCAAAAGGTTCAGATCTGGTACAGGCTGAGTGGTTTATTTACCACGATACCGTTGGAACTTTGTTCATTGTAAAGAAAATGTATTATGGATAAATTATCAATTGGGTGCAGCCCTATTTTTTTAAAATTCTGTTGAAGGGCCGAAAATGGCTGAAAGATTCTAAAAAGGAAGTGTGATATGGCCGGGGGAATAGGGGTGTTTTGAGGAACCCGACAGGTTTTAAACCTGTCAGGTTCCATGAGGTTGGGTTAATTGCTGTTTTTATCCCACCACAGGGGTGTTGTTTCCAGATCAAGTCCGCCCAGCATTTCGGTCGCCCTTGCAATCTGAGCCGGCTGGGTGTTCTTTTCATCAGTTGTATAGGGCAGCCGGGTGATGATTTGGCCCAGCGATGGATTTACCAGCGCATTGGCAGAGAATTTTTTCGGGTAGATTTTGGGAAGCCGTGTTCTCCTGTATTCAGCCCATGCTTCGAAGCTGATCGGGAACAGGGCCAGCCATTTCTGAGTGAGAATCTGTTCATATTGTTCCTCCTTGTTCCCGGAGAATTTCACCGGGATATTGGTCATTGCCGGATGGTAATACGGGTAGTCTTCAGGAGCTACCGGCAGTGCGGTGCTGTTGATATAGCTGGCAATAGTGGAGGATGAGAAAGTGGCTCCTTTCCATTGTTTGATGGAAATCTCAATTCCCTTTTCATAGAAAGACTGAGCTGTACCTCCCATATTCCATCCGCGCCATGCCCCTTCAGCTTTCAGGAACCAGGTTTCAGCCGAATTAATGATATTTACCGGGGTAACCAGTTGTTTCCCATCCTTGAAGCGGGGACCATATTTAGAATACGATTTGAAGTAATTAACCTGGATTTGTTCAAATCCGTTGGCCATTCCATGGTAGCCACCTACCTGGGCTTTCAGTACTTCAGGATAACCCGCTGCATCAATGACGCTGTTATAAGCCACGGGTGACCAATACTCGTCTATGCGGGGATCATTATATCCTTTCATCAGGCTTTCCATGCTGGCGCTCATGATGTCCTGGTAGAATGATTCCATACGGGGCATTCCGTTGCCTCCACTGGAAAGCTGGTTCATGGCCATTAAAGCATCATCGTTGTTTACTTCCATCAGGGGATTGGCAACAGCCGCTTCTGCTTCTTTCTGAGCCTTGACGGGATCTATATTTGAGATTCTTATAGCCAAGCGCAGGCGGAGGGTGTTGGCAAATTTCAGCCACTTTGAAACGTCCCCGTTATATATCAGGTCGCCCACTCCAAAAACATTCAGCGACGGATTTTTCTGGAGTTCGGATTTCAGAGTGTTTGTCGCATTGGTGAGATCGTCAAACATTTTGTAATACACATCTTTCTGACTCTCATAGGGGATCTCTTCCTGTCCGTTTCCGGCAGCCGTGTAAGGCACAGGTCCCCAGATGTCGGTCACGCGGTGCATCAGCCACACCTTCCATATCAGGGCCACATTATAGGCTGCATCATTCACCCCGTTGCGAGATACATCCAAAATGCTGTTCAGCGGAGGAATCGCACTGGTATAAATCCGGTTAAACCCGGTATTATGCCAGCCGTAATTCATGATCAACGCCTCCTGGTTGTAAATGCCGCAGGCCGTGTATCCGCACAGGTGAAGGGCTACTGTACTCGACATGCGGCTCATATTATCGGTGGTGAGCCAGTTAATTCCTTCATATTGTGTTCTTGAAAAGAGCCCTGCCAATTCCTTGGGCCCTACAGCCATCATTTTGGTCTTATCGGTGTTGTATTCGGTAAAATCATCGGTGCACGAATACAAAGAACAAATAAGGATTACCGTACTGAACATTTTCAAGAGCAGCCGGTGTATACTATCTTTTTTCATATATTTCAATTTTTTATCAGTTAACCCATTACAATGTCATCCTTATATTGAAACCAAGTGTCCGAGAACCGGGGAGGAATGCACTTTCAGCACCCTGTCCGTTTCTGTCGACATCATAGGTAACATCAGGATCAAACCATTTACATCCGTTGTAAATGTAAAACAGGTTACGGCCAATGGCGGAAATTCTCAATGACTTGATGATGTTGCTCTTTAATGGAATCGAATATCCAAAAGAAAGTTCACGCAGTCGTGAGTTATCGGCTTTGCGGTTATAGGGTTCTCCGGCACCGAAACTGATTCTCCCTCCTACCAGCTGGGCATAGGCCTGGGCGGAGATGTTCACCGTGTTGGGCGTATAGGTTTTGTTTCCCTGGGTATCCACAATTTCCTGCACCCCATCAAATACAATCCCGGTTTCCCGGCCTTCCAGTGATTCGGTGCTGGTACCGCAGGCCATCATCATGGCCTCGGTGGCCGACTGTCTGACACCGCCCCAGTTTAAATCAATGAGGAAAGAGAGATACCAGTTCTTATATTGCATGGTGTTGGTAATGCCACTCCTCCAGTCATAGTTGAAATTTCCCAGATACAGGTTGGCTTTGGAATCCACCTTAGGCATCCCCAGCGCATCCACAATGACCTGACCTGCATCGTTCCGGACAAAACCCTTGGTAAAGATCTCCCCGAATGGTTTTCCGACAATGGCCCAGGTTTCCCCTATAGACAGGTTGGGTGAACTGATCTGGTATTTGTTGAGTGTTTTTGACAGCTCGATGACTTTATTGTCATTCATTGCAAAATTGAAGTCTATGTTCCAGTTGAAATCCTGTCTTTTTACAGGGATTGCAAAAATCATAAACTCAATGCCTCTGTTCTCAATGTTTCCGCAATTGATCCTTCCGCTGCCGAAACCGGAGGTGGGCGGAGAGGTAATGGTGATCAGCTGGTTATAAGTATTCGATTTATAGTAGGTAAAATCAATTCCCAGCCGGTTATCCAGGAAATGGATCTGACCTCCTGCTTCCCATGATTTGGTCTTTTCCGGGATCAGGTTTACCGGAACTTTGGTGCCCGCGGGATACACCATCCCTGCAGGACCGTTTGAAGCTCTGCTGTATGTCTGGAAAATCTGGGCAAAGCCGGCATCGTTACCTACTTCTGCGTAAGATCCGCGAAGTTTTACATACGACAGGACTTTAGGAAGGGTTACCATATCCGACACGACGGCGGTTAATCCGATGGAAGGATAGAAATAATCATATGGAGCAGGCAGGGTGGAACTCCAGTCATTCCTTGCCGTGGCATCCAGGAAGAGATAGTTGCGGAAGCCCAGCTGTGCCATCCCGTATACCGATTGTTTCTGAATGCGTGATTCCGCATCTGTGGTGGTAAGAGTCACTCCATAATTAAGGGCAAATTTGTTTTCTGCACTTAATTCCCCTGTCGCTGAATTGATGCTTCTCCCCCGGGAATCACGGATTTCCGCTCCTGCATTGAAGTTTACATGAAAATCTTTCGTGATGTCTTTATCGAAAACCAGAAGGGCATCTCCGTTCAGGATCTGCGATTTGGAAAACCCCGTCTCATAACCTCCCTTACCTGAATTCACATATTGGGTATCCCAGTACCGTTTGATTTCACTGTCGGAATTTCCGGCCGTCATACCCCCTCTGAGCTGTAAGGAAAGCCAGCCTGTAAAATTGTATTTTACGGTCAGCAATGCATTGACATTATTGGATGTGCTTGGATTTTCATATCCATACATGGACCAGTATGGATTGATCACATTGGTTGAATTTGGTATCCATACCCGCTGTTTGTATTCACCGGCAGCTGTATAGTATGAATAATCGGAGACATCAGCGATCCTCAGGCTTCGAGGCATTCTGATCAGCTGGTGCATGGGACTGAACAGATCGTCCCCGGTGGTTGGCTTATCTTTGACAAGCTGCCGGAACCAGGTTGTTTTAAAATCAAGATTCAGGTTTTTGATCAGTTCAGCTGTTAAACGAAGATTGAAATTGTGGCGCTGCATTTTATTATCTGCTAAAACTCCCTGGGCCGTGGTATTGCTGTAGGAAAAATAGGTGGTGGATTTTTCGGTGCCGGCACTATAAGAGAAACTATTGGTCAGGTTATGCCCCGTGCGAAAGAAATCCCTGACATTGTCAGGTTGAGGTTCCAGTTTAGTCTCCTTTCCGGTCCAGTCAACCACGGTCTGACCGGTCATCTTGGGCCCCCAGCTGTATACATCCGTATTGGGCAGGAATATTCCGTTCAACCCCTGTGCATAGGTATTCTGCAAATCCGGATATAAATAGGGCAAATCGAACGTAGTCACGGAATTGACCTCTACCCTGGCTTCCCCGCTTTTTCCTTTTTTCGTGGTGATCACGATCACCCCGTTGTTGGCGCTGGAACCATACAGGGCTGAAGCTGCCGGTCCTTTCAGCACGTTCATGCTCTGGACATCATCGGGATTAATGCTCGATAATCCGCCGCCGGAGCTGCTGTAGGGAATTCCATCCACCACGATAAGGGGCTGATTGTTCCCGTTTATTGATCGGTCACCACGGATGATGATACGCGGATCGCCTGAAACCCCGCTTGTCCCGGTCGATGCTGTAATCGACACCCCGGCCACTTTACCGGCCAGCGCATTCCCCAAACTTACATCCCTCACCGACGACAAAATTTCCACGTTGACCTGCTGGGTAGCGTAGGTAAGCGATTTCTTGCTTCGCTCAATACCCAGGGCGGTCACCACTACCTCATCCACCCCAAAGGTTGTCTCTTCCATGGTCACGTTAAAAACCGTATTCCCGGCAATCGGGATCTCCTGGCTTTTCATGCCTACAAAAGTAAAGTACAACGTTTGGGCATTTACGGGGACACTCAGCCGGAATCTTCCTTCGGAATCGGTTGTGGTACCAATAGTCGTGCCTTTAACAATCAGGGCTACCCCTGGCAAAGGCTGATTCTTGCTGTCTCTTACCGTTCCGGAAATCTCCCTTCGGTTCGGTTGGTCCATTTCCGCGCTTTTACTGTTCGGCTCTGTTCTTGTTCCTCCGGAATAGTTGATGGCTGATACAACCAACGTTCCCGCAAATACAAAAACAGCAAACAGGTTCATTTTTAATAAAACACCATCCAATTTGTTCCTTCCTCGGAAGGCTTGGATCACAGATTTTTTTTCCATAAGTTCGAGATATTAGAGGTGAATAAACTGAAAGGAAGGATTAACTGACTAAGACCGGTGAACTCAAAATAGATTAACCGGTCTTTTGATGTCCGTCTTTCCCTCCCTTTTTTTCATAGATTAAACTGGTTAAGGTTTTTAAAGGATCAGGTATAATTGCCGGATGAGATCGGGATATGATTTGTCGTTCATTCCAGCCCGACTCCCTGCGTTTGTCTAAACAGGTAAACTCTTAAATAGCTAGATTAGTGAAGTCTAACTTACAACATTTTTCGGAAAAAATCAAGATATAATATTTAAAAACCAGCCTTTTTTCAAAAAACAAGTCAAGTAGAAGTGCAGAATTAGGTAACTAAAAATGGGGAACAGCAATGACGGTTCAAATCCGCATAATAGAAGATTGACTTTCATCATTTATCCTGGTCAGGAGAACTTCCGGGGATCATTTCACAAGGGTTACCGGATAGGTTTGGATATTCCAGGCATCGAAAGGATTAGTAGTAATAAAGGTGAGACTTCTCTTTTCATTTTCTTTCAGCCAGATGATCCGGGTATCAGCAGGATCGGCACTGGCTTTTACCCCACCTTCCACTTTAAGGTCAACCAGTGAGCCATTCCTGACCAGGAAGGGAACGGGTTTCAATCCTGCCGTTTCAGAAATGGACAACTGCCCTGGAGAGACGGTTACTGCGGGTGCGGTCTCTTCATAGAAGAAGCGGGTGACCTGATGGGTAATGGTATCCATGGTTCTGTTCAGTTTGCCTGAACGTGTCAGTTCGGGTTCGTGACCCAGACCTTTCAGCGTCACCAGCCGGTTGCGGATACCATGGGCCTGGAGCCAGTCATGGATCGGTTTTGATCCGTACATTTTATCTGTCAGGAGACGATTTATTCCCATTGAATTCTGAAAAGGGTGGTCATAGTTATAAGGGACTATTTCATCGGCAGTCCCGTGAATGGATAACACCGGGATACTTTTATTCCGGCCGATGATTTTTAAATTGCTCACGGCACCCCACAGGTTGGCTACCGCCTTGATTTCGAATGGATCGGTAAAGTTGTTTCCTGAGTCTTCGATCTTTCCGACCAGACCCTCTTTTTCTGCCTTGAGGATTCCGGCCGGACGCTCCGCATTATCCATGTAAGCCACGTTCAGCGAGGCAATGGCACCTGCGCTTGTGCCACCCACATATACCTGATTCGGATTGATTCCCAGTTCCCGAGCATGATGAGATAAATACCTCAATGCCGCGTGGGCATCCTGGATGGCGCGATACCCGCTCATCTCCAGATCACTGGCAAGCGGTTTGAATCCCAGCCGGTAATTGATGGAGGCCACGACATAACCCCTTTTCGCCAAAGCGAAAGCCAGTGCTTTTTCGGTTACCGCCTCTTTGCTCCCCACATAAAATGCCCCGCCGTGAATGAGCATCACCAAAGGCCTGTCGGACAGGGTGTCGTCTTTCGGTGAATACAAATCCATTTTCAGGTCCAGGGGCTGCTGATCCCGGAAGGTTTTTACCAATCCTTTCCCCAGCACCTCAATATAAGGATCATCGGAATAGGGGGAACTGGTCCAGTACCCCTTTGCTTTTCCATAAACCATATCACTTTGAACGGCCAGTTCGCTGAAGATCTCTTTCTGATAACGTTCCCCCGGTTGCACAGGCAGATCCGGACGCCGGATCAGACTGAAACTTACCCTGGGTCTGAAAAAAAAGAAGATCCTTTTTGTATTGTATAAGCTAAGTTTGCCTGCCAGGGAAGAGGAATCCGCTTGGGCAGGATTCAACCGGCCTGTGAACCGGTCGGATTGAAAACGGGGACGGTTACCCGATAAAAGCAACGAAAAGGTATGGCTGCTCTCCACGGCTTTTCCCCTGTTTTCGACAAAGAAACCCTGCATGCCTGACGGATCGGAATAATTTACCACCAGGACAACCTGGTCGTCACCAATCTTCCCGTCATATATTCCCCGTTCAGGGAAACCGGTCTGCGCAGACAACGCACCCGAAAATGCCAGCCTCATCCATATGAGACTCAATAAATAACGCTTTCCCATCTTGACATGGCCTTTATAATGCCAATCCTGAATTGTTTGTGCAAAAATAAAGGTTAAATATTTTGTCCGAGGATGGAGATCATCTATATCCGGTTTAAGTCAATTATACAGTGCAAAAATTAATATGACTGTAACAATCGCCTGCATTGCTAAGTTAAAATCTGTTTAATCCGATGAAAATCATTTCTTTGAAATTAATGTGAATATCTGTTTAATAAAATTTGTATCTTGCGCCCATCAAATTTTATCACAACATGTATAAAGGAAAAGTAAAATTTTTTGATGAAACGAGAGGTTTCGGATTCATCAAGGACACAGATTCGGAAAAAGAGTATTTTGTTCATTCATCAGGATTGGTTGAACCCATCCGTGAAAATGATGAAGTAACCTTTGAACTGAAGGAAGGAAGAAAAGGATTAAACGCGGTTAATGTCAAAATATCATAAGTCTGTACATTAAAACAAACGTTTTTTCGTGTGTATTAAGAACCGGAAGGCGGGAATTCTCCTGTCTTCCGGTTCTTTTTTTAATCACACTCCGATATGCAGGCTCTGATGTATTTATTCCGGTATAAGCTGGGGAAGGGTTGTTTGACATGACCCAGACAGAGTCTCAGTTATATTTGTTCCTGTCATATGTAAGGGCACTATCCCCTGCCAGGGGGTGTGCTAAAGTACGGGCCTTAAGATTTAGCGTACTTAAACCAAATAAAAGGTTACCTTTGCCCCCTTAATTTATATAATGACATTTAGAAAACTAGGAATTATTGAGCCCATTCTCGACGCCTTATCGGCTGAGGGCTACCAACACCCCACACCCATTCAGGAACAAGCCATACCCATTCTCCTCAGGGGGAAAGACCTTCTTGGTTGCGCACAAACCGGTACCGGTAAGACAGCAGCCTTTGCCATACCCATTCTTCAGCATCTCTGTCTCGAAAAAGAGACCCGGGGTAAAAACCCGCGAAAGATCAGGGCACTTATTATTACCCCGACCAGGGAACTGGCCATCCAGATAGGCGAAAGCTTTACCACTTACGGAAAATTCACAGGCATAAAAAACACCGTCATTTTTGGCGGGGTCAAGCAAGGAACACAGGTACAAGCCCTCCAACAGGGAGTGGATGTGCTGGTTGCCACGCCAGGCCGCTTGCTTGATCTGATGGACCAGGGATACATTTCATTGGAGAACATAGGATATTCAGTACTTGACGAGGCCGACAGGATGCTTGATATGGGTTTTATCCATGATATCCGGAAAATCATAGCCAGGCTTCCCGCCAAACGGCAATCCCTGTTTTTTTCAGCCACCATGCCTCCCGATATTGTGGAGCTGTCGAGGAAAATTCTGGGAAATCCGGAAAAAGTGAGTGTAACTCCTGAAAAAACCACTGCAGAAAAGGTGGAACAAGCCCTCTTTTTTGTGGATAAACCTGACAAGCCCGGATTATTGATCCATTTGCTGGAAGAGAACCCGGAAGCTTCAGTTCTGGTATTCACGCGAACCAAACATGGCGCTGATAAAATTGTCAGGTTACTGAACAAAGCAGGAATTGAATCCGGTGCGATCCATGGGAATAAGTCACAGGGAGCACGGCAACTGGCACTTGGGAATTTTAAAAATGGTCATCTGAAGGTTCTGGTTGCCACCGACATTGCCGCCCGCGGTATTGACATCGATGAGTTGCAACTGGTGATCAATTATGACCTTCCCAATATTCCCGAAACATATGTGCACCGAATCGGCAGGACCGGCAGGGCAGGAGCCTTGGGGTCAGCGGTGTCGTTTTGCGATTCGGAGGAAAAGGCTTATCTCCGGGATATCCAAAAACTGATAAACCAAACGATCCCGGTGGTGCAAGATCATCCCTTCCTCACTGGTAACGGGATGGAAATTCGGTATACGCAGGAAAAAACGCAATCTGTTCAGCGACCGGTGAGGTCATCCGCTTTGGAAAAGATTAAGGGTAATCAACACAGGTCACAAACTCACCATGCTGTTACTCCTGACAAAGTGCCACAAAAACCTGTTTCTGGCGTCATCAGGAGAAATCCGCTCGCAAGGATAGAACAAAAAGCCGGAAGCAGCCGCATTATCCATTTGAGAAGAGGATAAATATACCTGACTGAAAATCCGCTTCGGAGGAGGCTTAATAATTGCATGAATTGTATCTATACCATGACAGACCCTGAAAAGTCTGTTCCGGGTTTATCATTAATTTAACGGGTTGTCTTATCTTTGCCTGACAGGAAAGTCTGGATTTATTGACCGGCTGAATCGCTCCGAACAGAATATCCAAATTCTTGAAATATGATAGTGACCTGTGTATATGTTCATGTGAAGCCCGATGTCATTCAGGATTTTATTGCTGCCACAACGGCCAATCATCTTGAATCGATAAAGGAACCGGGCAATCTGCGTTTTGATTTCATTCAGCAGGCTGATGATCCAAGCCGTTTCATGATCTATGAGGCCTATGTTTCGGAAGAGGCTGCGGCAGCCCATAAAACGACGCTTCATTATATGAGATGGAGGGATACTGTGAGTGATTTTATGGCTGAACCGAGGATGGGCATCAGGTATAACGTGATACAGCCGGGCGGCATGACCCTATGATAAAGCCATTTCAGTTTGCCCGGCTACCGAAGATATTCTTCGGAATGGGTGAAATCTCCGTGCTGCCGGGGATTGTTAAAAAACTGGGTCCTTCGGTCCTTATTGTAACGGGCAGGAAATCATTTTCCGTTACCCCCGCCGCGCAGGAACTTTTCAGGCAGTTTGAGATTTCCGGTGTCAGATATTCCTTGATAACCGTGGCACAGGAACCTTCGGTTGAGCTGATTGATGAAGCCGTGATCCGGTTCAGTAATGAGCCGGTGGCCGTGGTGGTGGGTATCGGGGGAGGCAGTGTGCTGGACGCGGGGAAAGCCATCTCGGCCATGCTTTACAGAAACGAGAGTGTGGCCTGGTT
>Ga0116193_1002673_pt1 | contig 13359 bp, 10 predicted proteins | sample AD_UKC115_MetaG_FD_89892 | JGI IMG/M metagenome (GOLD analysis project Ga0116193, IMG submission 89892) | Active sludge microbial communities of municipal wastewater-treating anaerobic digesters from Hong Kong - AD_UKC115_MetaG | ecosystem: Engineered > Bioreactor > Anaerobic > Digestate... | reverse complement strand
TTTTGAAGGCATAATCCTTTTGAAGACATAATCCTAAACCAGTGACCAACCAGAAGAACCGTCCCCTTGGTTAGACCACTTATCGCAGACGCTAAAGGGCACTTTTTGTCGTACTTGAAAGAAGAAGAAACCGATAAAGTAATGAGAGACAGGCAACGCACTATTGCCGAAATAATCTATGTTCAGATGAATGAACATTTTTATAAAGAAGAGGTCAGCTACAAAGCTGCGAATATGCGTCCGTTTACTCGCATTGAACCGAGTTTTGGCGGTAAATTCAAAACAGATGAAGTATACGATTTACGCGCATCTCTTGCGCCTTCAGAGGTTAAATCGAAAATTTTCAGTGGCTTCAGGAAAGCCGGGCATACATTGTATAAATTTGATAGCGACACAGAGCGCACCTTCGCTATTGTGCTTGAGAATGATGATGTTGTTTTAAGATGGCTTCGCCCTGCACCGCGCCAATTCAATATTTACTGGGGTCAAAGCGGCGCAAGTCGGTATGAGCCTGACTTTGTTGTTGAAACCGCTGACTCAATTTATATGTGTGAGCCAAAGGCCAGTAAAAACATGAAAGATGCAGACGTTCTCGAGAAAAAAGAAGCGGCTGAAGAGTATTGCCGTGCGGCTACTGAATTCAATTCTGAAAACGGCGGCAAGCCATGGAAGTATCTCTTGATTTCACATGACGAGATACGCCTACAGTCAAGTTTTTCTTACTTGGCGAAAAACGCAACCTATGAGCAAACAACAATTGGCTAACTATCTGGTAAAGGAGCATATGCATGAAATTTTTCCATTTATCCGACTTGCATCTCGGCAAGCGTGTCAACGAATTTTCCATGTTAGAAGACCAGTGGGATATCCTGCAAAAGATCGTTACGCTTGCCAAAGATAATAAACCTGATGCCGTTTTTATAGCCGGTGATGTCTATGATAAATCCATGCCTATTGTGGAAGCGGTGCAATTGCTGGATAGATTTCTTGTATGGCTTAATGAACTGGAGATAGCTGTTTTCATCGTTTCAGGCAACCATGACAGCGCCGAGCGGGTGGCTTTTGGTGCAGAACTTTTAAGAAACAGTAATGTGCATATTGTGCAGTCTTACAGCGGTAGAATGAACCCTATACCGATAAAAGATGAATTCGGCGATATTTATGTGTGGATGCTTCCCTACCTCAAGCCTTCCATCGTTCGTAGGCATTTTTCTGATATAGACATAAACTCATACTCAGATGCCGTTGCCGCCGCTTTAAGCAGTGCCACAATGGATCTAACCGAGAGGAATGTCCTCATAGCACACCAATTTGTAACAGGCGCAATCACAAGTGAATCTGAAGAAATAATGGTAGGCGGCTCTGAGAACGTCAATGGTGCGCTATTCGACTCTTTTGATTATGTCGCACTTGGGCACATTCACCGCCCGCAAAATATCGGACGCCCGACACTAAGATATAGTGGGACTCCGCTTATGTATTCGTTTTCGGAGGCAAACCACTCAAAATCAATCACTGTTGTGGAAATGGGCAGAAAAGGTGAAGTAGAAGTCTCCGAGTTGCCATTAACTCCTACCCGTACGATGCGTGAAATTCGTGGAACTTACAATGAAATAATGAACCGTGATAATTATCGCAATACCAACACTGAAGATTATATTCGTATTATCCTGACAGACGAACAAGACGAGCCAGAAGCAATGGCAAAGCTGCGGAATGTTTATCCTAATGTTATGCGTGTGGAATACGACAACAAGCGTACACGCGCCGCCAGTTCACTTGAAACCGTAGTATCTACTGATAAAAAGGCTCCGGCAGAACTTTTAGGAGAGTTCTTTGAAATGCAGAATGGCAAGCCAATGAGCGAAGAGCAGATAAAATATACAGAAAATCTGTTTGCCGAAATTTGGGAGGAGGTTATTTCCGTATGAGACCCCTTAAATTGACGATGTCTGCATTCAGTTGTTATGCCGACAAACAGATTATCAATTTTGAAATTCTGGGCACGGAGGGATTGTATCTAATCGCCGGTGACACCGGATCAGGTAAAACAACGATTTTTGATGCCTTAACTTTTGCTCTTTATGGGGAAACAAGTGGCGACAATAGAGATGCAGGGATGCTTAGAAGCAAATACGCGCAAGCGGATGCTGAAACCTATGTCGAGTTTACCTTTCAGTACCATGATAAGTTATACACGATAAAACGCAATCCGACTTACACTCGTGCAAAACAACGGGGCGATGGAACAACTGAAGAAAAAGCCGATTGCGAATTACATATGCCAGACGGTCGAATTGTTACGAAACTGAGGGAAGTCAATTCAAAGGTTGAGGAAATACTCGGCATTAACCGCGAGCAGTTTGTCCAGATTGCGATGATAGCACAAGGCGAGTTCCTAAAAGTCCTTCACGCCAGCACCGAAGACCGCATTGAGATATTTCGTAAAGTTTTCTACACAGATGCTTACAAAACCTTTCAAGACAGAGTCAAGAAAGATACAAGCGGACTCGCTCAAGAGCTTAAAGAGCAACGGCGTAACTACGAATATAACCTCGGCAATATTCAAGTTGATTCTAATGATGATGAAAACAAACAGAAACTCTCAGATGCTAAGTCAGGTCTTATATTGGAAGATGATGTCATTGAATGGCTCAACCAGGTTATTGTTGCTGATAATGAAGTTTTTTCCGCGAACGAAAAACTGCTTACAGAAGTCGGCACTAAACTGGCTGAGATAAACCAAAAAGTCGGACAAGCAGAGCAGGACAAAAAAGCGCGAGACACTTTGAAAGCGGCGCAAGACCGCCTACCATCTGAAACAACCGCTCAGGCCGAAGCTGAGTCGGCTTTAAAGGCGGAGAAAGAAAAGCAGCCTGAGTACGAAGGTGTAAAAACTCAAATAACTGAAATAGAGAGGTCTTTACCCAAGTACCAAGAATTACAGACTCTTATTGATACTATAACGGCGAACGAAGAAAAGCTTTCTGTTGAAAGTAAAAACGTCGAAAACCAACTAAAACAACAAGGTACTGACGCAGCTGCTCTTGAAACTGCCAAAGTAGAACGGGACTCGTTATCGGATGCCGCAGCCAAAGCCGAAGCATTACGCGGTCAACAGGACGCGATAACGACAAGGCAAAGCAGATTCAAGGTATTGGCAACCTCGCTGGATGATTATGGCTCACTACTCGTTAGCTTTAAAACGGCACAAGAGGACTACACGGCAAAGTCTACAGTAGCAAAGACAAAAAGAGATGAATATGAAGCCTTCAACAAGGCTTACCTTGACGAGCAAGCAGGTATATTGGCGGCGGAACTGGAAGTTGGGCGGCCATGTCCTGTTTGTGGATCAATCGAACATCCTGAGCCTGCTGTTTTGTCGCCCAAGGCTCCTACAAAAGAGGTGCTTGATAAAACAAAGAAATTTGCTGAAACCGCTGATACGGAAATGGCAACTGCCAGCGGCTTAGCAAATAATTTAAGAGGGCAAGTCGATACCAAGCGAGATGAAATCAAAGTAACAGCAGCATCGCTACTTGGTGAAACACCGTTCGATAATATCCCAATAGTCTTAAAAAATACGTTGGCTGAGTTAGAAGCTCAACTGGTAGGCATAGGTGAGCAACTTGGAGAACAGGAAAAAAGAATGGATCGCAAAAAGGAACTTGATGAAGCGATACCGCTTTCTGAAGAAAATCTTGTGAAAGTCGGCGAGGCTCTTGGTAAAGCAAAAGAACAAGTAGCTACGCTGACCACTCAGATTGAAGCTGATTCTAAAATGCGAGATAAACAGGCTGCAGAACTCAAATTCAAGAATGAAACTGATGCAAAAGCGGAAATATCTACCCTCATTATTAAAAAGAAAAAATATGAAGATACGCTTCAAACTGCCCAAGCCATATTTGATGCGGCAAAAACAAAAGCTGATAGCACAGCAACAGAGATTCAGACATTACAAGCACAGCTTGGTGATTCAAAGCCCTTGGATTTAGATGCACTAAAACAAGAAAATGAATCTATCGAAAACTCGCAGCGTGTATTGGGTGAAAGCAACCGTATTATTAGCACTCGAAATTCTACCAATCAAACTACTCTGAGAGCTATCACAAAAACATCAGATACCATCCGTGAGCTCGAAACTCACTACAAATGGATGAAAGAGATCTCTGACACGGTAAATGGGGATATTAGTGGCAAGGAAAAAGTTAAACTGGAAACGTATATCCAAGCAGCATACTTCGATAGAATAATTGCACGGGCAAATATTCGGCTGTTACAAATGTCAAGTAACCAGTATGAATTGAAGCGGCGTGATGTTAGCGGTAAGCAAGGACAAAGTGGCTTGGACTTAAATGTTATAGACCACTATAACGGTTCTGAACGTGATGCCAAAACTCTCTCAGGTGGTGAGTCGTTTATTGCTGCTTTGTCACTTGCACTCGGTCTTTCTGACGAAATACAAAACAACGCTGGTGGCATAAGATTTGATTCAATGTTCGTGGATGAAGGATTCGATACATTAGACGACACAAAGTTAACCCAAGCCATGCAGACGTTAATGAGCCTATCGAAGACCAGCCGACTCATCGGTATCATATCTCATGTGCCCGGGCTTAGTGAAAAAATAGACCGAAAAATCATAGTGACAAAAGAGCGTACTGGCGGCAGTAAAGCAGAACTGATTTTGAACTAAATTGATATATTTGAACGTGAAGTGATATGGCAGACCACCAATGACTGATGGAGGTAACGAAATTATGGCAGGCAAAAATATGAATTATTTTTTGATGGATAGCACCCCAAACGGACGCATCAAGTGTACGCTTGCTAATTGGACAGGTGTCGCCTATAAAATTCCACGGGTAAAGCTTGTAGACTGTAAGAACAATGACTACCTTAAACAGAGTGGGGTATATTTCCTTTTCAGTAAAGGTGATGGCGACAAACCCTTAGTTTATGTCGGTCAATCTGGGACTCGAAAAAATGGAGAAGGTATTTTGAACCGTTTAAAAGAACATCACGCCTCCCCGAAACAAGGCCTTGAAGATTGGTTTGAAGCTGTAGCTTTCACGACTTCAAATAACATTTTTGGGGCAACCGAGATTAGTTGGCTTGAAAATCGATTCTTTGCTCTTGCCGTAAATGCTAATCGTTACGAAGCTAAGAACGGAAATGAACCTAATGCCGGAAATGTTACAGAAGAAAAAGAGAGCGAACTTGAAGAGTATGTGGAGTATGCAAAAATTGTGATGGGTGTACTTGGACATTTGGTATTCGAGCCATTAGTTCAAAATCGAGCAATCCATAATACAGATCATGAAGAGGACGACGACAACCTTGAGTTTTTTATGGAGCAAAAAATGCAGAACACCGGCATGACAGTAAAAGCGAAATGCAAACGTTCAAGTGAAGGATATATCGTTTTACGTGGCAGTGTTATCAATTCTAAAACCAATGAAAAGACTTGCTCAGGGGTAGCAAAAAAGGCTCGTGAAAAGGCCAAGTTAGATGAAAATTATGCGCTTTTAGAAGACGTGCTCTTTTCGTCACCATCTGCTGCTTCTATGTTTGTAACGGGTGCAAGTTCAAACGGATATACTACTTGGAAAACGGCTGATGGCAAAACTTTAAAGGATGTTGAGACAAGTGAGGCGGATGAATTATAAATATATAAAGTTTATGTGGGAAGAGGTGAATCCTAATGCCGTTTACCATCGTCCGTCAGGACATAACAAAAATAAAAGTTGATGCTATAGTCAATGCTGCTAACACCGACCTGCAAATGGGCGGTGGGGTTTGTGGAGCTATCTTCAAAGCGGCGGGAGCGGCACAGCTTCAAGCTGCCTGTGATAAACTCGCCCCTATTAAGACGGGTGAGGCGGTTATTACACCGGGATTCGACCTGCCCGCTAAGTTTGTTATTCACGCGGCAGGCCCCGTTTATAGATATCAGAATGCCGAACAGAGTGAAAAACTACTACGTTCCGCATACATGGAGTCGCTCCGGCTTGCCATCGAAAACAACTGTGAAAGTATTGCGTTCCCATTGATTTCAAGCGGGATTTACGGATACCCAAAAGACGAAGCCCTTCAAGTGGCTACTGCTACAATTCAAGATTTTCTCATCAACAACGATATTGATATAACACTTGTAGTGTTTGATAAATCGGCATTTACTGTAAGTCGCGAGCTACTCGGTGCAGTCGAAAGCTACATAGATGAGCATTACGTTGACACACACCAAATAAAGCGACGGAAGCTGCTTGATGTAGAACGCCAAGCCATATCCGAAGCAGATGAGCGTGCTAATACACTCAATGAGCCTCTTCTAGAAGAAATGCTCGCTCCTATTGACGCTCCTGCCCCGCTTGATGATTTAGTTGGCAATCTTGATGAACCTTTCTCCCAGATGCTCCTGCGCCTGATTGATGCTAAGGATATGACGGATGTTGAAGTTTATAAACGCGCCAACCTTGACCGCAAGCTATTCTCCAAGATTAGGATCAACAAAGGCTATATGCCGAGCAAGCGCACAGCGATTGCCCTCGCTGTGGCACTGGAGTTATCACTCGACAAAACCGACGACCTCTTGGAACGAGCGGGCTATGCACTATCTCACGCCGTCAAGTTCGATGTTATCGTGGAGTACTTCATCGCAAATGGTAAATACGATGTTTTTGAGATTAATGAAGTGCTGTTCAAATATGACCAGCCGCTGTTGGGAGGGTGAAAATGGTGTTCGAAAATCCTAAAATTGTTTCAGTTGATACAGTTCTCCAATTGGGTAATCTTCATTTGCCAAACTATCAGCGTCCATATAAGTGGAATGTCAAAAATGTGTCCGCTCTTCTAGATGACCTTGAATTTGCTATAAATGAGGCTTATAAATATCCTGATTTTAAATACCGCGTTGGTACGATTATTCTACATAATGATGAAATCGAAGGAGCACTTAATATCGTTGATGGACAACAGCGAATTATATCGCTTGCCCTTATCTGTAAGACACTCAATGCTTCAAACAATTTATCAATTTTGGAAACAAAGCTCTCGTCAAAAGTATCAGAAGAAAATATTATGCGTAATTATTTAGCAATCAAGGCGTATTTTATAGAAAAGAGCCCAACTGAAAAAAAGCGTTTTATTGAAGCAATGTCGAGCGTTTTAGAGTTTGTAGTTGTTGCTACGAAAAGTCTCCCGGAAGCATTTCAGCTTTTTGACTCACAGAATATGCGTGGCAGGGCTTTATCTCCTCATGACTTATTAAAAGCGTTTCATTTGCGAGAAATGCGTAATCACCCCTATGAAATGAAACACACGGTAGAAAGATGGGAGAGAACAGATCCCAAAGAAATTCATGTTTTATTTCAAGACTACCTGTTTCCGATTAGAAACTGGATTGAGAAAGAGAAAGGTCATAAGTTCACATCCGCTGATATTGACGAATTCAAAGGCGTTAGCTTTGATTTGCAATACTACTATGCCATGCGGACGGTTAAGGGAATGCCGGTATTTCAGATTGATCAGACATTTGTATCAGGCAAGAACTTTTTTGAATATGTGGAGCATTACCTGAATCTGCTTTCTGATGTTAAGGAGGCTGTTTCAAAGCCTGAACTTGGCTTATTCCTCAACGGGACGGGCGTTGGTTTCTCTTATGCCAAGCAGCTGTTTCATTGTGTTGTGCTATACTACTGTGATAGATTCAGGAATTTAGATGACCGCATTATTAAACGGCTTTATGCATGGGCTTTTATGATCCGCTTGCAAATGCAGAAGCTGGGCTTTGATACAGTGCGGAATTACGCTATCGGCGAAAAAGTGAGAGACAAAGAAACTATACCTATATTCTATCTGATCCAAAAGTGTATGAAAGAGTCTGATGTATTAAAAATAATGATTCCTATGTTGCCTTTGAAAGAGATAAACTATTCACCCAAAAATAACGATAAAGAACTACTGCTAAGAGAAATACATAAAATATTAGGGTTGCCGGGAGGTGCTGAATGATAGTGAGCAACATCGTCAGTAATTTAAAAATCATTTTTGCCGATGACAAAAATATTTTCAGCAAGGACAAGTACATTATACCGCTCTATCAAAGGGCGTTCGCATGGGAAGATAAAGAGATTCAGCAGATGATTGACGATATTATGAATTTTGAAACAGACAACTATTATCTCGGCAACCTCATTGTATTCGAGCGTAAAGACGGGAGATTTGAGGTTATTGATGGCCAGCAGCGCTTGACAGTTTTACATCTCTTGCTGACTGCATTGGAGATTCCCTTCGAGGAAGACGCTCTCTCTTTCGAATACCGTCCAAAGTCCGATAATACATTAGCACGGTTGGCAAACATTGATGAGGGCAACTGGCGAAAAGATGCCGATAGCGGTTTATTGGCAGGTTTTGATGTTGTATCAAAGAAGCTTATCGGCAATGTTGAGGGGTTGTCTAGAACTCTTAAAACAGATGAACTAAAGCGGAAGCTAAAAAAGGTCAGCCTTGTGAGAGTGATCGTTCCGCCAAATACCGACCTGAATAAATATTTTGAAATCATGAACAATCGTGGCGAGCAACTAGAGCAGCAAGATATCGTAAAGTCCAGATTGATAGAGATGATAGGTTCTGAAAAAAAAAGGGATGCCTTTGCCCGAATATGGGATGCTTGCAGCGATATGTCGGGCTATGTGCAGATGCATTTCGACGTAGCCGAGAGGAAGTACTACTTTGGATATGATTGGGACTCCTACCCTGATAATACTAGTGGCTATTATCTGTCAAGCGAAAAAACCGATAGTACGATAAAACGTTCAATAAACGACATTGCTGATAGTGCAGATGCTACATCAACGATAAAACCGCGCCTCGACAAAGCTGATGAGGATAATGTACGCTTTGAGAGTTTTTTAGCATTTCAGCATTTTCTTTTGCATGTACTAAAGATTTTTGAATTGGAGGAAAGCGGTGACGATGCAGTCTCTCAAAAGGTTTGGGGCGGTGAGCTAATTGACGACAAAAAACTCATTCAACGTTTCGAAGGAGTATTTCGTCGTAAATTTTCTGATGGTAAAGCGGTTGAGCGTTTCGGGATATGTCTGTTGAGATGTCGTTTTTTACTCGATAATTTTATGCTCAAAAGAGAATTTAACGGTGATGATACGGAAGGAAGATGGAGTCTCAAGACCCTCAAGGTCTCAAGGACCAATACTAAAAAATATGGCAAAAAACAAGCAAAAGCTTATTATGTAGATCTTAATGACTCAATTGCCAGTCGAATGCTTCAATCCATGTTAAGAGTAACATACACATCGCCGTTGGTAATGCACTGGGTTACAGAGTACCTTGCGTGGCTCTACTTTGATATGGAGGATTATGATCCTAGCCCCGATGAACAAACTGAAAAGTTGGAAAACATAGCAAAAGCGGCGGTGCGTGAGTATATTAGCGATGGTGATTATTCCATAGGGCTACTCACTCCGCATATTGTGTTTAATTATTTGGATTACTTGCTATGGAAAAAAACGAAACAAGATTTTCAATTTGAATTCCGAAATTCTGTCGAACATTGGTATCCGCAGCATCCCATCGACAGCAATATCCAATGGGATGAGAATTCCTTAAATCATTTCGGAAACCTCTGCCTTGTTTCTAGCGGAATAAACTCAAAGTTTTCAAATAATTTGCCCCTTGCAAAAAGAGCGAATTTTCGCGATGGCATAGGCACTCAAAGTATGAAACTAAGAATAATGGCTGACTTAACTACAGATGCCGATGCATGGACGGAAAAAGCGGCATGTGCCCATGGAGAAGAAATGTTGAATTTAATACGGTCATCATTGAAATCTTAGTATTATTAGTCGCTTTTCAAGCGACCTTAATCCGTGCAGAAATTGTTATCCTTAAGTCACAATAAAACTTGAGGAGGACAAGGCAATGAAAAAAGGATTAACAGAACTGGTATTTATACTCGATAAGAGTGGCTCAATGGGTGGACTGGAAAAAGATACGATCGGTGGCTATAACTCCATGCTTGAAAAGCAAAAGGCGGTCGAGGGCGAGTGCCTCATCACGACTGTACTGTTCGACAACAATTACGAGCTGCTCCATGACCGTATTGACATTAAGGCGGTCAGCCCGATTACCGAGAAAGAATATCAGGTTGGCGGATCGACCGCACTTCTTGATGCAATCGGTAGTACGATTCATAAAATTGGTAACGCGCAGAAGCACACTGCCGAGGATTACAGCGCTGAAAAAGTAATGTTTGTTATTATCACAGATGGCGAGGAAAACTCCAGCCGAGAATACTCTGCCGAAAAGGTTAAAACGCAGATTGAGAGACAAAAGGCGAAATATGGATGGGAGTTTATCTTCCTCGGTGCGAATATCGATGCGGTTCAGACCGCCAGTAGGTTTGGGATTACACCTGACAGAGCGGTTGACTATCTTGCCGACAGCGAAGGGACGGAGCTGAACTTTAAGGTAATGGCAAGCGCTGTGGCGACTTTCCGCGAGGCAGGAACCGTTGACGAGGCTTGCTTCGAGGAAATCCGCAAGGATGTGAAACGACGGGGAGGTCGAAAATAATGCTCGGGGCAATTATAGGAGACATCGTAGGCTCGGTCTACGAATGGCATAACATCAAAACAAAAGACTTCCCACTGTTCCGCAACGATTGCTTTTTCACGGATGACACAGTGATGACCATTGCTACATCAGACGCTCTAATGAACGGTGGCGAAATCGATGATTTTATTAACGCATATAAGAAGTGGGGACGGCTTTACTCGAACGCAGGGTACGGCAGTAGATTCGGGGCGTGGATAAATTCCGATGTCCGTGAGCCATACAACAGCTGGGGCAACGGCTCGGCAATGAGGGTCTCTCCTTGCGCAGAATATGCTTTCAAAAGCCAATACCCTGGTGACCGACCTGAAAATAGCATTGTTCATGCAAGGCAACTGGCGATAATTTCGTCGAGCGTCACACATAACCACCCAGAAGGCATAAAGGGTGCAGAAGCGACTGCCTACTGTATGATGATGGCTTACGGGTATGGGCTGAAAGCCGCCAAGAAACATATCCTTGAGGACATTCCCTTTTTGTTTGATTATGACATGACCAGTATCCTTGACGAAATTCGCCCAACCTACCACTTTAATGAAAGCTGTCAGGACACTGTACCACAGGCGATTATTGCATTCCTTGAAAGTACGGACTTTGAGGACGCAATCCGAAATGCCATCTCCATCGGAGGCGACAGTGATACGCTTGCGGCAATCACCGGTAGTATTGCTGAAGCCGCCTATGGTGTACCGGACTGGATAAGAGACAAGGCTTTAAGTTATCTGGACGCACCGCTGAGAGATGTCTATAATCGGTGGGAAACATATATTAAGAACAGCTAAAAGGGGTGTGCAAAAGCGGTGCATCTTTTAACGATTTGATTTGAGCGGTGCATTTTATCAATAGTTAGTTACTTTGCCACCGGAGATGACAGGACTTTAACCCCGTGTATTGACTTATTCCCGAGAACGGACGAAAATCATGGAACTGTTTCCACGGACAGATAGCCCCCTAAAAACCACCGTTGACCTATTCCCACGAACGGGAAAATGATAAAATACATACCCGACATCAATCCGATGCTATCGTTCCATGTGGAGACGGTAGTATTGATGTCAAGGGTGGAGAATTAGTAGTAACGGAAAGTCTGCTAAATTGCAACAAAGTCATAATAAGATCAAAATTAACGGGTAATAAATTGGCTGGATGTATTCATTATTCGATGATATAGTTAAAATAAATACAAATTCTGAGATAGGATATTTAATGTACAGTAGAATTGAACCACGCAGACTTTCAGTCCTTGCGTTTTCATTATTATTTACATATTTGCTTTCGTTTGTATTTGAAGGGCAGGTTTTATATAGTCTTACCGACTATTATCAGGTATCTTCAACCGGATTTATCTTTGCCGCTATTATCGCCCACTTTATCGGTCTGTTTAGCTGTGGCTTTTTCGTAAAAACTCCCGCTCTGGCTAAAAAGACCATGTTATATGGCATAGGGGTCAGCCTGGGGGGTTCCCTCCCCTTTTTCTTTCCGGTGTCTTTTTTGTGGACCGTATCCCTGGCAGTATGTGCTCTGGCTTCAGGCTTTGCCGTGGCGGCCTGGGGGCAATTTTTAAAAAGCTGTACCCCTAAAAATGAACGGATCAAGACTTGTGCGGATGTACTGATTTATTCCAACCTGCTGATGATTTTTATCAATCTTGGCGCTGTCTACCTGTCACCCTTTTGGGGGCTGCGCTTATCTATTACGGTACTGCTGCTGGCGGGAGCGTTCACGGCGCTGCTTCCGGTAAACGGAGATCAGCCGGCGGGGACCAGCGCGACCAGCATGGGCCATGATTTAAGATCGCCCATGCGGTACTTGATCCTGTTTGTGGTCATTATTACCATTAACTCGGGACTGATGTACCAGGTCCTTAACCCGGCCTTTCGGCATTTGACCTGGCTGACCAGCTAGTATTGGGCGGTACCTTATATTGTTGCCCTTATTATTATGCGGAATCTGCCTGGCAAGGTAAAACGCTCCTTCTTTTTGTATGTAGGCATGGCCATGATCATGGCCTCCTTTATCGCCTTTATGCTTCTGGACCGTTCCGCCGCCAGTTATCTGGCAGTGGATACTCTCATGCTGGGTGCCTGCGGTATCTTTGATTTGTTCTGGTGGAGCATTATTGGTGAAATGCTGGACTACACCGACAGTCCCGTGAAAATATTCGGTATCGGCTTATCGGCTAACGTTTTTGGGGTACTGCTGGGTGGTTTGCTGGGCAGCAGCATCACTTTATTAAACATCTCCAGCGCTAACGTAGCTGTTATTGCCCTGACCGTGATTTGTATCACTCTGGCGATTTTGCCTCTCTTAAACCGCCATCTGATTATGCTCTTGTCAAATCATACTTATTTAATAGCCTATGCTTCCATGGGAGAAACCCAGCAAAGAAGCATCGTAACTACTGCTCCGGCATTGGACCCGCTTACGGAAAGGGAGCAGGAAGTCTTGCGCTTAATTCTGAGAGGAAATACCAATAAGGCTATTGCCGCCGAGCTGTCTATCAGTGAAAATACGGTGAAAACCCATGTAAAAAACATTTACTCCAAATACAATGTTTCCTCCCGGGCTGAAATCATCAGCACCCTGCTAAAAAACCAGCTGCCTGATTAATGGCTTGAATAGGCCCTTCTAAAGCCCCTCACCCTTTTGGGTGAGGGGCTTTTTTTGTATAAAATCATTCCTTTTGGTGACGACAATGCCACTTTATTTATCAATATTTATATATAA
>Ga0116193_1002672_pt1 | contig 13363 bp, 7 predicted proteins | sample AD_UKC115_MetaG_FD_89892 | JGI IMG/M metagenome (GOLD analysis project Ga0116193, IMG submission 89892) | Active sludge microbial communities of municipal wastewater-treating anaerobic digesters from Hong Kong - AD_UKC115_MetaG | ecosystem: Engineered > Bioreactor > Anaerobic > Digestate | place... | reverse complement strand
TTTCTGCATTTTCATCGAGATTGGAACTGCAGAAAATGCATTCATCCATTTGCGTTGAAAACTCAAATGCAATTTGAGCACTGCTAAGATTCTCCGATGCCAGGCATTCAATCTGCAAAAGCATCGGCTCGGAATTAACAAAGGTGGTAGTGGGCATTCCGCCTTGCGAAATGCGCATCGCCTCAATACTTAATTTTCCCCGCTTCACTTCGGGCGGCTTTTGATAGGCGCCGCGCATTTCATTTTCATCCGTATATCGCCGCACTACGTCAGCGACTTCACCGGAGCAAGCCAATTGCCCCTTATCCAGCAACAGCGCCTTATTGCAAAGCGACACGATGGCCGACATATTATGGCTGACAAACAGCACAGTGCGCCCTTCATGCGCCACCTGATTCATGCGTCCCAAACATTTCTTTTGAAAGGCATAGTCGCCAACAGCCAGCACTTCATCGACGATTAGGATTTCCGGATCCAAGTGCGCGGCCACGGCGAAGGCCAGCCGGATATACATACCGCTGGAATAATGTTTGACGGGGGTGTCGAGGAATTTTTCGATTTCGGAAAAGGCAACGATCTCATCGAACTTGCGCTCAATTTCCGCCTTGCGCATGCCCAGGATCGCGCCGTTCAGGAATATATTATCGCGCCCGGTTAGTTCCGGATGAAACCCCGTGCCCACTTCGAGCAGCGAGCCCATGCGCCCATGAATTTCAGCATAGCCTTCGGTTGGTTCGGTAATGCGTGAAAGGACTTTTAAGAGCGTGCTTTTTCCCGCGCCATTTCGCCCGATAATCCCCACCACTTCGCCTTGCTGAATTTCAAAATTCAAGTCGCGCAGCGCCCAGATCGTTTCCGTTAAATTTGCCGCGGCATGCGCTTCGCCGCGCAAGATGCGCCCCAAACGTTGAAATGGACCATAGCAGGCATTCTGAATCGTCTCGGCGAGCGTGCGATGATAGTTAATCACCGCGCCGATGTGGAATTGCTTGCTTAAATTTTCAACGCGAACCGCGAGATTGCCCATGCGCTAAATAACATCCGAAAAGAATCGTTCCAGCCGGCGGAAATAATACGCTCCGCTGACCAGTAGCATTATTCCCATGCCGGCCGATAATGCTAACACGGCTGGCGCAACCGGCTGCAATCCCAGCAATGCCCAGCGGAATCCTTCCACTACGGCCACCATCGGATTCAACGCATAAAGCAATTGCCAGCGCGCCGGAATTTCGCTGCTGGAATAAACCACCGGACTTAAAAACATCCATGCCTGGACCACAAATGGAAGCACAAAGGCCACATCGCGATATTGGACGTTTAATCCAGAGCACCACAATCCCACACCCAATGCCGTGGCAAATGCCAGCGCCAAAAACAGCGGCAGGAAAATGATAGTAGCGCTGGGGTAGATATGAAAAAAAGGCATCATGAATAACAGCACAACAAATGATAACAGAAAATCCACGACGCCGGCGAAAACTGTGGATAGTGGAATTGCCAGACGAGGGAAGTAAACTTTGGTTAATAGATGGCCGCTGCCCACCAAACTATTGGAAGATTGCGTCACGCCATTGGCAAAAAAGATCCACGGCACCAGCCCCGCAAAATTCCAGATGGCATAGGGCACGCCCTCGGAGCGCATCTTCGCCATGTGGCCAAAGATGACGCTGAAGACGACCATGGAGAACACGGGCTGTAAAATGGCCCAGAACATGCCCAAAATCGTCTGCTTGTAGCGCACCTTCACATTGCGCCAGGTCAGAAAATAAAGCAGTTCCCGGTATTCCCAGAGTTCACGCAAATCCAGTGTGCGCCAACCCTTGGTGGCGCGCACGTATAATATCGGCGGCTGAAAAGCCGGGGAAGCGGCCTGCGTGATTGTTTTTGTGCCTGCGTCGCCCATGCCTCTTGCGCCGTTTCTTTCGTGCACATTATTCTGCTTATTGGATTTAGATCATGCCCATTTTTCGATTTTCCAGTGTAGGGCTAACCATGCAGCGTGGCAAGAAGGTTTTCTATTCATGGATTCGTGGCGGCTGCGCTCCGCTTTCCCTGTAATTCATTGAATTCTTTCAGCCGATTTCATTACAATGCATCCGTCGCCAAGCATTTCCTTCTTTTCACAACACAAACAGGAAGGCATCAACCGTGGATTCTTGCTTTTCCCCCGCAGAAAAAATGAAGCGCCGCACGTTTCTGAAACAAACCGCCGCAATCGCCGCTGCCGCCACCACCGCGCATTACCTGCCCAGTGCCTCGGCCGGAACCGTGCCTGTTTCTCCGGTGGCCGTTCGCCGCTGCCCCAAGTATGATCCCAACCTGATTTACGACACACTGGGCCAGATGTTCACCGATCTGGGCGGCATCTCTACGATGGTCAATGGCAAGAATGTCTCCATTAAAATCAACTGCGTCTCGCTTGGCAATTACAACCACTCGCTGCATACAAAATACACGCAGACCACGAATCCTGATGTTGTCTATGCCGCCTGCCGTCTTTTCCTCGCGGCGGGCGCAGCGCGCATCAATATTATGGAAGGATTTCAGACAACGAATCCTATTAGCACTGTGCTGCCTCAGCTCGGCTATGATCAGGCTGCTTTTGAGGCGCTGGGCAATGGCAATCAGGTGCGCTTCTACAGCACGCGCAACAAGGAAACAGATCCCCCCAACACAGACAGCGGCTTCGCGGCTTATACGCGCGTCGATACGTTATCTAATGGCATAGGCAGCGGCGATCCTTACCTGTTCGACTACTTCTATTTCAACCGCATGTGGCTGGCTCCGAAAACCGATGTGATTGTCTCCATTCCGAAAATGAAGGGTCACTCTGTTGGGGGCGTCACCCTGAGCATTAAGAATATGTTCGGCTGCACACCGCCCACCATTTATGGCGGCACCACCCCGATTACATTGGCAACGGGACCTGACGAAAACTGCACCACTGCGCGCAACGCCTCCTGTCACCTTGGCACTTGGACGCCGGTTGGCGAGCGAACCGGCCATGGCGTGGTTGCGAACGCCTGCGAACGCATCCCGCGCCTGCTGGTTGATCTCAACCGTGCTTTGCCCGTCAGCTTTGCCATTATTGATGGCATCACCGGCGTGCAAAGCGAAATGGGGCCAGGGGCTTCGACCTCAGTGACCACCCCTGGCGTGCTCATCGCCGGCACGAATGTGGTTTGCGTGGATTCCGTCGCTGTCGGCGTCATGGGCGGCAATCCAATGGCCGCGGCAGGAACAGATTTGTGGCCCAGCGGCCAGAATCATATCGCTTTGGCCGCCGCCAAGGCGCTCGGCAGCAATGATCTTTCGCTCATCCCCGTGCTGGGCGACTCGATTGCCAGCGTGCGTTATGATTATTATCCAACGGTGAATCTGGCCTCGGATAATCCTGTGCTTTAAGTAGGTCGGCTCTTCGAGCTGACAACTGTCCTCCCCAGCCGGGAGGACCTACTCACCCGAAAGATCAGAGTCCTGGCCTTTACAAACACAAGAACTTGCCGCATTGCTTCGATGCTTTCTCTTCTGCTCCTGTTAGCGCTTCATGCCGGAGCGCAGGAATGGGCATGCGTCCAGCATGACCCGCAGCATACCGGGCGCAGTCCGCGCACTGTGTCTGATGTCCTTCCCTCAGCTCACTGGACGGCAGACACCAAGGGCAGCGTCTTTGGTTCGCCGGTGATCCGCGCCGACGATTCCATCGTGCTATCCACTGGCACGGAGAAGAAAGTCACGGCATTAAGCGGCGCTGGCTCCGTTTTGTGGAGTTATCCCGCCGTGGGGGCGGTTTATGGTTCGCCCGCCGTGCTGGCCGATGGCAAAGTTTTGTTCAATGATACCGAAGGCTGGGTGTACACACTCAATGCCAATGGCACTCTCAATGCCTCCTTTCAAAATACTGCAACTCCCAAGACAGAAAAGCGCTTCATGTGCGACATGACGCCTCGTTCCGGCGGCGGATATGCCACTGGCGATTGGCGCAGCAAATTGATTTTCAACACCGGCGGCGCGAGCAACGCTGAATACTCACTGCCCGGCTCCGTGTATCCATATACTGCCATCGCCTTCAGCGGCGACGGAACAAAGGCTTATTGGGCATACCGCTCATCAACCACGGGAACCCAGACTGTCTGCATCAATCCTTCAACCGGCGCATCTGTATGGAGCGTCATTCACACCGCCGCTACCGGCGGGCGCGCGAGCATGCAGGCCTCAGGCGTTTGCCTGGATGAGACGAACTCCCGCCTGTTTTTCAGCGCCACCTATAGTGGAATATCTACCGGTTCTTATTTATATGCTTACAACACCAGCGGCACTCGATTGACTGGCTTCCCCATCGACATTGGCGCGGGGTCCTATGCCACGCCGGCATTGTCTCCTGATGGCAGCGCCGTCTATATCACGACGCTCGATGGACGGCTGATCAAATACAACGCCATCACGGGCGCCAAGATTTGGACGTATGACAGCGGATCGCAGGCCATTCGCGGCTCGGCTGTGGTCGATGCCGCCGGCAAAGTGATCTTCGGCGATATGAGCGGCGTCGTGCATTGCGTCGATGCCAACGGAAGTCCCAAGTGGAAATATGATGGATTGAAAAGCGTGATCGCCTCGGCGCCGGCGATTGCCTCGAATGGCGATATCATCGTTGCCAGTACCAGCGGCAAAGTCGTGCGCCTGGGCGAGCCGGTCTATGTCATCCCGTATATCCAGACCACGCCCACGCTCGACGGCACGCTCTCGCCTAATGAATGGAATGGCGCTTGGCGCGTAAGCGTCGATGTGGAACAGGACCCGCTGGTCAATCCCGGTTGGGATTATAGCCTTGGACGAACACTAACCAAAGACGACTGCTCTTACACATTCTACGTCATGCACAATGGCACCAGTATGTTCGTTGCCCTTGATATCAATGATGACGTAGTGATGGCCACGCAGGCGCCGGTGCCGGACACGCCGCCGCCAACAAATGGAACTGCCGCGCAGACGCTGTATCAGGTCTGGTTTGACGACTGCACCGAAGTCTTTATCGACACCGACATGGACGATAAGAATGAGGGACAAGGCTGGCCGACCAATACAGATTGGCAGGAAGGCATTCACCCGCACTTTGGCGCTCTGGGCCATGTCTGGACCCGCCCGGATAATCCCAGTCTGAGCGGCACATGGGGCACCGTGTTCAACAATGCCGTCTTTGCCGTTTCGAAGAAACGCACCGGCGGGTATGTGCAGGAATGGGAAATCAAGATGAACAAGTTCGACACGCAGGATGGCGCCGGATTTACGGCACTGAAGCCGGGCGACACCATCGGCTTCAACGTCCTGGTCAATGATGATGATGAATACAATCCGCCGAACAATACCGACACACGCGAGGATCAGGTCATCTGGTGGGGCTCCAGCGTGGCGGGCTACAGCACAGGTTCCAATCCGGAGACATGGCCGCATGCGCTGCTCTCAACCACGCCAATTGTTCCGACAAAGGTGAAGCCGAGTTGGAAGAAATATAAGTAATGAGCGCAGGTTGGTTCTCTGAGCCGACAATGTAGGTTGGCTCTCCGAGCCGACAATGTAGGTTGGCTCTCCGAGCCGACAATGTAGGTTGGCTTTCCGAGCCGACATCGAGCACCAAATCTTGACTCCAGCAGGTATGCCATCCATCCCTGCTGGAGTGCAATTTTCTCCAATTTTGTCATCGAAAAAGGCCCCTCGACAAATGAAACGCATGCTGTACTTTTCCCTTGGTATTCTGTTGCTCTCCACCAGCCTGTATGCCGCTGAAGTCACCGAAGCGGGCGAAGAAGAGGGCTTTGATCCCACTGCCATGACGCAGTCGCAACAGCGCAAGCGCGCCAATTCCAAGGATCATAGCGAAACAACATATAAACGCGATTATCCCGGAGTGCCTTCCATTGACACCTTTCCGATGCAGGCGCTGGATAAGAGCGCGCAGCCATCGAAGCAACCTGTGGCGACACTCAATGCGCCTCATGATCTGGCGCTTTCGATTGAGAAAAATGGCCATGCATGGGCCAGCGTCGCTGGTCAGGCCTATGCACAAGAAAGTCAGTATGCCAGCGGATTCCTTATTCGTGACGTGAAGGCGAATGGGGCTATGACTCCCGTGGCACTCGCGCCAACAGCAGGCGATTCCATCATGCAGGAAGGTGAATTGCCGGACGTGCAGTTGCGCTTGAAAGCCACCTATGCCGTTTCCGGCGAAGGCATTCAGGTCAGTGGCGAGATTGAGGATCTGTCCAAACAAGACCGCGCGATTTCACTGTATTATGCCATCCCCATGCATAACAAATCGCTGGTCTGGTGGGAGGATCAGCGCACACCTCACCGCATCACCGCAATGGCTGATTACCTCACATCCAAGCCGCTGGATGCGGGCGCCATTGGCGCGCATTCGTTTTATCCGATGTGCGCCATCAATGGTCCTGATCGGGGTCTTGCCCTGGCCATTCCGCTGGATCGCCCCGTGCTGTATCGTCTGGCTTATAGTCCCTCAACGCAAATGGCCTATGTGGCGTTTGATTTCGCTCTGACGCAGGATACGAAGAAATTTCCGGGCAAGGCACAATTTGCATTCAACATCATGGCTGTCGATCCGGCATGGGGCTTTCGTTCCGCGCTTGAGCGCTATTACGCCACCTATCCGCAGTTCTTCACCAAGAATGCCAAGCAGGAGGGCATCTGGACCTACAACGATCAATCGAAACTCGAACGCCCGCAGGATTTCGGGGTGATGTATCATGAGATAAACGGCGTCAAGGCTTATTTAGACAAACAAATTGCGCTAGATGATGAGTACGGAATTTACAGCCTTCTTTACACCTCTCCCGAACCGTACAACGTGGACTTCAAGGATAACGACAAGCGCACGTATGAGGTTCTGATGCAGCGCTGGGAACAAGACAAGACAGGCTCAGGGATTAAAAATCAGCGGGCGCGAGTGCATGAGGCCACCGGCATCAAGAACGAGGATGGCACGTACTGGCACCAGTTCGTCAAACGTTCATGGGTCAGTGGCGGACGCATGGCGCAGAACCCTGATCCAGAGTTGCCCAAGGACCAGGAGGGCCTCAATCGAGCGGTTGTGAATTATCCCGCAGAAATATCGGACATGTTTTCTGATGGCGAACTCGGCAAGCCAGGCAAAGGGCTGGATGGCATCTATCTCGATTCTATTGGCCTGTTTACCAACCGGCTGAATTTCCGTCGCGATCATTTCGCCTATGCGGATTATCCGCTAACTTTTGCCAGCAATACAAAAACGCCGTGCCTGATCCTTGAATGGTCCGTGGCTGAATATTGCAAGTATCTAGCGGATGATCTTCACAAGCGCGGCAAGATGCTCATGGGCAATTATTATCCCAAAACTTTCCCATTCCTCATGCCTTACATCGACCTGCCGGGCACTGAAGGATCATGGCGCTCGACTGACCTGGAAATGAACTATTGGCGGGCCATGTCGTATCAGAAGCCCTATCTGATTCTGGCACATCCGGACGCATCGACATTAACCGCGGATAAGATCGAGCGGGATTTCCGCTACGCCCTTTTCTATGGCATCTATCCGTCTTATTTCAAAGGCGTGCACAAGGAAGGCAAGAAGAAGACAGAAATCGAGTATTTCAATGAGCCGGAATATTACAACGTCGGGCGACCGGTGTTTCAGAAATATGTTCCGCTCATCCGGCAATTGAACACGGCTGGCTGGCAGCCTGTCACGCTCGCGCGAAGCAATGATCCGCAGATCTGGATCGAACGATATGGCAGCGCGGAAAAAGGCAATCTGTTCCTCAGCGTGATGAATGCGAGCAAGCAGTCCAAGAAAGTGACGATTGAACTCGAGAATGGATTGGCATTGAAGACATCAAAGGTAAAAGCCAAAGAACTGGTGACGGATGCGCCGCTGCAGATTGAAGGCAACACGATCACTCTTGCGCTGGATAAGAATGATGTGGCTGTGTTGGAAATTCAGCGCAATTCGTAGGATGCGCAGGGTGGCTCATTATCATATTAGCCCCGCGATTTATCGCGGGGGGCGAAGCGAATGACATTCTAAACCGTTTCAACGGTTTTTACGGCTAGATCGTTAAAACGATCTTCACGTTTTGCACAGTCCGAGCACCCCGCAATTAATTGCGGGGCTACTGAAAGATGTTACACTCCTGACAAAGACTTATGTCTTATTCAGCACCTTAATGACTTCCTCCGCGGCGCGGTCATAGGCTGTTTTGGCGCTGGAGTTTGCATGGCTGAATTCCAACTTATGCCGTACTCCCGCCAGATCCCCTTTCATCTGCTGCAAACGCTCGGGATTACCCCAGATGCTGATTGTCTCCTGCAGCAACCGTTGCGCATTCGCCTCATCTTGCAGCAGCTCCGGCACAATCCGCCGTTCGGCAACGATATTGGCTAATCCAATAAATGGCAGGTGCACCAGCATCTTCGCCAGTTTTGCGGTCAGCCATGATGTCTTATACAGAATGATCATTGGCACGCCCAGCAGCGCCGTTTCGAGGGTTGCTGTTCCCGATGCCACCCATGCAAAATTGCACGCCGCGCGCACATTCGTCCGCTCTTCATCCACAATGGTCAATGGCAATTCAAACGGCGCGGCAATTTGCTCGATCATCTCGCGCGAAATCGTCTCCGCTCGCGGCAGGATAAATTGCGCCTCCGGCATTGTCTTTCTCAGCTCCGCCGCCGCGCCCAACATCACCGGCAGCAGCGGTTCGATCTCGCTTTTGCGGCTTCCCGGCAGCAAGCAAAACAGCGGCTTTTGCGCATCCAGGCCCAAACGCGCGCAAACCTCCTCGCGACTCATCGTGACTTTCAGTTGATCCAAAAGCGGATGGCCGACAAACGTTGCATCGGCGCCATAGGAGCGAAACAGCGGCTCCTCAAACGGGAAGATGGTCAGCATTTTGTCCAGAATATGCGGGAACTTTTTCGCGCGCGAGGCATGCCAGGCCCATGTTTGCGGGCAGATATAATACACCACCCGCAGGCGCTTCTTCTTGGCCTGCTTTGCCACGCGCAGATTGAATCCGGGATAATCGACCAGCAGGAGGAGATCGGGCTTGCTGGCATCCAGTTGTTCATAGACGAAAGCAAAAAGCGCTTTCAGTTCGGGCAAGTGGCGCACGATTCCGACAAGCCCAATAATGGCCAGCCGCTCCACGATATTCTGCTTCACATCCACGCCGGCGGCAGCCATTTTCGGCCCGCCAATGCCCAGGAATTGTGCGTTGGAATCAATGGCATGAATAGAGCGCACAAGGTTGGCGGCATGGAAATCGCCGCTGGCCTCGCCGGCAATGATAAAGATGCGCAATGGACTTGGGCTGGTGGGCGTCAAGGCAGTTCTTAGGGCATGAGCGCGGCGGCAGAGACATCCTGCATGGCCCGATCAAAATAGCTGCGCGCCCGTTCATGGATTTGTTCGGAAATGGAAACGGCCGCCTCCAGCGCCAGCGCGCCGGCTTCGCCATCGACCAGCGGGCGCTTGCCCATTTCCACGCATTCGAGGAAGTGATCGATCTCCAATTGCAGTTTGTCTTCCATCTTCAGGCGCAGGCGTTTGCGCGCGATCTCAAATCTCTGCGCATTATCGCGCGTCTTGGGCAGCTCGATGCGCCGATACACTTCCATCGACTGGCGATCATAATCAATGGCGATATAGGACTGATCCTGGAAGACACGAATTTTTCGTTTTTTTGTTGGCGTGACGCGGCTGGCGGTCAGGTTGGCAATGCAGCCGTTGGCAAACTGCAATCGGACGTTGGCAATGTCCTCGCGCGGCGAGAGGATGGGCGCCCCTACGGCGTCAATCGACACAATGGGCGAATCCACGATGCCCAGCACGATGTCCAGATCGTGGATCATCAAGTCGAGCACGACTCCGACGTCCTTGACCCGCGGGTCATACGGCCCAAGGCGGTGGCATTCGATAAACCGCGGGACATCCAGAATCTCGCGCATCTTGCGGATGGCGGCGTTGAAGCGCTCGATGTGCCCCACCTGAAGCACGAGATTTTGCTGGCGCGCCATGTTGATCAAGGCGCGGGCATCTTCCACGCGGTTGGTGATCGGCTTTTCGACCAGCACATGCGCGCCGGCCTGCAGAAAATCGCGCGCCACCTTGTAATGGGCCACCGTGGGCACGGCGATGCTCACGGCATCCACCCGCCCCATTAATTCGTTATAATCGAAGAAATACTCCGTCCGGCACGTGCGGGCCACGCGCGTCACAGCCGCTTCGTTCAGATCGACAACACCAATCAGCTCGCAGCGGGGATTTTCAGAAAAGTGGCGCGCGTGGTGTTGGCCCAAACTGCCAACGCCGATCACGCCAACGCGGATTTTTCCCATTGCTCAACTTTTCGTGAAAGTAGGAAAGGAGGCGCAAAACCAGCCCGGAAACCGAGGCCGGACGCTGCGCTTCACCCTTTTATGGGCCGAATGGCCCCTGTAGCGCAAAGGCTTTTTTTTCCTTGCATTTCTTCAAGCGCATCCTCTATTGCCCGGAAGGACTGCTGGCGGGGCGGGTTTCTGCAACGGGCTGGATGGAAAATACTTTGTTGTAGAGCGAAACTTCGACCTGCCTGCCCTGCGCTTGCGCCAAACGAACCCGCACCATGGCGCGCGGCAACCCCGGCCCCGTTGGGATGCGATACAGCAAGCGATAGCGCCCGGGCTCCAATTCCGGAACTCGCACGGCGTGCACATATTCATCTATATCCATGTAGCCCAACTGCCCCGGCGTGCCATCAAACTCCAGCAGGATTTCATCCCCAGGCTTCACCGTCTGGCGCGGCAGCGACAAGATCACATCGCGCAAATACAGCCCGCCCTCGCCCGATACGGTGGAAGGATTTGGAAACGAAGCCGCCACTTTTTTGGCGAATAGATCCAGCGTCTGATCAATCTCCGAACTTCGCAAATGCCGCAGCGTATTCCATGCGCCGGTCAAAATACCCAGTAGCGAGGTCGGCGCGGTGAATCGCTGGTTGATGCCAATGGCCCGGTTGCTGTAAAGCGTGGTGTTCGTCCGCGCGTCAATGACTTGCAATTGCATGGCCACCCGAATATGGGAATAGAGCAATGCCCAGCGCTTCGTTACTGATTCCACCTGCCCGCTTAATACTGCATCGGCAAGACCGCTGCGGCGAATGAGCGGCGGTGGGATTTCATCCGGATCGAGTTGATATTCCACCGCCAATTGGCTCAGCGCCTGATCCACGCGGCTCAACTCCACGTCCGTATAGCCCAGCCCTGAGAGCTGCGCATATAAGTCGCGGCGCGCGACTTCATTGGCATTCGCCACGCCTGAGGCATTGGAGAACGGCAGTATCGCCAGTGACTTTGGTGGATTCGCGGCAAGCGCCTGTTTATTGATTACGGGGTGCTCAGAGTAATCGAACTTCGAGCAGCCGGACACTACCAAGACTACAGCGAACAAGAGCGCGAAGATGCAGCGGCTCATGCAGCGGCCTCCAAATGAAAATCCCCCTGGTATCCATAAGGGCGAACGCCAGAGGGAAAATTAGATAAAACAGGCTAATCGCGCAATGAAATTAGGAGATCAGCCTTTGTTCTCCGCCATTGCGGTCTGGAATCCCTTCAACACGCTGCGGCATTCCAGGGCGTCATCAATCGGAAAGCCCGGGGATAAGTGCAGCACGCGCCCTTCGGTCGTATTAGTCCGGAATCCGATTTGCACGTAGCGCTCTTTCATCATCGAGCGTTTGGTTGGATCAAACCCGGGCTCCTTCTGCTTGGCTTCAAACATGGCTTCCGCCTTGCGCAGGGCGTCGCGCAAGTCGCGCAAATTCTTCACCGGCTGGCCATTGACCGAATCGATCACCACCCAGCGCGTGATGGCCTCCTGCTCCGAACTGAACGCGAATCCAAACGGAGCTCGGCTTTCGGGCTTCATTCCGCGGCGGCTGGCCAGGCTGTTGGGTTCAACAAACGTCACCAGCGCCCCACCCTTGAGAATTTGCTCAGGCGGCATTTCAAACAACCGCACATTATAATCATTGAAATCCTGCGCCACAAAATCGCCCCATAGCTCGAAGTCGGGTTTTTCGTATGGCCCCAGATGCGTCAGCTTCACCGGCTGCTTATATTGCAGTTCATGCGTCATGGTCTGCAACGGCTCGCCTTTGCGCAGATACCACAGCGTGATCTTGTCGCCCGGCTCGCTGCACATGATCAACTCTTTGATGTGCAGTTTCTCGCCCTCGGCGGAAGGATCATCTGAATTTTTGGGCTGAGATGCTTGCGTGGTGGCTGGTTGCGAGGCCGGTGCGGAGGATGCGACATTCGGCCATGTGCTCATGCGGCCGGTGGTCACGCGATAGCCTTTGAAATCCAACGCGCAGCTGATCTTCTCGCGATCATTCGAGAAGCCAACGAGAATATCATTGGGTTTCAACCCCCACTGGTCGGCCAGCGATCCGGGAATGACATCGCGCACCACCACGCCCAATTCATAGGTGATTAAATCCTCATCGGCGCCGGTCCAAACCGCCGTCCCGGCGAAATTCTCAGTCAGCGACATGCCCAGATCGGGAATCTCAATGTTTTTCTTTCCCTTTTCATTCTTCTGAATCTTGTCGAGGAAGCGCAATGCCACGCGCGAGGGAATCAGCCAGCCTTGGGTAGCGCGCCAACTGCCGCGTGAAGGAATCGCCACCACCTCGCCATCGGCGTTAAGCGCCGGGCCGCCACTGTTGCCCGGCTGAACCACGCCGCCCGGCCCCACTTCGATGAACTGATGCCCGCAAACGAATTCATCGAATCCCGTGCGCAGATATTGCCGCCCGGTCACCTTGGCCTGAATAATTTTCAATTCATCGCTCGATTCAGGATAGCCGAACACAGCCAGTGGATCGGCCTGGTGCACCTTGTCCGAATCGCCAAACTTCAGTACCGGAATATCAGTAAGTCCGGCGCGTTTCTTAAATCTTGCCAGTTCATCTGGCGCCAGGCGCAGGACGGCCAAATCAATCGACTCCGACCATCCCAATCCCACCACATCAGCCTTGAATTCCACATTCCCCGTGGCGGGCGATTTGATGCGAATGGAACCGGCGCGGGCATCCTCCACCACATGGGCATTGGTCAGGATATCCGATTGCGAAATGAAGAACCCTGTGCCATGCGGCGGATCCTCATCGGCGTAGTTGCTTTCGCTCTTGGTCGGGTTAAACTTGGTTTCCTCGGTATTGGTCACCAGCGTGAATTCAATTTTCACCAGTGAATTTTGATATTTCTGCTTCAAGCCTGCCAAATCAAGTTCCGCCGCCGCGCCCACGGCCGGCGTTTTGCCCACCATCTG
>Ga0116193_1002666_pt1 | contig 13393 bp, 10 predicted proteins | sample AD_UKC115_MetaG_FD_89892 | JGI IMG/M metagenome (GOLD analysis project Ga0116193, IMG submission 89892) | Active sludge microbial communities of municipal wastewater-treating anaerobic digesters from Hong Kong - AD_UKC115_MetaG | ecosystem: Engineered > Bioreactor > Anaerobic > Digestate... | reverse complement strand
CCATAGAATAATTTAGCATCATTATTCTTTTTTTTAAGTCCAAAATATTAATAAACGAAACTCTATTAATGACTTTTCCATTCAGTTTTGAGGAATTAATAGTTACACAAGTTTTTGCATTGTTTAATATTTCATAACTGTCAAATAAGATTGGTTTAATAAATTCAGCATTTGTTTTCGTTTTAAGCAATTCTTCAACTTTTTTAAAATCTTGAATTTCAAAAGAATTCTTTAATCCAGCAAAAACCATTGGTAAAGCTTCTTCGTTTGTTTCCATTCCAATAGTATTATTCTGCACAAACAAACTAATAATTGGATAATTTAATATCTTTTCCGTTTTTGATTTTTCATAAATTTCGTTAGGAATATAATAACCTAAAATTTTATTATTTAACTCTAAATTATTTATGTCATTTTCTAAATTTTTGTCTTTTCTGCATTCTTTCCAACCTTCAATTTTAGGAAAGCAAATACTATTTCCATCAAATTGAATTGTTCTTTCACAACTATTTATAGACTTTTTTTGTGAAACTTCTTTTTGGAAATGTTCTTCCATTATTGAATCAATTAATTTTCTTTCTTTATCTTCTTTATATTTTTTATAAGAAGCGAAAGCGATAAAAATCACTAATATTACTCCTAAAATCTTAAATGCTAATTTCATATTTTCTCGTTAAATTCTTTCGTCCTGGAAACTTACTGCTAACGTGTCGCGGCTTTAAGAAGTTGGGGTTTGGTATGCCTAAATTTTAGATTAATCACTGACCACAAAAGTACAAGATTAATTTTAAGTTAAGCACCAAACCCCAATTTCTTAAAACCGCTGTTAGCGGATGTTGCTATTCTTTAATAAATTTCCTATTAAGATTTTTGATTTTAAAAATGTATAAACCATTTGATAGATTTTCAATATCAATCTGATTTATTTCTGTAGCAAGATTTCCTTCTAAAATAATTCGCCCGTTTAAATCTAAAATTTGATATTTGTCGTTTGTGAGACTTTTATCCAAAAGATTTATTTGCAAATTATTTTTTGCTGGATTTGGATAAATACTCAAAGAATTCTGGTTTTCAAATTCATTAACCGATAGATTGTCTGTTCCTAAATATCTTGCAATAGCAAAATCATTTCCTGTATATCCAACTGCAATAATCTTATTGTCTGTTTGAATTGCCATATCAAAAGCTTCGTTTAAAGCATTAGTTCCAAATGTTGTAGTAACTTTACCATCAGTGTCAAAACTTGTATCAATTGTATAATTTGAATTTACTCTTGCAATAGAAAAAGTTCTACTTGTAGTTGAACCTGTAGATCCAACAAGTACATATTTGCCGTTTACATCTTCACCTAAACCATAAGGAAATGATTTATCTAATGCGTAAAATGGTACTGAAATTTGGTTTGATGAACTACCTAATAGACCTGTTGGAGCAATTTCAAACATTGCATAAGCATAATTTTGTGCAGAAACATCACTACTTCCTCCAACTACAAATGTATTATCCGCTTTTAATAGCATTGAAAAAGCTCTGTCATTTCCATTAAATGAGCCATTGTATTTATTTACACCATCAGTAGAAAATGTAGTATCCATTGTTCCATTCGTGTTAATTCTGCAAGCCCAGTTATCATTACTATATGTCATAGTTGGAAAATCACTCCAACCTATTGCTGATATTTTTCCATTTGTTTGAACAACCAAATCTTCAACAGTCATTAAATATTGATAATCAAGACTATCAATCCATAATAATTTAATTCCTGTGGTATTGAAAGTTGTGTCTAATATACCTGAACTAGTATATCTTGCAATAACTGGTTTTCCTTTATTTGTTGTTACAACTGTATTACCACCAACGATTATATTTCCAGTTAATGCGTGAATTTTTAAAACTTTAATTTCACTTGCTTGAGTTAATTCAAATGATGTTAATGCTTTTCCAGTGGTTCCAAAAGATGAATCAATTGTTCCATTAGAGTTATATCTAACAAGAGCTGCCTTTTTTTGACTACCATCATCACTATATCCACCTAAAATTATTTTTCCATCACTTTGAATAGCTATACTATATGCTACATCATCACTACCAATTTGCACATCTGTTGTTACAATTCCTCCAGTTCCAAATGTTGTATCTAATGTTCCGTCTGAATTATATCTAACGCAAACAAAATCCTTACCTGTCGTAGTACTTGTTGTAACACCTGCAACAACAATTTTACCATCAGATTGAAGTGCAACACCATTTGCTTTGTCTGAACCTGTATTTATTGAAGTTATAACTTTTCCTCCAGTTCCAAAGCTAGTATCTAAACTTCCAGCAGTTTGAGAATAAGCACTTAATCCAAAAACAATAATTCCTAAATGTAATAATTTTTTCATAATTTTCTTTTTTTGATTTTACAAATTTAATATAATTTTTCTTTTGACACGATTTTTTTTGCAATATCCGCTAACGTTTTGCGGCTTGGCGTAGTGGCGGATTTTTAGCACAAAAGTTCAATCGAAGAACCGCACTTGAACTTACCACAAAACTGTCATACGAAGCACTGAACCCGCCATTATGCCAAACCGCTGTTAGCCGTTCGCCCTTCTTTTCTGTCGTTACATTTGAGATATGATATTGTTCCATTCTTTCTTATGCTCAAACTTTAATGCAGTGTCAATTTCAATAAGATTTACATAGTTCTCAATGAACTCTGATGTGTCAGAAAGAAGTCGCAAATAATACTTTAGAGAATTTGTCAAACCGTTTGCAATTACGTGGCAACCGTGAATATTTTTGATTCGTTCAATTTCTTTGTTGATTTCGTCTGCTTGTGAAGTGTCAATATTTGCAGTTGAAAGCAAGTAATAGCGGTTTACTTGTGTGGTCTTAAATTTCTCAAATGCGTCTTTAACAAGCTGTGCTGTTATCGGAATGCCGTGTTTGACTTCTACTGCTTCAAACGCTCTTTCTTTTTCGTCAACAATGTCTATGTCGCCAATGCGACCGCTTCGGCTGTCAGCCGAAGTATGGCTTTCCATTGGTAATAATACTTTTCCTTCAAATCTTTTTGTTTCATTAATTAAGCATTGGTAAGCTGCATACAAGGCTAAAACAGGAAGTCTTGATGCACCTTCTGCTGAATATTTTGTATCAAAATGTTTGCTCAATAAATCAATTATAGTTGCAATGGGAAGATTTAGAGGTTTTGCCAAGTCTATCTGCTGTGCGTTTCTTTGGATAATTAGTCCTTGAAATAAAAAACTTAAAAGTTTATCAATGTCTTTTCCTTTTTGGATAAAGTCAATGGTTTGTAAAAATGCGGTCTTTAATGAGTCGGGTCTTATTGCACCTGAATAGTTTGAATCATAAGGAACTTTTTGCTCTAATGAACGTGTAAGCCAACCACTTTCAGCCATTGCAGGGAATTTTACACTCTTTAGAAACGGTGTAATAAACTTTGAATCAAAAGTTCTTCCTGAATATCCATTTGGAATACTAGTTTGATGGTTTCTAATATCTTGGTCAGGATTAAGTCTTTTGTAAACTGCACTTGTCAGAATTACAGTGATAACAGCTTTTGCTGATTCAGACCTGCCTAAAATTTCAAGAAGATGGTTTGCAATAGTTGAATCTAAGTCGGATTTGATTTCATTATCGGAACCAACAACTGCCATTGATTCGTTATAGATTTTCTCTAAAAATTCGGTTGGTTCCATTCTATTTCTCGATTTTTAAAAGTTGTTTTTTAATTTGCTCGCCTACTGCTTTAATCATTGGAATAGCAACAGAATTACCAATTTGTTTGTAAAGCTCTGCTTTGTTATTTATTAGTTTAAATTTATTCGGAAAACCCATAATTCTGTAACACTCTTGAATAGTAAGTTTTCTAACTTCTCCTTCGTGCCAAATCCAAAATCTACCTGATGATTCTTGGGAGGGTAGTGCAGGATGCACTCCTTCTGTTGAATAAATTCTGTTTGGTTGTTTATGAACTCTTGATAGATGTTCTGTTCCTGGTCTTACCCCAGCTTTTCTTATAGTTTTATTCCTATATCCTGCAAACACTAAACCTGAATCTTGCATTTTTTGCTCTTCCAAGATTGTATATGGCTCGTTTAAATATTCAAACTCATTTTCTTTATCTAAAAAGTCTTTAAGTGCTGGTTTTGGTTTCTTTTTGATTTTTGTAAAGTCAAATTTGGTTTCCTTGTGTCCAATTATAATTATGCGTTCTCTGTTTTGTGGCAAGCCAAAATCAGATGCATTTAATACCTTTTTTGAAACAACATAACCTAACTCTTCAAGGTGCTGAACAATTGTTGAAAGTGTTCTCTTATTATCGTGGTAAACTAAGTGTTTAACATTCTCAAGGAACACAACTTTAGGTTGTCTTTTTTCAATAAGTTCAAAAACGTGATAAATCAATGTTCCCCGAGTATCTTCAAAACCTTTCATTTTTCCCGATATGCTGAAAGGTTGACAAGGAAAACCTGCGCAAAGAATATCGTGTTTAGGAACAATGTCTAAATTCAATTTTGTAATGTCGCCAAATGGAACTTCCCCAAAGTTGTATTCATAGGCTCTTTGTGCGTGATAGTTGAACTCTGATGAGAAAACACATTTACCGCCAAGTTCTTGCAATGGTATTCTAAACCCGCCAATTCCTGCGAAAAGGTCAATAAAAGTAAACTCAGGATTTTCAGGTGCTGGAAAAGGAATATCCCACTTTATTGGAAGCATTGCCTGTAATTCAGGCTCTGCAACAAGATTTAATTCTTCATTGATAGTTTCAAAGTATTCCTTTGCTCTTTTTTCAAAAGATTTTGAAACTCCATTTGTATGGTTGTGAAGATAGTGCGTGAAAAAGGCTAAATCTTCTGCATTACCATTTAAGGTTTCAACTTTCAGCTTGTCTCGAAGTTTAGAATATTTTATCATAGCTTAAAAGTTTATTTTACCTTGTTGTTGATTTTTGATTCGCATATACTTTGCCTTTTCTTCAGCCGTTTTTAAAAGTTTGCTTGGTTCTTCTTGGGGATAGATTATTTCAGCAATTTTCTCACTGAAATATTCGTGTTCCAATTGTTTTAAGTCAAGGTCAAAAATTTTTGAAAGTTTCGGTAATACGTCCACTGGCACATTTCTCTTTCCGTTTTCAATTTTGGAAAGTGTTGATTGGTCAATGTCTAAAGCCGCTGCAAGTTTAGTCAGCGTCAAACCGCTGTCTGCTCTAAGTTTGTGAATGTATTCCCCAAATGTTTCTTTCATTTTCTTGAAAATTTCGCCTTGACAATTTTGGCAAATTTACAAATAAGTTTGATTCTTTGCTGTCAAAGTCTGAAAAATATAAGTCTTCTTATTTTCTGTCGTGTCGTCTTTTAGGGTGACGGCTAACGTTTCGCGGCTTTAAGAAGTGGCGATGAACCAAGACCAAGCCTTTACAAATATAAACAAAACTTTAAATTAAAAACCTTTCCGATTTCTAATAAATCCCGAGCCACGCCATTTCTTAAAACCGCTGTTAGCAACAGTAATTCTTATTCGTAGATAAATATGTTTTCTAGTAATTTTGTTTTGACAATTTTTGCGTTTTCTTGATCAATGTAATTTTTCTTTCCGCTTATTTTTGTTAATCCAAACCATTCCGTAAATCTTTCAAAAGTCCTTACTGTGTAACAACTATTGAATTGTTTTTCTGGAGTTGAATAATCATCATTGAAAAGTGTTATAAACTTCTCAAAAACTTGTAAATATTTTTCTGCGTAAAAGTTTGTTGAATTTTCTTTTTCGCCAAATTTTTTCAACAAGTATATAGAAAATAGATAGCCATATTGTCCAACTGGTTCTTCTGAGTAGCCGTCATTATATGCCCAATTAAACTTCTCTGTAAAAATCAAAAAGATTACTTTGAAAAGTTCTACACGATTTTCAACTTTTAAACATCTTTCTCCATTTTTTGTTAGCAATAATTTTCCATTACTTTTTTTGACAAGATTTGTTGATTCGCACACAATTCGAGCAGTTTTTATTGAGATACATTCATCTTCTCTATAAAGTTTGTTAATTCCTGATTCTATATGTTCGTCAATTATAAACCTTTTAGCATACAATTCAACGAGTGTTTTTTTAGGAAGTGCTCCAAGTGGCGTAAGTTTTAAAAATCCATCACGCTGTATTATTTTTAGAAACTCTTCAGAAATTCTGAAAAATGGAATTTTATCAAGTATTTCAGAATTGATATTTGAACTAAATTTAATACAAGAATTTTCACCTAATGGATTATGAATCAATTCGTGAGTTTGAGTAGGAGATAAGCCTGACAATTTTTCTAATTGAGAATTATTGTATTTAAAAATTTCGTCTTCAATTTCCGAAATGTCCATATTTTACTCAGGTTTTATATTATTGTTGCTAACGTTTCAGCGCTTTGCGAGGTTGCGGACTAAATATCCTTTACTTTTAGGTTATTACTGAACTTTATTGATATGCCAAAACTTTAAATTAATCACTTACCCCGCAATCTTGCAAAACGCTTGTTACCAGAAGTCTTTTCATTTTTTTTACAATTTTCCGTGTATTACTTTTTCTTCCGCTTATTGTTTTTTCTTCCGTGTATCAAGGTAAAGCTTCCGTGTGTTATTATTTAGCTTCCGCTTGTCAAGGTAAAACTTCTCTCTTTCAATGTAAAACAACTCTCATTCACTATTAAGTTTCCGCCTGTCATTATTTTATTTCCGTTGTTTATTATAAATCTTCCGCTTGTCAATGTAAATCTTCCGTCTTTGACTATTAAGCTTCCGTAGGTTACTGTTGAGTTTCCGCGGGATTTTATGATTTGTTTTCTTGTGTAGAGGTTTTTGTTGATTTACTATTTAGTGTTGCTGATACTTTGGCAAAACTGAAAAGTTGTTGTTTTGTTTTATCGGTTTTATAAAAATTGCTTGCAATTTTAGCAATGCTAATAACTTGGTCATAGATTTGATTGAAAGCAATTATTGCTTCGTCTGTTATCTCTTTACGAGTGCCTTTGTAGGTTTCTTGAGAAATATTAGCATCTTTTAATGTATTGGCGTAGCCGATAATATTGTCTATTGTTGCTTGTGCAGTTCCTTTGGTAACTATTTCTGTATTTAGAGTAGGGTTAAGGTTAGTTTTGAATTGAAACAATAAATTAACCAATCCTTCTTGGTCTCCTTTTTGAGCTGATTTATGATATGCTGTAAAACCTAATTGTGTTAAAATTTCTGTTTTGTGAACAGGAACGTCTTTAAAGTCTTGTTCTATTTGCACTTTAAATTCGGCAAGGTCATTAAGAGCTTGTGCTTGGATGGTTAATACTACTTGGGTTGCTTGACGCATTAATTGTGCAGCATCTTTTCCTAAATAGGTATCAGTTGTTGATTGAATTTGTGTTTTTAGGTCATCAAAAAAAGGGTCTGCCCAAGTGGTTCTCTTGGATTGTAAAAGTGTTTTGTTGGCTATTGCATTTTCGATGATTGTAGCTGTTGCGGTTAGCATTTCTACATCTTTGGTTTTGTATTTTCTTGTTACTGTTGTTGACATATTTTTTTAATTTAAATGTTTGAATGGCAAATATATAAATTAATTATCCACAATTTTATAAAAAATAATAGCAGTTTTTGGCGAAGCCAAAAACTGCTATTCCTACTTTTATTTTTGTGAAATTATTCTATTGCTATTTGGTGACTTTCAACTTGGTTGTTTATGTAAATTTTTAATACATAAATACCTTTGTTAAGTCCTTTAACTGAAAAAGTTGCTTTGTTGTTGTTTATTTCAACTTTAGATTTTGATTGCCCCATCATATCAAAAAGTTCACCTGATATTGTTGCCTCTTTTGCTGGTTGATTATTTTGGTTTGTTAAATCAATGTTAACTTTATCATTTGCTGGATTTGGATAAATGGTGTAGATGGTGGGATTTGATAGCCTGCCTGTATGTGGATTGTGGTCTGGGTCTGGATTGTAATATGTTTTTATAATATAAGTTGTTCCGCAAGAATTAGTTATTGCTATTTGTACGGTAACTGTCCAAGCTCTAGTTGGTGAACCACTTACATCACAAAAATATCCAAATGGTGAGATTGTACCAGTTCCCGAAATTTTAGTCCAAGTTACATTTGTTATATTTTGAAGATTGTTAGTAGAAACTTCTAAATCCCAAGATGCTGCAAGAGTATTTGGTGTTTCTAATAATGTTGTTTCTATCGGTTTACCCACCCAAATATTTTTAGTAACAGTTTGTCCATTTTGGAATGTTGCAGTTATTGTCCCTTGACCGTTTGATATTTGATTAACTGTAACAGAATATGCTGTTGATGATACAATTTGAAGATTGGGAGAGACTGACCAAGTTGTTACTGCACTTGGTAATTTACAAGCATCTGAAAATGAATAAACGGTATTTGCATTGCATATTAAATCAGGACCAGTTAATAAATTTGTTTGAATAGGAAAACTTGGCGCTTGTGGAATTCCTTGTAATTCTTTAATTAGCCAATTTGCATTTTCAGCTGACACAAAAACGTGTTCTTCATTTTTACTTGGTGCAAAATAGGAATCAAAATAAATTTCTTTATTATTTGGGTCGCACACTAAATTTCTATTTAAAGCAGTTGACCAGTCGAAATTTGGATTTTTGAATGCTAATGAACTTACTGTTGGTATGAATGCGTGATTTGGTATGTAAGCTCTCCATTCTTGACTGTCGACAGCATCATTTAAAGCTATAGTAAATTCATCCTTTATGATGCCTTGTGTATTGAAAGTTCCACCTTGAACATTATCCATTGAACCTCTTGGATTTGAATTTGTTCGTGATACTGAACCATTTTGAACTTCTATGCCTCCAACTCTTTTAATAGTAACTTTACCAGCAAATGTTTGACCATATCCTCCTGTATTTTGTAAAAAGCTGTCTTCGATTGTTGCAACTTTAATTTTTGTTTGTATCGGGGTTCCAAATATTTGTCCATATTTAATAATTGTAAATGCAGCTAATTCTAAAAATTTATTTCCAGCACTATTAGTTGTTGAGCCATTAGTTGTGCCGTTTATTAATGCAATTTTTCTTAAATTTTGAGGATAACCATTTGAACCTGTTAAACCATTAGAATTTAAATTTGTTTGAAATTGCTGTCTGAAAGGCGTGTTGTTATTTTGCCCACTTGGCGAATTATTACCCCATAGTGTAGTTGGGTAAGGAAAAGCTTCGTGTTTATTATCAAGTTGTTCTATAAGCATTTGACGAGCTGCTGGTGAACGAAAATTTTCATCAAATTTAGTTTTGGCTTGGTCTTGTCTGCCATTATAACCATAAAAATATAAATTTTCTTGAGCACCTATTGGAATATTTGCGCCTAAATGTGGACTGTCAAAACTTACCCAAAGTCGCGTGTTATGATTAATGTTATTTTTTTCCATATAAGCAAGGGCATAACGAGAAATTAAACCACCCATACTTGGTCCAATAAGTGAAATTTTTTCAGCACTACCATTAGCAGTTAATTTTGCAGTTTCTCTTTGTAATAATGATACCACTGCCATAGCATTTCTTTCTATATAGTCAGCACCAGCAGGAAAATTAACAAGTGTAACATCAAAACCATAAGGGGCATTTCGAAGCTTTTCTACTAAATTTATCTTTTCTGTTGCTGGGTTATTATCATGATCATAATTCATCAATTCATATAAACTGCTTTTGTCTCGGTTATATCCTAAACTTTGCGGATAAATTTTTCTTCCATCGCCTGGGTCATATCCATCAAGAATAATGATTTCTTTTCTAATTTTAGATTGAGTAGAACCATTGTTAGTAACTAAATTATAGTAAGTGCGATATTCTAACGTTCCTTTGGTTGCTGTAGTTTCATTATAACCTTGAAACGCAACATTACCCGCAGTATTAGAGGTTATCCCTGCTGTACCAACAAAATCTTCTTCAAGTGGAAAAGATGTAGGACTAGCCATTGTCATAACTAAAGGAGAACTATTTGGAATAGTAATATCCATAGTTGCTTTTAGAATTTCTGTTGTATTATTACTGTATGTAACTGTAAAAACGAATTCTTTTTTACCGCTTGTTGTATAAATAACTGTTGGATTAGTTGTTGAAACGAGACTATTTGAAATTAAATTATAGTTTTTTCCATTTCCAAAATTGGCGACTAAATTTTTAATAGGTAATCCTGTGAGTTGAAGTATAAATGTAGGTAATAATCTAAAAGTTACAGTTCCTGATGTAATATTATTTTTTAACGGAGCAATAACGGTAACTTGTTTTTCTAAAAATGGATTAATACCATTAACATTATACAATAGACCATTTGATGTTGTTAAACTTGGTGCCGTTGAAGTACCGTAATCAATATAATTCATTTTGGTATTGATTATACCAATATCTACTAAATTTTGATTTGTATTTGCATTAATATTCGATTTTAATGTTTCTAAACTTGAAAAAGTTGGATTGTATGATGCACGATACAACTCGCTCCAACTTTGAATAAAATGCTGATAGTTAGAATTAGTAACAGTTCCATTTTGTTTTAACCAATCTAAATTGGAAAAAGACATTATTCTGTCATATAAAATACCTGTTGTAATGGGTGTTTTATTAACATTGATTAATATTTCGTCCATTCGCTGGGTATAATCTTTGTCAAGACCAGTATATGTGACTTGACTGTAAAATGGCAGGCTGACAAAGCAACAGATAAGCCAGAGTGTTGTTAGTATTGATTTTTTCATTACTTTTGTTTTAGTTATTAAAATTGTTTTAGAAGACATTTTTTAGCTGTGAGAAGTCATTACGCCCAGTAATGGCTTTCTCTATTTGTATCTTTTTTACATAGTTTATTTTTTAAAATTGTGTTTTAATCCAATGTTTAGTAAATTATTTTCTGTATAATAATTTTTTGCACCTAAAATATTACCACTTGTTCCTTTATAACCGCCATATTTATATGTTTCATAGTCAATATAAATGGCTGTTTTACTGTTTAAAAAGTAAGTTAATCCAACGCCAGCGTTAAAAGAACCAAAAAATGTAGAATAATCTATTTTTTCATTTGGAGGATAATAATAATTGCTTTTAACCTCTTTATTTAAAGCTATTCCTGTAAATAAATTACCTTTAAATTTATTTGTTATTTTATATTCCCATTTAAAATCAATAGGTAAACTTAAGACAGCTCCTTTAAAATATGCCGTTTTAGCATTATTCATAGTTCCTGTTTTATAGTATTTTAATCTACCTAAAACACTCCATTGTTTTGCAAAATAATATTCTACCATAAAACCTCCTTGTAAAGAATTTTTATTCGATAAATCACTGCTGGTAATAGTGTTGTTGCCTATTTCTAATCCAAAAAACCAATCTTTTTTTTGCTGTGAGTAGCTTAAAAAGGAAATTAATGATAGTAATAAATAGATTTTTCTCATTTTTTCTATTGATTTAGTGTTGCAATATTTATATCAAATCTTCCATCAGTAACTTGTATTATTTCTGTTGGGTTATCCTTATTATATAAAGTAACATTAAAAATACCAGACCTTATACCATTTAAATAGTCAAATCGTGTTATAGTTATTGTTCCTGCATTATTGCCAGACCAATATGTTTTTTGAACTCCATTTTCTTTAATTCCAGCAATAACTTGATTGTTATTAGGTCCATCTGCGTACAATTCTCCATTAGATTGATTAATAATATAGTTACCAATACCTTGTTGCATATCTTTAATCCATAAAACGATACCTGCTGAATTTGGATCTCTTTTATTAGCTATTTCTAGTTGCCAGTAATCATCTCCAATAATAGGCTCACTAAAATTTATACCAGCATTAACATTCATACCATATAAAGGTGGACCTCCAATTGCTTGGCTACCATTTTTAGGAATTAAAACTTTACCATTAATAATACATCCTGCGGTGTTCGCTCCTGTTGTAGTTATTGGAGGGAGTTGGTCTTGTTGGTTTTGAGTGTTGTCATCTTTATCACAAGCTGTTAGAGTAATAAATAATAAAATGTAAATTAGTATTTTCATATTGTGTTGTTTTAAAATGTTCTTCAAATATAGAAATCTTTTGTTATAACAATGTTATCTATGCGTTTCGTTGGTCAAAGATTTCTGGTAACGTTCCCAGGCTTTACGTCTGTTGCGGATTAAGGAAGCGGAAACTTTCGGTTTTGTACTGACTTCAAAGACACAAATCAAACTTTAAATTAAGCCCAAAACCCGCAATAGCGTAAAACCTGTGTTAGCAGAAGATTTAATTAATTAAGTTGTTTCCAATCAGGATTCTTTTCAGTTACCCAAGTAAAAGCTTCACTATCTAATTTTTCAACATCGTGTTTCCAATTATCTTTTTCAGTTTTTGGACTGTCATACAAGTAATATATTTTGTTGTTGTTTAGGTTACAAGCAATAATTAAATTGTGAGCTGGTCGATAACTTGTTATTTCTCCCTCAAAATATGCTGTTGTTATAAATTCTTCACCATTGATTTTAGCAGTACCATAATTTAAAATAGCTGCATTTGCGAAAGAAAATTTTGTTTTTAAATTACTTTGTAATTTTTCAATTGCAGGTTTTGTTTTTTTATCAATGTAACTTTCTCCTAAAATAAAATCTTTAGTATTTTTATTTATATCAGAAATTAATAAAAATTTATCAGAATCACCACCACCACAAACTTTTCCATAAATTGCATAAGCTTGTTCTGTTAATTTAATTATCTCGTAATTTCTAATTCCTTCTTCAAGTTCAGCGTCATCAAAAAATGATTTATTTTCATAAATTTCTTTAACTAATTGTTCTTTTGAATTACATTTTTTTAAAACGTCAACAACTTTATTTTTATTTATTTCAATACAAGAAAAATTTATGTTATCCTTAATTATTTTGTCAAATTCTTTTATAAGCTCATTTTTTTTAGGACTATTATTTTGGAATTCCTCAACTACTGAAACTACATAGAAATGTTTTAAAAAATCTACAGAATTTGTTTCATTAATTTTGCTTTTAAGTTTAAAAAGTTCTTCTGTAGAATTTACTTCAGTAAAATTTTCAACTTCTTTTTTTTGAGTGCAAGAAACTAATGTAATTGTTAATAATGAAATTAATAAAATCTTTCTCATAATAATTTAAATATTTTTAGTTGACCTACTTATATTTTTATAGTCGCTTTTTCGGCTTGTTTCGACTTTCATTATATTGTAAACGTGAATTTTACGTAATTGTTGTCAAAATTTTCTGCTAACGCCGAGGGCTTTACGCAGGATGCATGTGTTGCGCCTGCGGCATGCATCTTGCGTAAAACCCTTGTTGTACGCTGTTATTCTTCTCAAAGATAACAGTTCCAGTTGAAATAAAAAT
>Ga0116193_1002664_pt1 | contig 13398 bp, 15 predicted proteins | sample AD_UKC115_MetaG_FD_89892 | JGI IMG/M metagenome (GOLD analysis project Ga0116193, IMG submission 89892) | Active sludge microbial communities of municipal wastewater-treating anaerobic digesters from Hong Kong - AD_UKC115_MetaG | ecosystem: Engineered > Bioreactor > Anaerobic > Digestate... | reverse complement strand
GCAACTACCGGTGCAGACGTGTGGACAAACGGTACAAGTGTAATGGGAATCGTTGTAATTGTCGCACTTCTGACAATTGTGATTAAGTCCCTGCTTGGAATGCGTGGCAATAACTAATTTTGAATAACTCGGGGGCAAGTTCCCCCAAAACTAAGTTTTTCTCTCTTTTTTAATTTGTTTTTTCTTGAACGTGTGAGCTTAACCTATGAATATACGATAAATTACGATAAACTACGAAAATATATGAGGATGTGTGTATGTGCATGTACATGAAAATAAAACGGGAAGTCGGACGGTGACAATCCCAAAGGACCTTGCTGATAAATACGGGTATTATCAGAACACTAAGGTAATTTGGGAGGAGTCGCCGCGTGGACTTGTATTAAGGAGGTTGTAACGATGGGTGACAATTACGAAGTAGAAGAGATAGATGAAGAAAATAATTATGAATATGAAGATCAGAACGATATACATGGGTTCGGTGCTTCTAACCTTGAACGTCCGGCGTTTTCGGATGAAAGCTTGAAGTACGCGAATACATTAAAACGGAGTCCTTACAGAGACGATGTTGTAAATTATATCAAGGGGTTGCCACTCACGGCAAGATACAAAGGAGCCCTGTTTCATTGCGTCTATCAGCTATTCAGTGAAGAACAGGTTCTTGCAAACAATAACCCGCGTGTGATAGGGAAATTCACAAAGGAAGATAAGCTCGGTAAACGAGAAATCTTTGCACAGCGTGATATTGAACTTGCCAGGTGTTGCAACGCGGCAAAGGACGACTTGCTTGTCGTTGACATTGCAGGAATGGAGAAATACATATTGAGCGTTTACACTGCTTATATTAGCAGGACGTATGGAGATAAGAGAGAAAGATTGATTAACTCAGAGATAAGCACACGGAGCGTAACACAGACCGAGGTTTTGAGAAATCAGCAACCGAGTGTTAGCGCGCCTAAGAGTCGATGGAGCTTTCTAAAATTCGGAGGGAAATAAAATGCGCAAGTTATATAAATTTGAAATATTGTGTATGTTCGCGGCGGCTGCATTTTTTTTGATTGAGGGTGGATCTAGGGGATTTGCAGTCGACTATTGTATCGCCGGATCGCTTGCTTTCATAGCTGGTATTTTGATCGAAATAAGCGAAAAACTTACGGGGAGTGACAATTAAATGCCAATAGTTCCAGAGAGTCAGGCATTTTCATGGATTAAAATTATAACCGTAGCAGTTGCGGTGATAAGTTCAGTTGTGGCGTTTTACCTTTACTCGAAACTCGAAAGATTAAAAAAATATGCAAGGTTGTCAGTTATCCTGGAAGAGGCGGGCAACCGTCCCGTGGGTGTTATTGTTGATAATGCCGGTAAAATGCTCCCGTTTATATGTGAGCAGGACGTAAAAAACAAAGGGCTACTGGCACACGACAATTACACTCTGGTAAATCCGGATCTAGTAAAACCATCTGCAAGAACAAAACTGTTTGGGACAGAAATGTTATTTTATCCGCTTCCCGGGTTTTTCCCGTTTGGTTTCACCGAAGCCGCGGCACTTGTGCAGACCGCGAAGAAAATACGAACAAATGAAAAATTAAACTGGATACCGAGCGAGATAACCGTACTGAGATTGTTATTCAATGGCACCTCTACACTGTATGAAGACTGCCGGTCAGTAATTGAAAGCAGTATGCGATTTGGTGATGAAATCCCCGCCGTGCTGCTGGAAGAACCAGAAGAAGAATACGAGGAAGAAGACGAAGAGGAAATTGAGGAAGAAGAGCAGGAGGACGACGAGAATGCAGAAGAAGAGTAAGAGAGTGGCAATACCAGAGATAGAAGAAGTGGACGAAGAACAGATTGAATATGCGGCAAAAAAACTCATGGATGAAATTGTCAGTTTCAGAAAAGAAATAAGCTGCACTCCGATAAAATGCGAACCACTGTACTTAACCGAGGCGGCTGAGTTATGCACGGTTGGCGTAACTGGTCACATGGTAAGCAATCTCCTTACTCTGCAGGAGCTTGGGGATAAGAAAGAACAGCTAGACTTTTTCGATAAGCACTGGATGAAAGTTTTGCTTATCTGTGGCGTTCTGATGATCCCGCTAATATACTACATGGTAATTAACAAATGAGGTGGTTAAGTGGGTGACGTTTTAGAAACCCAAAAAACACCTCAAATTTTAAAAGCGGTTGAATTAAATCTTTATCTTGGAGAACTGTATACAAAAATGCTTGGTGAAATAACGTACCGCCAATACCCTGAACTTGATCTTACTTACAGAGAGTTTAGAATGTGTTTAATTGAACTCTACATGCTTGTAAGAAACGAAAAAGAAGTAAGGGATTTTAAAATTTTTAGAAAATTGAAACAGTGGAAAGGATCAAAGTACAATCCTAATCGAGTGGTAGATTACGCGAACGATGCACTAAATTTGTATGCAGAACTATCAAGTATATTGATACGCAATAAAATTTTATGAGGTTGTAATATGAGTGACGATGATACGTTTAACCTTCAAACGCCTGCGGCAAAAGTCGCGCCAAAGGTCCAGTATACAAATTTACTTTTTCAGAGTTTTTACAAATGCGCTGATGTGTGCGGAAGTACGGAAATTGCGCCCGAGTCGATACAAAAGAAAGTTGAGTTTTTGACGAAACTCATAATAAATTTTATTCCGAATCCAGATGAGCGGGTGAGACTTAAAGAAATGCGTAAGGACGCAATTACAGAGCTTAAGAGGCAGAAGAACGCCGGTAAGATAGACGTAGACGAGTATAACGACGCGGTGTTAGATGTCAATACTGACATGATAGGCGAAGTTATGTCATTGTGTGATGACTTCTTGGCAATTGTCGAAAGACAATATGTAATGCCGATGTTGCCGCCAGACAAGAAGAAAGAACTTGAAGAAAAGTTCTATGGAAAAGATGGAAAGCCGAAGAAGGAAGAGAATGTCGCGGAGGAAGTAGAGAATGCGTTCTCTGAAATCTGATAAGGATATTAAGGTATTGTCTTTCGCTGAAATTATCTGCGATAAAATATGTTCGGGGCATAATCAGCACGTTATGTTATTGATTGAGGGGAAAACAGGAGACGGCAAGAGTAATGCCGCACTGGAATTGTCCTATAACGTTTCGTTGCTCATGGCTGAAAGATTAGGTGGCAATCCCGAAGATTACTTTACCATTGATAACATAGCAATTCTTACTGGGGAAGAGGTAATAAGGATAGCAAAGGGCATAAAGCAGCATGGGATTTATATTCTGGACGACGTTGGTGCAGAGGGATTAAGCGCGCGTAACTGGCAGAGCGACATAAACGAGGTTATGACTAAGATATTGCAAACTTTCCGTACAAAGGAAAATTTATTAATTATGACTGTCCCGGACAGGGGATTTGTGGATAAGATCGCAAGGAACTTGCTTCACTATAAGATCGTCATGGCTCAGAAATGGTTTTCTAGGGGAATAACACTTGGTAGACTGTCTACTGTAAGAAAAATGTATAACAAAGACGATGGAAAAAACATCTTTCCTTATATCAGACACAAAGGGGTTGTTTATAATTATGCTTACTTCGGGTTAGCTCCGAAGTGGTTAAGGGACGAATACGAGGACAAGAGGCATCGTATAGAAGAGGAAATGAGGTCGAGTTCAATAGACGAATTCATAGAAAATATCGAGCAAAAGAACGCTAAGAAAAAACAGACAGACAAAGACAAAAATCAGACACCTTTAGAACAAATGGTTTGTATGATGAAAATGAATAATCCGGACATGTCAATTAGGGATATATCAAAGGAACTGAGTACGAAATTTGGTCAAAAATGTGGGAAGGATAAAGTGAATAGTATATTGCATAAATTCAATTTGACTAATGAATTCTTGTCGGTCGGGTGACACGCGAGTTATTGAATATTTAGCATAAATGCGATTTGGGAAATTTTGGAAGTTAACAGTGTGAACAAGATTTTACCGTTAATTTCTTGATTATACTCTTTTTTGACTATATTTTGGAAATGCTTAAATAATATGGATGCGTTCTGTAAAGTAGATAACATTCTACAGAAATATTATTTAGGGGGTTAAGTATGGAGGATGATAAACCTAAACGATGTCCTTACACTTATGATGTGTGTTGGTTAATGACTATAAAGGGCAAGGGGATCTGTAAAGGATGTAAATATGAAAACATCCAGTACAATAAAATATCCAGCGTGTCTATTAACCCGGATCTGACAGAATTCTATAACTTTGATATTGAAGAGATACCTAAAAACGCAAACCCGGAAAGAAACGAAAATATGATGAATGCGATAGACGAAGCAAGAGAATGTATATATACACAAATTGAAACAAGAAAGAAGAAAGGACTTTTACAAAGAATTTTATCTAAAATATGTAGGTGGTAACAATGTGTGAGAACTGCAATAACAAAGCCGGACCAACTCGTGTATGTAATAGGTGCGGGGCTTCTTTATGTTGTGAATGTCTTCAAATAGAAAGCCACAACTGTGAGCCAATAGAAAGAAGCTGGTCGGAATATGCTAAGTGGCAGAAGAAATTAAAGACTGTAAAAAGTAAAAAAGAAATACATTGATTATAAAAATACAGGGAACGAAATTGAATCGTACACTGTGTCAAAAATATGCGTTGAGTATGGAGATGGTTCAACTTATATAGCTAAAAATTATAATTGTGGTTTTGCACTTGAACCTAAATCAATTTATTCATCGAGAACAAGTATCAAACTTACAAAACCATTTCCAGTATTACACGTTTACATAAAAAAGAACAGTGAAAACGATCTTGTGAAAATCGACCTTGTATTAAAAAAGAGATTTGGATGATTTTCTTTTTTAATTACTTTTTTAATTAAATTCTTTTCTACAGTAGATAACTATTTATCCTTATAAAACAATATACATAGTGATATCAAGATTATATTTTGTTTTACGAGGTGATTTTTTGGGGAAAGTTTTTGAGAACAATAGCGGCACGCTTCTTGTGACAATTCCAAAGGCCATGGCCAGGAAGCATAAGATACACGCGGGAACTGAAATAATATGGACCGAAAGTAAAGAGTATTTGAAGTTTAGGAGGCTTTGAAGATGAGGAAGTTTATATTTGCGGTACTTATAGGTATGATGTTTTTCGTATCGCCAGCAAGTGCATTTAGTGACGACATTGAACGATATGATGTCAGTTATACCGATTTGTGGTATCCGACGTATACAGTCGGGTCAACCGGTTGGGGGTCAAGTCACGATATCGCGGTACAGGCTGACCCGAGAGGCACGACGAATACCGTGCTAAAAATGACACATTCATTATCTAAAGACGTCGTCGGGACAACGGGCACTTACCTGATGACTCCGAATGTACCATCCAGACCATATTATTTTTCGTTTGTGCTGGCAAAGCAGGAGCTCGGAGGATACTATGCCAAAGAAGCGTCGCTCGAATATTTGTACATCGAGATAATAAAAGCATCAGACGGAGCTACGGTGGCTACGCTTGCTGTCGAAAGTACGTTATATACCGTCCCGGCCACGGGCGCGAAGGTTGAGATCATACAGTCGGGGTCGTATTACGATGTATATGTCAACGGTGTGCTCGTCGCTTCGATAGTAGCCACTATCCCAAGTTACGATGGGGATGTGTATTTCTGTATCGGGTCACGGATTTATACAAATGTAGGTGACAACATGGCTACGACATTTAATTTGTACTTCGATGATATTACCGATAGCTCGATTATAGGATGTCCCAAGGTAATCACCGAGGCTACGACCAACCTCACGTTTACACGATCGACTCAGTTGGAACGTAGTTATCCAACGTCCGATTTCGTGATATCATTATATTCGCTCACAAATACCGATAACGCAGGGTTTGTTGAGTCGTGGACATTACCGGATGATGAAAACTCAACGACGTCGGAATTTGGGTATGTAAGTGTGGACAGATCTGGTCTGATTGATAATTGTTTTGGGTTGTATCTACTCGAAATGACCAGGGATGACGCTGTACTCACCGATACATACTTCTATTTCGATTCCGTTGCTGATCCAGTCGGGTTTCCTGACACGCTGTTTCAAGGAACTGCCGACGTAAGCGCGACGATCTACGATTACGCAAACAACGGCGGCACGATAAGTCCGGACGGAGTTGTTTACTTATATGCCGATAACGGGACAGATGGGTTTTACCCAATATCATATGAAATATTGAACACACCGAACAATTTCGAAGCAACCCTAACGTGTGTATACGGCAGTGAAAATATAAACGAAACCGAAGTCACGTTTAGCGGGCTTACGAATTATTATACTGTAGAACTTGACGGAACTGAAATAGGACACGTAAGCGGCTCAACGTTTGAATATACGGTAACCGATTGGACAAATTACACGGCACACATATTTAGCTTCGGTCCGGATCTTACAAAACCTGGCGTTTATGGGTACATTAAAGACATGGATACAAGGCAGGGAATACACAATGCAATTGTCTCAATTTCGAATGAAACGTGGTCTACTAATGCCGCAACTGACGAAACCGGGATGTATTATCTAACGCTTGGAATGGTTGCAAACGAAACGTATACAATATCGGCAAGTGCGTCGGGTTACACAGCTTCAGAGGACTTTACAATAACAACGGTTACGGATGAAACAAGCAGGAAAGATATTTATCTTGATCCGGTTGCATCGGACGGTTCCGGTATTTATTACTCACCGCATTATGTCCGGTTTATTGTCACCGATAAATATTTATTCGAGCGTTATTATGGCGCGAATGTGACGATTTCAGGGACGAACGTAACCACTACAACGCAGACAACCGGTACAGACGGGGCATGTGGCTTCCAGATGACCGAGAGCACTAGGTACGCTGTAAATACGATGTACGGAAGTATAAATCAGACAGATTATATATTTCCAACGGAAAACACTTATTACATAATATTGGACGTTGACGAGACTTCGTTATTGCCAGACAGTCAGTTTTATGAAGTCTGCAACATAACGATAGATAAAACGCAAATAAACAGTACATCGGCAACTATTGACATCGTTTACACAGATTCATTGAACGAAACAAATTCAGTATATTTCGTAGTCGGTCAAATGCTTGATAACGGGACGTTCAATATACTTGATACCAGTTCGACGTATACAGTGAATTGCTCACTTTCATTGAGCGTGGACAATTACAAAGGGCAAAGTTATACCGTGGTTGCGTATGTGGATCACGACGACTTCGGGGCGATAATCAAGTATTTCAACGTGACATTCTCGGGGTCTAACTTGCCTTTCACTGGAAAAGCAATGGCGTATCTGTGTATAATAGTTATGTTTGTCACTGCGGCAATGTGGGGCAAAGCCGATGCGTCGGCTGGTTCGGTACTGCTATGTGGGCTTGGTTGGTTCTTCTGGTATCTGGATATATTTGAGTGTTTCGGAAGTGCTGCAAATGCAACCATCGGCGGTGGGCTGACGCTTGCTACACTATTCGCGGTGATAACGCTATTTAATAGAAAGAGGGACGAGGGAGGAATTTAACTATGAATGCGCAAAAACTTGCGTTTTTCATTTTTGCGTTCGTGGTCGCTGGTGGAATAATAAACGGAGCCGGTATATTCGATCCGGTTTCAGTTCCAGATGTCACGATGCCAGGGGCGGATTTGGGAAACGGAATTTCCGAGTCTTCGAGTCTTGCAAGTGACGGCGACGAGGCTTCGATATTCGACGGCGTGGGTATGATAAAAAACATGCTTTCGACCGTCGGGACAGTGTTTGAAGTGTTAGCAGTTCCGTATCTCTATTTGCGTGATTTGGGCGTGCCTGACGTGGCCGCGATGGGTGTTCAGTCACTTGTCACGTTGTCGGAAGTGTGGGCGATACTTCAGATATGGACTAATAGAAGCACAAAGGGGATGGATTAAATGAGAGTGATAAATTATATTTTATTTATTTTTGCGCTTGTGGCAATGACAGGAACAGCAAGCGCGGATTACTATTACGCAGATATAACGATAACGAACAACCCGGGAATAGAGGATTATCAAACTGCCACGACGTTGTACCATCGTGACGGTATGGCGTCGGATTTCTCGAATGTTCGGGTATACGATTCTACCGGAACTGAAATATCATATTATTTAGAGGATATTGTAAGCGATACATCCGCAACGTTGTGGTACCAAATAGATTCTGGCACTGAGACTGTACAAGTGCGATGGGGAATTGATGGCGAAACGGTGGACGAAAGCACTACCGGAATATTTACAATGTTTGATGATTTTTCAAGTGATACGTCGGCAAATTATCAATCTGTTGGGGGCGGAAGCGTATCTTATGATAGCGTAAACGAGTGTCTAAAGCAGGGTACGTATGCGGTCACTAGTTACTTTATCGTGTCAAAAACTCCCATAACATTGGATAGTTATGTGTATGAGTGTGATATTAAAATAACAGACGATGGGGCAAGTAGGAATCATGGTGGTGCAGGGTGTGATTTTCTAACTAGCGCGGTTACTGGATACCGCGTAACGCACCTTGACGCGACGTTTGTTACTTCCAAGTGGCTGAATGGCGCCGAATCCGGATTGGTGACAAATTCGGACGGTGGAATATATGCAGACGATAGGTGGTTACACTATAAGATATCCCGAGTGCGGTCTAGTGGATTACTCAGGAACGACGTGACGTATGGTGGGACAACGATAACGACGTCTGCGACCGACACTTCATATTCAACCGGGTCGGTTGCGCTGCATAGTTACGGGTGTATACCCATGTGGGATAATATAATTGTTAGAAAATACGCGGCGACAGAACCTTCTACCGCAGTGGGCCTTACACAAATATACTCAGACGAAGAAGAACCCGAAGAAGACGAACCCACGCTTACATACGGCAACCATGTGATAACTTACCAGGACACAACAATTTGGATAAACACGACTGAAAGTGCACCTATTGCATGGACGGTAGATGGTGTAACCAACGCTGAAACCGGACAGAATCTAAGTATTGTATTTGAAGATGCTGGGAATCATTACGTGAGTGCGAATGGCATTGATAACACGATCGTAACGGTTCGCCGGGCATTAGCAACCGGGAGCGTGGAAGCATTCGAGGAAGGCAATTACAATAACATAACAACACATTTGGAGGACAGTGATTGGGAGGGATTCGCGAGTGATTCAACGCAACCATACACTGATTTGATTGGCAAACCGTTTTGGTTGATATTGTTTGTGCTGCCTTTCGTACTGAATTGGAAGAAGCAGGAAACGCTTACAATATCCACCGTAATGGCTTTGATATTTGGAGTGTTGATAATAAGTTTCATACCGACAACCTATATAACGTTCCTGACGATTGCCGTAATACTGGCATTTGCAGTGAACTTAAACGGATTGATGAGGGACAGGAATTAAATTTCCTGTTAAAATTTTTAGGAGGTTTAATATATGGGATCTATGAATAATTTAGTAATACTGTTGAGTTTGTTTATTTACGGTGTGTTCTATGCCGCAATTTCGTATTCATTTAATATACCAATTGGGGCAATGAACAACCTCATAACGAACGGGATGGTGTCACAGACTACAATAGATTATTTTGATCTAATGTTGGACATGTGGAAGGCTTCACCGTTCTTTGTGATAATCGGGCTGGTATTGTGGAGTTTCGAGAGATCGAAAGGTACGATGCTTCCGGCACAGTTGTTCTTTGAATATATGTTTATGATGATGGCAGGGCTGGTAATCTCGGCTTATCTAGTTTATAGCATGGGAATGTCTATGGACCTGCTAACGGGAGCTCTGGACAATTCGATATTAACAGATGTTAGTGAGATTTGGGACACTTCAAGCGTAAGGAATCTATGTATATCAGTGTTTTATTATGTCTTGATGATGCCAGGGCTTCTTACTTCGTTATTGTTTATATTCCATCCTGTGATAGAGCAGAGAGAAAATACTTTCTTTACCATGGATGAAGACGAAGAACCAGATTTTTCGAGTGACGTTGAAATGGCGTTAAAACAGTTTTAACTCACTCAATTAATTTTTTATAGAAAGAACAACATATATTAATATAGTATAAACGTTTTTTGGAGGTTATAGGAAATGTATCTGATTACCGTTAGGTTTAATTATGGACCGTTTGCGTCAAAACGTGACGCTGTAATTGCAAAGAAGAAAATCAGAGTAAGTAATGCAACGCTTGGTACAATTACAAAGCGTGGACGCGGGTACTGGTTTTCAGGCTCTCTGAAATATTCCGCTAAAGATGCCGCAACAAAAGCAAAAGCCGTAAAACTCATAAAAGAAAACGCGCCTTCCGCAAGAATAAGCGTATCAAGAAGGTGAGAGTATGGCGTATGTCGATAGTAGCGGGAAAACGCATGTAAGTTTATCGGATGCCGCTAGTGGATACGCCGCGAAACATACCGCTTCAAGGGATGCGAAAGGAAACATAGTCGGGAATTCGTCAGGGTCCAGATATGCAAGAGAGCAGGAAGCAAAACGGGCTGCTGCAGTAGAGCAAAGCAGGAAGCTTGAAGAAGCGAAAAGACAGACTACTAATTTCTTTTCGCGTGATTCTGCAGGGAACGTGACAATTGCACAGACAGGGAAACGAGTAAATCAGTCACGGAGTATTATAAACAAAGTGAAAAGTTTTGGCAATACCAAAGCGAATAAACAAAACATCGTGTCTTATGCTAAAAACCTTTATGGAGCTGGAAAGTCGATTGCGGCAGGAAGAGAACTTACAAGCAAACAACGGGAAGCAGTTGAGCGATTCAGCACTACAAAGGAGTTTAAGCATTCGAATATCGCAAAAGCTATAGATCACTCTGGAAAAGATCTTTCAACATGGTTGAAAAAGAAAACACACGCAGTTGAAGCAACACAAACAACCGAAAATATACCTGTTGTTGGGTCGGTTGTAAAGGGGTTGTACGATATCACGGATATCGGAAACATGGCAGGACAGGTCGCGTATGGTGCAGAAAGGTACGTTCAGGCACCTAGAACTATATTACCGTCTGTGCCGGTTGGTGCTGGTATGGTCGTTCAATCCGCTGAAAGTGATCCAGTGAGATTCGTAAGTAGTCTGGTTGCCATGGAAGGGATTGGCAGAGTAGCGAAAGCGGGTGTTAAGTCATCTCCTATTAAAGTTAAATCCGTGAAATTGCAAGAGGTTACACCTGGCGAAGCGGCGGCTGTAAAGGATATTAAGCTTGGGTATTCACTCAACGTAAAAGAAACCCCACTGATTTCATACTCTAAAGAAACTGGGAAATTGAAACGTGGTGCGGTCGGTGCGTCAAAAGAAGCAATTGAAGGAAAGCAGATACAGGCATTCACGAAGTCCAATACAAAGGCTTTTGAGGAAACGCTTAAACAGATGGACCCAACCGAACAAACATACTTCAAGTCGGGCAAGACAATCGCTGAGACGGCGTATAAGCAGCGTAAAGCAATAACGAAGCCTAATTCATTGGATATACTAAGTGAACACATTCCACAGAGTATGAAGGGCATCGTAAAGGACACAATAACTGGGTATAGTGGGTTGCTGAAAACAAGGGATATACAGGTTTATGGATCCGTGCCTCAAAAACTGCAGATGTCTGGGTTCTTTACGAGATCTCCGAAAGACATTGAATTGTCCGTAAGCAGTGTAAATAAATTTGTTTCTAATTTCAGGAAAAATGCAAACAAATCAGGGTACAAAGAAGGAATAGATTATAGGATAACAGGCGACGCCAACGCTCCAAAAATAGAGTTTAAAATGGACGGTGTGTGGGAAAAGGGGGTTGAAGTTTTCTCTAAAAATAAGCAGTCGAAAGCTTCAGTTGAAAACGATGTTGGCGTTGGGTATCGGTCTGAAAGTGGAATTGCATACGGATTCAAAGGCAAGAAATCCATAAAAGCCGATAAAGTAAAAATGATGAAGCTGCAAGAACAGGCAGCAAGAAAGTTCGCGGGAGGTACGACTCTCAAAGACGGGAAAATCGAGTTGATGCACGGTGGTCGTGTAAAAGACGTCCGAGACTTGATAGAAATCGGTACCGCTTACGAAGTAACTAAAGGACTTGGAATTGCAAAAGAAATTGTCACGTATGCTAAAATAGGGGCTCAGAAGAACCCGGCAATATTGGAATCTCCGATTGTAAAATATATTGTTGAAAAGGGAAAATTGCCCGGAAAATCAGAAATCTTAAAAATGACAGAAAGTGTCGAATCTGCTAAACTGAATACCGCGATACGCGGAGCAGAAACGATAAAAGACCTTGAATTAATATTCTCGTCTGACTCGGTGAACATTTCTAAGGCAATTTCGAAGGGGGTTGTTGACAGATCGAAGACCGTTTACATACCCGCATCAAAAGACGTTATAATAAGTGATGTAAGTAAAATGGCCAGTAGTAAAGCGGTTGAAGGATCGAGTAAAGGAACTTTTAGTAAATCGACTTACAGCAAAAGCGCATCCAAATTTATCGAAGCTTCGGTGTCCCTTGAAATTGCTTCAAAACAAACATTGTCTAAATCTACGAGTAAAACGAAATCAAGCAAAACAACACGAAGCAAAACAACTCCAAGTAAGACAGGTAGTAGAGGAACCAGAAGCAAAGGAACTGGAAGCAAGAGTACAACGAGCAAAGACACCCCGAGTAAATCAACTTCTAGCAAACAAGCTAAGAGCGTTAGACCACCCAGGAGCACTGCATCTAAAACATCAACATCTGGAGGGGATAAACCAATAATTAGACCAGATGAACGAACCCCAGTTATAAAGACTTCGAAGAAAAAGAAAGATGAAGAAATACTTGAAAATGAGAAAGATCTATACAGGATGAAACGCACAATTCACAACGTTTTAGGAAACATGGATAGTTTCTTCGGTGGATCAACCACAACAAAAAGAAAAACAACAACTAAAAAACGAAAATCAAAAACAAGATAACTCGGGAATTGTCCCCGAAACTTCTTTTTTGTTCGGCTATAATGAGATCTTTCACGCATTCGCTGTATTTTGTTAGTAGTTCATATGCTACGTCTCTGATATCAAGTTTGGCCATTTCTAATCACCTTCAGGCAATTGCACAGTACGAAAGCAGTCCGAGTCCAGCGACAATTACAAAGCAAAATCCGAATTTTACAAGTCCGTACATTTGTTTATTCCCCCGCTTAATAGAACGCTAAAGAAGTATATAAAGTTATGCTGTGATTGTTACAAGCTGGCTTTCTGGGTTTATCTGAGTTGTAACAGGAATATTCTGCACGTTCCCGCAACAGAAGCAGTAAAAATAAGAATCGGATATACCGTTTATAATTGTAAGTTCGTTATTGCAGTCCTCGCATTCCATTTACTT
>Ga0116193_1002663_pt1 | contig 13401 bp, 12 predicted proteins | sample AD_UKC115_MetaG_FD_89892 | JGI IMG/M metagenome (GOLD analysis project Ga0116193, IMG submission 89892) | Active sludge microbial communities of municipal wastewater-treating anaerobic digesters from Hong Kong - AD_UKC115_MetaG | ecosystem: Engineered > Bioreactor > Anaerobic > Digestate... | reverse complement strand
GATCGCGCTGCTGGAGCAATACTTCACGCCCGTGGGCATTGGCGTGGACAACGGCGGCAACGGCCTGGCCGTCGTGCAGGAACTGCTCACGCTGGACAAATACAAGGCGCTGTCGCTGGAAGGACGGGTGAAAGGCTATGATTTCGGCGGCATGACGCAACTGGCCGTGCGCGATGGCAAGGAGGTCAAGAAGCGCACGAAGGAACTGATGACGAGCCTGATCAACGGCGCCTTGCAGCGCAAGCAGATCATTTTCCCCGCGGACGACCTGGAGATCGAGGATCAGTTCACGACACACACCTACACGCTGCGCGATGGCAAGATCATCTATTCCAAGGGCAACGACCACATCCTCGATGCCGTGCGCTGCGCGATGCTGGCGCGGGAGGAAGGCAATCTCGATCAGGCGGGGGAGGAGACGGTGTCGCTCAAGCCCGTGTTGACGGAGCCGGTGTTTATCTGATCATTAGCATGCCGCCTCCTCATTTTGTGAATGTGAATGTCTTGGGGTTTGTTGCGACATTTTCGGCTGTACGCACCACGATGTCCCAACTCGCGGTTGTATCGCCGACGTTCGGCATTGCGAACTTCACAGTTTTATCGTTCCAGCTGGTGATCGATACGGGAGAGCCGCTGATCGAGATGCTTCCCTGCTGCGATCCGAACCCGTTGCCGTTGACGGTCACGGTGTATCCTCCTGTGTTCTTTCCGGAAGAAGGCGAAAGATTAAAGACGGTTGGAAAAACTATCCGGATCGAAGGAGTGAAAGGGTTGCCGGAGCTGCCATTGGCGGCGATGAAGCGGTAGGTTTTGTGCGCGGACGGATTGTCAAGGACACAGGAGCCGGGATCGGGTGCGTAGAATGTGGTCAATGCCATAGGCTGATTAGGAATATTGGTTGCACTGGCGCGATCTCCATAGACGTAGAGATCGGCCAGCAGGGCGTCGGCATTGCACTGAAAGCGAATGACCGCTTTGCGGTCGCCAAACAGATCCAGGCAGGCCTGGCTGGGCTGGACGCTGTATCGAATGCTGGACATCGGTGAGCTGGTGCCGCCGAAGGTAATATCGCCGGTTTCCGACATGGTCAGGGCGACAGGTTTTCCCGCACTGTAGAGAAGTGTGTTCAAGTCGATCATGTCGACCGGGGCGAAGTTTTGCAGCCAGTAGTCCTTGGAAAAATCGCGATAAAGACGTTGAATGCTCTTGCCGCACGCGGTTCCCACCACGCTGTAATGGCGCTCCCAGTTCAGCGGATTGCCATCCAGCGCCTCATAGACCTTGCGGATGCATTCGCCATTGTTTTTTGACAGCCAGATCGGCCATGGCGCTGCGGCATAGCCTTGCTCCGTGCTGAAGCCAAAGGTGAAACCGCCGGGCAACGTATTGATAAACGGCAGTGCGTCATTGAGGTTTTCGCGAGAGAAGTTTCCCGCGCCGATTGAATCCATCGCAATCCATTCGGCCGTGGCCTCGTCAAACCATTTAGCGATGATGTTCGTGGTGTAGTTGCGTTGGAAGACATGGCCGACTTCGTGCGCGGGGGTTGTGTAATAACTGACGCTCCCTGCCGTGCACTTGGCGATGTTGATCGTGATGGTCGGCTTGCCGAAAACGCCCTTGGTCGTCGAACCGTATCCACCAAGCAAGGTCTTGCGAAGATAGATAAATGTGGTGCCTTCCGGCAGGCGCCACCCGCGCGACTTCAGGTTGGCATAGGTGGTGATCAAAGTGTCCATGATCCCGCCGGCATAGGCTTCGGTTACATAACTGGAACTACTGGAGTCGGTGATGTAATCAATGGCGAATCGGTTTTCGGGGTCAGTCATGATCGCCCGTGATGATTTTAAGAAAGGGATTCCAATTTTGCGGGTGATCTTGTAGAGGCTGGTCGTGGGGAAACCGGCAGGCGCGGTTGCTGTTAATTTAATATCGGCAGCCTTTTGATTGTCGGGACTGGTTGAGAGGCTGCTCGTGCTGGCATCACTGTATGTTCCCGAAGGCAGGACCAGCGTAATGAGTTTCTTTGCGGTATTGACGGTGCATGGCAAGACCCAGTAGATGCCCGAATCCGGATCAAGCGCTGCAAGCGATGGCGCGCCATTGATCGCCTGGTTGTCGGAATAGTACTGCTTGATCGTGATCGGCTTGAGCAGTTCGGTAGGCTCCCACTCGCTTGGATTGGCCGTGCCCGAAACATCGGCGCGGCGGAAGAAGAGTTCCGTGCGCTCCTTGTTGTCTTCTGCTTCAGGGTCATCAAGCGTGTAACTATCGGCGGACATCACCCTGTAGTCAAAATTAGCCAAATTTTTCAATGCCCCTGTGGTCGGCAAAGCGCCTGCGGGAACGGATACTGTGGAGCCATTCACCCAAAGCGTAACGGCTTTGCCGGGAAGTACCACGTTGTGGATTTGTGATGAAAGTCTGGCGAAACTGGCATCGCTGGACCACTTGTAAGGAACCCCGCCTTCCATCACCTGCAGAATGCGTTTCTTGCCATTCGTCAGATTGTCGATCGTGTAGGTTCCTGGCGTATTGAGCGCGACACGCTTGGCAACGTGACCCACATTATTCTGATTGACGAATTCCAGGTTTCCAGACCAGAGCCCCGGCGCGCGGAGAGTCATTGGATTGTAAATATCCTGCTCGATGAGGAGCGTTGAACCCTTTGCCACTTGCACAGCCGTATCCGGGTTTACTGTGTCATATACACCAAACACATTGAGCGAGTTCGCCGACATGCGGATCACTGATCCGATTGGAGGCGGACTGCTGCTGACGGCCAGATCGACCCAATTACTGGAGCGGGGATAGAAAGTGCCTTTTTCCGAACCCCACACTCGCGCCTTCAGCGCCTTGCCCGGTGTGAGTGCGGCGAAGAACTGATCTTTGTTCTTCTGCATCTTATGTGGAATTACCAACAGTTGGCTATCGCTCAACGCGCACGCTGGCAGATAATAGGTTTGACCGTCGACAACAATTTCCAGAGCCATACCCTTTTCGCTGGTCCCGAAAATTATCGGGGGATTCTCTGTTTGATTGACATTTGCCCCGTTAACCAGCGACAAATTCACCCCGCCCAGCACCCAGTCGCAAGCCCCGGCCGAACGTTCGAATAACATGTACCCGCTCATATTGCTGCTGTAACTCTGCCAGGCTGGTTCGATCCAGAGATTGCCGCCATCGGTTCCTGGCGTCAGGGTGATTGCGGTCGGTTGGACGAGGCGAGTAGTCTTTGGCCAGCCCCACGAAGACGAACCCAAGAGAGAATCGGAGCTGCGCCGCGCCCGGATTTCAATCATCCCCGGCTGCACATTTGGCGGGATGGTGAAAGTCACCGTCGGGGGGCTGAAATGAACAGAGGTGGCTGCGACAATATTACCGTTAATACTGATCTGATTATCGGAAGCCTTTTGCGCAAAGTAATTGCCCGAAATGGAAATTCGGTCACCTGCACTGAACGGAGTCCAACTGTTTATGAAATCGAGTGCTGGCGGGGGATAGACCGTCTGTTCATAATTGACGGCCGCATAAGCCCCGGATACGGAAGAGTTGATGTCCGGAAAAACGGCGAATGTCAGTGAGCTCTTGCCGAAAGGCAAGCGCGTGCGATCCAGTTTCAGAGTCACGGTTGCATCGCCGGTTCCGGAGGCCGGTGAAGCCGTGTAGTCGGCCCACATGCCTGTGGTCCAGCGAATGCTCCCGTTCCTGCACTTCACCCGAAACGTGGCCTGTGTGCTCGATTTGCCCAGATCCACTTCCGTTGGGGTAATCTCCAGATAGGCGCCGCCGCTGGATCCGGCCGATACATACAGGTCAACCGCACTGCCGGGGGCAACGGCCAGGCCCTGTTGCGGCACCTGGCCGACGACGCTTCCCTGATTCACTGCGCTCTTAACGTAATATATCTGACCCTTGGTCAATCCCGCCTGCGTCAGGAGAGACTCCGCCCGCTGTTGTCCTTCATAAATGACATTGGGGACAATTCGAACGCTGTTCAACTGCAGTTTCGCCAACGCGATGACATCTCCAACATCGACCTGGCCGTTCTGATTCAGGTCGGCTCTCGATTGCGAAGCTGAATCGAGAAGCGCCTTTCCTGTTACGTGATTCTCCGCCAGCGTTATGTCGATGTTATTCAATGCGCCATCGTTGTTCACGTCGCCCAGCACGGCGAATGCAGACGTGGCAGACAGTGCGAAAAGAACAGCAACAATCGGGAACGACAAAGACGTATTCTTCATGGTGGACCCCTTTTCGCGATGTAGGAGAGCAACAGGTTCAGCGGACTATTCTCTGGAGTATAGAACCCAGTTCTGGCGCACTGCCGTTTCCTGCGCGCCGAGCACGGGAAAATTAACATAGGAGTCGGTTTGGGAATATGGCTGCGCCTCTTTGGACGAGGAGAGTTCCAGATCGCAGACAAGGACCGAGTTGAATTTCTTCAGATCGCCCGTCATTTTCGCGGTGATGTTGCAGTAGAAGAAGGGGCGATCCTTGACCAGCGTCTTGTATTTCGAATAGATGAGGAACTTCATCGTTCCGGGTTCGGTAATGTGCGAGCGAATGGCAAAGGAGGCAGCCTGATCCGGCGACGGGCTCAGCGCAATGCTTTCGATCTTGGCCGGATCATAAAGAATACTGCCCTGGACGCCGGCCACATCATCGATAGACGTTGTGAATTGGATCGGGATTGATGCTTTGCCATCGGGTGAAAGGATTATTTCGTCCGAATTAACGATCCCTGCGGAAAGCATGGCGGATGCAACCAGAACAGGTACGCACGCAAGGAATAGATATAGAATTCTTTTCCGTTTCATTTCAGGTGCTCCCTGTCTCTGGATCTGGCTCAGACCTGTAAGCCAAATCTATTAAGCGTGAATGCAAGCACTAATTTCAAGCCTTTCCGTCCTCTGTCCGATGACCATCTTCACAGGGAATTTCGACACTTTTCCTCTTTCTCCGGTAAATAACCAATAGAGCCCTCCGCATTCGGCCGCACAGGCGGCACATGCGGGGCGACGTGGCGTCTTGCCGGAGGAAGCCGTATGGAAGCCCCATTTCAAACAAACGAGGCCACAGAGAGCTTTTCCACAGAAGGCTTTCTCGCCACGCCGCTGGCCACCGTGGCCGCACTGGATTCCTCAACGTTCTCCTCGCTTCACCCGAGCGAGGCGGTTCCTGTGGCGTGGGATGAGCGGGCGCGGAAGGCGTGGGAGTATTACGTCGAAGAGCCGCTGGTGAAGAACTGCGTCAACTCCTGGCGCACCTTTGCCGTGGGCGATGAAATCAAGATCGCCGCTGAGGACGAGGCGCTGAAGGAAGAGGCGACTGAGGCGGCGGACCGGCTGCGCGTCACGCAGTTCGTCAAGGACATGGTCCTGCAGCTGCTGGTCAAGGGTGATGCGGTGGGATTCAAGCGCTTCGTCAAGGGCGGGCAGGACTTGGCCGAAGTCGTCTGCGTCAACCCGATCTCGGTGAAGGTCAAGTATGCCGAGGGCGAACTGATCGAAGCCAAGCAGGTGCCGGAGGACACACCCGGCGCCGAATAACTCTACCTGTCGGACGAGCAGGAAAGCCATTGAAGCATTTCTCCAAACAGGCTAAAAGAGGAGGCACGCGCAGGATGAAAGGATAGCGACTCATGCCCCTCAACAAAGACACAAGCACCATTGCCTGGATTGGCACGGGGGTGATGGGAGTGCCAATGGCCGGCCACCTGATGGATGGCGGCTGGAAGGTGGTGGTGTATAACCGCACCAAGGCCAAGGCCGAGCCGTTGCTGGAGCGTGGGGCGCAATGGGCGGATACGCCGGGCGAAGCCGCGGCGCAGGCCGATGTGGTGTTCACTATCGTGGGTTTTCCGCATGATGTGCGCAGCATCTATCTAGATGCGGGTGGCATTATGGAGCGCGCGCGACCGGGGACCATTCTGGTGGACATGACGACGTCGGATCCCGTGCTGGCGGTTGAGATTGCGGAGAAGGCCGCGGCGCGCGGGCTGCAGGCGCTGGATTGTCCCGTCTCCGGCGGCGAGATTGGGGCCAAGGAAGCGCGGCTGTCGATCATGGGCGGAGGCGATGAGCAGGCCTTTGAACAGGTGCGGCCGCTACTGGAATTAATGGGTAAAAAGATCGTGCGCCATGGCGGTCCCGGCAAGGGGCAATATGCCAAGCTCGCCAATCAGATCCTGCTGGCGGGGCAGATGGTCAGCGTGGCCGAGGCGCTGGTGTTTGCGCGCGCCGTGGGGCTGGATGAGGACAAGGCCTTTGAATCACTGGGGGCAGGCGCTGGCGCGGGCTATAGCTTTCAAACGTTCTGGCCGAAGATGGTCAACGGGGACAATAAGCCGGGATTTTATGTTCGCCATTTCATCAAGGATATGGATCTGGCGCTGAATGAGTCGGAGCGCTTGCGTCTGTTCACGCCGGCGCTGGGTCTGGCGCGATTGCTCTATGATCGCGTTGTGGAACTGGGCGGCGAGGATCTGGGCACGCAAGCGATTTATTTGGCGCTGAAGGATGTGGGGTGAGAGGGGGCGAGTTGACAACGATTCTCTTTGGTTGTACATTGTTAGTACGTGGAGGATGTGAAGGAAAGAGGGACGCAAAATGAAAAAAGCACTGGTCAAGCATGGCAATAGCTTGGCAATTGTGATTGAGAAGGCGGTTTTGGATTTGTTGGGCGCCAATGCGGAAACACCATTTGAAGTAACAACGGATGGGCAGGCGCTGATCCTGACGCCCGTGCGGGATTCCAAGCGTGCCAAGGCATTCCGGTCCGCGCTGGACAATGTGAACCGCAAATATGGCGAGGATTTGAAGCGGCTAGCGGAATAGGCCATGGCTATCCAGTTCCTTTCCATGGCCGAAGTTTTGGAAATTCATCAAGATCAAATCGCGCGGTATGGCGGAACTCCGGGAACGCGCGACCTGGGTTCGCTCCAATCTGCTCTTGCCATGCCGGCGGCTAGCTTCGGCGGTCAATTTCTGCATACAGACATCTTCGAAATGGCTGCGGCGTATGTCTTCCATCTCGTGCGCAATCACCCATTCATAGACGGCAACAAGCGTGTTGGCGCGGTTGCGGCAATTGTTTTTCTCTCGCTCAACGGCTATGGCTTTGATGCGCCTGAAGGTTCCTTGTTTGAATTTGTCACATTATTGGCGGATGGCAAAAAGAGCAAAGCGGAATGCAGCATTTATTTACGCCGGTATTGTATTAGTTCAGGAGAGTGAAGAACAGGATTTATCATGTCGAAGACTCGACCTACTTATTAAAGGACAACATAAACGTCCGCACGCCAGTTAGCAGCATCTGCACGGAAATCGTTGTCAAAATCATTCCTGTCAAGCGTTCCAGGGCAATCAGCATGCGGCGATCAAGATGGCGGCTGAACGAGATTGAGGTGATCAGAACAATCGATGTGCCCAGCCAGGCCAGTCCTAGCGCCGTCAGCCACTCGGGCAGGCGCTGCGGTTCGCGCGCCACCAGCAGCAAGACCATGGCAATGGCCGAGGGGCCGGCAATCAGCGGCACCGCCAGCGGCACGATAAATGGCTCGGCCTGGTCGGGTTTGCGAAGCAGCCCATGTGTATCGGGGAAGATCATCTTCAACGCGATAAGGAACAGGATCACGCCTCCCGAGATGCTCAACGCCGGCTCATCAATGCGCAGAAACGAAAGCACCTGCCGGCCTACCAGCAGGAAGAAAATAAGAATGAATAATGCGATGATCATCTCGCGCAAGATGAGCCGCGCGCGTCGGGTTTGCTCGATGTCATTCAATACGCTTAGAAATACCGGCACATTGCCCAAAGGGTCCATGACCAGAAACAGAAGCGCGGCCGCCGTCCACAGGTTCATACATTCAGTTTAGCGGAGAATGGCGGAAGGGGCAAGCTGGGGGCCAAAAGAAATGAAGTATGACAGCATTTGTAGGGTGGGCCAATGGCCCACCAAACTTGCTCCTTATATTTTATTCAGCGGATGTGGTGGGCCGCTGGCCCACCCTACATCTTTTGTAACAGTCCTTCAGGCTCCGTCTTACCTGCACCACAATTAAGGCCGCGCATTTACGCATAAGGTCGCGCATTTACGCAGTAGCACGAATAAGAAAATGGGCTCTGGCATTTTACCACCAAAGCCCAATTTACTGTTTTACTAAATTCGGGCTCATGCCCCCGGCAACCGCAATGTCTCTTCGCCGCGGAACATCGCAATGCGGCCGGTGCGGGCCACTTCTAAAACGCCGAACGGCTGCATCATCTGAATGATCGCGTCGATTTTCTTCTGGTCGCCGACGACCTCCAGCGACATCGAGCCTTGCGCGATGTCAATGGTGCGCGCGCGGAAGATTTCCGCGATTTGCAGGATTTCCCCGCGGGTCTTCTTGTCGGCCTTGACCTTGATGAGGACCAGTTCGCGATCCACATAGGATTTTTCCGACAGATTGACGACGCGGATCACGTCAATCAGCTTGCGCAATTGCTTGATGATTTGCTCGATAATGGCATCATCGCCGTGCGCCGTGATGGTGATGCGCGAAACCGTCGGATCAATGGTTTCGCCAACGGCGAGCGAGTCGATATTGTATGCACGCGCGGAGAACATGCCGCTGATGCGCGACAAGACGCCAGCCTGGTTCTCCACCAGGATCGAGATCACGTGTTCGTGTTGTTGTCCATTTCCATTAGCCATGGTTGTCATCTCCTTAAGCCAATCCGCAGATCATGTCGTCAACGCTCTTGCCGGCCGGAATCATCGGCCAGACGTCTTCTTCCGGTTCCACGACAAAGTCCAGGAATACGCATTTGGGAATAGCCATGGCCTTCTCAATGGCGGCGTCCACATCCTCGCGCTTCTCCACATGAATGCCCGTCAGGTCATAGGCATCACACAGTTTCACAAAGTCGGGAATGTAGTCGATCTTGCCATTGGAATGCTTGCGCCCCAGGAACACGCCCGAGTAATTGTTGGCATAGAAGTGGTGCTGCCATTGCCGCACCATGCCCAGATAACGGTTGTTCAGGATCACAACCTTGACCGGGATATCGTTCATCGCGGCAGTGGCGAGTTCCTGAATATTCATCTGAATGCCGCCGTCGCCGCAAATGCACACGACGCGCTTGCCCGGGTTGGCCATTTGCGCGCCGATGGCGGCGGGAAAGCCAAATCCCATGGTGCCCAGGCCGCCGCTGCTGATGAAAGTGCGCGGAGATGTATATTGCCAGTAATGCGCCGCCCACATCTGGTTCTGCCCCACGTCGGTCACGACAATGGCATCGCCTTTCAACACATGATACAGGCGGTCGATTACGTATTGCGGGCGCAGCTTCTTATCCGAGCCGTAATGCAGTGGACGGTTCTTCTTCAGCCCCAGCACGCGCTCCAGCCATTCGGTGTGCTTGCACGCCTTCACATATTTCAGCAATTCGGCGAGCACCAGTTTGCAGTCGCCCACGATCGGCACCGTGGCTTCGATGACTTTGGAGATCGAGGCCGGATCGATGTCAATGTGGATGACGTGCTGGCGCTGCGGCGCGAAGCGGTTCAGGTCGCCGGTCACGCGATCATCAAATCGCGCGCCCACGGCAATCACCACATCGGCCTCATGCATGGCCAGATTGGCATATTCGGTTCCATGCATGCCGATCATGTGCAACGCCAGCGGATGCGTGTCGGGAAATGCGCCCAGTCCCAGTAACGTGGAGGTCACTGGAATTTCGCATCGCTCGGCCAATTGCACGAGTTCGGCTTGCGCATTCGAGCCAACGGCGCCATGGCCCACGTAAAGGATCGGACGCTTCGATTGCTCGATCACTTGCGCCGCGCGCTTGATCTGGCTGGTATTGCCCACTTCCACCGGTTTGTAGCTGCGGATATCGATGGAGGTCGGGTATTGATAATTCTCCAACTTCGCCTTCTGCACGTCCTTGGGCAGGTCGATCAGCACCGGTCCGGGGCGACCCGTGGCGGCAATATAGAAGGCTTTCTTGATCGTCTCGGGCAGTTCAGCCACGTCTTTGACCAGGAAGTTGTGCTTCGTCACGGGGCGGGTGATGCCCACGATGTCGGCTTCCTGAAAGGCATCGTTGCCGATGGCATTGGTCGCTACCTGCCCGCAAATCACCACCATGGGCACGGAGTCCATGTAAGCGGTGGCCAGCGCGGTCACGATGTTTGTCGCGCCTGGGCCCGAGGTGACGATGGCCACGCCCGTGCGACCTGAGGAGCGGGCATATCCGTCGGCGGCATGGCCGGCGGCCTGCTCGTGGCGCACGAGAATGAATTTGTATTTGTTCGTTTGATTCAATCGGTCGAAAACGTCCAGAATAGCGCCGCCTGGATAGCCGAATACGACCTCGACACCCTCGCGGATCAGGGCATCTACTACGATCTCGGCACCAGTCATTGGTTTGTTCGCCGTTTTAGGCATTTCGAGATCCTCCTTTCACGAGGGTGGAATTTGGCTGGAAGAATCTCCAAAGGAGATTGCATCTACTGATTTTCCAGCGTGGAAGCGAGCATGATAAAGGCGCTGTGGGGGTGGCGCAAGAATCATATTGCGGGATTTTTTTGGTCTTCCGAGATTTTAGCCAGTGCGATGTGTCATTCATTGGTTCCGTTCGGGAATTGAATCACTTCTCACAAAATGCTTGCCTGGGTGGAATTTATTGCTTGCTTGGTGGCATGGATTGTTGGCTCCAGAGGAGCCGAACATCTGTAGCTGACCAGCAAAGATGTTGGTGGCATTGATTTTTGCTCCAGAGGAGCCGAACATCTGTAGCTGACCAGCAAAGATGTTGGTGGCAATGATTGTTGGCTCCAGAGGAGCCGAACATCTGTAGCTGACCAGCAAAGATGTTGGTGGCATTGATTGTTGGCTCCAGAGGAGCCGAACATCTGTAGCGCACCAGCAATAGTGTTAAAAGCCCCGTAGGGGCGACCCATGCTCGCGTTTCCGGCGATAAAATGTGTCGCTCCTAACGGAGCTGGAATCTTATATATGCATCAGCTACAGATGTTCGGCTCCTCCGGAGCCATTTTTCGTGCGGAGCCATTTTCTCTTGTGGAGTTATCGTCTTCTCCGGAGCCATTCTCCCGAAAGGTAGCATCCACGGTGCGCAGCTCCAAGCCCCGGTGATCCGACCAGATCCAAATAACGAGGGGGAGTTCATCATGCGCGGGATCATTTCTGTGTTTGGAAGTGCGCTGCCGGAGGAGGGGTCCGAAGCCTATGCCGAGGCGCGGGAGGTGGGGCGCTTGCTCGCGCGCGAGGGATTTGAGGTGATGACCGGAGGATATGGAGGCGTGATGGAGGCAGCCTCGCGAGGGGCAATGGAGGCGGGCGGGCGCAGCATTGGCGTCACCGTTTCGAGCTTTGATCGAAAGCCGAATGCATATCTTTCCGAAGAGATCCGAACCAATTCGCTCTTCGAGCGGCTCGAAATTCTGCTCAGCCGCCCGACAGGATACATTGCGCTTTCCGGCGGGTCAGGCACTCTGGCTGAAGTCGCGCTGGCATGGGAACTTGGGAACAAGTCATGGATGCGCACGCAACAGCAAAAGCCGCTCGTGCTGCTGGGGCAATGGTGGATTCCGTTGATGAAGATGATCTATCCCGATAATGCGTTGGCCGCCCCGCAGGTCAGGCAATTTGTGTTTCATCATACGACCGCGCCTGAAGCGGTTGGGCAGGTGGTTGAGTTTTTGGAAAGGCAGTAAAATTTGCGGAAGTAGCCGCCTCAAAACCAGTTTCACAAACCGCTTGACATATTATAGCGGAAACAACAAACGTGAAAAAATAAATAATCACACTGAATTTGTAATTCTGTAAAACGAGGTGGAAAATGAGTTCTTTTTATTGCGGAATGCGATTCCGGAATGAGTTGGTATTTTGCACTAGTTTATTCTTGATATTCGTTTTTTTCGAAAACCCAGCGTGGGCAACTTCACCCGAAATACCCACTGCCGTGGATATAAAATTGGCTTTTATCGATGCTTTCCACAGCGTCGACGAAGCTGCAATAGATGCCGCGTATGAAAATCTGGAGAAAAACTACCCCAGTGATCCCGATCTGCCGGATTTCGCCTCGGAATTAGCAAAACTTTACGGCTTTGCCGCGGCGTTAAATCCATCCGGAATGCAGAGAGAAGCACACCGAGCAGACGAAATTCTGAGAGAGTTCTCGCCCGGGGGACGATTTGCAGACAGACCTGCAGCGGGATGGAAGCAGATTAAACATGCTCAGTTTCTAATCGCGGGTGGCCAAGATACTGCTGCTAGAATGATATACCGCAATTTGGCCCAGAACCCGGATGACTCAGTCTTCTGCATGGCAATAAACGAGGTCTTTTCGGGCACAGTATTGACTAGTAACGATGTTGCTTTCTGGAAAAAAACAATTGAAGAGCGACTGCCCCATATGTCAAGAGTCCCTGCTGGACTTAAAGGACATCTAGCTATTCTCCGGCAATGGGATAGTGAAGGAATGCACCCTCGCCGTTTAGCTATCGAAGCCAAGGCCCGCCTGAAAGGATTGGACTATCTGCTGGATACGGGAGAAACCGCTCGCGGTTTGGAGGAAATGCAGAAGGTCAAAATGCTCTTAGATGAATACTTCACTTTGCTTGCTGAAGGTAAAGCCCCAAAGGAGAAGCCTAGAAGCAGAGGTGTGCGATATCTTAAACTTTGGTTGGCTGTTTCTGAATTATGGCTCAATAATAATCAAAGAGGGTTGGACCTAGTAAACGAGTTATTGTTGCATACCCCTCAACCGGATCCAGGCGAATTAAGTCTGCAAGCCGAGCTAAAGTTCTGGCAGATAATAGCTGAAGAACGGGTGGGGGCAATCACTGCCAAAGAAGAGGAAATGCGCCTCATTGTTCTTTTAAACGAAGGACACTCCGGACCGCATTTAGTCTGTCGGATAGTAAAAATGCTCGCTCAATTTGCTGATGATCGAAATGACAAAACCGTATCATATGCTTACTACCGGGATTTAGCAAGGGTATTGCCCAATCCAGCCTTGGCACTTTGGGCACGCAAGGAACAGGCTGCGATATTACCTTCAGTCTCAGAGGAGAAAGCTGTTCCCGCAGTAACGATTGTCTCTAATCTATTTACCACAGAAGATGTCGTAACCACTGTCAAACAGTCTTCACGGCTTTCATCCGGAGTCGCTGGCGGGATCCGCGCGTTTTCCAATTGGCAGGAACCGGTCTACAAAACTGCCTTGGACAGTCTAGAGTGAAAACTTATATTATCGATTTTCGTGCGCTGGAATGTATTCTCGCGGGGAATGATCCCTTGGAAAGGAAGAGAGACTATGACTACTAGTAGAGATGCGGGGCTTTTTGTCAGAATTATAACGGTAATTGCTGTCGCATCTGGCATTC
>Ga0116193_1002660_pt1 | contig 13410 bp, 11 predicted proteins | sample AD_UKC115_MetaG_FD_89892 | JGI IMG/M metagenome (GOLD analysis project Ga0116193, IMG submission 89892) | Active sludge microbial communities of municipal wastewater-treating anaerobic digesters from Hong Kong - AD_UKC115_MetaG | ecosystem: Engineered > Bioreactor > Anaerobic > Digestate... | reverse complement strand
TGGAACATGCCAAGATTTGTTTGCAAAAATCAATGCAGCAAAATCCGTCGGTAGCCAACAAGGTGAATTGTCTTTTTGCTTTGGCTTCACTGGCCGATACTCCGTGGCGTACTTACGAATATAATCCCGAAAAGGATAAAGATGTGGCTGTGTATCATACGGAAAGTTCGCAAGCACAGATCTTCAAACAGCTTTACGATTTGCGTTCCGACAAGGAATTTGTCCTTCAAGGATTAAGTCGGTGTGACAATCTGAAGTCTTATTTGGATTATAACTTAAGGAGATAGTTAGTTTGCCCCGATACAGAACAGCTTTATCGGGGCATACCCTCCTTGTTGGAATGATCGTCGTTTCGTGATGGGGCTTTCTTTTCGCTCGTCAAAAAAAATGCAAAAATGCAGTCGATGCATGGCATTCGTTTTCTCACACACACGCGCGCGTTATATAAGGTGAAAAATATACAGTCAAAAATTCGTTCATGCATTTCCGAATGTGACAAAGATGATAGGTTATTTATTTCCCATCATATTTTTGGGGAGTTTTCCCCAAAAACAAGTAGGCAGGTAATGTGATTCTTCTTTAGTAGCAGGATCACTTCGTAGCAAAGAGCTAATTCACTTATTGCCAATAATAGCCCTACGATGAATGTTGCAGATATCAATAGTATTGTGAAAGCTGTGTCAGTTGTCACCAGCAGTTTTATACGATGTTTATCTATGAACGCTTGTTCTTTGTTACAGAAATATCCCACCCAAAACATAGGCAACATAAAACTTACGTAGTTCAAATATTTGTTGGTTACTAAAGTAAACAGGATAGATGGGATTATCCCAATAATCATTTCCGGAAGTCTGTTCCATTGAATGTCCAAGTAGGACACTGGCTATAGCGAAGAATTTCAGAAAGTCCAAATACGGGATTCGTTTTTTTGCATTATTTTCTTTTAAAATTATGGCAGTAATTGGGATATGTCAAAGCATTGGCTTTTATACTTATGCAAAAATATGTTTTATTTTCGAAAATATAAAGTCAATTATTGTATTGTTGTTGTTTATTTCTTATTTTACGCATGTGTGTGTGAGAAAACGAGTGCCGTGCATCGACTGCATTTTTGCATTTTTTTCTCTCTGAACATAAGGGGGTCACTTAGGTATGCTAACTGCCATAAGTAGCATGCAAAAAGACGTTAGTTACGTATCGTAATCAACGTCCTTTCTTTCTGCAAGTGGCATCCGATTAATATACACAAACAAAAAACGCTAAATACCATTTTATCAGTATTTAGCGTTTTTTTAAGTGGTGCCTCTTGGAGTTGAACCAAGGACACACGGATTTTCAGTCCGATGCTCTACCACCTGAGCTAAGGCACCCTTTTTTGTTTTGCGGGGGCAAAGGTAGGAACTTTATTTGATATACACAACTATTTGTATAAGAAAAATTTTCTACTTCGCTTGCAAAGGGTTCCAGCCTTGGGCTTTCAGCTCGAATTCCTGTCCGTCACTGGCTACAATGGCACAACCCAATTCGGGCTTGGTGATATGGCCGATGAGTTTGATTCCTTCCAGCTTTTCTATCTTGTCATGGTCGGTGAGGGGTACAGTGAACAGAAGTTCATAATCTTCACCTCCGTTGAGTACGCAAGTATAGACATCTAGGTTCAGTTCTTCGGCCATGACGGCGGTCTGATAGTCAAGCGGAAGACGTTCTTGGTAGATGCGGCATCCGGTTTTGCTTTGACTGCAGATATGCATCAGTTCGGACGAAAGGCCGTCGGAAATATCCATCATGGCTGTAGGTTTGATCCCGGCTTCTCTCAGCTTCTGGATGATATCACCCCGGGCTTCGGGCTTAAGTTGGCGCTCCAGTAAGTATTCCTTTCCGGCAAAGTCTGGTTGGATGTCTTTTGCGCCTTTTTGACCTTCGAAGACGGAACGTTCCCGTTCCAATAGTTGTAGCCCCATGTAGGCTGCTCCTAAGTCTCCGCTCACACAAATGAGGTCGGTGTCATGGGCTCCGTTGCGATAGACAATATCTTCCTTACGGGCATCGCCTATGCAGGTGATGCTGATGGCCAAGCCGGTATAAGAGGACGTTGTATCACCTCCTACGATATCGACATGATGAGCGTCGCATGCCAGACGGATTCCGGCATACAGTTCTTCAATATCTTCTATGCAGAAACGCTTGGATATGGCCAGGGATACGGTTATCTGACGAGGAGTTCCGTTCATGGCGTAGATATCGGAGATATTTACCATGGCAGATTTGTAGCCCAGATGTTTCAAGGGCGTGTAGGTGAGATCGAAGTGTACACCTTCCATGAGCAGGTCGGTCGTGACCAGCACTTCCTTATCGGGGTAGTCCAGTACGGCGGCATCATCTCCTACACCGTACTTGGTGGAGTCATTTTTCATTTCGAACCCTTCGGTGAGATGGCGGATGAGGCCAAACTCCCCGAGGGTAGATATTTCTGTTCTTTTTTCTTCTTGCATGGATCAGGCCCGGTTAATCATTTCACGCATGATTTCGGTCATACGAGGTTGTGCTGCATCGGCTGCCTTCTGAACTTCCTCATGGGATACTTCCACTACCTTGCCTTCGATGCCGAGGTCGGTAATGACGGAGATCCCGAATACTCTGATTCCGCAGTGTCTTGCCACGATCACTTCAGGTACGGTGGACATGCCCACAGCATCGGCTCCCAGTATATGAAACATCTTATATTCGGACGGGGTTTCAAAAGTAGGGCCTTGAGTGCCCAGATAGACGCCTTCCACTACACGGATATTCTTCTCTTTGGCTATCTGCTTGGCTTCGGCTATGAGGGCATGGTCATATGCTTCGCCCATATCCGGGAAACGTGGTCCGTAGTCGATGTTCTTTCCGCGAAGCGGGTGCTCGGGGAAGAGGTTGATGTGGTCACGTATAATCATGAGATCACCGATGAGGAAGTCGGGATTCATGCCACCTGCTGCATTGGAAACGAAGAGAGTCTTGATGCCAAGTTCGCGCATGACACGTACCGGGAAAGTGACATCCTTCATGTCATAGCCTTCATAGAAATGGAAGCGTCCTTGCATGGCAACAATGTCTTTCTTGCCGAGCTTTCCGAAAATGAGTTTGCCACTGTGACCTTCGACCGTGGAAAGTGGAAAGTTGGGGATGTCCTTATAGTTGAAATCATATCTTTCGGTTATTTCCGTTGCCAGACTGCCCAGACCTGTTCCCAGAATGATGGCAGTTTCAGGATTTGTGTGCATCCTTGCCTTTAGCCAGGATGCTGTTTCTTGAATTCTTTCTAACATAACTTATAATTTGTTGATTAAACAATTCTTCTTTTTCAAGTAGAAACTCAATTTCTACCGGGAGAATATAGATGTGCCGTTTCAGCTCAGGATCCCAGTTTTGGCGGGAGGATAGTCGGGCAGCATCTTTTTCTGTAATGAGAATGAGCTTGCGCTCTCCCGGCAGTTGCTTGAACTGCGCGTGTATTTGGTCTATCTCGTTATCCGAAAAGTAATGGTGGTCACCGAAACTCATCGGATGTATATCGCGGGTGTATTTTTTCAGGTCGAGGATAATCTGCTCGGGTGAGGCAATGCCTGTTACCAGCAGAATGTGCTCCTCGTTACCCAGAGATTCGATATTGCGCTTGGGAAGATCCGCGGAAAGAGGAACCAGACTGCCGTACTTCAGTGTAGAGAAATAAAGATGCTGGAAAGGGTAGGGGTTCATGATTTTGGTGATGACCCTGTAATCCATTGGCTTGATGTCGTGCGGGCATTTGGTAATAACAATGATGTTGGCACGGACTTTTTCCTTTTCCCTTTCGCGTAATCTGCCTGCCGGGAGAAGCCTGTCGTAGCAGATCATGCGATGGTAATCCACCAGCAGGATGTTGATGCCGGGAATGATTTTACGGTATTGGTATGCATCGTCCAGCAGGACCACTTCCGTATCCGCTGTTTCCTTGTCGTTACACAGGCGGCCGATAGCATTACATCGATTCTTGTCGACTGCCATATAAACGTCGGGGAACTTCTGCTTGATTTGGTAGGGTTCGTCGCCAATTCTTTCGATAGGGGTTTCCCCGTCGGCAAGCAGATAGCCTCTTGATTTTCTTTTATAGCCACGACTGAGAACCGCTACCTTGAACTTATCTTGAAGCAATCTTATCAAATATTCAATATGAGGAGTCTTGCCACTTCCACCTACAGTGAGGTTACCGATGGAAATGACCGGCACGTCAAAGCTTCGGGAGGAGAGGATACCCCACTCGTACATCTTGTTGCGGAATTCCACTCCAATCCCATATAGAAATGAAAGTGGAAGCATGGATTTATATATTTTGATAAAATCGCCTTCCATGATTAGTTGTTCAGATTTAATTCAAACGGCATTCTTGCCTGAATGCGATCTACATGTTTCAGGTTTGTCAGCAGATTGAGTCCTTTGAAGTAGTCATAATAGTCTCCGAAGGTTACTTTCAACTGGTCGCTCATATAGTCGCCCTTTACTTTTTCAAATAGACTCATCAGCATATTCTCCTTTTCGGGATAGCTGAGAAGGGTGTAACTTTTGATTTTTGCTTTTTGAGAAGCAATGGCGATGGCTTTGTCTAGTCCGCCGAGGTCATCCACCAGTCCCAGTTTTTTTGCTTGTACACCGGTCCATACTCTTCCCTGTCCGATGGCATTAATGGAGTCTTTACTCATCTTGCGCCCTTGGGAGCAGCGTGTGATGAAAATGTCGTAACCATGATTAATGTATGTTTGGAGCAATGCTTTTTCTCCATCGTTCATGGGGCGTGATACACTTCCAAAGTCGGCATATTTGTTGGTCTTGACTACGTCGAAATGGAGACCAAGTTTATCGCTGAGAAGTCCTTTTGCATTCGGGAACATTCCAAAGATGCCGATGGACCCTGTGAGGGTCGTGGGCTGTGCAATGATGTAGCTGGCGGCACTGGATATGTAATAGCCTCCTGATGCGGCATAATCACCCATGGAAACAATGACGGGTTTTTTCTTGGCCAATGCTTCTATCTCATGGCAGATTTGTTCCGAACCGTAGGCGCCACCACCCGGGGAATTGACTCTGAACACCACTGCCTTCACGTCGTCGTCCTCGTTCAAACTGCGCAAATCACGGATGACTTTTTCAGAATTAATGCCATCACCTCCAGCCATGGCACTGGCATTGTCTATCTCACCGTAAGCATAATAGACAGCAATAATGTTTCCGCTCTTGTCTTTAGGTTGGTCTTTATTGATGCTTGCCATATCTATGGCATCAACCATATTCAGCTTTTCGTCGTCCTTGATGCCTGTTTTTTGCTTCAAATAGCTTTTGACCCCGTCTTTATATGCCAATTCGTCCACCAATTTGTTCTTGACGCAATCCATGGCCGGACGGAGCATCATCATGCTATCGGCACAGGCATTCAGGGTCTCCTTAGAAATTTTGCGGGAAGCGGAGACGTCTGTAAGCATCTGGTTCCAGATAGAACTCAGGAAGGATGTTACCTGTTCACGGTTGGCCGGGCTCATCTCCGTAGAAATGAAAGGTTCTACCGCCGATTTATAAGTTCCTACTCTAAATACTTGTATCTCTACCCCGATTTTGCTGAGCAGGTCTTTGTAGAATACCGGTTGGGCTGACATTCCGTACCAACCTATCTGGCCTTGCGGATTCAGGAATATCCTGTCGGCAACACTGCTCAGGTAATAGGTTCCCTGTGTGTAGGTATCGCCATAAGCAACGATAAACTTGCCGCTCTTCTTGAAGTCCAGAAGGGCATTTCTTATTTCCTCATAACTAGATGGGGCTGCGGCAAAGACTCCAGCCTGGATATAGATGCCTTTTATTTTATCATTGTCTTTTGCATTATGTATGGCTGCAAGGATATCATCAAGTCCGTAGATTTGGTATTCCTCATTGCTCATGAACTGGCTCAGCGGATTATTATCCGAACGTTCCTGCAGGGTCCCAGAGAGGTCTAGCTCCAGTATGGAATTTTTTTCGATAACGGCTTCGGAATTGCTCATGGAGGACATGGATGCAATCATACCAGAGACTGCGATGATGCTGAAGATGACAAATACGGCTCCTGCCAATATGATGCCTACTACAGTTGCAAAAGTGTACTTTAAAAAATCTTTCATGGTTCTTTTGTTTAATTTAATTTCTTTTGTTGAAATCTTTGAATAACAAAGGTAATAACAATTATTGGATTAATGCAAGAAAATGAGAAAAATCAATAGAGGATAGCCCCTAAGACGCCGCAGATCACAATCATCAGAATAGGATTGACTCGGTAGAACTTGGTGGCGGCAAAGGATACAATGAAGATGGCTACACTGATGTAGAACTGGTAGGAATCGGATTGGAGAGAACCGAAGTTTTCGCTGTTCATGAGGACCAGAGCGGCAGCAGCAAGCAAACCTACAATGGCGGGGCGAAGTCCCTTAAAAACCGATTCTACTACCGTATTCTTTTGATATTTGAGAAAGAATTTGCTAATGAGAAGCATGAGGACAAAAGATGGCAGTGTGACTGCAAGCGTCGCTGTGACACTGCCCAGTATTCCTATTGTGGAGGAGTATCCGGCATTGACGACTGCCGTGTAACCTACATAAGTTGCTGAATTGATACCAATTGGACCGGGTGTCATCTGGCTGATGGCGACGATGTCCGTGAATTCGGAAGGGGATATCCAATGATGGAGGGTTACCACTTCTCCTTGAATGAGAGAAAGCATGGCATAGCCACCGCCAAATCCGAAAAGTCCGATTTTCAGAAACGAATAGAACAGTTTGAGGAAGAGTATCATGACTTTTCAGGTTTTTCAGGGTTGTTTTTTGAAATTCGCCCCCACAGATAACCGCCTAAGCCTGCTGCAATGATGATATAGACGGGAGAGACTCCCAGCAGCCAGATGAGCAATGCCGAGACGACGGGTATCCAAAGGGTACGAAGATTGATGCCGGTACTCTTTGCCAATGTAAAGGTAGGGGCTGCAATGAGGGCAACCACTGCGGGACGGATGCCCATGAATACTTTTATCACCCAGGGATTGGTCTTGAATTGCTGGAACACCAAGGCTATGGCCAAAATAATAATGAAAGAAGGAAGAACGGCTCCCAGAGTGGTGATGATACTTCCTTTCCATCCTTTCAGTTTGTAGCCAATAAAGATGGACATGTTCACGGCAAACACACCGGGAGCGCTTTGGGCAATAGCCAGCAAGTCAATAAAATCTTTCTCGGACAACCACTTGCGATCTTCCACCACCGTTCTTTGGATGAGTGGAATCATAGCATAGCCGCCGCCTAGGGTAAAGGCACCGATTTTAAAGAAAGACCAGAATGAATCCCAATAAATATTCCTCATTATCCCTCCGGAACGATTCAATGTTTTTCAATCCATTTGCGGGCGTTGACGAAAGCTTCAATCCACGGAGTCACTTCGTCGTTTTTGCGGTCGAACGGATACCAGGCATCCTGCCAAGGGAAGATGGCTCTTTCCAAGTGAGGCATCATGGCCAGATGGCGACCGTCGGTACTGCAGATACCGGCAACAGCATAATCGCTTCCGTTAGGATTCCCGGGATATTCGTTATAGTTGTATTTGGCTATGACATTGTATTTGTCTTCGCCGTAAGGCAACGAGAAACGTCCTTCACCGTGCGCAACCCAAAGACCAAGTTTGTTGCCGCTCAGGGAACCGAACATCACGCTCTTGTTCTCAGGAATTGTTACACCGACAAACTTGCTTTCGAATTTCTGAGATTCGTTGTGTAGCATACGGGCGCGTTTTTCATGTTCCGGATTGATAAGATTGAGCTCCACCATGAGCTGGCAACCGTTGCAGATACCTAGTGAAAGGGTATCCTTGCGTGCGTAGAATTTCTCCAGTGCAGCTTTGGCTTTGGGATTATACAGAAAAGCTCCTGCCCAACCTTTGGCACTGCCCAGAACATCGGAATTGGAAAATCCTCCGCAGAATACAATCATGGAAATATCTTCCAGAGTTTCGCGTCCGCTGATGAGGTCGGTCATCATGACATCCTTCACATCGAAGCCTGCCAGATAAAGACTGTATGCCATTTCGCGTTCACCGTTGGTTCCTTTCTCACGGATGATGGCAGCCTTGATACCTGACGGTATACGGCGATCCGGTGAGATTCCGTATTGTCTCAGTTTACCACTGAAAGAGTAGTTGAACTTCATCTTCAGCGGTTGCTGTTTGTAGTTTTCAAAACGTTTCTTGGCACAGCCGTTCATGCTTTGCTTGCAATCCAGCAGATAAGACGTTTTGTACCAAACGTCGCGCAGGGCATCGATATCGAATGTATGTTCGTAATTATCATGGATGAGGATAATTTCGCGTTCTCTGCACGGATAGCCTATTTTGGCATAACCAACACCGGCTTCGTCCATGAACTTGCGGAATTCTTCCTTATGTTTGTCGGATACTTGGATGATTACACCCGGATTCTCCGCCAACAGTATTTTCACGATGTCATCGCTTGGGAAGTCGTGCAGGTTGATGTGCAGACCTCCTTCGGTATTTGCAAAACACATTTCGAGCAGGGTGGTTATCAGACCTCCGGCGCTGATGTCGTGGCCTGCCATAATCCATCCCTTCTTAATCATTGCCTGGATAGCATTGAAAGCATCGCAGAAATATTCGGGATCAGTGACGGTAGGAACATCGTCGCCCACCTTATTTAATGATTGTGCGAAGGCACTGCCTCCCAATCTCAATTCATCATAAGAGAAATCGATGTGGTAGATAGATGAGTTCTTGTCGTTGACAACTACGGGTGATACGACTTTTCTTACATCGCTCACTTCGCCGCCGCTGGTAACGATAACTGTTCCCGGGCTTATGATTTTCTCACCGCTCGGATACTGTTGGCTCATGGACAGAGAGTCTTTTCCTGTTGGTACATTCACGTGGATGGCACAGCAGAAATCGCTCAAAGCCTTTACGGCACTGTACAAGCGGGCATCTTCACCTTCCTGCGAACGGCAAGGCCACATCCAGTTGGCTGAAAGAGAAAGACTCTTCATTCCTTCTGCTAATGGAGCCCAGACAATATTTGTCAGGGATTCGGCTACGGAAAGCACGCTTCCAGCTTCGGGGGAAGCAAGTCCTGCTTGAGGTGCATGGCCCAGGGCCGTTGCTATTCCTTTCACACCGCGATAGTCAAGGGCGACGACTCCACAGTCCGATAACGGGAGCTGTATCTCACCCTGGCATTGCTGGCGGGCGATCTTGCCGGTGACGGAACGATCCACCTTGTTGGTGAGCCAGTCTTTGCAGGCAACGGCTTCCAGCTGAAGTACGCGGTTTATATATTCGTCCAGCTTGTCGGCTGAATAGGTTACGTTTTCGTAATGGCGTTCTACGGTCTTATCTATCATATAAGTCTTTGGGGAATGACCAAACATCTGTGCCACATCAAGGTCGAACGGTTTGATGCCGTCACCTTGTACGAAAGAGAAGTGGGCGTCGCCTGTAGTTTCGCCTACAACATACATCGGGGCACGTTCGCGTTCGGCAATCTTGCGTACATGCTCAATGTGTTTCTCATCAATGAGCAAGCCCATACGTTCCTGACTCTCGTTGGCAATGATTTCCTTGGAAGACAAAGTCTTGTCGCCAATAGGAAGCTTGGTCATATCGATTTGGCCGCCACATTCCTCAACAAGTTCGGAAAGACAGTTTACATGGCCAGCCGAACCGTGATCGTGTATGCTGACTACGGGATTTACATCCTCTTCGCAAAGGGCACGGACAAGATTGTAGTCGCGCTTCTGCATTTCGGGGTTTGCACGCTGGATGGCATTCAATTCGATGCCGTTGGAGTAGCGTCCCGTATCCACGCTGGATACGCTTCCGCCACCCAGACCGATGCGGTAATTGTCACCGCCTACTACAACGATTTTGTTTCCCTTTTGAGGTTCCTTTTTCAGACAATCGCGCTTGGTGCCGTAGCCAACGCCACCGGCAAGCATGATAACCTTGTCATAAGCATACGTTTCACTTCCTTCTTTATGTTCGAAAGTCAGTACCGATCCGCAAATCAGCGGCTGCCCGAATTTGTTTCCGAAGTCCGAAGCGCCGTTGGAAGCTTTGATGAGGATCTGTTCAGGTGTCTGATAAAGCCATTTTCTTACAGGAAGAATGTCCTCCCAGTCTCGTCCCCCTTCCAAACGAGGATAGGCTGTCATGTAGACAGCAGTTCCAGCTATAGGCCAGGAACCTACGCCTCCACCCATACGGTCACGAATCTCACCTCCGGTACCTGTTGCGGCACCGTTGAAAGGTTCTACGGTAGTAGGAAAATTATGTGTTTCGGCTTTCAAAGAAATTACACTTTCGATATCCTTCACCCGGAAGAAATCCGAGGTGGACTGGTCGGCCGGAGCAAATTGCTCGATGACTGGACCTTGTGCAAAAGCTACATTATCTTTATAGGCGCTGAGAATCTTGTTCGGGTTTTCTCTGGTAGTTTTCTTAATCATGTTGAAGAGAGACGATTCCATCTCTTTCCCGTCAATGACAAAGACGCCTCCGAATATTTTGTGCCGGCAGTGCTCTGAATTGATTTGGGCGAAACCGAAGACCTCTGAGTCGGTAAGTTTGCGTCCCAGATCTTTCTCCACCTTTTTCAGATATTCTATTTCTTCTTTACTTAGAGCCAGACCTTCCTGCTCGTTATAGGTATCCAGATCGTCGATATAAACGATGGGCTCAGGCTGACGGTTGGTCGTAAAGATATTTTGATTCAGTCCGTGATACATACGCTGTAACATGGGGTCGTGTTCAGTGTTTTCATCCTTTGCCGGGAAGTATTCCTCGATTCGGGTGACCCTCTCGATACCCATATTCTGGGTAATCTCCACTGCATTCGTACTCCATGGAGTAACCATTTCCTTTCGTGGACCTACGAAGAAACCCGTCAGGTTTGCTTCGTCTTCAACAACGGCTTCGCCGTAAAGCCAGCATAACTTTTCAATGTCTTCTTGAGAAAGAGCCTGCTCACTGTCTGTTGCAATGATGCTCTTGGAAGGAGTTCTAAAGAATAGAATCATTTTGTATCAATTAGAGTTGTTTATTTCCTTTTTGTAAGATGGTGCAAATTTACATAAAAGGGCAGTAACGGGAAAAGAAATTCTAAAAAAATGTAAGAAAAAACTGCCTTCTAGAAAAAACTTATGTATTCTTTTTCAGATTTCATAAAAAAGTATGACCTTTGCATCCATGAATTTTATTGAAGTTACTGTACTTGATCTGATAGTTAAGGGTTTCATAGTAGGCGTGGTAGCTTCCGCACCTATGGGTCCTGTCGGCGTTCTTTGTATTCAGCGCACTCTGAACAAGGGACGTTGGTATGGCTTTGTTACCGGATTGGGTGCAGCATTGAGTGATATACTATATGCCTTGATTACAGGTTATGGAATGAGTTTTGTGGTAGATTTTATTGAAAACGGACGAAACTTGTTCTGGCTACAGCTTGTGGGAAGCGTCATGCTGCTTTTGTTTGGTATCTATACATTCCGTAGCAATCCTGTGGAATCTATCCGACCGATATCAGCCAGCAAAGGTACGTTGGTTCATAATTTTGTAACCGCCTTTTTCGTCACTCTTTCCAATCCTTTGATCGTATTCCTTTTCATCGCCTTGTTTGCCCGTTTTGCATTCATCGTTCCCGAACATATGTTCGAGCAGACGGTGGGTTATGCCTTTATTGTTGTGGGGGCTTTGGCTTGGTGGTTCGGCATAACTTATGCAGTGAGCAGAGTTCGCAACCGGTTTGACATCAGAGGTATTTGGATATTGAACCGGATAATAGGCGCAGTTGTGATAATAGCTTCTGTGGTGGGCATGGTGATGACGCTTTGCGGAAGTTCATTATACTAAAAAAGCATTAGCCTTTATGTTTATATCCAGAAAGTTGAAAGAAAAAAACATAGCCGAATATCTGCTGTATATGTGGCAGATTGAGGATTTGATTCGTGCCAACGGATGTGATCTGGAACGAATCAAGCAAACCATCATAGAACCTTATCCTCTCACGGAAGAACAGAAAAGGGAAATGACCGAATGGTACGACAATCTGATTCGGATGATGCGGGAGGAAAAGGTTATGGAGAAAGGACATCTTCAGATTAACAGGAACATCATCATTCTGCTTACCGATCTGCATTTGCAGTTGCTCCGCTCTCCGAAGTTTCCCATATATGGTTCCACTTATTATAGGGCGTTGCCTTTTATAGTCGAATTGCGTGCAAAGGGGGAAGGTAAGGATTTGCCGGAATTGGAGACTTGCTTCGATGCACTTTATGGAGTGATGCTACTCAAGCTGCAAAAGAAGGAAGTGTCTGAGGAAACCCGGAAGGCGGTTGAAGAAATCAGCAGTTTCCTTTCTTTGCTGGCCAATTACTATGACAAGGATCGGAAAGGCGAATTGAAAGGTCTGGAGGATGATGAGAAAATGATGTAATGGTATGGAAATCATGAAAAATATACTGATAACCGGAGCCAACGGACAGCTGGGCAACGAGATGAGACTGTTATCGAATGAGTTTGGGTCTTATCATTTTTTCTTTACAGATGTGCAGGAACTGGATATAACAGATCGAATGGCTCTTATAGATTTTGTAAAGCAGAAAGATATTCACTGCATCGTGAATTGTGCAGCCTATACGGCTGTGGACAAAGCGGAAGAGAATGCGGAACTGTGTGACAGGTTAAATCATTTAGCTCCCGGATATCTGGCTGAGGCGGCAGAAAGGAATCATGCCATGCTGGTACAGATTTCTACAGATTATGTATTTGACGGTACTCATTATATACCTTACAAAGAAGAAGACCCGACATGCCCCAATTCAATCTATGGAAAAACAAAGTTGGCAGGGGAAAAGGCAGTTCTTGAAAATTGCAGCCGTACGGTCATCATCCGTACTGCGTGGCTTTATTCCACGTTCGGCAATAATTTTGTGAAAACCATGATGCGACTTGGAAAAGAAAAATCACAGTTAGGGGTTATATTCGATCAGATAGGTACTCCTACTTATGCAAGAGATTTGGCCCGTGCCGTCTTTGCTGCCATCGGAAAGGAAGCACGTGGAATCTACCATTTTTCCAATGAAGGAGTTATTTCATGGTATGACTTTACCAAGGCCATTCATCGTCTGGCAGATATAAATACTTGCAAGGTAGTGCCGCTTCATACCGATGAGTATCCTACTTTGGCGGCACGCCCGCATTATTCGGTGTTGGACAAAACAAAGATAAAGAAAGATTTGAATATAGAAATTCCCTACTGGGAAGACAGTTTGAAAGATTGTATTACAGAATTACAGAAAAATCAATAAGCAGAGGAATGAACGAAAT
>Ga0116193_1002658_pt1 | contig 13411 bp, 13 predicted proteins | sample AD_UKC115_MetaG_FD_89892 | JGI IMG/M metagenome (GOLD analysis project Ga0116193, IMG submission 89892) | Active sludge microbial communities of municipal wastewater-treating anaerobic digesters from Hong Kong - AD_UKC115_MetaG | ecosystem: Engineered > Bioreactor > Anaerobic > Digestate... | reverse complement strand
GACGGCGATCCGGCGGCGCTGGCGCGCGATCTCGCGCTGAATCCGCACGTGCGTTACGCGGACTGCAGCCATCGCGGCTGGCTCGACGTCACGTTCGCGCCGGAACGCCTGGACGTGCGCCTGATGGCGCTCGCCGATGTGCGCGACCCAGAGAGCGTGGCCCGGACCCTGCGCGCCTATGCGGTCGAGGACGGCGTCTGCGGGGCGCAGCTCGCCGCAGGCTGAGGACACGCCGATGAGCGCCATCCCCGTACCTTTGCCGATGCCCGCGTCCGCTGCCGCCGTCACGGGCAGAGGCCTCGGCAGCCTGGTCCTCGCCATCGAACCGCTGACGGCGGCGTGCAGCGTGCAGCAGGCCGGCGAGCATTTCCTCGATCCGCGTCATGCCGAGCTGCTCTCGCTGCCGATCGTCGACGACGGACGGCCGATCGGCTGCATCAGCCGTCACGAGCTGATGATGCGCGTGTACATGCAGCCGTTCGGTCGCGAGCTGCACGGGCGGCGCTCGGTCACCACGGTGATGAACCCCGCACCGCTGACGATCCCGGCCGCAGCGGACATCGAGCAGGCCGGCCGCCTGATCGGTGCACACATCCGCCGGTCGATCACCGAAGACTTCATCGTCGTCGACGAGGCGGGCGCCTATGTCGGCGGCGGCATCGTGCTCGACGTGCTGCGTGCGCTCAAAACCCGGCTCGGCCAGCGTTCTGCCGAACTGGAAAGCGCGTACCGCCACCTCAAGTCCTCGCAGCACCGGCTCGTGCAGTCGGAGAAGCTCGCCGCACTCGGCCAGCTCGTCGCCGGGCTCGCGCACGAGATCAACACGCCGTTCGGCTACGTGCGCATCAACGTCGAGATGATGCGCACCTCGCTGTCGGCGGCCGGCAACCTGCTCGCGGCCTACGGCGAAGTCGTCGACGTGCTGCTCGCCGGCGGCGAGGAAGCCGCGTTCGCCGCCGCCGCCACGCGCCTCGATGCGGCGCGCGCAGATTTCGAGCCGGCCTTACTCGGCGATCTCGAAGCACTGCTCGACGACACGCTGCACGGCGTCACGCAGATCGGCGATCTGGTCGGCAACCTCAAGGACTTCGCGCGTGTGGATGCGGGCCGCAGCGAGGCAGTCGATCTGCACGCCCTGATCGAGAGCGCGCTGCGCATCGGCGGCCATGTGCTGAAGAAGCGCAACGTGCAGGTCGAGCGCGCGTACGGCGAAGTGCCGCCGGTGCGCTGCGCGCCGGCACAGATCAACCAGGTGCTGCTGAACCTGCTCACCAATGCCGCGCAGGCGATCGAGCACAACCGCGGCCGGATCCGGCTGCGCACGCAGGCGCTCGGTGCCTGGGTCATGGTCGCCGTCGAGGACAACGGCAAGGGCATTCCGTCCGACGTGCTGCCGCGGATCTTCGAGCCGTTCTTCACCACCAAGCCGGTCGGCCAGGGCACCGGCCTCGGTCTGTCGATCTGCCAGCAGATCGTGCAGGCGCACGGTGGGCGGATCGGCGTCACCTCCACGCCCGGCGAGGGCACGCGCTTCCTGATCGCCTTGCCGGTCGTCGCACCGCCAGGGAGCGACCGCCGATGAGCCGCGCCACGCTGCTGCTGGTCGACGACGAGGAACGCATCCTGCGCTCGCTTTCGCTGCTGTTGCGCAGCCGCTTCGAAGTGCTGACGACGACCGATGGCGCATGGGCGCTGGAGTGGGTTCGCGAGCGGACCGTGCACGTCGTGGTCAGCGATCAGCGCATGCCCGGTATGAGCGGCGTGGACGTGCTGCGTGGCGTGCGCGAGCGCTCACCGGCCACGATGCGCCTGCTGCTGACCGGTTATGCCGACCTTGCTGCGGTCGAGGCTTCGATGAACGAAGGCGAGATCTTCCGCTTTCTCGAGAAACCCTGGGATGCGCCCGCGCTGATCGCCACGCGGAGCAGGCGGCCGGGATCGCGCTGGCCGAGTTCGCGGAAACGGCAGCATCCGCGCCGGCCGCACGCCCAACCGGGGAGCCGGTGCTGCGCGTGCTGGTGCTCGACGAGGACCGCTCGACGGCCGACATCGTGCGCGGCCTGCTGCCGTCGAGCTGCGAGGTCGTGGCCGCGAGCGACGTGGATCACGCGCTCGCCCTGCTCGTCGAGCGCGATTACGCCGTGCTGCTCGCCGAACTGAGCCACAGCCGCGACGACGTGATCGGCATGCTGAAGTGGCTCAAGCGCGAGGCGCCGCAGACCTCGACGATCGCCTGCTCGGCGCTGCGCGACGGACGCGTGCTGATCGAGCTGATCAACCAGGGCCAGATCTTCCGTTTTCTGCCCAAGCCGCTCGGCCGCGAACTGCTGCGGCGTGCGCTGATCGCCGCGTGCGAGCGTTATGGCGAGTCCCGCGCCGCACCGCAGCGCCTGCGCCGGGTCGCCGTCGAGCCGCTCCGTCGGGATCATTCGCTGCCGGCCCGGCTGCTCGATTACTTCCGCCGCATCCGCGAAAACGCCCGCGTCCGGCAGTGAAGCACGCTGCGGAATCCGGGACGTACACGATTCGCCTCGCATCATGCGGGCCGTCTTGCCGGGTAATGCCTCAGGTGGCTTCCGCCATCACCGACGCATTGAACCAGGCCCGCACCCGTTCGAGGTGCAGTGCCTCCTGGCGCAGCGCTTCGCGGAAACGCTCGGCCATCGTCATCTGCCCGAATCGTTCGGCCAGGGTCGTGAGCAGTTCCCATGAGGCGTGATCGTCGAGTTCGGCGGTCAGCAAGACGCTCAGGCACTGGGTCAGGTTGGTGCGTGGGTCGGTGATCGTCTGCACGAGGCCGAGGCCCTTCACGCCGACCACGTCCGCGCATGGCGTCTGTGCGGTCGGGTCGGCGCCGATCTCGCGCAAGCTTTCGACGACGAGCAGGAAATGACGTGCCTCGTCGTCGCGGAACTGCTCGACGAGATCGCGCGGCATGTCGTCCGGACGCGTGTCGGACGCGTCGTACTTGGTCAGCAGTGCATCGTACAGGCGCACGCCGGTGCGCTCGAACGCGGCCCGCTCGGCGAGCTTGTCGACGAACACCGTCGCATGCCGCCCGGCGATGGCCTGCATGCCGCTCTGCAGCATGCCGCGCAACGTGCCGGGCGGTGGCACCGAGCCGAGCCCGTCGCTCTCGGCGATGTAGCGATGGCGCAGTTCGTCGATCGGTCCACGACCGATTTCCGGGCCCTCGATGGGCGCATCGGTCGTGGTCTCGGACAGACGCCGTGCGTCCTGCGGCGACATCTGCAAGCCGGTGCGGTTCATGCCGAGCGTGGTGTCTTCTTCCATCGCGATCTCCCGGGTCTCAGGCGTTGACGTCGGCTGTGGTGCGCAGGAGTTCCGTGCCCGGCAGCCAGCGATAGCCGGCTGCCACGACGTCGGACGGCGAACCCTCCGCGTTGAGCTGCACACGGTATTCCTGCGAGGCACGTGTCTCGTCGGCCATGCCGACGTAATCCATGCCGCGCGCGCGCAGGTCGATCTCGGACTGCAGCGTGTCGCGCACGAACTGGCGCTGGCTCGCGAACGGGATCGGATCGGGCAGTTGCTCGGGCACCCTCTCGAGCGGGTCGCGACCGAGGTACTTGCGATACAGCTCGACGACGAAATGCAGGTGGCCCAGCTCGTAATCGAGCATGCGTTCCCAGATCGCGCGGAGGCGTGGATTCGATTCCTGCTGCACGCAGCCGTGGTAGTTGTATACCTCGGTCAACTCATGCATGAACCACTGCTCGAGCCAGTCCTGGGTCGGGTCGATGATCGACTCGTACTGGGTGACATGCTGCTCCTCGATCGAGGCGATCTCGGCATACAGCTGGCGCGCGACCGGATCGCTGAACAACGGGCCCACGTTCATGTAGTAGTTATGGGTCTGCTGCTCGCTCGCCATGATCGTGAGCGCATGCAGCTTGGAGAGCGGCGAGGCCGTGCGGAAGTCGAACGGGCGGCGCAGATCGTCGTGCGGATAACGGTGTTCGAGCGCCGTCGGCCGGCCGGGCAGGATGTCCGTGTAGCACTGCAGGATGTTGTTCGCATCCTTGCCCTCGAGCCGGTCGAGCAACGCCGAGTAGTGGTAGAGATGATCGAAGTCCTCGAGCAGGCCGAAGCGGTAGGTCTGCGCGAGATACGGATCGGGCTCGCGCTGGGCGACGGCGGCCGTGACCTCGATGGCGACCTGCTCGTAGGCGATCGTGGTTTCCAGCGGCGAGTGATCCGCGCCGAGCAGCCAGTTCACCAGCGTGGCCTGATGCTGTTCGATGCGCCGCACGACCGCGAGTGCCTCGCGCAGCTCGCCGTTCATGCGCGCGGCCATGTGCTGGAAGCGGATCGCCTCCTGCTCGATTCCGTTCATCAGGATCACGCGCACGCGCGTGAAGGCATCGTCGTCGAGTTTGCTGATGGGCGTCGGTACCATTTCGCGCCAGGTGAAGCGTTGCCGGTCGAGCGGACAACCATGCGAATCGGCGGGGGTCAGGGCCATGGACGCTCCTTGGCGGGAAAGGACCCGTCGCCGTCTGCGGCGGTTTCCGCGTGACGGGCATCCGGTCCGGTCGTCCATGCGTTTGCAACGGATGTGCCGACTGCGGGTATCCCGCGATCGGATCGGCCGGGCGGCAATGCGTCGGCGACTCGCGCAATCCCGGTCAACCGATCTGCCGCCGGAAGGGCGCTCGCGGCCTCACCGTGATGCGTGCCCGACCGCACCGCGCCGCACCCTGCAAGGTATACGAAGCATATCTTTCGCCGTAGCGTCATCGCTTCACGCGCAGGCGCCGGCTCGAGCGGGCGGCATCCGCATGCCGGGAGCCGACGCACGAGGGGCTGGACCCGGTTCGGGCGCCCGCGCCGTGCTGGCTCGAACGGTCGTTTGGAATCGCCGGCCGGCTGAGCTATCGTGCGCCGTCATTTCCCCGGCACGGGAGACCCTCATGACCAGCACCGCCGTCGTGCGCTATCCGCTCGCCGAAGAGATCGCGAGCAGCGCGATCCATGGCCTTGGCATCGTGCTCAGCATCGTCGGTCTCGCCGTGCTGGTGGCCTTCGCGGCGCAGTATGGCGATGCACGCCACGTGGTCAGCGTCAGCGTGTTCGGCGCAACGCTGATCCTGCTCTATACCGCGTCGACTCTCTACCACGGCATCCGACACGAGGCCGCCAAGCCGGCCCTGCGCGCGTTCGATCACATCGCGATCTATCTGCTGATCGCCGGCACCTATACGCCGTTCACGCTCATCGTGCTGCGTGGCGCCTGGGGCTGGGGGTTGTTCGCGACGGTCTGGGCGCTCGCACTGCTCGGTATCGTCTGCGAGCTGACCTCGCTCAAGCGCTTCCGGCTCGCCGCGGTCGGACTCTACGTCGGCATGGGCTGGAGCGCGCTGGCCGCGATCGAGCCGCTGGTGCACAACCTCGCCGCGGGCGGGCTGTGGCTGCTGTTCGGCGGCGGCGTGGCCTACACGCTCGGTGTGCCGTTCTATCTCTGGAAGTCGCTGCCGTTCTCGCATGCCGTCTGGCACGGCTTCGTACTGCTCGGCAGCGTGCTGCACTTCTTCTCGGTGCTGATCTACGTGCTGCCGGGCGCATGAGCGGCCGGCGCGACTACGCCCCCTGAAGCGAAAGGGCCGCCCAAGGGCGGCCCTTCGCGCTTATCCCGGCTGCGAGCGACTCACTTCTTCTGCTGGGCCGGCACGAACTCCTCGAGCACGGCCTTGCGCAGCAGGTCCGGCGGCAGCAGGCCCTGATTGACCACGAAGTCGTTGAAGGCCTGGCGGTCGAATTTCCTGCCGAGCAGCAGCTCGACCTCGGTGCGCAGCTCCATCAGACGCGTGTAGCCATAGAAGTAGCTGGTGGCCTGACCCGGTGCGCGGAACGTGTAGCGATCGACCTCCTGGCGGGCCATCGCCGGCGAAAGCACGACCTCCTGGGTCAGCACTTCGGTGGCACGTTCGGGCGTGATGCGGCCGAGGTTGAGTTCCGGATCGAGGATTGCGCGTGCGGCACGCGTCAGGCGCTGTTGCAGCGCGAACAGCTGGCCGTCGAGCGGCTCGTAGGGCTTGGCCTCGGCCTCGGCGTACAGCGCCCAGCCTTCGACGTTCACGCTGTTGAACGCAAACAGGCTGCGCGCCACCGACACGCCGCGCTCGACCATCGCCGAGAACTGCAGCTCGTGGCCGGGCCGGCCCTCGTGCGCGGTCAACGTCCAGGTCATGCCGGCATGGTTGAAATCGTCGTAGGTCTCCGATCCATCGCCCTTCGCGGCCGGGTTGCCGAGTGGCAGCACGAACGTGCCGCGCTCGCCCTTGTTGCCGATCAGTGTCGGCGGGTCCATGTGCGGCGCAGGCTGCGCGGCGGTCTCGGCATCGGAGGCCAGGCGCATGAGCATCGGCCGTTGCGGCAGGGCGACGATGCGCTCGCGGCGGATGATGTCCTCGAGCTTGCCGATGACCTCGTGATAGGTCGGCTCCACGTGATCCCTGGCGATCTGCTCCTTCTTCAGTGCGCGGATCACGTCACGGTAATCGGTGGCATCGAGGCCGTGCGCCTTGGCGACCAGCGGGGCGAGCGCCTGCAGTTCGTTGCGGATCTCGGCGTAGGCGAGTTCGGCCTTGCGGATCAGCGTGTCGGGGTCGATGTCGAGACCCACCTCCTTCAGGTTCTGCGCATACAGCTCGGCCGGCAGCCTGAAATCGGTACGGGCGCGCGGCAGTACGTTCGCGCGGACCCAGGCCTCGTAATCCTTGAGCTGGGCTTCGAGCGCATCCAGTGCCTTGTCGGCGCCCTTGATCTTGTATTTGGCGTACAGCTGGCGGATGCCGGCGATGTAGCGCGGCAGGTTGGCGAGGCTCTGCTCGACCTCGCCCTTGAATGGGCCGAGCAGTGCGGCATTGCCGGTCTTCTCGTTCCAGCGTGCCTTGGCAAGTTCGGTCAAGGGCGTGCTGCCCTTGGCGAGACCCGTATAGCGTTCGAGGCGCTTCAATGCCGCGGGTCGGCGCTTGGCTTCGATCTGATCCTGGAGCAGGCCGAATTCGCCCATGAAGACCATCTGCCCGACATCGAAGTAGGCGAGCACGAGACGGTCGTTCAATGCCTGGCTTTCGAGACGCTGCTGCACCGCGTCGATCATGATCGCGAGGTCCTGGCGCACGGCGGCGTCCTTCTCCTCGGCCAGCGCCTTCTCGAGCGAGGCTTTCACGGCGAGCATCGCGGCACGGCTACGCTCGTCGACCTTCGGTCCGAGGTCGACGATCCTGTCGTCGTAACCGGTCAGGCCGAACTGACCGGCGAATTCTGGATTGAAGTCGCCCATCACCTTGAGCAGTGGCTGGGCGAGCTGATTGCTGCGCTCGACCCAGGAGGTGGCGGCGGTAGCGGGCAGGGCGATGGCCAGGGCCAGCGCGGCAGCGAGTGTGCGGCAGATCGAAAGCATGCGTTTCTCCACAGTGGGGCGGGCATTGTCGACAGCGCCGACGGGTAGCGGAATAGGCCGAAGGTCGTTGCCGCGTCCGTCGGCATGACCAATGGCACAGGGTGCCCCGGTGTGGACCTGGCAGCGTGCCGGCATGACCGATCGATATGTCGTCCATCAAGGCGGGTGCCACTGCGGCCGCGTGCATTTCGAAGTGGATGCGCCGGCAGCCATCGAGGCGCTGGAGTGCAACTGTTCCATCTGCCGCATGACCGGCTTCCTGCATCTGATCGTGCCGGCAGGTCGGTTCCGTCTGCTCGCCGGTGCCGATGCGCTGGCCGAGTACACCTTCAACACCGGCATCGCGAAGCACCGCTTCTGTCGCGTCTGCGGCGTGAAGGCTTTCTACGTGCCGCGCTCGCATCCGGATGGCATCGACGTCAACGTGCGCTGTCTCGATCCGGCCACGATCGCCAGCGTTCGTGTGAGCTTGTTCGACGATGCAGACCGCGAGCGCATGACGGCAGCGCTCGCGCATCTCGCGCGCGACTGAGCGACCGGCGCGATCAGCCGATCGCCAGCGCGAAGGTGAAAACGCCGAGCATCGTGAAGGCCAGGGCGACCTTGGCGAGCGTGCCGAACAGCAGGCCGATCCAGGTGCCGAGGCCGATCGTCGTCGAGCGCTGCAGCGTACCGCCGGCAATGAGCTCGCCGAGTACCGCGCCGACGAACGGGCCGAGCAGCACGCCGACGAGACCGAAGAAGAGCCCTGCAAGCGTGCCGAGCGCCGCACCGATCAGCGCCCAGCGGCTCGCGCCGACGCGTTTCGCACCGAGCAGCCCGGCGAGGAAGTCCGCCGCGAGCGCGAACAGGCTCAGCGCGCCGAGGATGGTCAGCGTCACCCAGCCGATGCGCTCGAAGTGGCCGGTCCAGGCGGCGAGGAACATGCCGGCGTAGACCAGCGAAATGCCGGGCAGCGCCGGCAGCAGGGTGCCGGCCAGACCGATCAGGATCAGCACGGCCGAGAGGATGTACAGCAGGATGTCCATGCGGGCTCCGGGCACGCGGCGCGGTTCGGACGGCCATTGTGCCGCACGAAGCTGAAGCGGCGCCGAGCGTATCCGGGTGCATTCGTGCTTCGTCCTGCAGCACCGGACTGCTAGGCTTCGCGGCATGCGAGGGGATGAAAACGAAACCGTGGACGTGCTCAAGGCCGATGCGTTCGGCCGCATCGAGTGCGCGCGTCAGGGCGATGCCGTGGTGATACGCCGCGATACGCGGGGCGCGCGGTTCGGACTCGGCTGGTTCGCGCGGCTTGCCGCACGCCACGAAGCCCGCGCGCTGCGGCGGCTCGCCGGACTCGATGGCGTACCCCAACTGCTGGCGTGGGATGGCGCGGTACTGGTGCGCAGTTATCTCGATGGACGGCCGATGCAGTGCGGCCAGCCGCGCGATCCGCGCTATTTCCGTGCCGCACACCGCTTGCTCAAGGCGCTGCGTGCGCGAGGTCTCGCACACAACGATCTCGCCAAGGAACCGAACTGGCTGGTGCTCGCCGACGGCGCGCCGGCCGTCGTCGACTTCCAGATCTGCTGGATCACCGCGCGACATGGCGCTCTGTTCCGTCTGCTCGCACGCGAAGACCTGCGGCACCTCCTGAAGCACAAGCGCACCTATTGTCCCGGCGCACTGACGCCGGTCGAGAAGCGCGTCCTCGCGCGGCGCTCGTGGATCGCACGCGGCTGGCACGCGACCGGCAAGCGCCTCTACAAGCTCATCGCCCGCCGCCTGTTCGGCTACTGGGACAACGAGGGTGGCGGCCGCGACGGCTTGCGCGATGCGAAGTAACGCATCGCGCGTCGCGGCCGCCGGTGAGGCAGGAGCCGAACGGCGGCGCACCAGGGAAGGTTCACTGCGCGTGCTCTCGCGCGCGGCTTGCGCGATGCGAAGTAACGCATCGCGCGTCGCGGCTGCCGACCCCGCATGATCGCCAGGCCTCGATGGCTTCAAAGTTCATCGAGACGAAACGCGATCGGCACCAGGCCCCATGTCGGTTGTGCCTTGCCGTCGCGCATCGCCGGTGCGAAGCGCCAGCGCAGGACGGCCTCGCGTGCGCTGCGGTCGAGCGCGGCATGGCCCGAGGATTTCTCGATCTCGATGCGCTCGGGCACGCCGTGGGCGTCGATCAGGACGCGCAGCAGCACCGTGCCCTGCGCGTGCTGGCGCTTGGCAGCGATCGGGTAGGGCACGTCGGTACGGAAGCGGTAGGCGAGTGCCGTCGTGAGTGCCGGCGATCCGGAGGCCGGCAGCGCGTCGGGCTCCGGAACCGGGCCGGTATCGGCGGGTTCCGGCAGAGGATCGGGGGATACCGGATCGGAGGCGGCGGGCGCCGGTGTCGGCGTCGGCACGGGTAGCGGTGGCCGGGAGCGGAGCGTGCGGACCGGCGGTCGCGGCGGAGCAAGCGGCGGGACCGGCTGGACCGGCACTGGAGGCGGCGACTCGACGACCTGCGCGGCGAGCGGCGGCGCCGGTTCGGGTCTTTCCATGGTGGCGGCGGCCTCCGGTGGCGCGAGCATGCGTAGCAGGGCCGCGGCATGCAGCGCGAGCGCCGCGCTGACGGCCAGGGCGCGCTTCCAGTCGAAGCCGGCGAGGACGGACGGACAGGCTCGGATCGCGGTCATGGGCTGCTCCCTTGGCGCGGCGGTTGCCGCCTGCGGCTGCAACGTCGCTCGCAGCGCGGCGGGGTTGAGGCCACGTGCCGGACGCTCATGCGTTCGCGGAATGAGCAAAGAAATACCCGTCATCGATCCGGCATCGCGTCCACGGCCGCGTTTGCCGGAGTCTTAACGGCGAGCGTGTTGCGATGCCGGAGGCCTCGCCGAAGGAGCTGGAAACGATGGTGGGTTACTCGCTGCAGATGAGTGGAGACTGGCTGGAGGCGCTGGCGGCCGTCCTGCATGGCATGGGGCAGGATCCTGCCGCCGTCGTGCCCGACGCGCTTGGCGCGGCGCTCGCGCCGCTCGTGCAGCGTGCCGATTGCCCGCGCGCGGTCGAAATCGGCGGCGGAACCGCCGGTTATCGCCGTTACGCCCTGCGCCGCGTATCGGGTTCGGGGTTCGACTGCGTGCTGATCGTCTGGAGCGCGGCGGCACGTGCGCCGTTGCACGACCACGGCGGGCTGTGGGGCGTCGAGCTGGTGCTCGATGGGGCGCTCGGCGTGGACGAGTTCACCGCCTCGGCGCTGGCCGTCGCGCGCCGTGCGCAGCCGCGGTGCTCACGGCTGCTCGGCCCCGGCGATGCGGTGAGTTTCGGTACGCACGACTATGCGCATCGCTGGCGCAACCTCTCGACGCGCGCACCGGCCTTGTCATTGCACGTCTACGGCGGCACTCTCGCGCATTACCGCGTGTTCCGGCGCGATGCCGGCGCCGGTCACCGCGCGCATACCGCGCCGGCCGCGATCGACGCGGTGCTGCCGTGAGTGCCGCGCGCCCGTCGATGTACCGTTTCCCGGAAAGCCAGTGCGTGCACGCATGAAACGTCCGCTCGCGATACTCGCCGGCCTGCTCTGCGCCTGCACGGCGGCGGCGGCCGATCTCGCTCTGCTGAACGTCTCCTACGACCCGACGCGCGAGTTCTACAAAGCCATCAACCAGGCGTTCGCCGAGGACTGGAAGAAGGCACACGGCGGCCGCGTGACAATCAACACCTCGCACGGCGGTTCCGGCAAGCAGGCGCGTGCGGTGATCGACGGCCTCGAGGCCGACGTGGTCACCCTCGCGCTGGCCTGGGACATCGACGCGATCGCTGCCCGGGGGCTGATCGATCCCGGCTGGCGCGAACGCCTGCCGCATGGCGCCACGCCGTGCACCTCGACGATCGTCTTCCTCGTGCGCAAGGGCAATCCGAAGGCGATCCGCGACTGGCCCGACCTGATCAAGCCCGGCGTGGAAGTGATCACGCCGAACCCGAAGACTTCGGGCGGCGCGCGCTGGAACCATCTCGCCGCCTGGGGCAGCGCCCTGCAGGCAACGGCCGGCAGCGAGGCCGCGGCGCTGGCCTACGTGACGGAGCTGTACCGTCACGTGCCGGTGCTCGATGCCGGCGCGCGCGGGGCGACCACGACCTTCGTGCAGCGCGGTCTCGGCGACGTACTGATCGCCTGGGAGAACGAAGCGCTGCTCGCACGCCGCGACGCAGCCGATCAGGAGCTGGAGGTCGTCGTGCCGCTGCGCACGATCCTCGCCGAGCCGCCGGTCGCCGTCGTCGACAGGATCGTCGACAGGCACGGCACGCGTGAGCTTGCACAGGCCTATCTCGAATTCCTCTACAGCGAGGCCGGCCAGGAACTCGCCGCACGCCACTATTACCGGCCGCGCTCGCCTGCGGTGGCCGCGAAGTACGCCGACCGCTTCCCGAAGGTCGCGACCTTCACCGTCGACGAGGTGTTCGGCGGCTGGCAGAAGGCGCAGGCGACGCACTTCGCCGATGGCGGCGTCTTCGACCGGATCAGCATGCCCTGAACCATGTCGCGACGCGCCCTGCCCGGATTCGGCCTGAGCCTCGGCTACACGCTCGCCTTCCTCGGCGTGATCGTGCTGTTGCCGCTCGCCGCGCTCGCCGTGAAGGCCGGCTCGCTTGGTGCCGGCGGTCTGGTCGCGGCGGTGTCCACGCCGCGCGTGCTCGCCGCGCTGCGCCTGAGCTTCGGCACTGCGCTCGTGGCGGCCGTGCTCGCGGCGCTCGTCGGTCTGGTCGCGGCCTGGGTGCTGGTGCGCTACCGCTTCGCCGGCCGCCGTTTGCTCGATGCGCTGGTCGATCTGCCGTTCGCGCTGCCGACCGCCGTGGCTGGCATCGCGCTGGCCACGCTGTACGCGCCGAACGGCTGGATCGGGCGCTGGTTCGCGCCGTTCGGCATCAAGATCGCCTATACGCCGCTCGGCGTGCTGGTGGCGATGGTATTCGTCGGTTTTCCGTTCGTCGTGCGTACCCTGCAGCCGGTGCTCGAAACGCTCGACCGCGAGATCGAGGAAGCCGCGGCGAGCCTCGGTGCGACACCGGTGCAGACTTTCTTCCGCGTGATCCTGCCGATGCTGCTGCCGGCGCTGACGACGGGCTTCGCGCTGGCGCTCGCGCGCGCGGTCGGCGAATACGGGTCGGTGATCTTCATCGCCGGCAACCGGCCGATGGTCTCGGAGATCGCGCCGCTCCTGATCGTGCAGAAGCTCGACCAGCACGACGTCGCCGGTGCGGCCGCGATCGGCCTGGTCATGCTGGCCTTCTCGTTCACGCTACTTGCCGTGCTGAGCGCGCTGCAGCGCTGGTCGGGGCGCTGGGCGCGGATCTGATATGGCCGCCGTCCTGCCGTTGCCGCGCTCCGCATTGCGCCCGCTCGCGCAGCGGCTCGCGATCGCAGTGGCGGTGGCCTTCCTCGGGCTGTTCCTGCTGCTGCCGCTCGCCACCGTATTCGCGACCGCGTTCCGCAAGGGCTGGGATGCCTACGTCACGGTGATCGCCGAGCCCGAGGCGCTTGCGGCGATCCGCTTGAGCTTCACCGTCGCCGCCATCGCCGTGCCGCTGAATCTCGTGTTCGGACTCGCCGCGGCCTGGGCGATGACGCGCTTCGAGTTCCGCGGCAAGGCGCTGCTCGGCGCCTTGATCGACCTGCCGTTTTCGGTGTCGCCGGTGGTCTCGGGCCTCATCTACGTCCTGCTCTACGGTGCCCAGGGCTGGTTCGGCCCGTGGCTCGCCGCGCACGGCGTGAAGATCATCTTCGCCGTGTCGGGCCTGGTGCTCGCCACGGTGTTCGTCACCCTGCCGTTCGTCGCGCGCGAGCTGATCCCGCTGATGCAGGCACAGGGCAGCGAGGAGGAAGAGGCCGCGCTCACGCTCGGCGCACGGCCGTGGCAGATCCTCTGGCGCGTGACCCTGCCGAAGGTGAAGTGGGCGCTGCTCTACGGCGTTCTGCTCTGCAATGCCCGGGCAATGGGCGAGTTCGGCGCGGTG
>Ga0116193_1002657_pt1 | contig 13414 bp, 11 predicted proteins | sample AD_UKC115_MetaG_FD_89892 | JGI IMG/M metagenome (GOLD analysis project Ga0116193, IMG submission 89892) | Active sludge microbial communities of municipal wastewater-treating anaerobic digesters from Hong Kong - AD_UKC115_MetaG | ecosystem: Engineered > Bioreactor > Anaerobic > Digestate... | reverse complement strand
AGGTGGTGGAGGGCATCAAGGCTGCGCCCGAGGTGCACCGACTGGCTCAGCGCTATGGGGTCGCGATGCCGATTACCGAGGTCGCCTGTGCGGTGATCGACGGCCGCATGACGCCGCGCGAGGCGTTTGCCACACTGGCCTCGCGCTCCGTGCGTGCCGAAGCCAAATGAGCGCGGCAACGACGCCGGGCGGGCACTTCAATCCGGCCACCTCAGACTCGTGGCAGGCGCTGCTCCGTCATGCCGACCAACTGCAGGAAGCTGGCTTTCGCGTCGCCGGTGCCTTCGCTCTGGACCCGGAACGCGCCAACCGTTTCAGTGTTGACGCCGCCGGCCTGACGCTGGATTACTCGAAGCAGCGGGTTGACGCGCAGACCATGCGACTGCTGCTCGCGCTCGCCGATGAGCGCAACGTAGCGGCCCGCCGCGACGCGATGTTTGCTGGTGAAAAGGTCAACACGACCGAGCATCGCGCCGTGTTGCATGTCGCCCTGCGCGAGCCGCTGCAGGGCGCGCGGCAGCACATTGTGGACGGCGTCGATGTGGTGCCCGCAGTGCACGCCGAGCTGGCACGCATGCGCGAGTTCAGCGAGCAGGTGCGCGGCGGCGCATGGCGCGGTCGCGCCGGGCAGGCCATCACCGATGTGGTGAACATCGGGATCGGCGGGTCCGATCTCGGGCCGCAGATGGTGTGCGAGGCATTGCGGCGCGACATTCATCCGCGGCTCAGGATGCACTTTGTCTCCAATGTGGACGGCGGCGATCTTGATCGCGCGCTGGCGCGACTGGACGCAGCGACGACCCTGTTCATCGTGTCGTCGAAGACGTTCACCACACAGGAAACGATCATGAACGCCCGCCGCGCGCGCGAGTGGTTTCTCGCAAGCGGAGCGCAGCAGGCTGACGTGGGCCGGCACTTCGTTGCGGTGACCACCAATCTGCAAGCTGCGAGCACGTTCGGCATTGCCGGTACCAACTGCTTCCGCTTCTGGGACTGGGTCGGCGGGCGCTATTCGCTGTGGTCCGCCGTCGGCCTGAGCGTGATGATTGCCATCGGCGGCGATGCCTTCATTGAACTGCTCGCTGGGGCGCACGCAATGGACGAGCATTTCGTCACCGCCCCGCTGGCCGTCAATATGCCCTGCTTGCTGGCGTTGGTGGGCGTGTGGAATGGCAATTTCCTCGGCAGCACCAGCCTTTGCGTGGCCCCCTATGCGCAGGACTTGCGACGGCTCCCTGCGTATTTGCAGCAATTGGAGATGGAGAGCAACGGCAAATCGGTGGCGCTTGACGGGACTCCTCTGGCCATGACAAGTGGCAGTGCGATCTGGGGCGAGCCCGGCAGCAATGGACAGCACGCCTACTTCCAGCTCTTGCACCAAGGCACCGGACTGATGGCGGTGGATTTCATCGCATCACTGGCCCCCACGGGGGAATCGGTCGAGCATCATCGCGTACTGCTGGCCAATTGCTTCGCACAGTCCGAGGCGCTCATGTGTGGCAAATCCGCCGACACCGCGCGCGCCGAGATGCGCGCGACCGGCATGGCTGAGGCGGAGATTGAAGCGCTGTTGCCGCACCGTACCTTCACCGGCAATCGACCTAGCAACACCATCCTGTTGCCCGAACTGTCACCGCGTTCGCTCGGCGCGCTGATCGCGCTCTACGAGCACAAGGTCTTCGTGCAGGGGGTGATCTGGGGAATCAATTCGTTCGACCAATGGGGCGTCGAGCTTGGCAAGCAACTGGCCAGGACGATTGATGGTGAACTGGCCGCTGGTGCGGTCAGCGGCACGCATGATGCCTCGACGACAGCACTCATGCAGCGCGCGATTACGGCATTGCGGCGCAGCGGCTAAAGCAATGCGACCGCCAGCCGCGCGATGGCCCGCCGTTGCCCGCTAGTGCTCGAATAGCAGCAGTGCCGCGACCTGGCGACCCTCACCCAGCAGCACGTTGTAAGTGCGACAGGCCGCGCTGGTGTCCATCACTTCGTATCCGATGCGGGCGTCGATCAATGGTCGCAGGGCATCTGGCTTCGGAAAACGCAGCGCGCGACCGGTACCGATCAGGACAATCTCGGCGCCGACGGTGGTGGCCAGAGCCACGCTGGCAGCAGTAATTTCGGCAAACGAGGCTGCCGGCCATGGCATTGCTGCCTCGCGGTGCGACAGGCGCACGCTTTGGCGATGCTCGACACCAGCGACCGTTACTGATTCCGCGGTATAGGCCGTGATTGCGTACGCGCCCGCGGCCTCGCGCTGAAACTTCATCGCCATGTGCGCTCGTCTCCCGATGTCCTGCAGTTTGCTGTCGCGAGAATTATCTTCGAGTGCCGCACCGTGAGATGGTGTCTTGAACGGTGAGCCTCCGCCAGTGCGTCCCGATGCCGCGGTGCTGGCAGCGACGGTTTCCAGAGGGCCAACATGGTGCCGGTCAGTGCCTCCATATGCTGCATTGCGGAAATGCGCTTTTCCCTGTAGCATCAAAGGCTTAGGTGCCCCCTTCGTCTGCCAGATTGCTGTTGGATCGAGGAGGGGTAAGTTCAATCCTTCGCACCAGGACCGCCCCGTTGGGCGCGTACATCCGTATGCAAACCGAGTTCTCGCGCATCAAGCGCCTTCCCCCTTACGTCTTCGCGATCACCACTGATCTCAAGATGGCTGCGCGCCGCAAAGGCGAAGACATCATCGACTTCGGCATGGGTAACCCTGATGGCCCCACGCCCAAGCACATCGTCGACAAGCTGGTCGAGACCGCACTACGCGGCGACACCCACGGCTATAGCGTGTCGAAGGGCATTCCGCGTCTGCGCAAGGCAATCGCCTCCTGGTATGCGCAGCGCTATGGCGCCTGGATTGACCCGGACAACGAGGCGATTGTCACCATCGGCTCGAAAGAGGGCCTCGCGCACTTGATGCTCGCCACGCTCGACCGTGGTGACACCGCGCTGGTGCCTAACCCGAGCTATCCCATCCACATCTACGGCGCCATCATCGCTGGCGCGGATATCCGCAGTGTGCGGATGACTGAGGATGTTGACTTCTTCGAGGAGATTGAGCGAGCCATTCGCGAGAGCTTCCCGAAGCCGAAGATGCTGATCCTCGGCTTCCCGTCGAATCCGACCGCGATGTGCGTCGATCTGCCGTTCTTTGAAAAGATCGTTGCGCTGGCGAAAGAGCACGGCATCTGGGTGGTGCACGATCTGGCCTATGCTGACCTCGGCTTCGACGGCTACAAGGCGCCAAGCATCATGCAGGTGAAGGGCGCCAAGGACGTGGCCGTCGAATTCTTCACCATGAGCAAAAGCTACAACATGGCCGGATGGCGGGTTGGCTTCATGGTCGGCAATCCGCATCTGGTCAGCGCACTCGGCCGCATCAAGGGCTACAACGACTACGGCACCTTCACCCCGATCCAGGTGGCGAGCATCGCCGCCCTGGAAGGCCCGCAGGACTGCGTGGAAGAAATTCTCCAGAAATACGAGTCCCGCCGCAACGTGATGGTGAAGGGCCTGCACGAGGCCGGCTGGATGGTCGATAACCCGAAAGCCTCGATGTACATCTGGGCCAAGATCCCCGAGCCCTATCTGAAGATGGGTTCGCTGGAGTTCGCCAAGAAGCTGCTCGCCGACGCCAAGGTCAGCGTTTCGCCGGGCATTGGTTTCGGGCAGTACGGCGACACCCACGTGCGCTTTGCCCTGATCGAAAACGAAGCCCGCTCGCGGCAGGCCGTGCGCGGCATCAAGGACATGTTCAAGAAGGATGGGTTGTTGTAGCGCGTCGTGCTACAACAGGACGAGAAGACGACGCTCGCTTCGCTCGCCAGAACGACGGCGTGCATCGCCGCCTGGGACGCAAGGCTTGGCAACGCCCAAACTTCCATCGTATGTGTATTCGAATGCAACAAAGATGAACAGAACCAAACTCAAAATCTGCTCGCGTCCTAGCGCTGAAGGCGCGACGTCATTCGTCGTTCGTCCTGCCTCCGGCGCAGTCGGAGGCAAACCATGAAACCGCTCAGAATCGGACTCCTCGGCATCGGCACAGTGGGCGGCGGCACGTTTGACGTGCTGGCGCGCAACGCCGAAGAAATTTCGCGTCGCGCCGGGCGTCCGATCACTATTACCCACGTCGCCGACAAGAACACCGCGCTGGCCAATCAGGTAGTTGCCGAACGTGCGGTGGTGACTGACGACGCGTTCAGCGTGGTGCGCAATCCCGACGTCGATGTCGTGGTAGAGCTGATTGGCGGTTATGGCGTTGCCAAGCAGTTGATGCTGGAGGCGATCGGCGACGGCAAGCATGTCGTCACCGCCAACAAGGCACTGCTGGCCCTTCACGGCAATGAAATCTTCGCTGCAGCGCGCGCCAAGGGCGTAATCGTTGCCTTCGAGGCAGCGGTCGCGGGGGGTATCCCGATCATCAAGGCGCTGCGCGAGGGGCTCGTTGCCAACCGTATCGAGTGGATCGCCGGCATCATCAACGGCACCACCAACTTCATCCTCTCCGAAATGCGCAGCAAGGGCCTGGCGTTTGCCGACGTGCTCAAGGAAGCGCAGGCCAAGGGCTACGCCGAGGCTGATCCGACGTTCGACATCGAAGGCGTTGATGCCGGCCACAAGATCAGCATCCTGGCTGCGCTCGCGTTTGGCATTCCGCTGTCGTTCGACAAGGCGCACGTTGAAGGCATCACGAAGATTGAAGCAATCGATATCCGCTACGCGGAGGAGATGGGCTATCGCATCAAGCTGCTCGGCATTGCGCGCAGGCGTAACGGCGGTGGCGCCGCCGGCTTTGAGCTGCGCGTGCACCCCACGCTGATCCCGGCCAAGCGCCTGATCGCCAATGTCGAAGGCGTGATGAACGCGGTGCTGGTCAAGGGCGACGCCGTCGGCGCCACGCTCTACTACGGCGCCGGCGCCGGTGCCCAGCCCACAGCATCGGCAGTCATTGCTGATCTGGTGGACGTTGCGCGACTGATCGATGCCGACGTCAACCATCGGGTGCCGTACCTCGCGTTCCAGCCGGATCGCATCGGCAGTGAGCCGGTGCTGCCGATCGACGACGTCGAGAGCTCCTACTACCTGCGTCTGCGTGTGGATGACAAGCCCGGCGTACTTGCCGACATCACCCGTGTGCTCGCCGACAACCACATCTCCATCGATGCGATGCTGCAAAAAGAGCCCGCCGAGGGCGAAGCGCAGACCGACATCATCCTGCTGACGCACGAAACTATCGAGAAGAACGTCAAGCGGGCGATTGCCGCCATTGAGGCGCAACCCAGCACGCGCGGCAAGATTGTGCTGCTACGGTTGGAAAATCTCGCCTAAGCAGGTGCGGGAGCGGCCTGCCGCGTAATGCTTCGGCAGGACCGAGTCCGTACAAACATTTGGTCGCGACCAGTCGCTCCTACAAAGCTCAGCGTATGAAATACCTCTCCACGCGCGGCCATCCGGCCCGACAATCTTTCAGCCAGGTGCTGCTGTCTGGTCTCGCCGAAGACGGCGGTCTGATGCTGCCGGAAACGCTGCCGAGGATCACTGACGCTGAGCTCACCGCGTGGCGCGCGCTGCCGTATCACGCGCTGGCGCATGCAGTGCTCTCGAAGTTCGTCGCAACGGATGACATCGACAGCGCGACGCTCGCGGCGTTGACCAAGGCCACGTACACGAGGGAAGTATTTGGCACCGACGACATTACGCCGTTGCGCAAGATCGATGGCTACGCGCCAGGCATGCAGATCGAAGCGTTGTCGAACGGCCCGACACTCGCCTTCAAGGACATGGCGATGCAGTTGCTCGGCCGCCTGTTCGAATTCGAGTTGGGGCGCCGCAACGTGACGCTCAATATCTTGGGCGCCACCAGTGGCGACACCGGCAGTGCGGCGGAATACGCCATGCGTGGCCGCAAGGGCGTCAACGTGTTCATGCTCTCGCCCGCGGGGCGCATGAGCGCGTTCCAGCGTGCGCAGATGTATTCCTTGCAGGACGCCAACATCCACAACATCGCCGTAGAAGGCGTGTTCGACGATTGCCAGGACATCGTGAAGGCGGTGTCCAACGATCTGGCCTTCAAGCACAAGCACAACATTGGCACGGTGAACTCGATCAACTGGGGTCGCATCTCGGGGCAGGTGGTCTACTACGTCAAAGGTTACCTGGCGGCAACGACGACAAACGCAGAGAAGGTCTCGTTCGCCGTGCCGTCCGGCAACTTCGGCAACATCCTCGCCGGCCACATCGCCCGCGAAATGGGACTGCCGATCGACACCCTCGTGCTGGCGACCAACGAGAACAACGTACTCGCCGAATTCTTCAACACCGGCATTTACCGGCCGCGCCCGAGCAGCCAGACTTACGAGACATCGAGCCCGTCGATGGATATCTCGAAGGCGTCTAACTTCGAGCGCTTTGTGTACCACCTGTTCAACAACGACGCCGCGCGCGTTGCCGCGCTGTGGCGCGAGGTGGATCAGGGCCGTGCCTTCGATGTGGCGCAAACACCCGAGTGGAAAGGTTTGCGCGAGCGCTTCGGGTTCATCGCGGGCACCAGCAAGCATGCCGATCGCCTTGCCACCATCCGCGAGGTATACGAGAGGACCGGCAGCCTGATCGATACGCATACGGCGGATGCTGTGAAGGTCGCACGACCGCACGTCAAACCGGGCGTGCCGATGATCGTGCTGGAGACGGCGTTGCCAGTGAAGTTCGCCAACACGGTCAAGGCGGCGGTGGGCTTTGAGCCGCCGCTGACCGCCGAACAGCAGGCGATGATGAAGCTGCCGCTGCGCGTGGAGCAAATTGCACCGGACGTCGAACGCGTCAAGGCGATCATCGCAGGTAGCTAGGCTGGGTCTGTAGGGGCGGCTTGCCGCGACCCGCTGCGACGAGGCCCCGCGTGTTGGTCGCGGCAAGCCGCTCCTACAATGTGCGGATGCCCAATTCGCTCGAAGTCAGCCACCTCAGTCACCGCTATCCGCCGCGCGGCCGTGAACAGGCGCGCGATACGCTGCACGATGTCAGCTTTCGTGTCGAAGCGGGGCGCGTAGGCTGTCTGCTCGGCCCGTCCGGTTGCGGCAAGACGACCTTGTTGCGTTGCGTGGCGGGCCTGGAGCCGATCGGCAACGGCACCATCCGCATCGGCGAGCGTGTCGTGGCCGACGGGCGCACGCACATCGAACCGGAAGCTCGCGGCGTCGGCGTGGTGTTTCAGGATTACGCGCTCTTCCCGCACCTCGATGTGGCGGGCAATGTCGGCTTCGGCCTTAACAAACTGGCGGCCCGGGAGCGCGATGCGCGGGTGCAGGAGGCCCTCGACCTGGTGCGCCTGCGCGACACCGCGCACGCCTATCCGCATGAGCTTTCCGGTGGCCAGCAACAACGTGTTGCGCTGGCCCGTGCTTTGGTGCTCAAGCCCAAGCTGGTGCTGTTTGACGAGCCGTTCTCGAATCTGGATATCGAAACAAGGCAGCGCCTGTCAGCCGAGGTTCGCGCGTCGCTGTCCGAGGCCAACGCGACCGCGCTGCTGGTCACGCACGACCAGCACGAGGCCTTTGCACTGGCCGACGAGATCGGCGTGCTGCGCGATGGTCACCTCGAACAATGGGACACCGCGTACAACCTGTATCACCGGCCGTCGTCGCGATTCATTGCTGACTTTGTGGGAGAGGGCGTGTTTCTGCCGGCACGGGTTGTCGATTCCGGACGGCTGGACAGTGAACTGGGGCCCCTCGCACTGAGCGAGCCCACGCAGCGCGCGCCGGGCGACGAGATTGAGCTGCTGTTGCGGCCAGACGACGTTATCCACGATGACGCCAGCACCGCGACGGCAAAGGTCGTGGCGCGGGCGTTTCGTGGCGCCCAGTTCTTGTACACGCTGGAGCTGGACAGCGGTCGCCACGTGCTGGCGCTGGTGCCCAGCCACCACAATCACCGCATCGGCGAGGCGATCGGAGTTCGCGTCGAACTTGACCATGTCGTAACGTTTTGACGTGGCCGAACGTTTCTGGTTATAATTCAAAGCTTAGCGGCTGTAGCTCAGTTGGATTAGAGTACTTGGCTACGAACCAAGGGGTCGTGGGTTCAATTCCTGCCAGCCGCGCCACATTACGCAAAAATGCCAGCCTCGCGCTGGCTTTTTTGTGCCCCACTGCGGCATCAGCTTTTGCGCGAGACGCTTTCATGCAAAGGGATTGAAGGCTGAAAGCGCCCCAACTCAACTTTCAGCGTTTTCGAGCTCTTAGCCCTTGTTCAATGGGCAAAGTCGCGAAAAGCTGACCCGTCCGGTACTGCCTCGCCGTCAAACTGGCCCAGATCGCGGCTTCTCGAATTATCATTTGTAAATTCGAGGTAGTATCGCGTGGCCCGACAAACGCCAAAGTCCAATCGGCAGGCCAGAAAAATCATCGACGCCGGGGTGTCGCTGCTGGCGCTGGGTGCGCTGTGCCTGGTGCTGCCGTGGGCCTTGCGCGACAACGCATTGGGCGCGGCTGCTGCGGAGTTTGCGGCTGTCGGCTGGCCGATCACCGGCGTGGGCGCGCTGGCGCTGCTGGCGGGGATCGCGCTCGCGCGTGGCCGGCGCAGCGCACCGGTGGCGGTGCAAGCAGCTCCCCCGACGGTCTACCTGCGCACGCCAACCGGCGCCGACACGCAGTCGCGCGGCGAGCTTTCTACGCGCGGACGTGCAACTGCTGCGGCGTCGGAGTCGGCTGTCGTCGAGACCAAGCGGCCAGTCCGACCCGAGAGCTGGAGCGAAGCGGTCTTCGACGTCATCGAGTGGCGTCGGTTCGAGGCTGTGGTTGAGCGGATGTTCCAGCAAGCCGGATTTGTCACGCGCTCACAATCGCACGGGGCCGACGAGGGGATCGACGTGTGGCTTTATACCCATCGACATCCCGACCATCCGGTCGGGCTGGTGCAGTGCAAGCACTGGCAGGGCAAACGGGTTGGTGTTGACAAGGTGCGCGAGCTGAAAGGTGTGATGGCCGCCCGTGACGTCAGGCGCGGCCAGTTCGCGACGACATCGACGTTCACTGATGATGCGGTTGCGTTTGCGCACGACGCGGGCATCAACCTGCTTGACGTCACCCGCCTGCTCGAACTGATTGCCAGGCGTACCGCTGAGCAACAGGCAGAGCTGCTTGCCGTCGCGCTTGATGGGGAGTATTGGCGTCCCACCTGCGTGAACTGCGGCACCAAGATGGTCAGCCGACAGCCGCGCAGCGGAGGCTCGCCGTTCTGGGGCTGCAGTAACTACCCGCGCTGCAAGACGACCCTGCCGATGCGCGCCTTACCGCAATAGGTGCCGCGGCTGGCCGAGGTCCTAATTCGACACTGGCTTTGGCGCGTAGCCCAGCAGCGCTTTCACTTCCAGGAATTCGGCGAACGCATGGTCGCCCCACTCGCGGCCGTTGCCGGATTGCTTGTAGCCGCCGAATGGCGCCATGAAGTCTGGCGCTGCGCTGTTGATGTTCACCTGCCCGGCCCGCAGTCGGGCGGCGACCTTGCGGGTAGCCTCCGGGTCCGTGCCGGAGACATAGGCCGCCAGTCCGTACGGCGTATCGTTGGCGATCTGCACCGCCTCATCTACCGTGTCGTAGCCGATCATCACCAGTACCGGTCCGAAGATCTCCTCGCGGGCGACCGTCTTGTCGTTGCTGACGTTGGCCAGCACCGTGGGCTTTACGTAATAGCCGGTGCTCAGCCCGTCGGGTTTGCCGGGGCCACCAGCGACCACCGTTGCGCCTTCCTCGATGCCCTTGTTGATCAGCCCCTGAATCTTGTCCCACTGCCGCTTCGAGATCACCGGGCCGATGCTGGCGCCACTCTCGGGCGTGCCAACGGTGGTGCCCTCGGCTGCTGCCTTGGCCACTGCCAGCGCCTCGTCCATGCGGGCGTTGGGCACCAGCATGCGGGTAGGCGCGTTGCACGACTGGCCGGAGTTATTCATCACACCGCGCACACCGTTAGTCACGGCGCGCTTGATATCGGCGTCGGGCAGGATCAGGTTCGGCGACTTGCCGCCCAGTTCCTGATGCACGCGCTTCACCGTAGGCGCCGCGTTGCGGGCGACCTCGATACCAGCACCGGTAGATCCGGTGAACGACACCATATCCACGCCCGGATGGCTGGCAATCGCGGCGCCGACGGTCGGGCCGTCACCGTTGACCAGATTGAACACGCCCGCCGGAACGCCAGCTGCGTGCAGTATCTCGGTCCAGACCTGCGCCGAGAAGGGCGCGATTTCCGACGGCTTGAGGACCATCGTGCAGCCGGTGGCCAGCGCCGGCGCGACCTTGCAGGCAATCTGGTTCACCGGCCAGTTCCACGGTGTAATCAGGCCGCAGACGCCAATCGCCTCCTTGCGGATCAGCGTGGTGCCGCGGGCTTCCTCGAAGTGATAGTTCTTCAGCACCGACAGCGCTGTCTGCAGATGCGCCTGCCCCATTGCGGCCTGAGCCTTCTGCGCCAGCGCGGCCGGAGCGCCCATCTCTTCGGTGATGGCGGCGGCCATGTCGGCGTAGCGCTTCTGATATTCAGCCAGAATGCGTTCAAGCAGCGCAACGCGCTCGTCGACGGTGGATTGCGAATAGGTGTCGAACGCCCGTCGTGCAGCCTTCACGGCGCGGTCAACGTCGGCCGCCGAGCCCATTGAAATGTGCCCGGCCACTGCTTCGGTCGCCGGGTTGACCACATCGAGCACTTTCGGCGCTACGGGTTCAACCCAGACGCCGTCAATGTAGAACTTGAGGTAGTCGCGCATGATCGCTCTCCGTGCAGGGAATGTGAAAAGTGAATGAAACGTTCGGGCAGGGCACAGTCGGGCCAGTGCGACGCCTTGTCAAACCCTGGACGACCACCATGAACTACCCAGAACGCGCGCGCTGCTGCATGAGGCGCATCACTGACATGGCCAGTGTTTTGAGCTGGGCAACCTGTTCGACGGTAATAGAGCGCGGCTGCAAGTCGTATGCGCAAAGCGTGCCCACTTGTGCTCGCCGTCGACCAGCCGCGCCGCAGCGTAGAAGCGAACATGCGGGTCGCCCTGCACCAATGAATGCGTCGAGAAGCGGGCGTCACGAGTGGTGTCTTCGACCACGATCACATCGTCGTTGTTGCGCAGGAATGTTTCGCAGAACGAGGTGGCCGCTGGTGACTCCCGGACCGGAAGCCCCACACATGTCTTGAACCGGTCGCGATCCTGGTCGAGATAGTTCACCAGCGCGATCGGAACGTCGAGATTACTGGCCAGCATGCGCACGGTGTCATCGTACGCCGTTTCGCGTGGCGTATCGAGAATCAGCAGTTCGCGCAGTCGCGCCAGTCGTTGTGAATCATTTCGCATGCGTGCGCAGTTTAGCGTCGGGCCGGCGACCGCCGGACGATGCGGGCCGTTCTGGTATGGCGGGGCAACGTCCTACAGACTTCGACACGCCAATCCGACATGCATCCCGCCGTGTTGCGCCTACATTGTGTGATGACGCCTACTGGTGTTGCCAGTAGCGCCGGTTGGAACATCCAACTGAACATTCAACAATCGCGTTAGGGGACTGCATGGGAATGACAGCAAAATCGGCAACGGTCGCCTATGTCGCCGCACTGGTAACGATACTCGTGCTGGACATCATATGGCTAAAGGCAGTCATGGGGCCGTTCATCAAGGCCGAGGCGGGCGAGCTGATCCGTGATCAACCGCAGTTGTTGCCTTCCGCCATTTTCTATCTGTTGTTCGTGGCCGGCCTGGTGGTGTTCGTGATCCAACCGGCGGTGCAGGTGACAAGCGTCGGCAAGGCAGCCGTGCTTGGCGCCTTTTTCGGCGCCATCGCTTATGGCACGTTTGATCTGACCAATCTCGCGACATTGCGGCATTGGCCGCTAAAGGTTGCCTTGCTGGACATTGCCTGGGGTACGCTGGTTAGCGCGGTCGCGTCGGCAACCGCGACATGGGTCGCCTTGCGCGGTGTCGCTTCGGGCCCGTCTGCATGATGGTCGGTCGCGCGGCTGAGCGACGTGCATGGTGGTTGCAGCCCACCAGCGTGCGTGCCGTAGCGTCGTTGGCGTGGCGGGCTGCCCAGCGTTGGCTCGATCTCCGCAGTGATTCGCAGGCCGCAGCGGTGGCCTTCTATGCCCTGTTTTCCCTTGCACCGATGTTGGTGCTGGTGGTGGCCATCGCCGGGTTTGTGCTCGACACGCAGGTTGTCTCGCAACAAATATTTGTTGAGCTTCGGCGAGTACTGGGGCAAGGCGCCGCCGAGGCCGTACGTTCAACGGTCACCGAGGCACGCTTGTCGTCGTGGTCCGGGCAGGCGACCATCGCCTCCATCGTGGTGACGACGGTTGGAGCCAGCGCCACGTTTTCCGAGTTGAAGTCGGCGTTGAATCAAATTTTTGGCTATCAGCGCGCCGCCGCCATACCGCTATCCAAACTGACGTGGGCGTTCTTGAAGGCGAGGCTGTTGTCCGTCGCTCTGGTTGCGGGCATCGGCTTCCTGCTCATTGGCTCACTGGTCCTGGACGCCTTGCTGTCACTGGCTGGCAGCGCTGCATCGTTAAGCGTGGCGCGGCTACCGCTGGAAGTCGCAATCGGTGTGGTGGTGCTGGCCCTGGCGTTCGCAGTACTGCTGCGCGTGTTACCCGATGTCCCAGTACGGCGCCATGAGGCACTGGTCGGCGGGCTTGCTGCATCAGCTTTGTTCAGCGTCGGCAAGGCGGCCTTCTCCTACTACCTTTCTGCAGCCGGCACCGCCAACGCGTTTGGTGCCGCCGGCAGTGTCGCGGTGACTCTAATGTGGCTGTTCTATTCGTCGGCGGTGTTCTTTTACGGAGCGCAGATAGTCCGCGTCATGCAACTGGATCGCGAGGCAAGGCACAATAGGTTGCAGCGGCCAGAGGCGTCGACGGCGGCGGTCGCGACACCACAAGCGGCTTCGTGGTGAACGGTCGGGCAGCCGGTTCAAGCGCGCAAGTCCCGGATCGTCGGCGTCTGCTGTGCCAACACCGGTAGAGGTCGAAAGCCCGCCCGGCTGCTCGCCGGCGCAATGACACTAATTTCCGCAACGCAACAAATTTCCGTATACTCGCCGGTTCGGACACCGTGACGCTTTGATTTGTCTGTTTTTTCAGCAAGTCGAGGGCACACAGGTGGGGCGCTGGCCACAAGCAACAGGCTGCCCCGACTGTGCAAAGCGTGCGCGAGGCCGTGGCTACCCAGTTTTGAATTGCCCTCAGGGGCCGTGCGTCACCACCCAGCGACGTGCGGCATCACCAAACTCTTGAGGAAGAAGATGTCACAGACTCTTACTGGCGCGGAAATCGTCGTTCGCTGCCTCGCGGAAGAAAAAGTCGACTTTGTGTTCGGCTATCCCGGCGGCGCCGTGCTCAATATCTACGACGAAATTTTCAAACAGGATTCGTT
>Ga0116193_1002656_pt1 | contig 13418 bp, 11 predicted proteins | sample AD_UKC115_MetaG_FD_89892 | JGI IMG/M metagenome (GOLD analysis project Ga0116193, IMG submission 89892) | Active sludge microbial communities of municipal wastewater-treating anaerobic digesters from Hong Kong - AD_UKC115_MetaG | ecosystem: Engineered > Bioreactor > Anaerobic > Digestate... | reverse complement strand
TACCAGGAAATCCCTCCCATGTCACAGAGAGAACATCTGCCATAGTCCTTATCTGCCTCTACCATCCGGGAGGTAATCAGCGTTCCCGGCAGGGCGGTAATGGACAGGCTCACCCTGACAACTGCTTTTGAATAGCATTTCTGGCAGAGGACATGGGAAATTTTTTCTTCCCCCTTCTCACCTGACGGTTGTTTTTCGATATAATGGACCCATTTTGCTCCACAGATGGCACATGGTCCGGAGTGAATGCCGTGAACCTGGGTATATGCATCAGGATCAATCGCTTCTATGGTCAGTTGTTCCTGTAGACTCTTCGGGGGTGGGAGATCATCTGGTTCGGGGGATTCCGGATGTATGTCCCGCCCCTCACTTATTGTATCGGATTTGGAAACGACGGATGGATCTTTCTCCTGTTCGTACCCAATATTGTGAGGGGTGGGAACAGAATCCGCAGTGGGTGACAGATAGACAGGTGCAGGTGTTCCATATGCACCCTCATCTTCCCGGCCTTTCGTATTCTTATACATATTATTATTATTATAAGAGGTATTTTCAGATTCCACTCCTGAATTGTCCGAATCATGAGGGGTGGGAGTTCCCGTCCAACCCGGTTTTTCTCCCGTCCTCCCACTCCCGTGGTCATCGTGGTCAGGGCTCTCCATACTGGTCAGACTCCTCTGAAGAATCAAGCCAGCACCCTCCACCAGATACCCAGTTCTGGTTATATTATTGTTTATTGGAATAATTATTCAGTATTTTTCTGATTTTTTCCCGCAGGTCTGGTATGTCCTGGGTTATTGTCTGCCATATTGTGATCTGTTGCATCCCCCAGTATTGGTGAATAAGTTTGTCCCGCATTCCCACCATCCGCTTCCATGGGACTTCCGGGTGTTCTTTTCGAAAGTCTTCAGGAATGGATCGTGCAGCTTCTCCCAGTACTAAGAGGTTGTAGATGATAGCTTCAAGATCTTTTTCCGTATTCGCACTTTGTGAATTGTTCTTTTCCTGATTATAGCGAATTATTTTATCCGCAGCGGTGAGGATATCTGTCAAAAAAACACGAAGGTCTCGTTTTTCAGACATATTGAACTTCCGAGAGAATTTTTGGACGGAGGAGAGGTTTTAATCCTTCAATATCTACCAGGTCAACGGGAGCCTGCAGTGCTTCTTCCAATTTTTCTTCCAGCTCCAGAAATCCAAAGATGCTGGGGGGGGTATCAAATTCAACAAGGATATCGATGTCGCTATCTGGTGTCTGTTCTCCTCGGATTACAGAGCCGAACAGGCCAAATCTTCTGATATGGTATTGGCTGGCTAATTGCGGTTTTATTGTATAGAGTGTTTCAAGAACTGAAGCTGCCTGGGTCATGTTATATCATATGTTCGAATAATCCATAGTTATTTTTACTGTCCTCATCTCGAGATCAGTATGAAGCTAAAATATATAATTTCTTAGATATATTACATCCTATATAATAGCAGGTGCTCTATGGTGGGAGGCAATACATCTCAGCAACTCTCTCCGGTGGAAGAGGAGATTGCGGAAATATTCAATGATATCGGGGTGAAACGGAACGCTTCCCGAGTCCTGGTTCTGATGATCAGAGGGTTTGATCTGACTTCACGGGAGATAGAACGTGTCTGTGATATCAGGCAGCCGGGAGTGAGTATTGCTCTTACTGACCTTGAGAAACGAAAATGGGTGAGAAAGGTCGGTCAAAAATCAGAGAATAAGGGGCGGCCTGTTCTGATATATCATTTAGTCAAGTCAGTGGATGACATCCTCGATGAGTTAAAGGAAGTGATTGTCGGAGATTATGATAAGAAATTACATGAGATTGAGAAGGTTAAGGAATTGCTTAAGGAACGGGTTGTAGAGAGAAATTGACATAAAAATAGATTTCTCCAATATGTTCTTTCTATTTCTATGTTCATATTTACAATTTGACTCTGGATAGTGGAGATTTTTCCTCAATAACACTTTCACCCTGCACCCCTGAAATTCATATGCCCCCTCACCAATGAAGTACTCATGCCTTCAAGCAATCAGAATTTTTTCAGTATTCCGGATAATTCATTTTCAATATTCATAGGCTCAAATTCATTTCTCAATAAAATGCTTGATAATGTAACTCAAAAGTTCCCACACCGGAAGATCCAGTATATTTTTTACCAGAACAATCTGGCAGACTTACATATTTCCACTGAAGAAAAGAGAAGAATTGAATTCATCGAGGCGGAAAATGCTGTCGATATTCTGGCAATGCTTGAAAGTGATACCGCCAGTAAAATTATCATCGTTTATAATCCGGATTGGTTTAAGGAACACCCGGAATATATTATGCCATTCGGACATCTCTGTAGGGAACGATCAAAAAGAAAGCGTGAAGTGATTCTTCTTTCGCGAATAAATGACAAGGTGTTGGATGAAATAGAACCAGTCGCTGATAAAGTGGTATGTGTTCAGGATATTATTGAGACACCGAATAATAGAACGTGTAATAATTCACAAATTACGCTTAAATCGTTACCAGAAAAAGAATCGATAACAAAAACTCCGGCGATAAAATATGGGCAACAGGTTTTGTATGGGTGAATAATTGTCATAGATGATTAATCAGGGGCCCGAGGAGTTTTCATCTGGTAAAAATGAGTGGTAAGGGTTAGAATCCTCCCATATCGCCTCAATGATTGTTACCCCAAGAAAGTCGTCGCTCTCTGTTCCTTCGTCCTCTCCTTTGAGAGCCTCCGTTCATCAGCCGTTGAAGCCCGATTCGATCCACTTCTCGCTCGGGTAGCTGGCCGATATGTATTGATGCCCTCCTCATTTCCGGGCCCTCTGGTCCTCCGGGGAAATAGTCCAGGGGTCATCCTCGGCCTTCGGATGGGGTGTTCTCATTACCTTCACCGGAATCAGTACCGCGTTCAATATTGCTCATTCCCCAAGCGGATTCTTGTATCAGGCTTCCCATGCAATACCGCCCATTTCGCTCTGCATATCAGTGGAAGTACTGATGAACATCATCCGGTCAGACCTGACAAGTTCCTTTGACATCTTCACCGCAGCGAGCTGACAAAGAGGATCGAGGGAGTCAGATCAGGAGTTACATAGAGCTGCACCCGGAGAGCAGCAGCTGACATAGCCCGCAGCTTTGTGATAACACGGCAGACAACTTCGAGGCACCTGAGTAAAGTGAGATTGATGCAGGGGGAGGGGTGATGTGATATCGTGCAGGATATTTCTAATCTCATAATCAATTTTAAAAAATCAGTAATTATATCATTTACGACAATATATCCTATATAGAACCTTAATGAATTCATCAGAAGAAGAAATTTTAGTTAAAATAGGTGTTAATTCAATAAATTCAGGAGACATTGAGTCCGCAATTAATTCATTAAATAAAGCAGTATTACTGTATAAAAACAATTCAAAGGCTTGGAATGGGCTTGGAATCTGTTACCATAAAAAACGTAATTATAAAAAGGCAATTGAATGTTTTCAAAATGCACATCGACTAGAATCCGAAAATAATATTATATTAAAAAATTATCGAAAAGCGATTGACAAATATCATCAAAAAGTTAGTTACGAACAAAAGAAAAAAAGCAATATTAACAATTCTTTTTCAAATAAACTATATATTTTCGTAATAATCTTTTCATGCATAATTTTATGTATTGTTGGATTGTCATTTCAAACAAAAAATTACGATAATTATAATATAAATTCCTATCATGAAGATTCAACAGATCTTCAATCCATTGGAAATAACTCTTCGAAAACAGAAACAACAAATATTGTAAATAAAAAATTAAATTTTGAACAAGTAAATAAATCCAAAAATCTAAATCCTTCATTGAATCAAGGCAATAATTTTTTTCAAAATATAAGTAGTGCCTTTTTAAAATTGGTAGGATACAAAACATTGGAAGACTGGATTGAAGAAGGAAATTTATTTGAAAAAGAATTTCATTATACTGATGCACTTAAAAGTTACGAAGAGGCTTTAAAAATACATCCTAACAATATTGATGCCTTAATTGGTATGGGATCTGTATTAATTGCAACATACAGATATAAAGAGGCAGAAAAATATTACGACAACGCAGTTAGACTAAATCCTGAAAATGCCGAGATCTGGACAAATAAAGGAATGGCTTATGGAAGATTAGGTAATAGAAAAGAAGGAGAACTCGCAATAATAGCATTTGACGAAGCATTAAAAATAGATCCTGACAATGTCGATTCATTAATATGGAAAGCAAATGTGTGTTGGTATATTGATAGAGAACAAGAGGGCATTGAATTAATTAATCATGCGTTAAGAATTAATCCATCAAATGCAGATGCTTGGAGCAAGAAAGGCGATTTATTGCAAAGCCTTAAGCGTTATCAAGAAGCATCAGAAGCGTACAACGAAGCTTTGAAGATTGAACCAAGTAGTAAATGGGCTTTAAGTGGAAAAGAAAACGCAGATAGTAGATACAGAGAATATAAGAATAATGAATTAAATAAAAACACACAAATTAATGAGAATATTGAAAGGACACCTGAAGAGATATGTGCTCCTATCCTAAGTAATCAATGTATTGGTCCATCATTTTTGTATGAAGATTGTATAGCAGAGCGTGATTATCGTTATCTTGCTTGTATCGCGAAAATGGAAAAAGCTGATATGTTAAAAAGGATTTATCGAAATAATCCATAAATTATTATATAATTCGTTATTTTGTTTTTGATTTGATAAAAAAATATTTTAGATATTTTTTCCGTAATTGTGAGAAAAACAAGGGGATTATTTTTTCTTACCCGTCAATTAACCCACTAATAAAGGTTAAGCCGACACTCGGCAGCACCGAGTGTCAATTAGAATTTTTTTATTCAGCAATATTATGTGAAAGATTGAGATTTTCCAAAAAAACCCGACCTGATGGGTTATCAGCAGACCGGTTAAGGCACCAGTTCTTTGTTGAAGAGAGGAACTTGCTTAAAACCTGGAAATGTGAGTACCGATATACAACTGAAGAGATCGAAAAGATGAAAGCGGGTATGTTCAGAGAGGTTCACGTGAGCCGTGACCAGGGGAAGAAGATCCTCGCAAAGGTCCAGAGGGTAATTAATGAAAATCAGTTGTCAGACAATTGTCAGCCGGATATTCATAATGTCTAATTTACTCAGGTATAAGGTCTAGAATATAGAATAGACTTTTACATGATGCCAGATTTTCCATATATTTCTCTCCGGATGTAATTTTTGAACCTCTGGATTCTGAAAGGAAAATTGAATAAAAAATATTCTGCGAAATGAAACTAAATTAAGATCTTTGTATAATAAAGCATACATTTGTCAACGGCGGCTTAGTTTTCCCCAATCTCGGCGGGATCAAATTCCCCAGTTAGGGCGGAATAAATTCCCCAGTGCGGCACCAAGGTTCAGTCACCCGGGTGTCGTTCATGTTAACCGAGGAGGAAAACCTAATGCTCCACGATATAGCACAAGAACAGGAAATAAAACTTGGAAAGGTGAACATCAGTTCCCTCTCACGACAGACAGGTAAAGACCGGAAAACCATTCGCAAGTATCTCAGTTTACCGCGTTCACATCCCGGTATTTTCAAAAAATCCAAAGCAAGTAAACTTGATTCTTTTAAGGACTATCTACAAAGTCGTATTGAGTCGTATCCCGAATTGAGTTCTGTCCGACTTTTTGAAGAACTGATTGAGAAAGGATATACTGGCGGATACACCATATTGAAAGATTACCTCCGAACAATCCGTCCTAAACGACAGAATCTTCCCGAAATAAGATACGAAACAAAACCCGGAGTTCAGGCCCAGGTTGACTGGGCTGATTGCTATTATGATCTGCCCAATGGAGAGCGGAAAAAAGTAAATTGTTTTTCGATGGTTCTTGGTTATTCCCGAATGAGATACCTTGAATTCACACGATCTACCGATCTCTTTACATTCCTTCTCTGTCACCAACATGCCTTTGAGTATTTTGGAGGGGTCACCCAGGAAATCCTGTACGACAATCTTAAAACAGTCGTACTCAAGAGGAATCCAATTTCTACGAATTCAGAATTTCAACCCGTATTTGCTGATTTCAGAAATCACTATGGGTTTACGGCATATCTCTGCCGACCGTATCGTGCCAAAACCAAAGGGAAAATCGAAAGGACCATCGGGTTTATAAAAAGTAATTTTCTTTATGGCCGAGCGTTTTCGTCTATTGAAGACCTCAACACCCAGGCAAAACGCTGGATGGAGAAAGTTAACAATCACGAACATGGAACAACATTTGAGATCCCTTTCATCCGGTTTCAGGATGAAAATCTCACCCAAATACAATCAATCCCTCCAGATATCGTTAAGCGAAGAGAAGAGCGACAAGTCTCAAAGGACTGTTTTATATCTATCTTTAGTAACCGGTACTCAGTTCCTTGGAAATATGCCCGCCAAAATGTTATTGTAGAAATTTTTGGAGAACGGGTAATTGTCGAGTCAGATGGTATTCGGATTTGTGAACATCAGCTCATTGAAGGTAGACATCAGGTCTCCAGGCAAAAAGAACATTTTGAGGGCCTTCTCAAAGCAGCAAGAGATGAATCGTATGGGAAAATGCCTCCAGTCATCATTTCCAGTAAAAAACCGTTTGAAGATACTGCTGTAATAAAACGTTCTCTTTCAGAATACGATCAAATTATTGGAGGGAAGTAGATGACAGTACTTCTTCTTGATCAGGTGCATCTTCACCTGACGAATCTGAAATTACTGACGATGGAAACGATACTTGAACCTACATTAGAACGAGCTATGGCTGAAAAGATGACTCCTTTGGAAACAATTGGGTATCTTGCTGAAATGGAATGGAAGAACCGGGTAAGTTCAACTATTTCAACCAGGATGAGATACGCAGGTTTTCCGATTGTGAAGAGGAATGAAAATTTTGATTTCTCGTTTCAACCATCCATCGACGCAACGGTGGTTCGGGATCTCTCAACGCTGAGATTTGTTCAGCAAGCAGAAAATGTCGTATTCCTTGGACCGCCAGGAGTGGGAAAAACACATCTGGCGATAGGACTTGGTATTGCAGCAATTGAAGCAGGATTTCAGGTTTTATTCATCAATGCCTCTGTTCTGATTGAAAGATTGAAAGAAGCATATCGACAAGATCAGCTTGATAGGTATCTGAAAAAACTGGTCAAACCCAAGGTTCTGATTATCGATGAAATTGGGTATCTCCCATTTGATTCGCAGGCAGCATACTGCTTTTTCCAACTTATTTCCCGGAGATATGAACGGGCATCGACCATTTTTACTTCAAACAAGTCATTTGGAGAATGGGGAGAGATTTTTCAGGATCATGTGATTGCAGCGGCGATTCTAGATAGGATACTTCACCATTGTACGACGATGAATATCAAGGGTGAAAGTTATCGAATGAAAGACAGAAAGAGAAACGGATTGACGAAATTTAATTGATCAAACTCTCGCATAGTGAGATTGGATAGTTTGGCGAAAACTTTAAATGGACTGGGGAATAAATAACGCCTGAGTTGGGGATTTTTACACCGCCGTTGACAACATTCAATCTCGAATTACTAAACCTTCTGAATATTTTTATCGTACAAATAAAAGGAGCCGTATGTCACAAGAACCATGATCAGGTAACTCACCTCCGGATAGGATCTGAACATGAAAACAATATCAGTAGCCAGGAATACCCCATTATTGACATCATAGAAAAAATACAACGATTTGGTTATGATGCCCCCTGCCAGCCATAGGTATAGCGGAATTATTACCACGAATATGAGCCTGATAGAACCGGGATGATGTTTCTGATTGGCCTCGAAAAACTACTTATAACCGGATGGTTCCTGGTGCTGGTCCAATTGGCTATGTAATTTTTCGTCACATCATACACAAAGAGGAATAGATATAAAATCACCGACCATCCAAGCCACATCAGTAAGATGTGAACACGGAAGAGATCAAAAAGCCCGCACGAGATCCCGGGAAATCCAGTTTCCAAGGTTTCCATGAATGGATAGATGAGGGAAAATAAAACCAAAATTATTGGTGGAGCGAGGAATGACACGATGAGGCGTCCTATCATCAAGGACATAGAGGAATTAGGTTAGAAGGGATGAGATTATAATCTAACGGTTTACCTCCCTAAACCGTCAACCATATTTCCTTTTGATGATTTCTTCGATCAATTCATGCCAGATAGTATCCATGAAAAATCCATTAAACTCCAATCCGCTTTTCCACAACAAATTTCGCACATAGAGTCCGAAACCAAAGTGTTGATCTATATACCAAGCCCCATCGGATTCTTGAATGGCAATTCTTAACTCTTCCCAGGTATCGTCAGAAATTTTTTCTAAGAGATATTGAATTGTATTGACCTTTTTTCGTCATAGATAAATAATCCGAATGGAAAAAAATATACAGTGAATCCATTTACCAGTTCGAATAGAGCCTGTATATTTTCTTTTGCAAAAAAGGTTGTAATTCCTTTTTCGATAATAGTAATAATATTGGTTGTTTTAACTTCACATGCCCAAGGTTCAAAAGAAGAAGATACTTTTGAATGTTTAAAATTTGACGAGAATAATGAAATTGAAAAGGCAATTGATTGTTATAAACGAGTTCAACAAAAATATGAAGACCCATTTCAAAGTAAAGAGGGAATTGATAACAATCAGGAGTTGAAGCAATTAAGAGAATATACCGAGGCAAGAAAACTGGGGCCTGAACAAGGATTAAAGTTCTTGGAATCCCAAAAAACTCTTTCCAGTACTCTATGGAAATATAAAGGTGATCTGCTTACAGAAATGAACCGAATTGCCGAAGCAAATGAAGCGTATTCTTTTTCTGAAAAAAAGGAAGGTCAAAAAAATCCCGAAAAGAGTGAGTTATTCCAAACATCTGATCTGAATAACCCGAATAATGAGCCTGATTCTTCTAAACCAGATACCACCAACCAGATTCAAAGAAATAATAATCTAGATAATTTGTCATCTCAAGGAAAAGAAAAATCTTTTTCAGAAAACTATGAGGACGTATCTCAATCAGGTAATGAAAAACAGAATTCGAATAATACCAAATACCACTCTTCCTTTGTAGATATTGAGATCCCAAACAAAACGGCTCTTGAAAATTCATATAATCCCTATGAAATTCCTTTTAAAATATCAGAATTTGAGAATGTGTCATATCAAGCATTTGGATGTAATCAAAAGGGAGTTTCTTTTTTTCAAAATAGAAATTATTCAAAATCAATTGAAAGTTTTGATGAGGCAATACATATTGAACCTAATTACGCCACTGCTTGGAAAAATAAAGCATTGACACAAAATAAAAATGGAGATTTTGAAGATGCAATTAAATCTTACAAACACATTATTGAATTTATTGACAAAGTAGATGCCGCAGTATATAATAATTTAGGTTTTGCATATTATCAATCAGGAATGGATAGTTATCAATCGGAAAGAATTTCAAAAATGCAAAAAGGCGTAGATAACTTTAATAAGGGTTTAGAATTTACAAAAAATAAAACCCAGATAGATATTATTACCCATAATAAAGAAATGGCGGATAAGAAAATTCCGAAAATATCAGATATAATAATAGAATTTATTGATACAAATTTATCTTTAATTTTAGGAATTTTGATCCTTATTTTTGGGTTTTTACTCTTTAGTGGGACCTATTCTTACATATCATCAGAAAAACGTAAAAAGAGACGATAAAAATGGTATGATTGTTATTTTCTTAATTTAAAAGTAATACCTTCTAGATAATGCCTGGATAGTGACACCTATAGTAATAATTTCCAATATTATATTTCCAATATTATATATGTATACATGGATAATCATCGGGTTGCTTCAATTTTTTTATTCTCTATCTGTTGATGGCAAAAGCGGATATTGAAAAACAATTCAATACCATTTCCTATGAGCATAAAGAATTAAATGAAAAATTCAATTCGCTTTATAGACAAATTGAATCCCGTGCTTCATCGTTGAAAGAAGAATGGGTAATTAATGAAAAGATAACTATTGAAAAGATATATGACGATAAAGCAACGAATGAGTTAAATAAATGGAAGACAGAGAATGAAAAACGTATCAGAGATGATGCCATTAAAAGAAGCGGTGAGGTTCTAAAAGGGAAAATTACCGAGCATTTTGTTCCCTACTTCCCAGATTTTCCATATAATCCTAAAGATGCTAGGTTTTTAGGGACACCTGTTGATCTTATTGTATTTAATGGCCTTTCAAATGATAAAGTTCAAGAAGTTGTATTTATTGAAATAAAAACAGGAATAAAAGCGATTCTTACTGACAGAGAACGCTCACTTAAGCAATGTATTGATTCAAGAGTAGTAAAGTATAAAATTATTCACATGTGTAATGATAAATGATAAAAAATCCTTATAAATCTATTCCATCTACTTCAATTCATTTTATGTCTAATATTCGGTGAAGAGGTAGTAATTTTACAAATAATATAGGCTGTTATATGACTCCAACCCGCGAGTAATATTAGGGAAAACCAGATATTGTATTGGCTATTTAGGTTCCAATCGAACGAAAATTGCCCTCTTGCGAAAACAACATTTTGGTTATGCAACAGCCTCTTATGCTATCATTTTATAAAATTTTATAATCGATAACCCGAAAAGTATAGTTCATGAGAGCAGGTGCCTTTTTCCTTTTCCTCACGCTAGTAACATTCTTCTTTGTTTTAGGATGCATAGAGTCCAAAACTGCTGAAGAATGGTATGAAAAAGGGCTTGTACTTAACGAAATGGGTAAATACGAAGAAGCATTAGAGGCCTTTGACAATGCTATTCAGATTGATCCAGATCATTTAGATGCAAAAGCGGGGGAATTAATATCTCTTGCCCATTTATCAAGATGGAATGAGGCGATTTATGTAGCATTAGATGGATTAGATAAAATAATCCAGAAATATCCCGGCGCCCAGGGTTGGGCTATGAAGAGTATTTTTTTGCTGTATTCAGAAAGATATGATGAAGGGCTCGAGGCTATTAATAACGCACTTCAATATGAACCGGAAAATTCCGCCTTTTGGTCATTAAAAGGAGCATTTCTTAATTATCTAGGTAAGAGTGAGGAAGCATTAGAACTTCACGAAAAAGCATTGCAAAAAAATCCAGATGAGGCTTCCTCATGGGATTTTTACGCAATCACTTTGAACGATTTAGGTAGACATGAAGATGCTTTGAAGGCGAATTACAAAGCAATTGAATTACATCCTGATGAGGAGGAATTTTGGGTAAATCTTGGATACACTTTAAATAAGTTGGAGAAAAATACTGAAGCGAAAGAAGCATTCGAAAAAAGTATCCAATTAAATCCAAAATATGGCCTCGGATGGGCAAGATTGGGGGCTGCCTTAAAACAACTCGGGAGAGATAGGGACGCAGAATACGCATTTTCTAAAGCTGAGGATTTAGGAGTTTGGGATAAAAATTCCTCGATTAAGAGGATGTTGCATTAATAAAATGTCGTTTCTGTAAGAGGAAAAAATCCATCCGATTGGATCCAAAAATGCGGACATAATTCCAAGGGTTTGATTCATTGTACTATCGGCTTGGAATTAACCCACAGCCTCTTAATTGTGTTTTAATTCTAGGTTTGAGAATATTTTAATTGGCCTCTTTTTACTAACGGGCATAAATTGAATCAGGAATATTACTATGGCTAATAATCAGAATGTCGATCTCTTCATTGTTGTCCTCTCGGATGATGGAGATTTTACTGCCCAATTCAGTTTCTATGGAGAAACATATAAAAAAATTGACTCAAGAGGGTATTGATTTACAAAAGTGTATCGTTTTAAATCCTTCCTCAACCATAATCATATTTATGGCGTTTCTTACACCTGCTTGACCATCTTCAGCACCTTGGCAGCATGGCCCAGGGATACATGAACGTCTCGGAACCTCCCGTTCTTCATAGTCTCAACCTCCTGGCTTGTATACCGATACTCACACTTCCAGGTGTTGAGCAGGTCCTCTTCAAAGACCGAGAACTCAAACCTTAACCGGTCCGGTGAGATACCGTCCGGACGGTTCTTATCGAACATCCCTATCCTGCAGGTGAACCCTTTGTCTATGCTGTAATTGAACGCCCAACATCCCTGACATCCCATACAATGCCGAAAGTCTCCATCAAATTTCATGGTATGAACAGAGCAGGAGGACCTTATCAGGTTTAGGGGTGAAGGGTGTAAGTGAAAAAGAATACGTAAAAAAAATCCCTGTAGTAAAATAACCTTAATGCAAATTCCTTCTCTCTAAAAAAACCCCGATGCTGTTTCGCAGCAGACTTAATTAATGAAAGTGCTATAAGTTGCCCGGACAAAAGTAGGTTGGGCAGAGGAGGTTGTTAATATTTTAGGGTTCACCCTGTCAAAAAAACTAACCGCTGAATTGCTTTCGCAGGCTGAATTGTGTCTTTGAACACGGATAGGAAATTGGCCTGTCAGGCTATTCATCTGCCCACTTCCTACTATTATGACTTCAAGTGTAAATATATCCGCCGGGCTGGATGTTCATAATAAGTTTGTCCTTGCAACAATCTTATGGAGTACTGGCCAGCTTATTCAAGAAAGGTTTGAACGAACAAAAGACGGGTTACTCTCGCTAAAAGCATGGATTATACTCCAAAAGTGTGAAGTAGTTGCCTGTGAATCAACCAGTGATTTTTGGGTACCCATTTATGACCTTATTAATGATTCAGTCCCGGTAATTGTTGGAAATGCTCGGGACATTAAGGCCTTATCCCATAAAAAGACAGATAAAGTTGATTCTGAAATGATTGCCCGTCTTGCTTTACACGGAATGATACAACCTTCAAGAGTCTTCTGTGGGGAGCATAGGGAATTTCGAAAAATTTTACGTCTTCGGCATAGATTGGTAGAGAAAAGAACCAGTTTCAAGTATCAGGTTAAGGGCATTCTTAATGCTGAAATGATTCGACTCTCTTCTGTTTTGTCAGATGTTTTTGGGAAATCGGGCATGATGCTCCTTACAGGGATAATAAATGGGATGCAATTAAATGATATCATCCCGACATTACCAAAGCGGGCACAAGAGAAAAAGGACAAGATCATTGAAGTACTTGGAAATAATATCTCGAAAGATGCTCTATTTCAGATAAAGGTTCTATTAGATGTTATTAGATGTCTTGATGAACAAGAACTTCTCTTAAAGAACTCTGCATTACATTTTGCTTACAAGAATTATCCAAGAGAGATGGGAATTCTAATGTCAGTTCCTGGAATTGGGGAAATTGGGGCTGCTACTCTTATTGCAGAAATTGGCGATATTAACGATTTTCCATCTGGGGATAAGCTTGCAGGAT
>Ga0116193_1002654_pt1 | contig 13419 bp, 14 predicted proteins | sample AD_UKC115_MetaG_FD_89892 | JGI IMG/M metagenome (GOLD analysis project Ga0116193, IMG submission 89892) | Active sludge microbial communities of municipal wastewater-treating anaerobic digesters from Hong Kong - AD_UKC115_MetaG | ecosystem: Engineered > Bioreactor > Anaerobic > Digestate... | reverse complement strand
CGCTCCTCCTCCGCCGCATCCGCGGCGGCATCGTCGACTCGACCCGACCTGACCGTCTCGCTCCTCCTCCGCCGCATCCGCGGCGGCATCGTCGACTCGACTATGCCGACGGCAGGCAGGCCCCCGTCGGCACCGGCTCGGTGTTGTTGACCTGGGCCAGCTGCCGCGACACTTCGTTGGCGGTGAGCACGAACCCGGTGTCGTTGTCGTCGACGGCCGCGCCGAACACCACGCCGAGCACCTGCCCGCCCCGATTGACCAGCGGACCGCCCGAATTGCCCTGTCGGACAGTCCCCTTGACGGTGTACACCTCGCGGGTGACGGTGGCGCTGCGGTAGATGTCGGGGCCGTTGAGCTTGATCGTCTCGCGCACGCGGGCGGGTGTGGCCACGAAGTCGCCGCCGCCGGGGAAGCCGAGCACCAGGGCATCGGTTCCCGTCACCGCCGATTTGGTGGCGAACGGGATCGGCACGGCCGGCAGATCCGGTACCTCGAGGATGGACAGATCCTCGTTCGGGTCGTAGGACACCACCACGGCGTCGTACACCTGGCCGTCGGATTCGACGGTCACGCTGGCCGATCCGGCCACCACGTGCGCGTTGGACATCACCCGGTTGGGCGCCACCACGAAACCGCTGCCCTCGAGCACCTTTTCGCAGCCGGTGGCCACCCCGCGAACCTTCACCACGCTGGGCCGCAGGGCGCTCACCACGGCACTCGAGGCCAGGGACGGGTCCGGGTCGTCGACGTTGACGGTCTGATTCGGTCCGATCTGCAGCCCGGAGGAGGCCAGGGCCTCCTTCAACCGGCTGCTCACCAGATTGTGGAGCCACGGCGGAGCGATCCGGTCGATCTGCTGGATCACTTTCGAATCTTGAACGGCGGCAACCAGACTCGGTTGTGTCGACTCCTTCAGCGGAGCAGCCATCAGCCACGCCGCCAACAGCACCACCGCCACCTGGAGAACCACGCCGATCAGCGAGTCGAGCAGTCGCGCGCCGCCGTGCCGGATGGCGCCACGCATCGCGCCCCCGACCACCGACGCGGCGATCACCCCGACGACCACCAGCGCGAGGATCAGGAACAGCGTCGCGAACGTCTTGGTCCGGGTGCCGTCGAGGTGGGTGACCACGTGCGGCGCCAGCAGCACACCGGCGGCGGCCCCGAGGGTCACACCGATGAAGGACATCAGCGAACCGACCGCGCCCGAGCGCCAGCCCGACACCGCGGCGAGGAACGCGACCACCACGATCACGATGTCCAGTACCTGAGACGATGTCATCGCGCTCCTTCGCCAACCCGTGCCATAGCGTCGTCCAATTCGAGGACCTTGCGGTCGTCCCACGGCTGTGCCCAGCCGGCGACGTCGAGCATTGCCGAGATCACCTGACCGGTGAAGCCCCACACCAACATCTGGTTGAGCAGGAAGGCCGGGCCGGCGAACCGCCGGGTGTTGGCCGCCCGATACACCATCAACCGGTTCTCCGGATTGACGAAGGCGCGCAACGGAACTCGTGCCACCACGGCCGTCTCGGCCTCGTCCACGACGCTGACCGGACCCGGATCACTCGAGTACGCCAACACCGGGACGACGTGAAATCCCGAGGGCGGGATGAACATTCGCTCGAGGGTGGCCAGGGGTTGCAGGCGGGTGACGTCGATGCCGGTCTCCTCAAACGCCTCGCGCAGGGCGGTCCCGACGGGTCCGTCGTCTCCGGGATCACTGGCGCCGCCGGGGAAGGCGGCCTGCCCGGCGTGATGCCGCAGCGTCGCCGCGCGCACGGTGACCAGCAGGTCCGCGTCGGCGGGCACGGCGCCTGCCGGCGCGTCCGCGGCGCCGGAGAACAGCACCAGCACCGCCGCGTCGCGACGCGCGCCGAGGACACCGGCGGCGGCATTGGCGGCGCCGATACTGGCCAGTACGTCGGCCGGCACCCGGCGGCGGTAGGCGCCTCGGACTCCGTCGATGTTGTCGATGAGCGGCCGCAGCCAGGCCGGCCCCGCTCCCATTTCCGGGGGTGCCGGCGGATTGGCTGCATTCACCGCCACACACCTCTCGCCGTCGGTCATCGGGTCATCGCCGCTGTGCCTCGCCCACCGCGGCGGCGATCTCGTCGGCATCGGTGAACGCGCGCGGCAGGATTGCGGCAACGGTACCGTCCGCGCGCAGCACCACCGTCGCGGGCATGACATTGGGGACGTGCAGGGCAGCGGCGATCCGGCGGTCACCGTCCTGGAAGGTGGGCAGCCGCACCCCCAGCTCGGCAAGACGTTGCAGACCGGCCCCGGCGTTGGGGTCCTGGTGCACGGTGACGACGGTGACGGCGGCACCGGCACGCCGCTGGTACTCGGCCATGGCGGGTAGTTCCACGGCACACGGGCCGCACCAGTAGGCCCACAGGTTGAGGACGACGGGCCCGCCCGCCAGGGCGCGCGCGACATCCACCGGCGCGCCGTCGGCCGCGCACTGCACGGTGACATCACGCAGGGCCGCCGGCCCGGGGCCACCGGAACCCGCGGGGCAGGGTGCCAGATCGGCGCGCCGGCGCACATCGGCCAGGGCCAGTTCGGTGCCCTGGGCGTCCGGCGCGGACTGCACCACCGGCCGGCCGTCACCGCCGGCCGGTTTACCCGTCCCACCCAATTGGGTCGCGAACGCGACGACCAGCAGCGCCGCCAGCGCTGCGCACACCAGGGTCCACCGGGCCGAGCCGCGCATCCGCGCCTACAGCCCGGCCAGGGCGAGTAGGTGTTCGGTCTCGGGCCCCTTGACCAACGGTGCCGCCAGGAGAGGATCGGTGGGACCCAGCCCGAACGACGGGCAGTCCGAAGCGAGCACACACACCCCACAGGCCGGCTTGCGCGCATGGCAGACCCGCCGGCCGTGGAAGATCACGCGATGGCTCAGCAGCGTCCACTCCCGGCGTTCGATGAGTTCGCCGACCGCCTTCTCGACCTTGACCGGATCCTCTTCGGTGGTCCACTGCCAGCGCCGGACCAGCCGGCCGAAGTGCGTGTCGACCGTGATGCCCGGGATGTCGAAAGCGTTGCCCAGGATGACATTTGCGGTCTTGCGGCCGACGCCCGGCAGCGTCACCAACTCATCCATGGTGGCGGGCACCTCCCCGCCGAAGTGGTCCACCAGAGCCTGCCCGAGTCCGATCAGTGAGCTCGCCTTGTTCCGGTAGAAGCCGGTGGGCCGGATGAGCTCCTCGAGTTCGGTCCGGTTCGCGGTCGCATAGTCGGCGGCGGTGCGGTACCGCGCAAACAGTGCCGGCGTGGTCAGGTTGACCCGCTTGTCGGTGCTCTGCGCCGACAGGATGGTGGCGACGGCCAACTCGAGCGGATTGGTGAAATCGAGTTCGCAGTAGACGTGGGGGAAGGCGCGGGCCAGCGTTCGATTCATCCGCCGGGCCCGGCGGACCAACCCGAGCTGCGACTCGGTGCGCACCTTCGCCGATCCGCGTTTGCCCGTGCCCGCCGCCGTCACCCTGTCAGGGTACTGAGCAGGTCCGGACCGGTGACAATTCGTGATCCCGATGAGACCTTCCGCGTGTTTACTTCACCCTTGTGTCCTGGATGTTTCCCGCACTGATCCCCGCATTGCTGATGCTGGGAACATTCGGGCTCGAGCGGGTGGAGAACGCGCTCGGCTTCCACGGCGACCCCGACGCGATCGATCAGCTCGTTGCCCTGACACCGCCCAAGGTGGACCGGCCCCGCGACCAGATCGCCCGCCCGGCGCCGACCTTGCCGCCGTTGCCGTCATGGTCCTCGAGCGGCGGCTTCACCGGACTCGCCGCGCTGGATACCGAACCCGGCCTGCCCACGCGGGTGTGCCAGCACGAGACCGCGAATCCGCAGTTTCGGGCGACTCGCCATGCCAATCCTGTGTAGCGTTGGCTCGTCGCACACAGCCCTGCCTCTAGACTAGGTCGGAGCTGTTCAGCGCCATTTCGGACAATTGATGAATACGAGGGAAAACGTGGACGAGATCCTGGCCAGGGCCGGAATCTTCCAGGGAGTCGAACCAACCGCTGTATCAGCGCTGACCAAGCAGCTGCAGCCTGTCGATTTCCCGCGTGGGCACACGGTGTTCGCCGAGGGCGAGCCCGGCGATCGGCTGTACATCATCATCTCCGGCAAGGTGAAGATCGGCCGGCGGTCGCCGGACGGCCGGGAGAATCTGCTGACCATCATGGGTCCGTCGGACATGTTCGGTGAGCTGTCGATCTTCGACCCGGGCCCCCGGACGTCCAGCGCCACCACCATCACCGAGGTGCGCGCGGTGTCGATGGACCGCGAGGCGTTGCGGGCGTGGATCGCCGATCGGCCGGAGATCGCCGAGCAGTTGCTGCGCGTGCTGGCACGCCGGCTGCGCCGCACCAACAACAACCTGGCCGACCTCATCTTCACCGACGTGCCGGGCCGGGTGGCCAAGCAGCTGCTGCAGCTGGCCCAGCGATTCGGCACCCAGGAGGGTGGCGCGCTGCGGGTCACCCACGATCTGACGCAGGAGGAGATCGCCCAGCTGGTGGGCGCGTCCCGCGAGACGGTCAACAAGGCACTGGCCGACTTCGCCCATCGCGGGTGGATCCGCCTGGAGGGCAAGAGCGTTCTGATCAGCGACAGCGAGCGCCTGGCCCGCCGCGCGCGGTGATCCTCGCCGAAACGTACCTTTCGGCGAATTCGTACGAGTAAGCCGCACCATTTCGTCGTTGTCGGACGGGTGTTTCAGGACCGCAGGTAGTCGAGCTGCGCCTGCACCGATTTCTCGGCTGCGTCCCATAGCTTTTCGTCCACGTCGGTGTAGACGTGTTCGACGATCCGTCGGGCGCCGGCGTCCTCACCGAGTTCCCGTAGCGCGCCGCGCACCTGGTCGAGCCGTTCCCGACGGTGGGCCAGATACATCGCGGTGACGTCGCGGATGTCGGGCAGCTCGGGTCCGTGGCCGGGCAGGACCCGCCGGCCGCCCAGACCGGCCAGCCGATGCAGCGATTCCAGGTAGTCCCGCAGCGAGCCGTCCTCGCTGTCGATGACGGTGGTGCCACGGCCCAGCACGGTGTCGGCGGTCAGCACCGCGTCGTCGAGCAGGAACGACACCGAGTCGGCGGTGTGCCCCGGCGTGGCCAGCACGGTGATGCGCAGTCCGGCCGCGTCGATCACCTCGCCGTCGGTCAGCGGCCCGCCGAGCCCGCGCAGGAATCCGCTGCCCACCGAACGGACCACCGCGCCCGTCGACCCCACCAACTTGTCGATCCCGTCGGTGTGGTCGCCGTGCCGGTGGCTGATCAGCACCAGTGCCACGGTGCCGAGTTCGGCGATGCGGGCGAGGTGCGCATCGTCGTCGGGGCCGGGGTCGACGACGACGAACTCGGCGCTGCCGGGGCCGCGCAGGATCCAGGTGTTGGTGCCCTCGAGCGTCATGATCCCGGGGTTGTCGCACAGCAGGACCGACGCGGTCTCGGTGACCGCGCGCAGCTGGCCGACGGCGGGATGTTCCAGGATCAGCCGATCTCCACGACGAGCTCGATCTCGACGGGTGCATCCAGGGGCAGTTCGGCGACCCCGACGGCCGAGCGGGCGTGTGCGCCGGCATCGCCGAACACCTCGCCCAGGAAGTTCGAGGCGCCGTTGACCACCGCGGGTTGACCGGTGAAACCGGACGCCGAGGCGACGAACCCGACGACCTTGACCACGCGGGTCACCACGTCGAGGCCCACCAGAGCGTCGATCGCGGCCAGTGCGTTGAAGGCCGCGATGCGCGCCAGGTCGGCGCCCTGTTCCGGGGTGACGGCCGCGCCCACCTTCCCGCTGTGCACCAACTTGCCGTCCACCATCGGCAACTGGCCGGACGTGAAGACGAGGTTGCCGCTGCGCACCGCCGGCACGTAGGACGCCAGGGGCGCGACCACCGGCGGCAGTTCCAGACCGAGTTCGGTCAGCTTCGCCCGGTGGCTCACTTGGGCCTCTTGAGGTACGCCACGTGCTGCTCGCCGGTCGGTCCGGGCAGCACGGACACCAGCTCCCAGCCGTCGGCGCCCCACTGATCGAGGATCTGCTTGGTCGCGTGGGTCAGCAGTGGCACGGTCGCGTACTCCCACGTGGTCAGCTCACTCATGGTTGGAGCTTAACCGGGTGTGCCTGTTGGTTAGCATGCACTCATGGTGACCACAGCAAGCGGCGGACATCTCGTCGGCTGGCCCTCCCGCTTGGCCAAGGCCCGGCTCCATTTCGTCACGGGCAAGGGCGGCACCGGCAAATCGACGGTGGCCGCCGCTCTGGCCCTGACGCTGGCGGCCGGCGGTCGCAAGGTGCTGCTCGTGGAAGTCGAAGAGCGCCAAGGGATTGCGCAGCTCTTCGACGTGCCGCCGCTGCCGTACAAGGAGCAGAAGATCGCCACCGCCGAGGGCGGCGGCGTGGTCAACGCACTCGCCATCGACATCGAGGCGGCGTTCCTCGAATACCTCGACATGTTCTACCGGCTGGGGCTGGCGGGTCAGGCCATGCGCCGCATCGGCGCCATCGAGTTCGCCACCACCATCGCGCCCGGTCTGCGCGACGTGCTGCTCACCGGGAAGATCCGGGAGATCGTCACCCGCACGGAGAACGACCACAAACAGCGCTACGACGCGATCGTGGTGGATTCACCGCCCACCGGCCGGATCTCGCGGTTCCTCGACGTCACCAAGGCGGTGTCGGAACTGGCCAAGGGCGGGCCGGTGCACGCGCAGGCCGAGAGTGTGGTCAACATCCTGCACTCCGAGAACACCGCGATCCATCTGGTCACGCTGCTCGAGTCCCTCCCCATCCAGGAGACCATCGAGGCCATCGAGGAACTGCGGGAACTGGACCTGCCGATCGGCAGCGTCATCGTGAACCGCAACATCCCCACGATCCTGCCGTCGGATGCGCTGCTGGCGGCCGCCGACGGGGTGATCGACGCGGAGACGGTTCGTGCCGACCTCGGCCGGGTGGGCGTGAAGCTCGCCGACGCCGACTTCGCCGGACTGCTCACCGAGACCATCGAGCACGCCACCCGGATCCGGGCCCGCGCCGAGAGCGCCGAGGCGCTCGATGAGATCGACGTGCCGCGTCTGGAACTTCCGGCCATCAACGACGGCATCGATCTCGGCAGCCTCTACGAGCTGGCCGAGGCGTTGGCACAACAGGGAGTCCGCTGAGTGATGAGCAGAGCGAGGCACGAGCGATGCGAAGAGCGAAAAGTGAGGTCTGACCGATGAGCACCACACCTCGCACCCTGGACATGGGCTCGATCCTGGCCGACCGCAGCAACCGCGTGGTCGTCTGTTGCGGCGCCGGCGGTGTCGGCAAGACCACGACCGCCGCGGCCATGGCGTTGCGCGCCGCCGAGTACGGCCGCAGCGTCGTGGTGCTGACCATCGACCCGGCCCGCCGGCTGGCCCAGGCACTCGGGGTCAAGGATCTGGGCAACACCCCCCAGCGGGTTCCGCTCGACGAGAGCGTGCCCGGCGACCTGTCGGCGATGATGCTCGACATGCGGCGCACCTTCGACGAGATGGTGATCGAGCACTCGGAACCCGAACGCGCACAAGCGATTCTGGACAACAAGTTCTATCAGACGGTGGCAACCTCATTGGCCGGTACGCAGGAGTACATGGCGATGGAGAAGCTGGGTCAGCTGCTGGCCCAGGATAAGTGGGACCTGGTGGTGGTGGACACCCCGCCGTCCCGCAATGCGCTCGACTTCCTCGATGCCCCGAAGCGGCTGGGCAGCTTCATGGACGGCCGGCTGTGGCGCCTGCTGCTGGCGCCCGGCCGTGGCTTCGGGCGGATCGTCACGGGCGCCGTCGGCCTGGCCATGAAGGGCCTCTCGACGGTGCTCGGTTCCCAAATGCTTTCCGATGCTTCGGCTTTCGTGCAATCACTGGATGCGACGTTCGGTGGCTTCCGGGAGAAGGCCGACCGGACCTACGAACTGCTCAAGCGGCGCGGCACCCAGTTCGTCGTGGTGTCGGCGGCCGAACCGGACGCCCTGCGCGAGGCCGCCTTCTTCGTCGACCGGTTGTCGAAGGAGAACATGCCGCTGGCCGGGCTCATCCTCAACCGGACACATCCGACGTTGTGCTCGCTGACCGTCGAGCGCGCGACCGACGCCGCCGAGGAGCTCGAGCAGGCCGACGCGGATTCACTGGCGGCCGGGGTGCTGCGGGTGCATGCGGACCGGGCGCTGACCGCCAAGCGGGAGATCCGGCTGCTGTCCCGCTTCACCGGCGCCAACCCGCACGTGGCGATCGTCGGCGTGCCGTCACTGCCGTTCGATGTCTCCGACATGGAGGCGTTGCAGGCAATCGCGGATCAGATCACCCAGGCCGGCGCGAAGTCGGCCTGACAGGCCCGGTTAGCCGACCGCGCGGTGTTTGCGCTGCGCGGCGAAGAATTCTGCCCAGGAAACAACCTCGGGATGCTGCTTGAGCAGCGCACGACGCTGACGCTCGGTCATGCCGCCCCAGACGCCGAACTCCACCCGGTTGTCCAGAGCATCGGCACCGCACTCGGCGATCACCGGGCAGTGCCGGCAGATGACGGCGGCCTTGCGCTGGGCTGCACCACGTACGAACAACTCGTCGGGGTCCGCGCCCCGGCACCTCGCCTTTGCGACCCAGGTGATCCGGGCCTCTGCTTCAACGCTCTGGACGGTGGCCGGTATGGCTGGGGTGTTCGTCCTACGCGGCGCGGGCCGAGAAGCTGACATCAGCGCTCCCTATTCGCTCGGACCACCTCGTGAGGTGGTCTAACCACGGGTGTAGATCGCTGAGTGCGATCTACGCCACACTACGCAGGTCGTTGTTACCTGTGTCGCATCGTGTGTTCAAGTTAGGTGGTCAGGTGCCGTTTGCGCAACAGTTCGATAACCACTTTTTTGGGACGAGCGTGCAGACAGGCCGACACACCCGTCGAATTGACACGCAATGGCCGTCCGGCCCGGATACTGCGGGGCACCCACGAGTGCGCGGAGGCGCTGGGACGGTCGTTAGTCTGTAGTGCATGTCGGACCGCCCACCGGTGGCCGTCACCGTCATCAAGCTGGCGTGGTGCTGCCTGCTGGCTGCGGTGATCGTGGCCGCCATGCTGTTCCCCGTCGTCGGCGGGGCCGGTGTGATGTCCAATCGCGCCTCCGATGTGGTGGCCAACGGCTCGGCGCAGTTGGTCGAGGGCGAAGTGCCGGCGGTGACGACGATGGTCGACGCCAAGGGCAACGTCATCGCCTGGCTCTATTCGCAGCGCCGCTTCGAAGTGGCCGGCGACCAGATCGCCGACACGATGAAGCTGGCAATCGTCTCGATCGAGGACAAACGGTTTGCCGAGCACAACGGCGTCGACTGGAAGGGCACCCTGACGGGCCTGACCGGCTACATGTCCGGGGACGACGACACCCGCGGTGGTTCGACCATCGAGCAGCAGTACGTCAAGAACTACCAACTGCTGGTGATCTCACAGACCGACGCCGAGAAGCGCGCCGCTGTCGCGACCACCCCCGCGCGCAAGCTCCGGGAGATCCGGATGGCGCTGACGCTCGACAAGACCTTCACCAAGCCGGAGATTCTGACGCGGTATCTGAACCTGGTCTCCTTCGGCAACGGCGCCTTCGGCATCCAGGACGCCGCGCAGACCTACTTCGGCATCGACGCCTCGCAGCTGAACTGGCAGCAGGCGGCGCTGCTGGCCGGCCTGGTCCAGTCGACCAGCATGCTCGATCCCTACACCAACCCCGACGGCGCGCTGGCGCGGCGAAACCTGGTGTTGGACACGATGATCGACAACATCCCGGAGCACGCCGACGAGCTGCGGGCCGCCAAGGAGCAGCCGCTGGGCATCCTGGCGCAGCCCAACGAATTGCCGCGGGGCTGCATCGCCGCCGGCGACCGCGCGTTCTTCTGCGACTACGTCCAGGAGTACCTGGCGCGCGCCGGCATCAGCAAGGACCAACTCTCCAAGGGCGGCTACCTGGTCCGCACCACCCTGGATCCCGACATCCAGGCACCGGTGAAGGCCGCCGTCGACAGCAACGCGGCGCCCGACATCCAGGGCATCGCGAGCGTGATGAGCGTGATCCGGCCGGGACGGGAGTCGCATCCGGTGCTGGCGATGGTCAGCAACCGGACCTACGGCCTGAACAGCGACGCCGGCGAGACGATGCAGCCGCAGCCGTTCTCGCTCGTCGGCGACGGCGCCGGGTCGATCTTCAAGATCTTCACCACGGCCGCCGCCCTCGAGATGGGAATGGGCATCAACGCCCAGCTCGACGTGCCGAACCGGTTCGAGGCCAAGGGGCTGGGCAGTGGCGGCGCCAAGGGCTGCCCGCGGGACACCTGGTGCGTGCAGAACTACAACGGTTCCGCCTACCGCTCGCCGATGAGTGTCACCGACGCCCTGGCGACCTCACCGAACACCGCGTTCGCCAAGCTGATCTCGCAGATCGGGGTGCAGCGCACCGTCGACATGGCGGTCAAGCTCGGTCTGCGGTCCTACGCGGAGCCGGGCACCGCGCGGTCCTACGACCCCGACAACAACGAGAGCCTGGCCGAGTTCGTCAAGCGGCAGAACCTCGGCTCGTTCACCCTGGGCCCCATCCAGGTGAACGCACTGGAACTGGCCAACGTCGCCGCCACGCTGTCCTCCGGTGGCGTGTGGTGCCCGCCCAACCCGATCGACAAGGTCTTCGACCGGCACGGCAACGAGGTGTCGGTGACCACGCAGACCTGCGAGCAGGTGGTGCCCGACGGGCTGGCCAACACCATGGCAAACGCCATGAGTCACGACGACCAGGGCAACGGCACCGCGGCCGGGTCCGCCAATTCGGTGGGCTGGAACCTGCCGATGGCGGGCAAGACGGGAACCACCGAGGCGCACCGGTCGGCCGGCTTCATCGGCTTCACCAACACCCTGGCTGGCGCCTCCTACGTCTACGACGACTCCACCGACCCGGGCGAGCTGTGCGCCTTCCCGTTGCGCCAGTGCTACGACGGCAACCTGACCGGCGGCAGTGAGCCGGCGGCCACCTGGTTCGCCGCGATGAACCCGGTCGCCAACAACTTCGGCGAGGTGAAACTGCCGCCCACCGATCCCCGCTATGTCGACGGGGGCCCGAACTCGCGGGTGCCCTCGGTCGCCGGTCTGACCCAGGACGAAGCGCGGCAACGGTTGAAGGACTCCGGGTTCCAGGTCTCCGACAACATCAGCTACATCAATAGCGCGTCGTCGTACGGCAGCATCCTGGGCACGTCGCCCACCGGACAGACCATCCCGGGCGTCATCGTGACCATCCTGGCCAGCAACGGGGTACCGCCGCCACCGCCGCCACCGCCTGCGGCGCCGCCGCCCGTGCCGGGGGCGCCACCCGGGACCCCGCCGGCGTTCGGGCAGACGGTCGTCGAGATCCCCGGCCTGCCACCGATCACCGTTCCGGTGCTGATTCCGCCTGCGCCGCCGCCACCGCCGTGACACGCGCATCACTGCGCTGTAGCCGGTCGACCGCAGTACCATTCGCTACATGCCTGCCGCACCACACGCTCTGAAGAGTGCCGTAACCCTGGCGGTCGGGACGGCGATCGCCGGGCTCGGCTACGCATCCCTCGTGGAGCCCAACGCCTTCGTCGTGCGCGAGCTCACCATGCCGGTGCTGGCGCCGGGCTCGTCACCGCTGCGGGTGCTGCATCTGTCCGACATCCACATGCGGCCCAACCAACGGCACAAGCAGGCCTGGCTGCGGGAGCTCGCGGGCTGGGAACCCGATCTGGTCGTCAACACCGGCGACAATCTGTCGCACCGCAAAGCGGTGCCGGCGGTGGTGCAGGCGCTCGGCGATCTGTTGGCCGTACCGGGCGTCTTCGTGTTCGGCAGCAACGACTACTTCGGGCCCAAGCCGAAGAACCCGGCCAACTACCTGTTCCGCAAGGACCACCGCTCGCACGGGCCGGCGCTGCCCTGGCAGGATCTGCGGGCCGCATTCAGTGAGCGCGGCTGGTTCGACGTCACCCACGCCCGCCGGGAGATCGAGGTCGCGGGCCTGACCATCGCGGTCGGCGGGGTGGATGACGCCCACATCGACCGCGACCGCTACGAGACCATCGCCGGGCCGCCGAACGCGGCCGCCAACCTGCGCCTCGGGATCACGCACGCGCCCTACACCCGGGTGCTGGACCGGTTCGCCGCCGACGGGTACCAGTTGGTGCTGGCCGGGCACACCCACGGCGGCCAGTTGTGTCTGCCGTTCAAGGGCGCCCTGGTGACCAACTGCGATCTGGACACCTCCCGCGCCAAAGGGCCGTCCCAGTGGGGCGCCAACACCGCCCTGCACGTATCGGCCGGCATCGGGACGTCGCCGTACGCGCCGTTCCGGTTCTGCTGCCGGCCCGAGGCCACGATGCTCACGCTGGTCGCCTCGCCCATCGGCGGTGACGACTCGTTCACGCCCTCTCCCCCGGTCGAAGCGGACAGCCTACGCACGCTGACCCGGTGACCCGGACGGCCGACCGCTCGCGCTCGCGGCGTTGGGTCGACCGCGCCGTGGCGCTGATCGAGGCCGACGCCCGGCGCAGCGCCGACACCCACCTACTGCGCTACCCGCTGCCGTCCTGGTCCGCGGACGCGGATGTTCAGCTCTATCTGAAGGACGAGACCACCCACATCACCGGCAGTCTCAAGCACCGGCTGGCTCGTTCGCTGTTCCTCTACGCGCTGTGCAACGGGCTGATCACCGAGGACACCGCCACCGTGGTGGAGGCGTCGTCGGGGTCGACGGCGGTCTCGGAGGCCTACTTCGCCGCGCTGCTCGATGTCCCGTTCATCGCCGTGATGCCGCGGTCGACCAGCGCGGCCAAGGTGGCGCTCATCGAATCACAAGGTGGCCGTTGCCATTTCGTCGACAACTCCGGCGAGATCTACGCGGAGGCCCAGCGGCTGGCCACCGAGACGGGCGGGCACTACCTGGACCAGTTCACCAACGCCGAGCGGGCCACCGATTGGCGCGGCAACAACAACATCGCCGAATCGGTCTTCGCCCAGATGCGCGACGAACCGCACCCCGTCCCGGAGTGGATCGTCGTGGGTGCGGGCACCGGCGGCACCAGCGCGACGATCGGGCGCTACATCCGCTACCGGCGGTTGGCCACCCGGTTGTGCGTCGTCGATCCGGAGAACTCGGCCTTCTTCCCCTCCTACGTCGAGGGCCGCGCCGTGTCCACCGGCGCGTCGTCCCGCATCGAGGGCATCGGGCGGCCGCGCGTGGAACCGTCGTTCCTGCCGGAGGTGGTCGATCGGATGGTCAGCGTCCCGGACGCGGGCTCGGTGGCCGCCGCGCGGCACGTGAGCAGGCTGCTGGGCCGCCGGGTGGGCCCGTCGACGGGCACCAATGTGTGGGGCGCTTTCGGCCTG
>Ga0116193_1002653_pt1 | contig 13429 bp, 12 predicted proteins | sample AD_UKC115_MetaG_FD_89892 | JGI IMG/M metagenome (GOLD analysis project Ga0116193, IMG submission 89892) | Active sludge microbial communities of municipal wastewater-treating anaerobic digesters from Hong Kong - AD_UKC115_MetaG | ecosystem: Engineered > Bioreactor > Anaerobic > Digestate... | reverse complement strand
TGGGAAAATATCGCTTTCTACGAACTGGGTGGCATTATAAAGCTCTATAACATCATCAATGTCATAGTCAGTCTTAGTATCATCATAGTTATCTAGGCATGCGGTAGATTGCTTCACTTGGTAGAATGTTCCGTAATCATTAAGCCCATAAAATTTTAATCGTCTATCCATAAAAGTCGCCCTATCTATGGATATTTTAACATCAAATCAAGCCAGAGTGGCGCACGCCATATGTCTACTGGCTCTCTGGTGGTTATTACATATTCCTTTCTTGCGACGAGACAAACTATATAGGATAGGTGGGGTGTACTATCCCGCGCACAGCCGCCATTGCCCTGTGAGCTGTTAAACGGTAGAATAACTGAGGAGCGCGGTTCTTACGTCGTTGAGGATGCTGCACCAACAGTAAGAACGCCACCGATGGGTGGCTTTTTAATTGTTGGGTATGGCTACGGAGAGAAGCGAACGACTTTTGCGCAGCAAAAGGAGGCCGAACGCGCTAGGCCCGACGGATCTTGTATGACTGTGATGCAGAACCTCGATCACGGGATCAGTCTATTGGCGATGCAGCGCCGGCCACAGTATCTACAGAGTTGGACATAGTGTGACACAAGTTTTCTAGTTTTGGTACCAACGGACCCAGTCGAAGTAGGCCTGGGCGCCCGCAACCGGTGGTACGATGACTTGCAGGCTTGCCGTCGCAACATTGGCCGAACTCGGTGAGTAGCTGACGGTTCTATCTTTTGCCCCTGCGCTGTAGTACGTTTTGTACTGGCCAGAGACCCAAGTACCGGATGCATTGTATTCGTCGATGTAGTAGTCGAAGGTATTTCCGCCATTTGCCATGACATTCAAATACGAGGTGAGCGTATACGTTTTGCCGGCGACGACGGGGACACGAGGTGAAAACAGGTGTGTTTCCTTGCCGGCAGTGCTTTTTAGAGATATGGAGTTTGTGGCTCCGGCAGGCGAGCCGTGGCTTCCGGTATCTAATGCGATTGTAGAAGCGCTGTCTGTCGTCCAGCCGCCAGAGAGACCGGAGTCAAACTGAGGGTTTGGCATTAGGTTTGTTGGCGCTGGGCTCGTACTGAGAGGAATGAGCTGAACATTGTCCATGTACCCATCGACTGCGTTCCCTCCTGCATAAATCTGTAGCCGAGCGCTTTTAACGCTGGGGGAAGTTGGGGTATAGATCGTATTGATGTTTTCCGCAAAGACAGAGCGTTCCTCGGCCATCGTATGGCCAGAGATCCAGTTGCCCACCGCGTCGTATTCGTCCATGTACATGCCTATGTAGCCATTTGTGCTTTTCACTTCGTTCAAAAAGGCCTTGAGGGCGTACTTCGTCCCGTATGTGACGGGAACGTTTGGCGAAAACAAATGTTTATCGCCACCACCGGTAGAAGTAAAACGAATCGAATTGACCGGTGAGGGGAAGCTACCGTGTTGGGCTGTATCGGCTACAACGCCTGTCGGTGCGTCGGTCGTCCAGCCGCCCGAGATACCACTGGCAAAACCTCCATTGGCTAGTAGTGAGGTTCCGCTGACTGTTGCGGACCCAGGATTGAGATTTTGTATGAGGCCAGCAGCTTTTTTCTGCTGGACGTAGGAGGCGATTTGAGCTAATTGGTCGACCGAGTAGTCATATGAATAGGTATGCCGTCCCGGTGAAGGTGCGGCTGGCCTGAGACCAACTCGGTTGGCGGGCACAATATCGTGGAAGGTTAGGACAACCCATTTATTTTGAGCGATGGCAGTATCGATCTGGGCTTTGATGCTCGCTACTGTAGTGACAGAGGTGATCTGAATGTCGTATAGCAGATATTCATTGTACGGCCAATCATTCATGCCGACATCGGCAAAACCGCGGTGGTTCGAGTAGACTTTGGCTATTTCTGCGAGAGTTTTCATATTGTAGTCACCATATGGCGTAGCAAAGCTTTGGACTTTGAGACCGTGATTCACAAGGGCACTTTTGCTTTTGGTGAGTTCGGATCGAACCTGTGCAGTAGTAAGAGGGTTGGGTTGACCATCACTCGCGTCAGAGGATGCTAAGAGATAGTGGTTGACTGTATGTGAGCCGATTTCCCAGCCAAAGGTGTTTTGGACTGCCTGCACCTGCGCCCATGTCATATAGGGCTTGTCTCTGTCGGCGCGGCACGTATTGGGCACGTTCACCATCCCGACGCATCCAGTCGGGACGTAGCTCGTGCCAGTTAGGCCGTATTTTTTCAGTGTTGGAGCAGCGAGAGTGCGTACGCTCGCAAGCCCGTCGTCAAAAGTAAATGATACATTTGGCTTCGGTGTTGTGTTTTGGGTGACCGCTGCAGATGCAAGCGGTGATGCAATCTGGCACAGACTGAGCGCAGTAGCTACTGTAGCCAAAAATGTCCGGTACATGTGTGTTTTAGTACTTTTGGCGAGCGCATGCATATGCAAAAATTGTCTCTTCATGATTTGATAGTACAATAAAATCTACAAAAAAGCAACTATATAATTTAAATACTACTATATCAAAAAGCGAAGCGTATAGGTGGTGCCACTACCTGTAAATCAAGGGGTAACCATAAGCATAGATAATAATATACTTTACAAAAATGCATAAGTATAGTACAATGCAGCTTGATGACGCATTGTGAGGAAGCGATCAGGTGGAAATCCTTTGTGCGCGTGCGAAATCGATAATACTAACCAAGGAGAGACTATGTACGGAAAAGGAATTGCTTGTAGTCTGACAGGAACATGCGCATTGCTGTTACCTGACACACAGGGCAACTCAGTTGTACGTATTTTTGCAGTGGCTGCTATCGTGGTCGGCGTCGCCATCCTGGTGTCATCGATTGCCCGTGCTGCTGCCAAGCGTGCATACAAGGCATAAGTAAGTTCGCGTGCGAGTCTAATGCACATCAGGGAGAAGTCGCTGAAGTGTATTAGCTCGCGCCCGGAGGTTTGGTGATGAAATTACAACGCAAAGCGAAAATGGTGGTAGTCGGCGCGTTAACACTCATAGCGGTGGGCGCTGGACTCCTGTGGCGCGAGCAGCAAGTGCAGAAGCTGCATATTCCGAGCATTCCTGTTGCTGTGGCGCAGGCAAGTTCGGACACTTCTGACGAACCTGCACTTTCAGGTCGGCCAGTGCACCTCAGCATACCGGCACTGGGCAAGCAGTGGGATGTGCTAGAGGGTTCGTACAGTACGGGCTCTAGAACATGGACGCTCAATTCTACCCATGTTTTTTGGGCTAATTTGAGTGAAAAGCTCAACACCACACAGGGCACAACACTGCTCTATGCTCACGCCCAAGAACAGCTGTTTGGCGACCTGCCAAAGCTGTCGCTCGGAGACGAGGTCATCGTTAGGACTGACAACGGATATGATTTCCGCTATCGACTCGTCGGTGGTGAGACAGTCATGCCTGATCAAAGCGCAGTTGCTTTCAAAAAAAATGGCGCGCCTCGATTATTGCTGCAGACCTGCACAGGCGCTTGGTGGCAAAAACGCCAACTGTTTGCGTTTGATATCGTGGAGGTGAAAAAGGTATGAAACTAGTCCTCATTTATCTCATACTCCTTGCGAACTTCGTCAGTATGGTTCACCTAGGGCTGTATATTATTGGTGGCAATATTTATGACATACGGCAGTTCATGCGTCGTCGTTTTCAGATCAAATCTCAAAAATCGTCTCGTCGACCACTGGTGAGCGTGATCGTGCCTGCTCATAATGAATCCGCAGGCATACGCAAAACGCTCAACTCGATTATGCAAAGTACCTACAAAAACATCGAAATCATAGTGGTAGATGATGGTTCGCGCGATGACACGGCAGCCATTGTCGACACCTATTGGCGCTTTCGTCCGAATGCTCGGGTGCAAGAGTATATCGCCCGTACCCCTCGCTCTGGTTCGATGAGCCGGCGATATCTGCGACAGTTTGCAGTAAGTGCCAAAGGAAGAACCGTGCGTCAGTCAAACCAAGGCAAAGGTACTGCCATGAATAATGCCATCAAAAATTATGCTCAAGGCGAATATGTCATGTGCCTAGATGCCGATTCTGAGTTGGAGCCACATGCCATAGAAAGAGCGGTTCGACATCTCGAAGATCCAAATGTGATGGGCGTAGCAGCAAATGTCAGGATCGGAGGCGGTAATCACTGGTTGACGCTTTTGCAGCGTTTTGAACACATGATAGGCTACCGGGCTAAGAAATTTTACACTGTGAGCAATAGCGAGTTTTTGGTAGGTGGTGTCGCCTCTACCTATAGACGAGAGCTCGTACAAGAGGTTGGCTACTATGATACCGATACAATGACAGAGGATATTGGTTTGAGCCTGAAGCTGATCGCGCACAAGGGAAATGCAAAGCAACGTGTGATATATGCGGCGGATGTCATCGCTATTACCGCCGGTGTCCAGACATTTGCTGCGCTCATGAAACAGCGCTATCGCTGGAAGCTTGGCTCGTTGCAAAACCTGTACAAATACCGGTATCTGCTGTTTAACCGTGATAGCAAGAAATACTCAATGACGCTTACCATGTATCGACTACCGATGGCATTCCTGAGTGAAATCATGCTTTTGCTGGGGCCAATCATGATGGCTTACCTGCTGTACATCAGCATTAGCAGACATTCATTTGCTATATTTGCAGGGGCATACATGACGCTGACACTCTATACACTGTGGGTCATATGGCCGGATGAGCACTATGGGTTGCGAGAAAAAATTGTGATGAGCTTGCAGAGTCTTTTCATCTACGGCTTGTTTTTCACCATGGATTTTGTGCAGCTGGTAGCGATGATACGCGTGTTGTCTCACAGAGAGCAGGTAACATTAAAAACTCGAACTTCGTCCACGTGGGCCTCTCCCGCTCGAGCGGGCCAAACGGAAGTAGGTGTCGTCGACTATGTGCGGGCACTGACGTTGAAATCTCATTTTTTGCTTGGTCGGGCGCCGTCCAAGACCAAGGGGACAAACAATATCAATACAACTTCGCCGAGTCGCCCGTATGACGTAACTGTAGTTCCCCATGTGTCGCACTACAAAAATCAAGTATCCGAAAGGAAAACGCGACAACTTTCCAGAACTCCGCATATCCTAGCAGGATCTCATCGGCACTACCAGTGGCCAGCCGTCGTGCGCGGTTAGGAGTGAGTGACTTGGGCGTTTAGCTACGCAAGGGATGCGTCTAGCTGAGGATTTTTAAGGGCTGGTATCCTGTCGAATGGGCAGAAAATGTGCTTCGACGTATCCGCATTACGGGTTTTCGTGACAGCACACTTGGCAATCGATGATATAGGTCAGAGGATTTCGGCGTATTTGAAAATATAGTACGGCGTATGGTCACGAGGGGGCGCTCAATTGTAGACTTGCTCTGCCGAGCAGTAGATGTGAGCATCACAGTAGTGTGCATTAGTGTATCTCCTAGCCATCATATTATATAACAAATAATGGCTTATTGTAAAAAGTATGATCCAAATTCTTCGCAATAGTAGAATATTTGAGTAAGGTCAGAGCTTAGATATAACCGCCGGTGAGGGCAACGATGACGCCGAGGGCAGCACAAACTTGGCCGATGACCCAGAAGCGCATAGTAACTTTGGTTTTTGGCCATTCAAGTGCCTCAAAATGGTGATGAATTGGAGCGGCAATAAATATTTTCCGATGGAAAAAACGTTTTGAGGATATCTGTATGAGGCTGGAGCCTGCTTCGAGGACAAAAACGAAGCCGATGAGCGGGAGTAAAAATAGGGTATTTGTAATCATTGCGACCGCCGCTAGAGATGTGCCGAGCCCAAATGAGCCGACATCACCCATGATGAAGCGGGCTGGAGGGATATTGAACCATAGGTACGCGAGGAGCGCGCCGACAACTGTCAGACAAAAAGCAGCCACACCAAACCGCGCCTGCAAGGCGGCAATAACTCCAAAGGCACCAAATGAACTGAGCAGCAATCCTCCGGCTAGACCGTCCATGCCGTCGCTAATATTAACCGCATTGCCCGTGCTGACCACAACCAGCATAAAGAGAGGGATAATCATCCAGCCAACGTTGATATCGCCGATAAAGGGCACCATGACACTCGATTGGCCGAGCTTGTAGTGAAAAAACCATGCACCGATTGCAGCAACGATGGTGATCATGGCAAATTTGATGGGGGCCCGAAGCCCGGCGCCCGTCCCGCCATGGCCGCGGATGTTTATGATATCGTCGATGAGACCTACTAAGCCTCCGCCGAGCAGCGCCGCCAACGGTAGCCATGTCTGGCTCCGATTGAGGTTCCAGACGAGCGTGACGATGGTGATAGCTGCGAGTGTCACGAGGCCTGCCATGAGCGGGATGTGTCGTTTGATACGAAGTTTGGCGATAACCTCGAGTGCTTCACCTGTCGTTGAGGTGCTGCGATGGCGCTTCCACCACTGATATTTGTAGGCAAAGTGCGTATAGAGCGGCGTGAGGGCCATGGCCAAACAAAAAGCTATGAAACTGAGCAAAAACATTTTGGTTGTCTTGTGCGACAGTTGATCAAGTGTAAATATCGATGGTTGCATAGGGATGCATATTTCCTTTGTTGCTTAGTGCCAGTATCGATTCTAGGGGCAGACTTGTGGCCATGCTAATAAGTGTATACCATAGAAGGCAGCTACGGCTAAAAAATCTCGTATGACACATCCGACACTTATCATTATTCGCGGTATACCCGGCAGCGGTAAATCATATCTTGCTCGGGCGCTACGCACCGCGCTCCATACAGATGAAGTTGTACTGCTAGACCCAGATGCAATTGCATATGATAGCGAAGCCTACCGGCGTCATGTGGTCGGCGCTTCAGCAGAAGGTGTGGACCCGGCGCTCCACGCCTACCGGTTTTTGCGTGCCCAAGCCTACCAAGCGATAACAGACCACAAAATCATTATCTGGAATCAACCGTTTACAAACCTCGAAATATTCAACAAAATGATTGCCCGCCTCCGAGCCCAAGCTATTCAAAATGCAACCACTCTACCTATCTTGGTTGTAGAGGTTGAAGCGGAGGCAGAGGCCGCCAAACAGCGTGTACATGACAGGAAACTGTCGGGCGGTCATGGCCCGTCTGACGCGACGCTGCTACGTCGTATAACTGAATACAAAACCTTTGCAGGCGAGGGCTACGAAACATTTGCCGTCAATGGACAAGCGGATGTGGACCATTCCGCCTGTATGCTGGCCGATAGAGTTCAGCAGCTCGCGGCGTAACCGCAGAGCGTAACATACCCAAATCTGACGGAAACGTCGAGCTGAGGTGAAGGTGGCTCGCGGGGTTTTCAGAGGTATTTTCGGACGTCACGGATAATTTGTGCGGAGTTCTCGGCGAGTATGGTTTGGAAGCCAAGCTGTGTTGCAGGAGCGATGTTTTTTGGCTTATCCTCGATAAAAAGTGAGGTTTCAGGTGTGGCGTCGAGTTGCTGCAAAGCGATGCGGTAGATTGCCGGGTCAGGCTTTGCATAACCAACTTTGCAGGAAGCGATGATTGCATCAAAGGGCTCATAACACCCCTCCGCCTGCAGAACATTGTACGTTGGCTCGATGACGTTCGTGAGGAGTGCGACTGTATATCCTCGGGATTTTGCTTCGTGGACTAAATCGAGTACCGCCTCATTTTTAGCCAGACCCCGCCAAGCTTTGAATTCTTCGGAAATTGTGTCGGGAATAGTAAAGCCGTACTCATCACGCAGCCGTTGCCAGTACTCGATTTCGCTGATCTCCCCGGTCATAAAACGCCGCATGGTGCCGTCATATATCTCCTGAGCCTGTGCTGCTGTGGCACCAATTTGTCTCAGCAGACTCATGAGAAAGTCGTCGCCGGGGTCGTCGGCAATTACTCCTCCCCAGTCAAAAAAGATGGTTGAAATGGGTTTCATAGTAGCCGGCTAAAAATCATGCATCACGGTTATGTGGGCACCGAGCGAGTTGAGTCTCTCGGCTAGGTCTTCGTAACCACGCTGGATAGTGTAGATATTGCGGAGTGTGCTGGTGCCGTCAGCGGCGAGCATGCCGATGAGTAGTAGACTGGCGGGGCGTAGAGCCGGCGGGCAAAATACATCGGCTCGGGTAAATTTCGTAGGACCGGTGATGTAGAGGCGATGCGGATCGGCGAGCTCTACGGTTGCGCCAATTTTTGTCATCTCGGTGTAGTATATGGCGCGGTTTTCGTATATCCAGTCGTGGATAAGCGTACGGCCTTTGACGATGCAGGCGATTGGCACAGAGTAGGGCAGGTTGTCGGTGTTGACACCGGGGTAGGGGAGCGGATGGATTTTGTCAGTGAGTGCAGTGAGACTACCTCCATGTTTGTAGATATGCACGTCGGCCAGCTCAGATATACCATTTGCTGCAGGATACCGAGCCGAAACGTCGTAACGAAGCCCCATTTTTTGTAGTTTCAGCAGCTCGAGTGTCACAAATTCGATTGGAACGCGCTCGATAGTGATATCTGAGTCTGTCGTGACGGCCGCGGCGATAAAAAACATTGCTTCGATGGGGTCTTCGGTTGGCGCATAGGTGACATTTTTTTTGATGTGCTTGACGCCCCGTACCTTGAGCGTGCTCGTACCGACGCCATCTATCTGTACACCGAGTTTCTGCAGGTAGTGACAGACATCTTGCACCATATAATTGGCGCTGGCAAATTCGATGATGGTTTCTTCTGGTCGACCGGCCGCCGCCATGAGGGCGTTTTCGGTGACTGTATCGCCCATTTCGTACAGCGCAAATCTGCCGGCCGGCTTTTCGTGCACGCTGACGTGATACGAACCTTTTGACGCCCGTACATCGAGGCCAAATTCTTGCAGTGCAAAGAGGTGAGGCTCTACAGTTCGAGAGCCGAGCTTGCATCCGCCGGCGTACGGGATTTTGAATGAATCAAACTCATGCATCAGCGGACCCATCATCATGATAACGGTACGAGTACGGCGAGCAGCGTCCTTGTTGAGTTTGTCGAGCCGTAGTTTTTCTGGCCGCTTGAGTTCGAGGTCATTGCCGTGTGTCCATTTTGCTTGGACGCCAATGCTCTCTAGTACTTCCAAAATACGGAAAACTTCCTCGATACGCGGGAAGTTTACAAATTTGGTCGTGCCGTGGTTGAGGAGGCTGGCACAGAGCAGGCCGACGGCAGCGTTTTTGCTAGTTTTGAGTTTGATCGAGCCGCTCAGCTCATGGCCACCCTCGATACGTAGATTGACCGAACCACTTCCGAGGGAGACGATTTGTTTGTCGAGGGCGCTGCTGAGCCGAGTCAGCATCTCGAGACTGAGATTTTGGCGGCCCTTTTCGATACGATTGATCGCTGATTGGCTGGTTTGCAAGCGAGTGGCCAGTTCTGCCTGCGTCATACCGCGTTCTTGGCGCACGCGCGCTACAAAATCACCGATTCGTTCATTTGCTTGTGTCGTCATAGTGCGGTCTAGTATATCACAAATGGTATAAATGAAGCCAGCTTTTGCGTAGGAATGAAGTCTTGTAAGGTTCCGGGTCCCGCAAAATGGGAGCATAGCAAGCTCGGCAGTGATTATCTGACGGTGTTATCCTGAGCGTATTTCAGGGTGCCCTCCATCTTATCACGAGCTACCAGTCATTAGGGTTCCGCGAGGCGCGGGCTTCCAAACTATGCCCGAGTTCAGAAAATGTCTGGACAGCAGAGTTCAAGGCGCAATTGTCCTCACATTGTCCTACGGGGAGGTTTGAAGGCGAGCCCTTGCTGACAAAATTACTATAGCCCAATCTCATTCAAACGGGGTAAAATAAGGCATAAAGACGTCTAAAGGAGGGGTGTATATGGTAGATACTGCTGTTGCTGATTTGATTGCGTCAGAGGAAAAGCGTGAGCACGAGGGTCTAGAACTCATCCCAAGTGAAAACTACGTGAGCGCCGATGTGCTAGAAGCAAACGGCAGCATCTTCACCAATAAATACAGTGAAGGCTACCCGGGCAAACGGTACTACGGCGGTCAAGACTTCACCGACCCTCTCGAGCAGCTCGCCATCAACCGCGCGAAAAAGCTTTTCAAAGCCGACCATGCAAATGTACAGCCTCACTCTGGCGTCCCTGCCAACGAAGCCGTATACTACGCGTGGCTTGAGCCGGGCGATACGGTGCTCGGCATGGATCTTGGCCACGGCGGTCATCTCAGCCACGGCAACCCGATGACGCGCTCTGCGCACATCTACAACTTCGTCGGCTATAAGGTCAAAGACGTAACAACAGGTGAAATAGATTACGATGAACTGCGTGAGCTTGCACTCAAACACAAGCCAAAGATTATTCTCGCAGGCTTCAGCGCCTACCCAAGAGAGCTCGACTACGCCAAATTTGCCGCCATCGCCGCAGAGGTTGGCCCTGACTGTCTGCTCATGGCCGATATGGCGCACATCGCAGGCCTTATCGTGGCAGGCGAAGCCAAAAACCCGTTTGACTATGGCTTTCATGTCATCACTACTACGACCCATAAGACACTTCGTGGTCCGCGCGGTGGTCTAATACTCAGTAAGGGGACCGTCTCGACACCGCTCAAGGCGCCAGAAAAAACCATCGAAAACATCCCGACGCTCATTGACCGTGCCATTTTCCCCGGCACGCAGGGCGGCCCGCACATGCACACCATCGCCGCCAAGGCAGTGGCATTTGGTGAGGCTCTAAAGCCTGAGTTCAAGACATATGCTCAGCAGGTTGTCAAAAACGCTCAGGTACTCGCCGAGGAGTTACAAAAGCGCGGCTTTACCCTCATAGGCGGTGGCACGAGTAATCACCTCATATTGGCCGATGTGCATAGCAGCTTTGGTATCGACGGTAAGGTGGCCGAGGAAGCACTCGACAAAGTCGGTTTAAACCTCAACAAAAACTCCATCCCCAATGACACGTTACCACCCTTCCGCCCCAGCGGCATCCGGCTCGGCACTCCAGCCATTACTACGCGCGGTCTCAAAGAAAAAGACATGGTGAAGATTGCCGATTGGATGAGCCGTGCCATCGACGCCCGCGAAGATGATGCAAAATTGGCGAGTATCCACGACGAGGTCATCGCCTTTTCTCGCCAGTTTCCCCTCCCCAGCGACAAAAAATGCGCTGATTGCAAACAAGGCGACTGCGTGTGCTAACTAATCTGGAAGATTCGATTGCCGATCGTGCCTGACTTGCCCCCCAAAAACCGGCAAACTGTAGTACATGGAGCGTGCGGTGAGAAGGGGGAGGCATCAGTAGGCATTGTAAGCAAGGATAATAGTCGGTACGGCATTGAAGCCGACCTGAACTGTCAGAGGTACCCGGCGGGCCATATTGGTGAAATGACTTTCGTCGCACTAGGAGCCGATCATTCTCCAGAAGGGCTTACTGCGGCAATGTTGTCGCAACTCGGACGTACCTTAGGCGGCATTTGTCTCAACTGTCCTTTCGTCAAGTGATCAGAAGGCTGTGCTCTTCGCCCAAGGCCTAAACTCGACCAAACGCGTAAGTAGATTTGCCTGTACGCTAGGAAGAAACCGTCCTAGCCTAGCACCAAATACCACGTTCCTCAGTACCTACCTGACAACATCCCTACTTTAATGTAAGTAGTTGATATGAAGTACTAACTCACCATGGTAACCGGAGGAGAATATATTTGTAAAAATATTAAAAATATTTTAAAATTTAGAATATGTCAAAAGAGAGAACAGAACCTAGTATTGGAGCCATGCCCCATACCTTTGGCGACACGACGCAGTATGCGGATAAAATTGTAGCATTTAGGGTTGGCAAGGGATGCTATATTGCAAATGGCGAGCCCATCTCCGTGGGTGGGAGAGAGCTGTTACCTGCAGAAACATATCTCGACGATGGCAGGATTCGTATCTCCTTTCATGACAGTAGTTTACCAATTGATAGGTCTAATTTGAATGCGCCACGCTTAGGGGTGCGTTATGCCGTAAAGGGTAGGGTGGGGCTTATTCTGACTGGTCTATTTGTCCCCCCACAAGATCGCCAACGAGGTCTTGGGAGTGCTATGTTGGAATGGGCGCTCGACGAAGACACCTACCGAGTGCGGCAATCGGTCATTGGGACGGGTAGAATCAACAAACCGCTTGTAGCATTGATGCTGACCAGAAATGGCTTCATGCCTGTGTCGAGAAAATCAATAGCTGAGATCGTGGGGATGGCAGATATTGCCCCCATCCCAAAGATACGATGGACGCATAACGAGCGTGGGGCAATAACTACTGTTCAAGACAGCCCTGCGTATGGACCATTTTATCAAGTCGTTGGTCCTGCTGTTGTGATGGGCCACGCCACGCCACATGATCCCACAATGGTTACGGCGTTACATACTCCATTTCTCTCACCGTCCGAGCATGGGTAGACGCGCTGCCTATGTTTTTTGGGCGCGCCAGGCGATATCGGGACGGTACTGCATACCGGGGAAGCAGACGGCCGTATCACCAATGGCGGCGCGGGCGGCCTCCGAGGCGGCGGCTAAGTTGACGCCGAGGCCAGTGATGTACAATACTCGGCCGCCGCTGCTAACGGTTTCACCGGACTCATTTAACTTGGTTCCGCCGTGGAAGATGGTTACATCTCTGTAATTTTCGTCTAGGCCCGAGATTATTTCACCGGGGACAGGTGCGTCGGGGTAACCGGCAGCGGCTAGGCATATAGTGAGTGCGGCAGCGTTGAGCTCAGTAGGCAAAGGGAAATCGGCAATTTTGCCAGTTGCAGTAGCGTAGAGCATCTCGTATATGTCCACGCCGTTGCCGTGTAGCAGCGGGATAATGACTTCAGTTTCTGGGTCGCCGAAGCGAGCATTGTACTCGATGACTAGGGGGTCGCCGTCGAGCTCTTCGGCGAGCATCAGGCCGATGTATAGCACACCGTGATACGGCGTGCTATCGGCGGCCATGCCCTCGATGCTTTTTTGCGAAATAGTCGCAATTTTGTCCCACTGTTCTGGACTCAGCATCCATTCAGGCAACGGGCCATACACCCCCATACCACCGGTGTTTGGCCCTTTGTCGCCCTCAAGCAGCCGCTTGTGATCTTGGGAGGCGAGCGGGATGATTTGGTAGTGCTCTCCGTCGCTGAGCACAAACACCGAAACTTCAGGCCCGTGGTTGCGCTGCTGAATGACACAGATACTGCCGTCTCCGTCCACTCCACCGCTGGCTATTTTGGCAAGTGCCTCCGTCGCCTCAACCTCGTTGTCGGGCAAAAAGACTCCCTTGCCGCCCGCTAAGCCGTCGGCTTTGATGACGGATTTTTTCGGCCCGCCGTATGCGGTTATGGCGACCGTAGCCTCTTCGGCAGAATGAACAACGCGTGAGCTTGGCAGCGGTATGCCGTGCTTTTGCATAAACTTGGTGGCGTAGGCCTTGCTGCCCTCGAGCCGTGCGGCGGCTTGGCTGGCGCCGAACACGGTTATACCGGCAG
>Ga0116193_1002651_pt1 | contig 13431 bp, 12 predicted proteins | sample AD_UKC115_MetaG_FD_89892 | JGI IMG/M metagenome (GOLD analysis project Ga0116193, IMG submission 89892) | Active sludge microbial communities of municipal wastewater-treating anaerobic digesters from Hong Kong - AD_UKC115_MetaG | ecosystem: Engineered > Bioreactor > Anaerobic > Digestate... | reverse complement strand
TTTCGGTCCCCTGGGATAGAGCCCTTCCCGTTGCATGATGTCCGCGTAGTTGACCCCTGCCGCGGCGACCCGGATCCGGACCATGCCGGGTTCCGGTTCTGGCACGGGCACCTGTCGGGTTTCCAGGACCTCCGTTCCGCCGAAGCGGGAAACGTAAACAGCGGTCATCATCGGGTCGGATTGTTTCATGAGTGGATCTCCAGGCGTGTTCGGGCCGTTTCAGGCAGAAGAGGGGTCCATACTCCGGGCGAAGGCGCGGCAGGGGGCACCATCCACGCCGACCAGGGGCATGGGGAGCACGATTACTTCCCACCACCCGGCGGCGAGGGCGGCCAGCCGCAGTCCTTCCACGACAAACACCCCCGCGCGCAGTAATGTTTCATGGGTGGGCACGGCATTGCCATAAGGCGCGACGGACAGGCCGTCCACACCGACCATCACCACGCCATCGGCCACGAGGCGCCGGGCGGCGGATACGTCCAGCGCGGTGAACTGTTCATCGAACGGCGCGTTGTGGGAACGCGTGGAATTCCGGGTTTTGAGCAGGACCCGGGGCGGCAGGGGCGATCGCGGCAGGTGATCCTCCGTGATGAGGAGGGCGTCGCCCATGTCCAGCACCAGGGCAGGCCCGAAGAACCGGTCGTGGGGTACCTGTTCCAGGGTTGGGCCGTGATCCACGAAGTGCCAGGGCGCGTCACAATGGGTGCCCGTGTGGCAGGACAGGCTCATGGCCGTCAGGTTGCACAGGTCCCCCTGGCTGATCCGCGACGTGGCCCGGAAGGAAAACGCCGGGTCACCGGGCCAGCCCGTGATATCCGGAGTCACGGGCATGCTGATATCGATCCATTCGCGCATGGCTGTCTCCCGTTGAAAAAGCGACCCGTTTAATCCGGGTCAGGTACCTGGATGTCCCGATCGACCACGGCTCCCGGCGGGGTGGTAACGCCCGGCCAGAGTTTCCGGCCGGGATAGATGGAGGTGTTGATGCCGGTATGAACCCCATCCCCGATGACCGCGCCGAGTTTCTTGCGGCCCGTGTCGACCAGCGTGCCCTGGACCATGGAGCGGATGGCCGCTTCGTCGTGGCGGAGGTTGGCCGTGATGGTGCCGCATCCCAGGTTGACCCCTTCGCCCACGATGCTGTCCCCCACGTAATTCTGGTGGGGTGCCCGGGCACCGTCCAAAAAGACCGATTCTTTCACCTCGCTGGCGTGGCCGACGACGCATCCACGGCCCAGGGTGGTATAGGGTCGGATCCAGCAGTTCGGGCCAATCCGGCAATCGGGGCCGATCCACGCGGGCCCTTCGATTACCGTCCCGGCGCGCGCTACCGTGCCCGGACCAATATACACGGGACCATGGATTTCGGCCCGGGGAGAAATGTCTCCGTGGATGGATGGTTCCAGAAAATGGTCCAGCCAGAACCGGTTCGCATCGAGCAGGTGCCAGGGATAACCGATCGGAATCCAGTAGCCCTCAGCGGGCAGGGCGTAAAAAGGCCGCTGCCGGGCCAGCGACTGTACCGCGTCAGTCAACTCGATTTCACCCCGGGGAGAAACAGGCGCGTGTTCCAGCAGGTCGAAAATTTCCGCGCCCAGACGATAGGCGCCGATGTTGGCCAGGCGGGAGAAAATTTCCGTGGGCTTTTCCACCAGCCGGAGCACCCGGCCATCCGGTTCGGTTTCGTAAATCCCATATGGGCGGGGATCGGCGACTTCCCGGGCGAGGGCCGCCCGTTCGGTACCGGCAAGGCGCCGGAGGTCCGCGGGATCATACAGGTCGTCGCCATTCAGCACCAGGAAGTCCGGGTCGGTCAGTCCGCGGCATTGCAGCACTGCGTGTCCCGTGCCCCGCTGTTCGACCTGTTCCACGTATCTCAGTCGGATGGTATCGAACCGGTCCCCGAACCGATCCCGGATCATCGCTCCACGGTAACCGACCACAAGAATAACTTCGTCCACGATGGGGCAGAGGGCCCGCAACTGCCAGGCCAGCAGGGAGTCGCCCATCACGGGCAACAGGGGCTTGGGACGCGTCAACGTCAGGGGATAGGTGCGGGTGGACCGGCCCGCCGCCATAATGATTGCCTGCATGGAAGCCTCCGGAAACGCATGATCATGAACCGGGGAAACCGTCGCGGCAACCCACCACTACCCCGGTTTCCTGAACAGTATACAAACCCGGAGGGATGGGAAGATAGCACTGCCTCCCCGTACCCTTCCCTTGCGGTCCGATCTTCTGAAGGACCGGGTGTAACCGGTCAGGTCATTCCGGTAACGGGGGATCCGTCCACTCGTACTCCCGCTCGAACCATTCCCGCCAGGCGGCGGCGTAGTGCTGGATCCACTCCAGAATGGCCGCGGACCCGAGGTCGCGGCGTTCCTGTTCCGAGCGGATCCACTTGTGGGTGTCCATGGCCTGGCGTTGCAGGTGGAGCATGCCCCGCAGGCGGCGTTCCCGCCAGGGGAGGGCATGGTGGCTGAACCATTCCCGGGCGGCCTCGTCAAACGAAACCTCCCGGTTCAGTCGTCCACACATCTCCTGCCGCAGGAATTCGATCCGGTGGCGTTCCGCCGGCAGCAATTTGCTGACGGGCGGATGCTCCATCTCCGGCAGGGCCTGACATTCAGACATCGCGTTCATGGCTTGGAATGACTCCAATGATAACAGTATGCTAACATTTTAGCAGGAACCATGTCTGTTTTCAAGCCATCCGGGGCTTTTTTTACGGGGGTTCTGTTCATGTTACCAGCCTGATTTGTATACCATGTTCTAACACATTTCTGATATTTTGTCAAGAAAAATTTTTCTATTCTGACCACATGTTGGGTTTCGCTCGGTGCGTACCACCAGATATGTCGGGGACGCGACAGGGCGATGGATGCGGCTGGTAATGGTCTCGAAAGGCCTATTTGTTCCCTTGTGTTGTTCATAATGCCTGAAACCAGAATTTCCACCTGGAAATTTCCGCAAGCACCGGTTTCATCTTTCCATCTGCCACACTAATTATACAATTTCTCAGCGGGGAATGTTACAAAGAGATAAAAAAAACGGGGATCGCAATCCGATTCCCGTTGATGACGCGTTAGACGAGATGTATTACTTGAACCATTCAGACAGGTTTACCCGGGTGAAGGGCGTGTCGGTTGCCGTCACGGGCGGATTATTGCCAGCGATGGCAATCCAGGCGTCCTGGTTTTTCGGGTCGAACACGAAGGAGTGAAGGGTATTGTCGGCATGAACCGGTCCGGTGGCCAGAATCCGGACGGCCTGTTCCACGTCGATTTTGCCCTCGAGATCGGCAACGCGCCGGCTGAGCCACTCATACCGTTGCCAGGTGTTCTGCTGTTGGAGGACCGGCACCAGCAGGGTGATCTGGTCCGGCTCGGTGATCTCCAGGCCCAATTCTTCTTTGCCGTATTTTTTGGCCAGTCTAAGCAACTGGTCCATGCCAATGGGATGGTTGGTGCGGCGCACGCAGTCCGGCATGCCCCAGTGTCCGGTGGTGTCGTTTTCCTTGGGATCGTTTGGCCCGAAGACAGTACAGTACTTGCCGTCCGTTTCCAGGGCGCGGCCATCCGGAATTTTCGCGTCCCCGATGATGAAGTTCCACCCGGTGGTGCGGGGGGAATGTTCAAAAAATTTCACGGCCTCGTCCAAGGTGGAGCAGGTCTCCAGCATGCCCCGCATCTGCAGGAAAAGGGGAAGTCCATCGAAGGTGGCATCCGGCGAGGGGAGGGTCATTTCGCCGAGGGTGATACCCTTCGCGTTCATGCCGCTGACGCTGCCCACCCCGCCAGCCCAGCCCAGCATCATGAAGGGGTGCCCGCCCTTGGGCCGCCACACGAGGACCACGGCGTCGTCCTGGGCGTCGCCGTTGATGCTCCAGTCCAGGTTGCGCCCGTGCAGCAGGCGACCGTCCACGGTCCAGCGTCCCCACACGGCGAAATTCGAGCAGGACGGGGGGGCATTCGGGGGAAAGTGCAGGATTTCGGCCTGGGTGACGCCCAGCCGGACGTCTTCATACGTGATGTCCTCCACGCCCGCGGCCTTGAGGCCATCCACGATGCCTTTCAATTCTTCGACGATCGCCGGGGGGAAATGCTTTTCCATCCGCTCGGACTGGGCGTTCACGTACTCGGGCGTGTAACCCCTCCCCCACAAGGCCTTGGGCATGTAGCCCTCCTTAATGATGTGATGCACTTTTTTGGCCAGCAGCCGGCCGTGCTGAAATCCCATCTCCCGTGGGGAACCTTCCATCACGAGCACGGTGAGGGGGCCCACTTCATAAAGACGCCCAGCCCCTTCCTGGTCTACCAGTTTGACGGGGGGATCGGCCACGAGCGTGACCTGTTTCTGGAGAAACTCCGCGGGGGGATCGGCCCAGGTGAATAGGGCGCAGGCGACCGTCACCAGAACGGCCAGCGTCAGCGGGAACGGTTTCCGATGGAACATGGCAGGTTTCCTCCTTAAGCGCGTGGCGCGGAACGATGTTGTACCAAGGACTCCGGCGGCCCCATTTCCGTTTCATCATAGCGGCTGATGACGGTGCTTTCCAGACCTCCCCGGGGACGGCACGCGATTTCCACGGTCATCCGGCGGGGCCGGCAGGCCAGCACCAGGTCTTCCAGCACGCGGTTGACCAGGTGTTCATACCAGATGCCCACGTTACGGTAGGACATCAGGTAATACTTCAGGGAACGCAACTCCAGGCAGCGGTCCCGGGGTGTGTAGCGGATGGTGACCCGGGCAAAATCGGGCAGCCCGGAAAAGGGGCAGACCGAGGTAAACTCTTCGGTCACGGTGACGATCTCCATGCCGTCTCCATGGGGGGTACCGGCATACTCGTAGGGAAAACATTCCAGGCAGGCCGAGTCGATGGCTTCGGGCCCGCGGAAGGGTATCGCGCGGTCCAGCGCGTGGAATTCCGTTTTCAGCGGGGTGGCCGGTGCTTTGGGCTGTTTTCCTGTCCGGGCTTTTTTCATGGGCGGTTCTCCATCGCGTCAGGATGGCCGGCATTCACACCGGTTTTTGTGGGTTTCCTGGATGGCTACCAGTCCGGGGCGTAACCCGGCGGCAATCAATCGTTCCCATAGCCACGCGGCCAGGCGCTCGCAGGTGGGCGGATTAAGGCCGGGTACTTCATTGAGGCATCGATTATTCAGGAGATCGAACACTTCCGCCAGGCAGGTCTCCAGCCGAACGCGAATGGCGGGAACGTCCAGGCCGTCCACCGCCACTTCTACCCGGTAGGTGTGACCGTGCAGGTTGCGGCAGGGATGCCCCTGGGGGAGCGCGTCCAGGGCCTGGGCGGCGGCAAACGCGAAGGTTACCCTGGCCGGCAGGTTCTCCGAAGGAGCGGGGGGCAGGTCCTGAAGGATGAAGGCATCCACGGACAGGGCCGTGACCCGGATATCGGCCAGCCAGGATGGCCGTGGGGTCAACCGCTCCAGGATCCAGGTCCGGATCCCTTCCGGGGCGGTATTTTCCAGTCCGGGAACCGCGTCCAGCAGGGCGTGATCGAGTTGCCGTACCAGGGGGGCTACGGCTGTCTTGATGTCGCTGAAGTCCACGATCCAGCCATACCGGGGATCCAGCGCGCCAGTGGCCGACACGTCCACCCGGTAACTGCAGCCGGTGACCGGCGCCGAAGGACCCGCGGATTTCCGGGCCGCCTCGAAGAAAAAGGACTTGGTAACTTGCAGGCGCATGATGCTGTTCCGGGGTTATCGTGAGAATACGTTGCGTACATGATACCGGACGGGAGGTTCCGGGCGGTACCGGAAACCCGGCGGGACGCGCCCGTATTCCTACACGCCACGCCGTTCAGGTCCCCAGATGATCTTGTGCAGGGGTAATTGCAATCGGGCGGGGATACGGTCACGCAGGATCCACGCGGCAAGATCCGCCGGGTTGAGTTCTCCCCACACGGGGGAGAACAGCACGGCCCGGGTGGTGGCGAACAGGTCGTGCCGGTCGATGATCCGTCGACTCCATTCGTAATCCGCCTGGTCGGCGACCACGAACTTGACTTCATCTTTTTTGGGATTCAGTCGTTCCAGGTTGGGCCAGTGATTTCTGTCGGCCATGCCACTGCCCGGGCATTTCACGTCGAGAATCCAGGCCACGCCGTCGGGGAACCGGTCCAGGGGGAAATAGCCGCCGGTTTCTACCAGGACCTCGTAGTGTGCTTCCAGCAGGCGACGGGCCAGTCGGGCGGCGGCAGGCTGGGCAAGGGGCTCTCCGCCGGTAAGTTCCACCAGTTTACAACCGGAGGCCCGGATGGCGTCCATGACTTCGTCCACGGTCATGGGGGTTCCCCCGTGGAAGCTGTAGGTGGTGTCGCACCACCGGCAGCGCATGGGACATCGCGCGCACCGTACGAAGAAACAGGGACGTCCCGCGTGGGTGGATTCGCCCTGGATACTATGAAACAGTTCGGTAATCAGCAGGAGATCCGGTGAGGTCACGGCATGGGTTCCATGGTATGGCAGGATGTTAAGCGGACGCCATTTTACCATGTTTCCAGGGGCATGGGTATGCGTAAGTCACGCGTCTCTCGGGGGCGTGGTGTCCGTCATTGCGGCGAGCGGAGTGAGGCGAGCATGCCGCGGCCATGCCAGTCAGTCATGCGGAAGTGTGGTCCTTCCGACGAACGGGGTGAGGCGGGTTGACGACAGCTTCAATTCCAGGCAAGCAGGGGGTCCTTCCGACGAACGGGGTGAGGCGGGTTTCTGTCCTGTACCGTGTTCGTGCGAGGCATTTGTCATTTCGACGAACGAAGTGAGGAGAAATCTTTAGATAGGGGAAACAAAAGATTTCTCGCTTCGCTCGAAATGACAGAAAGTTCTCAAAATGACAGTATACTCTCAACATGACAGTACGTTCTCGACATAACAGTACGTTCTCGACAGGACATTATGTTCTCGAAATAACAGAAAGTTCTCGAGATGACAGAAAGTTCTCGAGATGACCTATGCAGGGCGAAGAGACAGTTCAAACGAACGAAATGAAGGGGGTGAGCGGAGGAGGGGGTGGAAAAAGAAACTCGCGCTTCGGACGGACGGGATGGAGATAACCAGGCAGGGCCGGGCGACAGAGTCTTGTTATAACCCGTAAAAAACAAAAACAGAAAAAAAATGGCCCTTTTTGCGGGATTTGCGAAAAATGTTGAATTTTTTAAATAAATCGTTTATAATTAATACACCGAAAAAATGGAGAATAACCATGAAGAAGCAACGCACCATCCGATGGATCCTCCTTACGGCCTTCGTGTTGATTGCCCTTGTGCCCCAGGTGATCGTGGGGGGCATGGGCATCTTGTTTATCGATCGTTTCTACCGGACCACGGACGCGGAAACAACCCGCTCCATGACCGAATGGGCCCAGAACGATCTCAGCGGAAACAGCCAGGAAGCAGCTGGCGTGGTGGCAACGTTACTTACCCGCGCGGAATCCGACTTGACATCCCTGTCCGGGTCCGGATTATTGCGTCAATACCTGGATTCAACGCGTGGAAATAACAACGTGCTGGAGGCCGTTACCCGGCAATCGACGGAGCAGATTGTCCGGGACATGTTATTCGCCTTCCGGGTGCAACAGGATGCTACCCGCAAGCAACTGGAAGCCTCCATGGCCTACGGCGAACGGGTGATGGCGGACATGGGGGAATTCACCACGAGCGCGATACCGGTTTCATGGCAGGCGGTGAACCAGTTTACCGGGGAATCGACGACGGTCAGTCTTCCCGTGGCGCGCGTCGGGAGCGTGACCATTGAGGAAAACAGGGATCCGGGCAAACCCTCGCCTATTGTCGATGAAATCGTGTCCCACGTGGGCGGCACGGCCACGCTGTTCCAGCGGATGAACCGGGATGGGGACATGCTGCGGGTGGCTACCACGGTCCGGAATGAAAAAGGTGAACGGGCCGTGGGCACCTACATTCCCGCGGTAAACCCGGACGGTCAGCCCAATCCCGTGGTCAGCGCGCTCCTGAGAGGAGAGACCTATTTCGGAAGAGCGGTGGTGGTTAACCGGTGGTACCAGACGGCCTACAAGCCTCTTCTGGACCGGGAGGGCCGGGTTGTGGGCGCGTTGTACGTGGGTCTGCCGGAAACGGACCAGGGCATCGTGAAGATGATCACGGGTATGCACCTTGGGGAATCCGGATATCCCTTTGTGATCGATTCAAAGGGTACAACCCTCGTCCACCCCAAGGAGGAAGTGATCGGGAAAAATATTGTTACCGATATCGGGCTTGAGGTTTTCCGTTCTGTCCTGGAGTCCCGGCAGCCAGACACTGTCGGGTGGTTAACCTACGCGTACAAGGACCGTCCGAAATTCGCCGCCTATGGCTACTTTGAGCCATGGGACTGGATTGTGTGCGTCAGCGGCTACTCGGACGAGATGAACCGGGCCAACTCGGAGATGATGCTGAAGCTGTTCGAAGAGCAGTTGCAAGGATTCGGGCGGTTGACGATCAAGGGCGCGGATGGTCGGGAACGGTCCCTGTACACCCAGGCACGGTTCCTGGACGCGGCAGGCCAGGAGGTGGCGGTTATGGCAGACGGGAAGATTGTGGACCGGTCCCGGCTGGGCAGCCGCAAGGGGGTGGACTGGTTTGAAGAGGTTTTGAAGGCCGCCGAAGGCAGTGTCTGTTATTCCCGCGTGGAGATTTCGAAGAACACGGGAAAACCAGAACTACGGATCAGCGCGCCGGTTTACCTGGGCGGACGACTGGAAGGCGTGACGGTCCTGAACGTTAACTGGGAGGTCATCGCGGAGATCGTGACCAGCCGGAAGGTGGGCAAGACCGGTTACGCCTTCATGATTGACCCGAGCGGCACGGTGATCGCTCATCCCAAGTGGACGCTCAAGGACAATGTCAACCTCACCACTTCCGATGAGCCCGAACTGGTCGAAGTGGTGAAAGACCGGATGTTGAAAGGGGAGCAAGGGTTCGGCGCGCTGACCATGGAGGGTAAGCCATGGATGATTGCCTACGCTCCCGTGACCATCGGCAAATCCACATACCCGGTGGCCATGGTGATTCCGGACAATGAAATCCGTGAATCCGTGTTTCGAATCAGGGACGTCGTGCGGGCTCTTGAATTGCAGGTGATAGGCCTGCTGGCTGGAGTGGTGACGATCATGATGGCCGCGGCAGTGGTGCTGGCCTTCCTGGTGAGCGGGCGGATCAACCGGCGCCTTGCCCGCCTGGCCGGTGACCTGGATCTGAACGCCGAACAGACCACGTCCGCGGCGGAGCAGGTGGCCCAGTTGAGCCGGGCCATCGCCGAGGGCGCGAGTACCCAGGCGTCCAGCCTGGAAGAAACGTCGGCGTCGCTGGAAGAAGCCACGTCAATGGTGCGACAGAACGCGGACAACGCCGCGCAGGCGGCGGCCCTGATGGCGAAGGCCCGGGAAGTGGTGTCGCAGATGGATCGCGCGGTGCGGGAATTGTCGTCGGCCATGGCCGAAATCAAGCAGTCCTCGGACGCGTCGGCGAAGATTATCAAGACCATTGACGAGATCGCGTTCCAGACCAACCTGCTGGCCCTGAACGCGGCGGTAGAGGCGGCCCGGGCGGGCGAGGCGGGACGTGGATTTGCCGTGGTGGCCGAGGAGGTGCGCGGGCTGGCGCAACGTTCCGCCGAGGCGTCCCGTCAGACGGCGGCGATGATCGAGTCGTCGGTGCGCAGCGCGGACAATGGCGTGGAGGTAGCCCAGCGGGTGGCGGAGTCGCTTCGGGCGACGGTGGAAAATGCCGAGCGGGTGGGACAACTGATCCAGGAAATCGCGGCAGCCAGCCAGGAGCAGTCCCAGGGTATCGACCAGATCAACAAGGCGGTGTCCCAGATGGACCAGGTGACCCAGCAGAACGCTGCCAGCGCGGAAGAAGGCGCGTCGGCCGCCCAGCAGTTAACCGCCCAGGCCGCCGCGCTGTCGCGGCTGGTGGGCGAATTGAAAACCATGATCGACGGGACCGTCGCCGAAGAGGAAAAGCGCCCGGCTGCCAATGCTGATTTACCAGCGCCGCGGCGTGAACCGGCCAAACGGATCGCCGCGTCGTCGGCTGCTCCGTCCCGGGCCCTTCCCGCGCCCCGGAAACCCCAGCTCCCCGCCAAGCGACCTGCCATGCCGGCATCACCTGCCCGACGAAAGGAAGACCGGCCGGCAACTGGAAAGCCGGACAGCGTGGCACGGCCGGAGGAAGTGATCCCCCTGGATGATGATGACCTGAAGGATTTCTAACCAGGGGCGTGGTAGGTCGTGAATCATGGCGCGATCCCGGATGTCGGGATCGCGCCAGATTATCCAGGGGAACCTTTTCCAGCAAAGAGACGGCGTATTCCTGACCGCGGGGCGGTACAAGTCAGGGCCGGATGACGCCACCAAGGCGATCCAGGTATTCGATCCGCACGCCGAAATCCGGATCAAACACGGTATCGAAATCCTGAACCAGTCGCTGGAAATGGGTGGTCTGTTCGTGGATTTGAGCGGCCTGTTCGTCGGCGTAGACCTCGAAGAAGACCAGGGTATCCGGTTCAGCCTGGCTCGCGTGGCCGAGGTATACCAGGGCGCCGGGTTCTTCCTTCTGGACGCCTTCGAACATGGCATGAACCCGGGTCATGGCCTCTTCCCGCTTTCCGGGCCGGATTTTGAGTCGCGCGATGAAGGTGATCATGGTGCATCTCCCAGGAAAAAAGACTACGAATGATGGGTACTGTACCGTTTCTGGCGTTGTTTTTACAATGTTTCTGGCCTGTTGCTCAGGTTTTTGCAGGATTTCTCCTCGCTTCGCTCGTCGAAATGACAGAACTGTGGGACAGGCTGTGTCGTGCCGTCCCTTGGGGCCTCATCATATCATTCGTGCCTGGGGGGGAGGCATGGGATAGGGGCAAGGGGCCGGGGCGACTGCCGTATCCTCCGTGCCTGGGTGGGAGGCATTACGGGTTCTTCGTCATGCCCGCCGGTCATCACCCATGGCCAAGGGGGGCAAACAGGCACGCACCGCGAGTACGTTGACTCGCTTCGCTATCAACGGCCAATGGGGGCCTGGTATGGACCGCGCGATTTCCGGCCGGTCATGCCGTGTGACCACTCACCAAAGTTCAACGGCAGGCCAGGGGTCACGGGAGTCCCAACCGGTCGTTCCATTGTATGCCGGGCCCAGAGGTTCTGAAGTGCCTTTTCGCGTCCACGTCCGCCCTTATCTTGCACACGTTGCAGCCCATTTCCCCTGTGTCCGCGGTGGGTTTCCCGATATCAGCGACGGAGTTGGCGCTTTTTTCCCGGTTCAATCGCCATTTTATCATTTCGAACGCAGCGCGCCATTTTCCCGCATGGAATATTCCATTACTCCAGCCCGTATTTAATACAAACATTTGAATTAAACAATTGTTTTATGATTAGATGAGGCAAGACCCGCACAGGGTCGGATGGTAGTTCCGAAGTACGCGAACAAGACGCGATAGCAAGGAGTCATCATGCCGGACGATGGTATTCCGGAAGACGTGAGTGGCACCAAGCGGGCCCTGATTGAGGCCGCGGGAGAACTATTTGCCACGCACGGGCTGGAAGGGGTAAGTATCCGCATGATCGCCGAGAAGGCAAGCGCCAACGTGGCGGCGATTAATTATTACTTCGGCAGCAAGGAAAACCTCTACTACGAGGCCCTCAAATTCGTCGCGCGGATGTCGGACGATCGGCCGGTGCAGTCCTACCTGGCGGAACTGGGCGAGGAAGAGGATCCAGCGAAAGCCCAGGCCGTGCTGGATCGACTGATCCGAGACAAGGTCCGCGTGTGCCTGGCGGGGGGCGAGCCTGACTGGCACATGCGACTGATCATGCGGGCCCTGATGGATCCCACCCCCCAGTTACGCCAGCTGGTGGAAGGCCTGTTCCGGCCGGATTTCATGGCCATGCGCGGTTTACTGGTCCGTTGTCGCCCGGGGATGGACGAAAATGAGACGACGTGGGTGACCTTTGCCGTGATGGGCATGATTTTCTTCTACGTGACGGAACGGATCCCCATTCTCATGCTCCTGAACAAGGAAGGTTTTGACGCGTCCTTTATCCAGGGGGTATCGGACGTAATCGTCGGCATGGTTCTCCAGTTTTTACGTGATTTTTCCACGGAGCACGGTTCGTGTCGCGGCACACAAGGAGACGCGTAATGAAAAGGTTGGTGGTATGGGTGGGACGGGGGATACTGGCCCTGGCGCTACTGGCCGGAGCAGGGTTTCTTTTCGCCCTCACCTTCGGGGGAGACGACGCGAAAAAAAATGAGGGCGCGTCTTCCGCGGCGCCGATCCCCGTTCGAATGGCCATGGTGACCAGGCGGACCTTCGAGGACCGCCTGGTGATCCAGGGGTCGGCCCGCGCGCGCAACCAGGCCATGGTTGGCCCCGTGATCGGAGGCAAACTGGTCGCGTTACATGTCCGGGAAGGCGACATGGTGGAAGCGGGCAAGACCCTGCTGTTTGAAGTGGAATCGGATACCCTGCGCGACAACCTGGAAATCGCGCGAAAAAACCTGGACGTCGCGAAGAACGGGCTGGAAGAACGCAAGTTGAAGCGGGAACAGACCAAGGTGGATTTCGAGAAGGCGTCCATAGACCTTGCCCGGTTTGAACGCCTGTACGAGGACGGCGTGGTGCCGTTGGACACGCTGGAACTCCAGCAGTCGCGGTATCGCCAGCTCCAGGCGGTGGTGAAGTTAATGGACGCGGAGGTGGCACTTGGCGAAAACCAGGTCCGCCAGGCCGAGGCGGCGCTACGGATCGCGGAAAAGAGCCTGGAGGACACGAAGACCTACGCTCCCGTGAGCGGCCGGGTGACCCTGAAATTACATGAACCGGGAGAGATCGTGGGGGGAGGGAACCCGGTGGTCCGGATCGAGGACCCGGCAGACCTTGAGGCGGTTGGATCGATTCCATCGTCCAGGGCCGAGCAGGTCGTCCCGGGCACGACGGAGGTGCGCGTACGAACCCGTGGACAGGAATTGGGCACGTTCAAGGTGACCCGGGTAACCCCGTCGGTGACGCCGGCATTGCGGACGGTGGAGTTGCGGGTGGACTTGCCGGGCGCGGTGACCGAAAGCCTGCTACCGGGCGCGCCGCTTGACCTGGAAGTCCTGTTCGAACGCCGGGAGTCGCTGGCCGCGCCCGCGGTAGCCGTACTGCGACGCGCGGACCAATCTATCCTGTTCACGGTGGAAGACGGCAAGGCCAGGGAGGTGACCGTCACGCCGGGCAGGGAGCAGGATGGCTGGGTGGAAATTTCCGGTGCCGGTGTCAACGAGTCCTTGAAGGTGGTGGTGGAAGGCCAGAACTTCCTGGAAGAGGGGCGGCCGGTCACCCTGCCCGCGGGCGCGGAGTCGTAATCCATGGGACTCACGGAACTGTCCCTGCGCCGCCCGGTGGCGAT
>Ga0116193_1002649_pt1 | contig 13433 bp, 15 predicted proteins | sample AD_UKC115_MetaG_FD_89892 | JGI IMG/M metagenome (GOLD analysis project Ga0116193, IMG submission 89892) | Active sludge microbial communities of municipal wastewater-treating anaerobic digesters from Hong Kong - AD_UKC115_MetaG | ecosystem: Engineered > Bioreactor > Anaerobic > Digestate... | reverse complement strand
TGCATCACATCGGAAAAGAGAATATAGCATCCAACATTCTCGACTGGCTGATGAAGACGGCTACACAATCTGACGAAATGGGAATGTACTGGGCAAACAACCGTTTCGATAACAACTTCTTCGCCTCTCTCATCGATGTCCATTGTATGCTGATGGATGCTTTTCAAGAGATTAGGCCTGACACGAAACGAACCAATAGCATGAAGCAGTGGCTGCTCAATCAGAAACGTACGCAAGACTGGAACAGCAGCATAGAAAATGTGGATGCGATCTATTCCCTCCTGCTTACCGGCAGTAACTGGCTTGGAGAGAACAACCAATGTGTCGCCACTTACGGCAACAAAAGTTACAGCACTTCCGATGGCGAGATAGCAACCGGATATCTGAAGACAACGATTCCAACGAACACGGCACAATCGCATCTCTCCCTCAAGAAAGAGGGCACATCGCCGACTTGGGGTGCTGTTTATAACCAATATTTCACTAGTATCGATAAGGTTGAAAAGTCGAACGGCGTCTTGAATGTCGAGAAGAAGTTCTTTGTAGAGACCAACAACGGCAAGGAGATTCAGCTAACGCCTGTCTCCAACGAAAGATCCTTGAAGGTTGGAGATAAGCTGGTCGTCCGGCTCATCGTCCGAACCGATCGGGATATGAACTACGTATTCCTCAAAGATCTTCATGCCGGATGCATGGAAGCTGTCGATCAGCTATCAGGAATGCAATATCGGGATGGCGTCTTCTATTATCATTCCGCTAAGGATGTTTCCGAACAATATTTCTTCGAAACACTTCCCAAAGGAACATTCGTCTTGGAATATCCGGCGTATGTGGTTCGTGACGGAGAATATGCCGGCGGCCTCAGCACCATCCAATGTCTTTACGCTCCCGAATTTGTCTCTCATACGGAATCGAATAAATTAACGGTTTTAAAATAATATGAAACGTTTGAATAAGTATCTTTGCACGAAATTACAGATAGTGGTATTCTGCTTGTAGAATCTATTAAACCTTACAATGGATGCGCTATCTAACATTTTGTTTGGATAAATATAACTCAAAGTAAAAATGAAAAAAGTTGTTTTTCTTTTAATGGCTCTTCTCCTGACAACAGGTTTCAGCATGGCTCAGGATCAACAGAGAGCTATCATTTCAGCAGAAAATGCAATGCATGATTTCGGAGTAATAAAGGAATCAGCTGGAAAAGTTACGCATGTTTTCGTCATCAAGAACGATGGCACTATGCCTCTCGTCATGACACGAGTCATAGCTTCTTGCGGTTGTACAACTCCTGAATGGACCAAAGAGCCGATCGCTCCCGGTAAGACAGGTCAGGTGAAGGTTACATTCAATCCGGAAGGTCGTCCGGGTCCGTTTGCAAAGACAATCTCTGTCTATAGCAACGGCAGAAGCGGAAGCTTTGTTTTAACCATCCGAGGAGAGGTAAAATAGGTTTACTAACTCATAACGGCATGCTGAAAATTAGAAACATATTGCTCGCTGTTTCGCTTCTATTCGCCACTTCTATCGCAGCTCAGAAGGCGCCACAGATATCGACAGACGAACTGGTGTTCAACTTTGGCAATATTGCTGAAGCTGACGGATTGGCGAGTCATGTGTTCGTCATCAAGAATACGGGAAATGCACCGCTAGTCATAAACCGGATCACGGCTTCGTGCGGCTGCACACAACCGGAATGGACGAAAGAACCTATTCCGGGCGGAGGAACCGGTGAAGTAAAGATCACCTACAATCCGAAAGGTCGCCCGGGACCGTTTTATAAAACCGTCTCCATTTTCAGTAATGCTAAGAAGGGTTCTTACAATCTTGCAATCAAAGGCGATGTCTCCGCTAAAGTTGCTGACATCATCATCAACTATCCCTATTCCATCGGAAACCTGAAGATGGACACCAAAAAGGTTCTCTTCAGCAGTATTCATCAGGAAGAGATGCTAGTTGAAAAAATCGCTATCAACAATAGCGGGAACGTTCCTCTTTCCTTGAGCGTCGGCAAAGTGCCCGACTATCTGAGCGTAACCTTCCATCCGAAGACAATCACTTCCCATGAGACGGGAGAGATTGATCTCTTGATGAGCGCACGCGCAGCCAAGAAGAAAGGACGTGTCGGAGAAGATATCGATTTGATCGTTAAAGCCATCGGACAAAGAGAAGTCACAGGAAAGATTGAAGTCAGAGCCAATATTATTGACAACTTCAGCAAACTCTCTTCATCTGATAAAGCAGAGGCTCCCGTGGCACAGCTTTCAGGGACGCTGCTGGAGTTTGGCAATCTGAGTGATGGCAGCAAGTCTGTCAAGAAAGGCAAACTTACCGGAACTTTCGACATCACCAATGCCGGCAAATCGAACTTGACCATCTACAGCATCACCTGCGACGACCCAAGCGTTGAGATCAGCGGTATGAAAAAGGAACTGAGACCGAGACAGAAAGCGACGATCAAAGTTTCGATCCGCCCGAACGAAATTAAAAACAGACTGGAAACGCTTGTCAATGTGGTCTGCAACGATCCGAATGGACCGATCAGACTCATCAAGGTGACCGGATATAAATAACTACAATCAACACAGTACTCATGGAACATCCTGAAAACGAGGACATTTATAAAGGGCTTAAAGTTAATTCCGGCGTTGCCGACGTACCCACAGTCAATCCATATATCAAGAAACGAATTCAACGAAGACAATACACGCCGGCAGAATTTGTGGAAGGGATACTGAAAGGCGACATCACCGTACTGAGCCAAGCCGTCACTCTGGTTGAAAGTTCTCGGCATGACCATCAGGCGATTGCCCAGGAAATCATTGAGAAATGTCTTCCCTATGCAGGAAAATCCATGCGCATTGGTATAACAGGCGTTCCCGGTGCCGGAAAAAGTACATCCATCGATGTCTTCGGCATGCATCTCATAAAGCAAGGACACAAACTGGCTGTGCTGGCCATCGATCCAAGTAGTGAAATCAGCAAAGGCAGTATCCTTGGCGACAAAACACGTATGGAAGCACTGTCGAGAGAAAAGAGTGCGTTCATTCGTCCTTCACCAACGGCAGGTTCGCTGGGAGGTGTTGCCCGCAAGACTCGTGAAACCATCGTCCTCTGCGAAGCAGCAGGATTCGACACAGTCTTCGTTGAAACAGTAGGCGTTGGACAAAGTGAGACAGCTGTTCACTCCATGGTGGACTTCTTCCTCTTGATCCAGCTCGCAGGTACGGGCGACGAACTTCAAGGAATCAAACGCGGTATCATGGAGATGGCCGACGGCATCATCATCAACAAAGCCGACGGCGATAACATAGAGAAAGCCAAGCTTGCCGCGGCAGAATTCCGTAATGCACTGCATCTCTTCCCGCCCACAGAATCAGGATGGACGCCCAAAGTCCTCACCTACTCCGGTTATTATAACTTAGGTATCAAGGAAATTTGGGACATGATCGATGAATACATCAAGTTCACCAAGGATAATGGGTTCTTCAATTACAAGCGCAACGAGCAAGCAAAATATTGGATGTATGAAAGTATCAATGATTCTCTGCGCGACATATTCTACAACAATCCTGCAGTTGTGGGTCAGCTTGAAAACACAGAGAAAAAGGTACTCAATGATGAGATCAGTTCTTTTGTCGCTGCCAAACGCATGATCGACCTCTTCCTTAATGATCTTTCCGGAAAGAAATAGACGAGAAATAAACTCTGATTCAAATCCCTTCCAATCAATTTGGAGGGGATTGTTATTTACATAAGACTCGCATTCAGTCATTAAAATAAACGAATGAAATGCTTCCTGCACTGGTGAAACGATTTTTTTGAAGTCATTTTAATCGTTTCGCCCGGTAAAATACATTCTGTCAGTATTAATGACAAGATAAAAAGCTCCCCTTTCCCATGACAGGAAAGAGGAGCTTCACTATAATTATTCCACAAATATCAAATAGATGATATTCTTAGCGTATTCAACAAATCTCTGTTAAGCGGTTTCTCGTTCTTGATCGCTTTTGAGAAAGGCACATACACGATCTGGTCGTTCTGAATACCAATCATCACATTGCGCTGGTCATCGAGTATGGCATCGATAGCAGAAACGCCCATTCGTGTAGCCAGAATACGATCGGATGCTGTGGGCGAACCGCCACGCTGCAAGTGGCCCAGAATTGTAACACGTACGTCGAACTGAGGATACTCTTTCTTAACACGTTCAGCAACGCCCATGGCACCACCCGTGATATCACTTTCGGTGACTAACACGATACTACTGCTCTTGGATTTGCGGAAACCCGTTTCAATCATTTCAGCCAACTGGTCCTTTTCCATAGAAATCTCCGGAATAATGGCAGCTTCGGCACCGGAAGCAATCGCTCCGTTCAATGCAAGGAAACCACATTCACGTCCCATCACCTCGATGAAAAACAGACGATCGTGGGAAGTCGCCGTATCACGGATCTTATCGACACATTCCATGATTGTATTCAAAGCCGTATCGTAACCGATGGTGACATCCGTTCCGAAAAGGTCGTTATCGATGGTTCCGGGAAGTCCGATAATCGGATAGTTAAATTCCTGAGCGAAGATGCGGGCACCTGTAAGTGTACCATCACCGCCGATGGCAATCAACGCGTCAATTCCATGCTCCATCAGCTTATCATAAGCCTGCTTACGGCCTTCCGGAGTCTTGAACTCTGCACAACGCGCCGTCTTAAGGATTGTTCCGCCACGCTGGATAATATTACTTACATTCTGGGTCCTGAACTCTTCAATTTCATCAAGAATTAAACCTTTGTATCCACGGTAAATTCCTTTGACGGTCATTCCGTGATAAATAGCAGAACGCGTCACGGCTCTAATGGCCGCATTCATTCCGGGAGCATCGCCTCCGGAAGTCATGATACCGATACATTTTACTTCGGGCATAACAATAATATTTAGGTACTTCGCCAAAAGACTGCCATTTGAATGATGGTGTGAAACAATGTCACATCCTCTCATTAGGCAGACTTCCTTCGCGATTTATCGCAAAAGTAATAAATAATCCCATACGGTTTTTCTTGGACAGACGAAAAATGATAAAACAGAATCAAAGCACCAGAATTCCCTCACTTTTTACCATTCCATTCTTTGATTCTCTCTGCGACCTCTTCCATCAACCATTTGGGTGTGGAGGTAGCTCCGCAAACTCCTACCGTTGAGACGAAATTAGGCAGAGGCTGGATGATTTCCTCAGCAGAAGAGATGAATGTGGTATGAGGATTGGCTTTGAGGCATTCTTCGAAAAGCATCCGACCATTGGAACTCTTCGTACCAGCCACAAAATAGATCCAGTCATGCTTAGAGGCAAAAGACTTGATGTTGGGCAGACGATTGGCGACCTGCCGGCAAATGGTATCATGATAATCGAACAGAACATCTTTAGATATGCGGTTGCGGATCTCGTCCACGATCTGATGGAAGCCATCGAGCGACATGGTCGTTTGTGAAAACAGACTGATGTCTTTGTTGTAGTCGAGACGATCTAGATCTTCCGGTTTTTCAATAACAATGGCTGTACCTTCCGTCTGTCCGACCAGACCATTCACCTCTGCATGTCCTCTCTTTCCATAAATCACGATTTGCATAGCCTTCTGCCGATTCTCCATGTAACACGCATGGATCTTCCTCTGTAGACGAAGCACAACGGGACAGGTCGCATCGATGATGGTAATGTCATTCTTCAGAGCCGTCTGATAGGTAGATGGTGGTTCGCCATGAGCACGAAGAAGGACTTTCTTTCCCTTAAGGAGAGCAAACTCCTCATGCTCGATGGTACGAAGTCCCAGCTTCTGGAGACGTTCCACCTCCAGACTGTTGTGAACAATGTCTCCGAGACAATACAGCACATCGCTATTTTTCAATTCACATTCCGCACTACCGATAGCTGTCGTCACTCCGAAACAAAAGCCGGATTCTTTATCGATCTCAACTTCAATCATGATCCAAGACTTCGTGATAACGGTCCATGAGCCATTGGTCCTGTTGCTCGGGCGACATATCCGAATTGTCGAGAAGTTTTGCATCATCAGCCTTCCTCAGCGGACTATCCGAACGGGTTGAATCAATGAAGTCACGTTTCTTGACATTTGCAAGCACCTCTTCATACGAGGCCGGCTGCCCCTTCGCATTCAGCTCATCCACACGGCGCTGAGCACGCACTTCGGGTGAAGCTGTCACGAAAATCTTCAGTTCAGCCTTCGGAAACACCACGGTACCGATGTCTCTCCCATCCATGACAACACCTTTGTTAACACCCATCGCCTGCTGTTTCTCAACCAACGCACGACGGACAAAACCAAGCGTGGCAATCGTGCTGACATTCTCGGATACGCTCATGCCTCTGATCTCCTTTTCTATCACTTCACCGTTCAAAAGGGTATCGGGACGACAGGTCGCCGCATTCGGTCTGAATGAGATATCCAATGAAGGAAGTCCTTTTTTCAAAGCCTCCTCATCCACCTTTCCATCCGTGATCAAACCGTTGCGAAGACAAAAGAGCGTCACGGCACGATACATCGCACCAGAGTCGATATATGTATAACCTATCTTCTTAGCCAGATTCTTAGCCATCGTACTTTTACCGCTGGAAGAATGGCCGTCAATGGCAATGATAATCTTTTTCATATATACTATATTAATGTAACAGATCCGACAGCGTCGTTGATACACTCAGCATCATGGAAACCGCTGAAGGATGATATTTTGCAATTGAAAAACCGACATCAAAAGACTTAATGGAAATGCCTGCACCACCCGAAAATCCTGAGAAAGAGTTGCCTCCCGACAGTTTCATGTCTGAACTGACTTTCGGATTAAAGCCCATTCCCAGCCAGAAGTTGTCCGAAGGGATAAAGTCAACACCAAAAATCAAATGCTTTGCAAGCGTTTTTCCAAAACTATCTCCAGAATCACTCGTAGAAGTCTCATCGACATAGTTCAGTTTCCATCGGTTCAGATTCCAAGCCGTGACGGAAAAACGGAACGGAGCATGTTCCATCTTCTTGCTGATTCCCATCTGAATATCCCACGGCATTTTCTGTCGAGTGTCCTGATAGGCCTTGATTTGCGTTCCTACATTATTAATAGTGACACCATAGGAAAACGTTTTGTCTTCACTATAATAGCTCAAGCCCACATCGACTCCCACTCCGTAAGAGGTGTAGTTGGCAAACGAAGAATAAAGCATCTTCAATGAGACGCCGCCACGCCATTTATCGGACAGATCGTAGGAAAAGAATCCATTCAAGCTGATATCCTTTGCAGAGAAGGTGCCGATGATTTCACTCGAAGGAAGCGCCTCCTTGAAATTTCCATAACTGATAAACGAAGCCCCGACGCCCCAAGCACTTCTCTCATGCAATGCCTTAGTGTATATAGCACTTCCCATATTGACATCGGAAATGTAATTCATATAACCAAAATTCAACATCCCATCCATCTCTCCTCCGAGTAAGGCAGGATTGACAAAGGCCAAAGAAGGATCCCTTTCAACCAAGGAGACCGTATGTCCGCCCAAAGCGTTGGCTCTTGCAGACAAAGGAGACCTCAAGAAAGAGAAGACTTCATTGCCGCTCTGCGCCTGTACCTGACATACAATCAGAGAGAAGAATGCAATCAACAGTTTATTTCTCATTTTAAAAAAAAGTTCTTTCAAAGATACAGCAATTCAGAAAAATGCACTTACTTTACCGCGCCAATCATGGTAAAGAGACATATTTTATATCTGAAACGTATTTTTTTGAGAAAAGGTATTTGACGGTATAAAATTATTTGTACATTTGCGGCATTGGAAAACACTTTACACATAACATTATAAACAAAATGGAAGTAAAAAAATCACCTAAAGCTGACCTCGAGAAAGGCAAGGGAACATCCATCATGATGGGTTTCGTTGTTGGTCTCGCACTTCTGTTCGTAGCATTCGAATGGAATAGTGGTGAAACCAAGGTCGTAACAGCAGACGAAGGAGTAAAAGACATCGTCGCTGAAGAGGAAATTGAAGTTACCAAACAGGAGACTCCTCCACCCGCAGCACCAGTCAACGCGCCGGTTGTAACGGAAGTATTGAATGTCGTAGAAGATAATGTCAACTTGAAGCAGCAAGACATCCTCACATCTGAGGATAACCTTAAACAAGCTCAGACACAATCTTATGTCGCACCGAAGCCGGCAGTACACGAGGAGGAAGAAGAGGAATCAGCTCAACCTATCTTTACGGTTGTTGAACAGATGCCTGAATTCCCCGGTGGTCAATCTGCATTGTTGCAGTTCATTGCTAAATCAATCAAGTATCCGGTTATCGCTCAGGAGAACGGTATCCAAGGACGTGTAATCTGCGCATTTACTGTCAATCGTGATGGTTCTGTTGTAGATCCTCAAGTTCTTCGTGGTGTCGATCCTTCTTTGGATAAAGAGGCACTCCGTGTGATTGGCACGATGCCTAAATGGACTCCTGGTAAGCAGAGAGGTAAACCAGTACGTGTTAAGTACACAGTACCTATTACATTCAGACTGCAATAGTATCCACACACACAATAAAAAAAGGCTGCATTTTCGCAGCCTTTTTTATTACTAAAAGGATGCCATTACTGCCATCCCGATCCCTCTTCCAAGAGGATATTCCATCAAATCCTAATTCTAACGTCAACCCTTATGTTTTCTTACGACAATCTTCATGCTCTTGTTGAAAAAGAGATTCACGAACTTCCCTTTCCCTGGCCGCCTGAGAGTCTGTATGAACCGATCCGATACATCCTTTCGCTAGGAGGGAAACGGATTCGTCCCATTCTTACATTGATGACGTGCAACATCTTCAATGATAAAATCGACAATGCCATTACTCCAGCTATCGGATTAGAAGTCTTCCATAACTTCACACTTCTTCATGACGATTTGATGGATAAAGCAGATTTGCGTCGTAACAAACCTACTGTCCACAAAGTATGGAATGCGAACACAGCCATTCTATCAGGCGATGCAATGGTTATTGCTGCCTATGAACTCATGGGACAAACCGATCCTGCCTATTTGAGCCCCGTCTTAAATCTTTTTACTCAAACAGCACTTGAGATATGTGGCGGTCAGCAATATGACATGGAATTTGAAAGCCGTGATGACGTAACAGAAGCGGAATACATCGAAATGATTCGCCTCAAGACGGCTGTGCTCATAGCATGCAGCATGAAAACCGGTGCCATTATTGGCGGGGCTGATGAACAAGATGCTGACCGACTTTACCAATTCGGCATTCATATCGGACTTGCCTTCCAGCTTATGGATGACCTTCTGGATGTTTACGGCGACACAAAAGTTTTTGGAAAGGCGATTGGAGGAGATATCCTCTGCAATAAAAAGACCTTCCTTCTGATCCATGCATTCCACCTTGCCAACGAGGAACAGAAGGAAATCATGACAGATTGGATAAACAGGACTACATTTGATCCGAGTGAAAAAATAAGTGTCTTTACATCTATATATAATACACTACAGCTTAAAGATCTCACGACACAGAAGATCGAAGCCTATTATCAAAAGGCTTTTGACTACTTAAATTCACTGAACATTGACAAAGAAAAGCTATCAGCACTTACAACGCTCAGTGAAGAATTGATGTACCGCCAGAAATAAGATGAAACTGATAGATACACATTGCCACATCTACGCAGAAGAATTCGATCCGGAACAGGACGAACTGATGCGTCAAGCCATAGAATCCGGCATAGATACTCTTCTGCTTCCCAACGAAGATCTGACGAGCATCGATCGTCTGCTTGCTTTCTGCGATCGCTACCCACAGAATGCCTATCCGATGATGGGACTTCACCCCGAAAGTGTCAAAGCCGATTGGGCAGAAGTGCTGAGTCAAATCGAAAAGCAGTTGCAGAAACACGACTTTTGTGGGATTGGCGAAATTGGCATGGATCTCTATTGGGATAAGACATATATCGAAGAACAACGCAAAGCTTTTGAAGAGCAGTTGCAATGGAGCATCGATCTGGATCTACCTGTTTCAATTCACATGAGAGCAGCCTTTCAAGAAGTGTTGGATTGTATCTATAAGGTGGGACCGGATAAATTGAAAGGCGTGTTCCACTGTTTCACAGGCAACCTTGCCGAACTGGAAGAGCTAGACAAACTCACACATTTCAAAATCGGAATCGGTGGTGTTGTCACCTATAAAAACTCGCCTTTACCAGAGACACTGAAAAGTTGTACGATGGACAAAATAGTTCTTGAGACAGATGCTCCTTATCTTCCTCCCGTACCCTACAGAGGCAGGCGGAATGAGCCCATATATATATGGAAGACAGCAGAGAAATTATCAGAAATAAGGGGCATAAACATAGAGGAAACAGTGTTAAGGACAAGAAAAAACGCCTTGAATTTGTTTAAAAATGTAAATAATGTTTGAGGAAAGTATTATTTTTTGTCCGAAGAAAAATTTAATCGCTCAGAATTAATGAATATATCAACTAAAAAGTATAGATTTGTGCACTCAAACGTTTGCATGTGCGAATTTTTTCGTACTTTGCGCTCGTTTTAGAAAAGAGGAGGAACCGGAGAGATGCTCGAGCGGTTTAAGAGGCACGCCTGGAAAGCGTGTATACGCCTAAAGCGTATCGCGGGTTCGAATCCCGCTTTCTCCGCAGGTACCATGATAACTTAAAAATGAATGATATAAACAAAAGAAAGAAAGAGAATTATTAATCTTAAAAATTAAACACACAATGAAAAAGTATTTTGCAAAAGCATTCTTGGGTCTTTGCGCCCTTGGAGTTTCTACTGTAGCATTCGCTCAGCAAGCTGCAACAGCTGCAGCTGACGCAGCAGCACCAGCAGCTTCGGACACTGGTCTGTATCAGGCAATCAAAACAAAGTTTATCGAAGGTGGTGCAAACTTCATGAGTTCAATCGCTATCGTTTTCATCTTTGGTTTGGCTTTCTGCCTCGAGAGAATCATCTATTTGAATCTCGCTGAAACGAATTCTACAAAATTGTTGAAAGGCATCGAAGATGCACTTGACAAAGGTGATGTTGAAGGAGCAAAGACTATCGCTCGTGACACAAGAGGCCCTATCGCTTCTATCGCTTATCAAGGACTGATGAGACTAGATCAGGGCGTAGATGTAGTTGAAAAATCAATCGTATCTTACGGTGGTGTACAGAGCGGTTTACTGGAGAAGAACCTTTCATGGGTAACGTTGTTCATCGCAATGGCTCCATCTCTGGGATTCCTTGGAACTGTCGTTGGTATGGTCATGGCATTCGATAAGATTGAACAGGTTGGTGATATCAGCCCGACGGTTGTTGCCGGTGGTATGAAAGTCGCCTTGATTACGACCATCGCTGGTTTGATCGTTGCATTGATTCTGCAGGTATTCTACAACTATCTTCTGAACAAGGTAGAAGGTATCCTGAACAAGATGGAAGATGCATCAATCACACTGCTTGATATCGTTATCAAATACAACCTCAAATACAAAAAATAGTCTACTACTATGGCGATTACTAAAATTAGAAAAATATCTAGCTGGACTATGCTGATAGTCTCACTCATCAGCATTGTAGTCTTCTTGATATTTGCTTTCGGAGGTGTAACTAACCCCGGAGCAGAAATGACTGAGCCAGTCTATACAGGATTGCTGCTCAACTGGACATACGCATTGTTCGCTATCACGATCATAGCAATGTTTGCATTGGCATTGTGGCACTTCTCAGCTCAAGTAAAATCGAACCCCAAAAGTGCGCTGAATGCATTCTTAATCATTGTTGGTTTTGTAGCATTGTTCGTTATCACATATGCAATTGGTGACGCAACTCCAATCTCAACTCTTAATGCTGATTCACAGGAATTCAATACTCCGATGTGGCTTAAGGTTACGGATATGTGGCTTTATTCAAGCATTATCCTGATTGTATTAATCATTATTGCTCTGATTTGGGGCGTAATTAGAAAATCACTGGACAGATAAATAAGTAATAAAGTAAAGCATTATGGCAAGAAAAAAGAGAAAAGCTCCTGGCGTAAACGCTAGTTCTTCAGCCGATATCGCTTTCATGTTGCTGATTTTCTTCCTCATCACAACTTCTATGGATACTGATAAGGGTCTGCCTCGTAGGCTTCCACCTCCAGTACCTAAAGATCAGAAGCAGAATGATGCTGTGGACATCAAAAAGAGAAACCTCTTGATTGTGCTTATCAACATGAACAACCAGGTTCTCTGCGGAGATGAATACATTGATATCAAACAACTGAAAGAAAAGGCTAAGGAATTTATCGATAATCCAAATAACGACGAACACAAACCTGAAAAGGTCGAAGTTGATGTTCCTTACTTTGGAAAACAGATGGTAACTAAGAACCATATCATTTCTTTACAGAATGACCGCGGTACAACATATTCCGCATACATTCAGGTACAGAATGAATTGGCTGCAGCTTATGGAGAACTGAGAGATGCAATTTCAGAGAAGAAATTCGGTAAGAAATTTGCTGATCTGGATGAAGAAAAACAAGCAGCTGTGCAGATGATTTATCCGCAGAAGATATCAGAAGCAGAGCCTAAGAATTATGGAAACGTAAAGAAACAGTAAGTAAGATATGGGAAAATTTAATAAATCAGGCGGTCGTGAAATGCCTGAATTGAATACATCTTCATTACCTGACTTGGTGTTCGCCTTTTTGTTCTTCATCATGATGGTAACCACCATGCGTGAGGTAACGTTGAAAGTCGTATTCCATGCTCCTCAAGCAACGGAACTCCAGAAGCTCGAGAAGAAATCTCTTGTAACATTCATCTATGTTGGTCAGCCGACACCGGATTTGATCAAGAAAATGGGTCCTGCAACACGTATTCAGTTGAACGACGCTTTTGCAGAAACAAATGAGATTCAGGATTACATCGCACAGGAAAAATCCAGTATGAAAGAGGAAGATCAGCCATTTATGACTGTATCCCTGAAAGCAGATAAGGACACAAAAATGGGTATCATCACTGATATCAAACAGGCTCTTCGTGAAGCATATGCTTTGAAGATTAGCTACTCCGCTGCTATGAAGGTTCAATAATCTTTCATCAGATACATCGAAAAGAGGTAAGTTTTAAAGCTTACCTCTTTTTTTATGCTCTTAATTGAATAGATTTGAACGGAAGTCTCAAAGACAAATATAAATTCTTCACCTATGGAAATAACAAGGATAAAGTTATTCCAAACACATTGGTTATTTTGACAACGCGAAGTCCGTTGTCGAAATGGGTAAAATAGATGAAAAAAGGCTGGTTTTCACCCTATGGGTTCCGAAATTTGGTTTTTTGACAACGGTAAATCCGTTGTCAAAATGGATAGCATAGAGAGAACATGACCTTAGGCCTTTTCAAAAAAACGCACATTAT
>Ga0116193_1002644_pt1 | contig 13457 bp, 9 predicted proteins | sample AD_UKC115_MetaG_FD_89892 | JGI IMG/M metagenome (GOLD analysis project Ga0116193, IMG submission 89892) | Active sludge microbial communities of municipal wastewater-treating anaerobic digesters from Hong Kong - AD_UKC115_MetaG | ecosystem: Engineered > Bioreactor > Anaerobic > Digestate | place... | reverse complement strand
TGGAAGACGCCGGCGCGCTGCCGGTCGAGATCGACGTGTCGCAAATGAACATGGGCGACACCGTTGAGCTTGCCATCGATCACGCGACGGGCAAAGTCACCGCCAGCAAGGACGGCAAGACCATCGCCGAGAGCGAACTGAAGAGCCTCGTGCTGCTCGACGAAGTTCGCGCCGGTGGCCGCATTCCGTTGATCGTTGGCCGCGGCCTCACCAGCAAGGCGCGCGAAGCGCTCGGTCTGCCACCGTCCACCCTGTTCCGCCTGCCGCAGGCACCGGCAGACTCTGGCCGCGGTTTCTCGCTGGCACAAAAGATGGTCGGCCGCGCCTGTGGCCTGCCCGAAGGCAAAGGCGTACGCCCCGGCACCTACTGCGAGCCGAAGATGACCTCGGTTGGCTCGCAGGACACCACCGGCCCGATGACGCGCGACGAGCTGAAAGATCTGGCCTGCCTCGGGTTCTCGGCGGACCTCGTCATGCAGTCGTTCTGCCACACCGCTGCCTATCCGAAGCCGGTGGACGTGAAGATGCACCATGAGCTGCCGGACTTCATCTCGACGCGTGGCGGTATCGCACTGCGTCCGGGCGACGGCATCATCCACTCGTGGCTGAACCGCATGCTGCTGCCGGATACGGTCGGCACCGGTGGCGACAGCCATACGCGCTTCCCGATTGGTATCTCGTTCCCGGCCGGCTCCGGCCTGGTCGCCTTTGCCGCCGCCACCGGCGTCATGCCGCTCGACATGCCGGAATCCGTGCTGGTGCGCTTCAAGGGCACCATGCAGCCTGGCGTCACGCTGCGTGATCTGGTGCACGCGATTCCGTTGTACGCCATCAAGCAGGGCCTGCTGACCGTCGCCAAGCAGGGCAAGAAGAACATCTTCTCCGGCCGCATCCTCGAAATCGAAGGCTTGCCTGACCTCAAGATCGAGCAGGCATTCGAGCTCGCCGACGCATCCGCCGAGCGCTCTGCAGCGGGCTGCACGGTGGCGCTCAATGAGGCGCCGATCGTCGAATACCTGAAGTCGAACGTCGTGCTGCTGAAGGCCATGATCGCCGACGGCTACAAGGATGCGCGTTCGCTGGCCCGCCGTGTGAAGGCAATGGAAGACTGGCTCGCCAGTCCGAAGCTGCTCAAGGGCGATGCCGATGCCGAATACGCTGCCGTGATCGACATCAATCTCGACGAAATCACCGAGCCGATCGTCTGCTGCCCGAACGACCCGGATGACGCCAAAACACTGTCCGACGTCGCTGGCGCCAAGATCGACGAGGTGTTCATCGGCTCCTGCATGACCAACATCGGTCACTTCCGCGCCGCCGCCAAGCTGCTCGAAGGCAAGCGTGACATCCCGGTCAAGCTCTGGGTGGCACCGCCGACCAAGATGGATGCCCAGCAGCTCACCGAGGAAGGCCACTACAACACGTTCGGCACCGCCGGCGCGCGTATGGAAATGCCGGGCTGCTCGCTGTGCATGGGCAACCAGGCGCAGATCAAGGAAGGCGCGACGGCGATGTCCACCAGCACCCGCAACTTCCCGAACCGCCTTGGCAAGAACACCAACGTCTATCTCGGCAGCGCCGAGCTGGCCGCCGTGTGCTCGAAGCTGGGCCGCATTCCGACCAAGGCGGAATACCTGGCCGACGCCGCAGCGATCAACGCCGAGGGCAGCAAGATCTACCGCTACATGAACTTCAACGAAATGCCGGAGTTCGTGGAGCGTGCGGAATCGGTGGCGGCCTGATCAGACCGACAGCCGGCGCATTGCGCCGCACAAAACGGCTCCGTCGGGAGCCGTTTTTCCTGGCGGCGATAGCGAAGTGACTACGACGAACGCGCCTGCGTCAACATCCCTTTGGTCGCCGCCGCATGGAACATCGGGTCGCCGGACATCTCGAACAGCGCGCGGCTGGAGTACACGATCTTGGCGGCGTGATCATGATCACTGTCGATCACAATCGCTGCAAGCGCGGCCCACGGTTGCACCGGCAAGGCAGCAGCGGCGTCCACGTTGCGAAGCAAGGTCAGACCCGCTTCAATCTGCGCAGGCGTCAGCCGGGCAGCACGGATCGCCGCCAGCAGCGCCACGCCAAACCAGCGAGTGGCAAGACTCACATCCCCCAGCCATGGCCGCAGCGTCAGCAGCGCGTGCGCCGATGTCACCATGTGCATCACAGTGAAGTTACCGGTATGCGCGTACAACGCGGCGGCGAAGCGGGCCATGGCGTCGAGCGTGTTATCGTCGCAACGTAGCGCGGATGCCAGCGTCGGGAACCGAGGCGCGGCAGACCAGGCCTTCATGCGCAGGGTGATGCGTGGCGGCTCGGTATCCAGCGTGGTGTGCAGGTCGTGCGCCGAGCGTACCCAGTTCGCCAGATCAATGGTTGGCGCAGGCAGCGGCTCGCGGCCCTCCACCGTGTCACCCGGCAGCAGCGGTAACCACGCCGACACCCAATACGCCAGACCGTTCGCGAGCTCGCCATCGTGCTGCGCCGCCAGCGCGTGACCGCAGCGAATCAGGCCATGAAAGGCGCCAGCGGCCACACCCGGCATCAGTGGCGGAAGCGTTTCGCGCAGCACCTGATCCCGTCCCTCGGCGGCGATCCGGCCAGCAAAGTATTTCGCCAGCGAGTCATAGGCATCGATATTGCCGCGTAACGCCCGCCAGTCGTCGATCTCAATCGCCACGACGCGACGCGGTTCCAGGCGTGCGGCGTACTGCGCCGCATAACTCGTGAGGCGGGCCGGCGCCGCGCCCAGCGCATGCAATGCGTGCAACAGCATCGGCAGGTGGTCGCTCAACCCCCGGTTGTACTCCGCGTCGTGGGAGACGCAGGCGTCGAGGCGTTCCAGCAGCCATTCGTTGCGTTCAAGTGACAGTTGCATGTTCATCAGTCCTTACGGTTTTCGACTTGATCAACTGCATCTTAGAAGTTAAAGTTAACTTTAAGTCAAGCGGAGAACGGCGATGCAACAGCACTGGATAAGCATTGGTGAGGTCGCCGCCAGGGCGGGCGTGGCGGCCAGCGCGCTGCGCTTCTACGAAAACGAGGGCCTGATCAGCAGTCGCCGGTCGGCGGGCGGCCACCGCCAGTACCCGCGTGACGCGCTACGCAGAATTGCCTTCATCCGGGCCGCACAGTTGGTCGGCCTCGCGTTGCCTGACATCAAGGCGGCGCTGGCAACGCTACCCGATGGCCGTACGCCGACCAAAGCCGACTGGTCGCGCCTCGCGAAGGACTGGGGGCCGCAGCTCGACGCGCGGATCGCCGCGCTGCAACGACTGCGCCTCAAGCTCGACAGTTGCATCGGTTGCGGCTGCCTGTCGATGAAGGCGTGCGCGCTGTACAACCCAGGCGACGCCGCAGCAACAAGGGGCGCTGGGGCGAGCTATCTGCTGGGCGACACATCAGCATCGGTGCTGGCCGAAGACGCGTTGAAACGTGCTGGCAAGGGAGACCCGGCGTAATGCACGACCCTCGCCCGACTGTCGGTGGATACGCGCCCGACCACGCGCACGCCCTGCATGGAAAGTTGAACGCGACTCGCGCGTGCGACGGTCACTGCCGATAATTGCGGGTATGAGTTCCGCCACACCGCAAGCCCCAGGCGTGCCACCCATCCCCTGCGAAGCCATCGCCGACCACGGTGAGTTCCGCCACTTGTCGACGATCGCTGGCGTTGCCGTCGATCTTCGCTACGCCACCGCCGACAACTTTGCCGGTCGCGACCTCTATTCTCCGCTTGACTGCGCGTGGTTGCACCGCGACGCCGCAGCGGCGCTGGCCGCAGCCAGTCACTGGCTGAGCGGGCAGCAGAGCGGTAAACGGCTGCTGGTGCTCGACGCCCTGCGCCCGCAACGGGTGCAGGAGGCGTTATGGGCCGCACTGCAGGGCACGCCGCTGCTCGGCTATCTGGCGCCCCCGGAACGCGGCTCCATTCACTCCTTTGGCATGGCCGTGGACGTGACACTGATCGACAGCAGCGGCCTGGAACTCGACATGGGGACCGGCTTCGACGACCTCAGTGAAAAGTCCCACCCGGCGCTCGAGCAGCAGTTTCTAGCCAGCGGAGAGCTCACCCCTGCGCAAGTGGCCAACCGTGAGCTGCTACGGGCGGCCATGGCGCATGGCGGTTTTCACGGCATCAGCCACGAGTGGTGGCATTTCGACTGCGGAGACCGCGTGCAGGTGCGGCGAAACTACGCCCGCGTGCTTTGACCATTCGTGCGCAATGGAGGGCGTCGGGCCCCGCTCTTAACGTCCGGCGCCCTGCACCTCGCTGTCGCGGCGATGCCTGCCATGTCCGTTGGCCAGCGCCAGCATCAGCGCATCCAGTATGGGCCGGGCGACTTTTGACTTGGCGTTGTCGCCATTGAGCATGGCGGCAACCACCAGCAAGTTGCCATCCTGATCAGGCAGATAGCCGGCGAGCGCAGTGGCGTTGCGCAAAGTGCCGGTTTTCAGTCGCGCACGCCCTGCCAGCCCCGGAGCATTGAGACGTCGCTGCATGCCACCGTCAATGCCGGCCACCGGCATGCTGGCCATAAACTCGGGCGCCCACGGTTTGTGCGCCGCAGCCCGCACCACCTGCGCCAGTTGCAGCGGACTGATCCGCTCGCTGCGCGACAGCCCGGACCCGTTGTCGAGAATCAACCCGGTGTCGTCAATGTGGTGATCGCGCAGCCACTGCCGCACTGTCATCCCGGCATTCACCGCTGTCGGCAGCGCAACGCGTTCGGGGGCGGCACGATCGGCAAGCGCCAGGAAGGTCAGTCGGGTGATGGGATTGTCAGAACGCTTGTTGATGTCCCGCAGCACTTCGGATAGCGGTCGCGACCGGTGTTCGGCCAGCGGCTGCAGTTTGCCCACCACGCCCGCTCCTTCGCCCTCGCGCACGATGCCGGTAAAGCTGCCACCAAGCTCGCGCCATTGCGAACGGAACAGCCGGTCGGCGTAGTCCGTCCGGTCCAGCACATTGATCTGGGTGCTGGCGATGCAGTCCTTTGGGAATTCACCACCCAGACGAACGCTGATCTCGCCCGTGGTGGACCGCGTAGTAACTGGCAATTGCCAGCCGTCCTCCCAATCCTCGCACGAGCGCTCGACAATCGTGAAATGGCCGTCCAGCGTCACGCCGGGCAGCGGCGGAGCGCTACGCAGACGAACGCTTGCAGCGTCGGCGATCAGATCAATCTGAAGCAGGTTACTGTTCAGGAAGATCGCATCCGGGATAGCGTTGTAACGAAACTCGGGGGTCTCATCGAAAGGTGCAACACCGAGATCGGTGCGGGCCGGCAAAAACCAGTTGCGGACCAGAACAACGTCGCCAGTGATCTCACGAACACCACGATCTCGAAGCTTTTGCAGCATCCGGCGCAACGCCTCGGCGTCCAGATCACTGTCACCGTAGCCGCGCAGCAGTACGTTGCCGCGTAACACGCTCCCGTTCAGCTCACCGTCGGTGACGAGCTCACTACGGCTGCGCCATGCCAATCCCAGCCGGTCCAGAGCCACGGCCGCGGTAAGCAACTTGATCGACGATGCCGGTTGCATCGGACGCGTAGGGCTGCGCGAGGCGACGACTTCGCCACTATCGGCACGCAGGGCCACGTAGGCCAGCGTCTCAGGCGGCAGCCCCGCCGCCGACATCAGGCGGGCCACCTCGCCCGGCACCTGGGCCATGCAGGACTGCCAAGTCAGCAGAAGGGCCACGCATGCGGCGCCCCAGCGGCGCAGCCGCGCTGCATGTGAGGCGTTCGCGCGATACAGTGCACGCGTGGGGCGGAGCGACCAATTCAGTGCATTGTCATGTGCCATTGAAATCATTATTAGCGGACCGGTCGTAGGGGCTGGCTTGACGACAACCGTACCAATTGTGTCAAACCCTTGCACACGATCAGCAATTCGGAACTTGCGAATTGACACGCGCCCGATTTGACCGGCGATAATGTCTTGGATAGCAATTTGCGATCAGACCGTAGTGCGCAGCCGGGCGTTGACCCGCCAACCAGATTGAGCACACCACAGTGATCGGAGATAAAGCCAGGGGGCGCGGCCACGCTCAAATGGGTGGCGCGCCAGTAGTTGAGATCAGGGGAAACAGGGGTAATCGTGAAACTCAAGAAAATCGCACAGTGTGTGTCGTTGGCCCTCATTGCCGGCCCGGCCTTTGCACAGGACGCGCAGCCGGCCAAAGTCGAGCGCGTTGAGATTACCGGTAGCAGCATCAAGCGCGTGCAGTCCGAAGGGGCACTGCCGGTGCAGGTCATTACCCGCGCCGAATTGGATCGCGCTGGTATTTCGACCGTCGAGCAGTTGATGCAGACGCTCTCGGTGAACGGTAACGGCATGGACAATCTGGCCAGTAACGCTGACGTCGCAGCGGGGTCGAACCGCGGCAATAACGGCATTTCGGCTGCCAACCTGCGCAGCCAGGGCTCGAATGCCACCCTCGTTCTGCTGAACGGTCGTCGCGTTGCATCGCACGGTCTCAACGGTGGTGTGGTTGACCTGAATTCGATCCCGCTCGCAGCGGTCGAGCGCATCGAAGTCTTGAAGGATGGCGCGTCGTCGCTCTACGGCACTGACGCCATCGGTGGCGTGATCAACTTCATTCTGCGCCGCGACTTTACCGGCGTATCAGTGCAGGGCGTGACCGATACCACCGAGAAGCCCGGCGGCAACGTGATTCGCGCATCAGTGGTCGCCGGCTTCGGCGATCTGGCGAAGGACGGCTACAACGTCATGGCATCGGTGTCGCACAGTCGCAGCCAGGCGCTGCGTGGCGATCAGCGCGACTTCGTCAACACCTTCCAGCCGGATCGTGGTCTCTCGGTGGACACCCGCGGCACACCGTACGCCACCGCGTTCGCCATCAGCAGCGTGCGCACCATTTTGAGCTCCCGCAATGCTGCGGGCACGCTGGTCAACGGTACCGGGCCGACGCAACCGGGAACGACCGTTGCGATGAACGGAATCAACCCGCTGGATCTGCCTGGTCAAGCCGGTTGTTCATCAATCGACGGCATGGGCGCCTATGACGAGCTGCTGTGGGCGACGCCAGCCGCCAAGTGGGGTTGCGCATGGGACACCGGCCGTGCGGCAGTGCTGCAGCAGCCGGTTGAAAACACCAATGCTGTCGGCCGGGTTACCTTCAAGGTCAACGATTCGCTCACGCTCTTCGGCGAAGCCATCGCCGCCGATGTGAAATCGCGCAAAACGTTCTCGGCCAATCAGATCAGCAGCAGCACCTCGAGCACCAGTCCGCTGTTCAACCTGTTGTATCCGAGCACGGGCTCATCCTACAACCAGGTATTCAACGCGATCGTCGCCCTGTTCCCGAGCATTGAGGAGAACCGCGGTCAAGGTATTGCCTACCGCTGGCGCTGCATGCCCTGCGGCCCGCGCGAAATTGAAACCAGCGCCAAAACTGACCGGTATCTGGTTGGCGGTGAAGGGTCATTCAAGAGCTGGGACTACAAGTTTGCGTTCTCGCAGGCAACCAGCGACACGCGCTCGACGCTGGCGGGCGGCTACTACTTCAACGACAAGTTCGTTCCATTACTCCGCTCCGGCTTGCTGAATCCGTTCCTTGCGCCGGGGCAAAGCCAGTCTGCCGAGGCGATGACAGCGCTTGCCGCAGCCTCCGCGACCGGTACAGTGTTGTACGGCGGGAAGTACACGACCAACCAGGGCGATTTCTCGGCGTCCGGGCCAGTCTTCAAGCTGCCCGCGGGTGACGTGATGGCCGCCGTCGGGGTCGATGTGCGCCAGGAGAAGTATCGGTTCAACGGTACCGAGACCGACCTCGCTGTGCGCAACAACATTTTCAACGCACCATTCGATGCGGTGAACAATCTCAATGGCGTGAAACGCGATGTGCGCGCGGCGTACGCCGAGGTGCTGGTGCCGATCACCAAGTCCCTGGAAGTCACAGGCTCAGTACGCCACGACAACTACTCGGGCTTCGGTGGCACCACCAATCCGAAGTTCACCTTCCGCTTTGCTCCGGTCCAGGAAGTCCTGTTCCGCGGCTCCTACAGCACCGGTTTCCGGGTGCCAACGTTCAGTCAGCTCTTCTTCGGCATCACGGAGTCGCCCTATTCCGGCAAGGATCTGGTCGACCCGGCCAAGTGCCCAACGCTGATCGTCAGCACGGCCGCTGGCTGCGCGTCGATCACACCCACCATCCTTACTGGTGGCAAGCCCGATCTCGGCCCGGAGGAGTCCAAGCAAAGCTCTCTTGGTCTGGTGTTCGCCCCGACCAGCTGGTTGAGCGGCAATGTCGATTATTGGGATATCCGTCGCACCGGCACCATCCAGTCGTTGAGCCTCACCACGATTGTTGCGAACTCGGGTCTGTTCCCCGACCGTTTCATCCGTGATGCAGCCGGCAACCTGGTGTCGATTGATACCCGCTGGATCAACGCGGGCGAGACAATTACCAAGGGCATCGAGGTCGGCGCGCGCGCTTCCGGCAATCTCTGGAAGGGCAAGTTCACCGCGTCGATTGACGGTACTTACCTGATCGAGCGCAAGTCTCGCATTCTGGCCTCGACCGGATTCGGACCGAACGAAGTGGGCACCTTCAGTCGACTCGCTGATGTCCCCGTGCGCTGGAAGCACTCGGCATCGTTTAACTACGTGCAGGGGCCGTGGAGCGGTACGCTTACGCAGATTTACTCTGGCGGTTACAAGGACGCGGTTCTGCCCGGCGTTGCCAACGGTACCGTCGTTCCGCCAAACTGGAACCCGAACGTGAAGGCGTGGATCACCTACAACCTGATGCTGACCTACACCGGCATCAAGAACCTGGCGATCACGGGCGGCATCAAGAACCTGCTCAACACCGATCCGCCGTTCAGTGCGGCATACGACTCGAACACCGGTGCCGGCAGCTCGTGGGAGCCACGGATTGCCGACCCGCGTGGTCGCTCGTACGTGCTGGGAGCGACTTACTCCTTCAAGTAAGGACCTGGCGACGGCATCAAACGGGCGCGGCCGACGCGCCCGTTTTCTTTTGTCCGACGCATACGACGTAACGAGTCAGTCGAGAGACGCAACAACACAGGCAGGCCGCTCCCCGATGTCTGACGACACCACTCATTTCAACCGCCAGCGTCGTCGGCTTGGCATCGGCGTCGGACTGGGTTGCGCGACCGCCTCCAGTTTTGTATCGGCGGCAAGCCGCAGGCAAGCGGACACGGCACAGCCACTGCTAAAGCCACGATCCCTGCGCAGCGGTGACCTTGTTGCCATGATCGCGCCGGGGGGGGTGGTAGACGATGCCCTGATCGAGAAAGGCGTGCGCAACCTCGAGTCGCTTGGGCTCCGGGTTCTGACCCCACCGCATTTGCGCTCGCGCCACGGCAACTTTGCCGGGACCGTGCGGGAGCGCCTCGCCGACCTGCATTCGGTGCTGGAGCACCGCGAGATCAGGGCATTGTGGGCATTGCGCGGTGGCTCCGGCTGCGCGTCACTGCTGCCACATCTTCGTTACGACGTGATACGGCGTCAACGCAAGGTCATCATCGGTTACTCGGACATAACCGCGCTGACCGCAGCCATCGTGAGACACGCCGGACTGGTCTGCTTTCACGGGCCCGTTGCGTCGTCCACGTTTTCGGAGTTCTCGGTAGCTCACCTGCGCCGGCTCCTGTTCGAAGGTGCATCGCAGCACGTAATGTCGTTAGCACCAGAGAACATCAGTCAGGGCGATCGCAATCCGGAATTTCGTACCCGGACAATACGCGGTGGCCTGCTGTCTGGCCATCTGGCGGGCGGTAACCTGTCTGTGCTGTCCGCGCTTGTCGGCACGCCGTACGCGCCGCAATTTGGCCGCGCGCTGTTGTTCCTCGAAGAAATCGGCGAGGCACCCTACCGCATCGATCGCATGCTGACCCAGCTACGCCAATGCGGCGCTCTGGATCAGGCGGGTGGCATCATGCTCGGGGTGTTCCGCAACTGCTCTCCGCGCGACGGCGAAGCCTCGCTTTCGCTGGCGGACACCATTGACGAACACATTGGCAGGATTGACGTACCGTCGGTCTACGGTTACTCGTTCGGACACATCGCGCACCAGTACACGCTGCCTGTTGGCGCACGCGCAGCCGTTGATCCGCAGTCCGGTACGGTCACCATTCTCGACGCCGCCACCACTGCGGACTAGGGCGTGTTAACACGCCCTGACTCCACACCGGCTTACTGCTGCTGGATAGCCCGCCGATACAGCGCGTCCAGTATCAGCTCTTCGTGGCGCGAGAACGCCGAGTACGTACCCCGGTACGTCGCCGGATCGAAGCCGGGCCCACCGATCAGGTAGATCAAACCAGTCCCCGCCCCCGGATCCAAGACGAAAGCAGCGGTGAGTCCCCAGGCGTCGCCGAGGTGACCAACGCCGCGGAAGCCCCCCGCTGCTACCAGGCGATCGCCGCGATTGCTGCCGGACACATCAAGGAAGTGCTGGTTGCCAAGCCCCCAGCCGTGAAACAGTGCGCGCTGCGAGCCGAAGTCGGTGCGCCCGTTGCTGCCGCGCGCGTCAGCGCGCCACGATGGCATCAGCATCTGCGCTACGCTATCCCCACGCAGGAAAACCAGCCCGTCAAGCCGCCCCCGCGCCATCAGCATCCGCATCACACGCGCAAGCCCCGCCGCCGACAAACGGCAATTGCCCTGTGGACCAAACAGCGTCCCGTTGCTGCCAGGCACGTAGTCCGCACCCGCCCGCGCAACCGGGCGCTCGTTGACATAATCATCCACTTGCCCGATCCACGGCCCGGCTGGATTCCAAACCTCGCGGCCAGCAACCGTCGCGCGTTTGCGATACAGGGTGGCCACGTTGCGCAGATCTTCACTGTCAAAGTCAGCCGGATGAAAGCCGCCGCGCAACTGCAACGGGTCCAGCACCAGCCGCTTCATCAGCCGGTCGAAGCGCTCACCTGTCGCGCGCTCCATCACGGTTCCGACCACGCCCCAGGCCAGATTGCAATACTGGAAATAGGTACCCGGCGCGTTGCCGCGGTCCCACATAGCGCCCTGGCCAAACAGCCTTCCCTCGGGGGTCAACACATCCCGCATGTGCACCTTTTGCGCAGCGTCCCAGTAGTAACCGGCGTCATCACGCAATGATGACGTGTGATTGAGCAGCATGCGCAGGGTGATGGGCACCTCGGGGAACGACGGGTTGCGCAGCTGAAAGCCGAGGGCCACGCTCACATCATCGTCCAGCCGCAGCTTGCCAGCCTCTACCAGGCGCATCACACCCAGGGTGGTGATCAGCTTTGAAATTGACGCGACGCGATAGAGCGTGTCGCCGTTGGCCGGCAGACTTTTCGACGGCGCCGTGGAATCGATATGGCGATGACCAAACTGGCGCTGATAGACGATCTCGCCGTGGCGAATCGCCAGCACTGACAGGCTGGCCAACGGATGCCCTGGCGATGCCGTGATGCTCTGCAGCTCTGCGTCGAGACGCGCCGGCCACGCGCTCCCCTTAGCCGCAGCCAGCGTCGATGTGCTGACGAAAAAAGCCATCAGTATCGAGCCTAGCGCTGCCGCAGCGGCATGTCGCACGTCGCGCGGCATTAACGTCGCTACTGCCGCATGGCGCCGGCGTTGCCCGGTGCCGGTCGTGCTGGCGGCGTCACCAGCTTTGCCGCCTGGAGCACCAGCGCGTCAACCAGCGCAGCTGTTTCGGCGTCCGGCTGCCCGTCGTAGCGGGCCGGTCGATACTTCATCTGGAATGCCGCGATCACATCGCGCGTCGCACGGTCGAGGTCACCATGCTGCGGCACCAGGAAGCCGTGCGACTGCATGCGTTCCTGAAACCATTTCACGTCAGGCAACTGCTGCTGGTAACCGGGCAATTTTTGCGCGACGAGCGCAGCGTCGGGCCACAAAATCAATCCGGCATCGGCGAAGCGCTTCCAGGGAAACTTGGGACCGGGATCATTCTTGCGCGTCGGCGCGATGTCGCTGTGCCCAACCACACGATCAATACGAATTCCGTGGTCCCTGACAATCTGGCGACACAGCTCGATCACCAGATCAATCTGCTCGTCATCAAAATCCTGAAACTCCACGCCACTCGGCCCCTTGATCGGTCCGCGATTGACGATTTCAATACCGATCGAGCTGGCATTCAGCGCCGTTGCGCCTTTCCACGAACTCACACCGGCGTGATAGGCGCGGCGACTGTCGTCCACCAGACGATAAATTTTGGGGGCAGTATCGCCCTGACGATCACTCACCAGGTAGTGGCTGCTGACGGCGCCCTGCGTCAATATGCGCAGAGATCGTGGAAAGTCCTCCGCAGTGAAGTGCAGCACGAGATGTTGCACGCGACTGTCCTGACTGACCGACTGGTAACTGCTATCAATCTTCAGGCCGGTGGCACAACCGCCCAGCAGCAACAGCGGCAGCGCCACGGCGGCGAAGAGGTGACGCGAACAAACTGTCATCAACGATTCTCCAGGTTTGGCTGCTGCCCGCCAGACACGGCCCGCTGCCACGCTAGCGCCGCGGCAGCGCGATCCGCCTCGACATTGCGGAACTCAAGCGCTGTATCGACCGGCATTCTGCCGCGCATGCCCGCCTCAATCAGGGGATGCAGCTGCGCTGCGCGACCAGCAACCACAATACGTTTCGGCCCAAATCGGCCAATCATCGCGATCGCCAGCCGCGCCAGCTCGGCACCAGCGTCGAGCATTATCGCCGACGCAATTTCATCGCCGTCTGCCGGTGCGCCAAAACCTGCGCATGCCGCGACATCGATGGCCAGCATGCCAATTTCACCGCGACCGCGCTCCATCAGAAAGCGGGCCGAGTGGATCGAAGAATCGCCACCCACGACGGCAAACAGACGTCGTGCCAGCGCCGACTCGCGCCACGCACCGGGCTGCTCGTCCTCGCGTCGCCAGAGGCGGCGCAGCGCCTCGCGCCCAATCCAGTAGCCGCCACCGGCATCGTCGAGCGCGAATCCGCGACCGCCGGCCCGATGCAGCACGCCAGCGGCATCGATGAAGGCCGCAATCGAGCCAGTGCCGGCGTAGACGAGATATCCCCCGTCCGGTGCAAACGCTGCGCGATATGCGATCTCGACATCACTGACGACGGTAACCATACGCTCCGGCAACGCAAACGCCTCGGCCAGCATTGACACCAACGCCTCGCTACCGCCGCCCACGCCGGTCACGCCCGCGACCAGCGCCGTGACGCCTGGTGGCGCCACGGCAGCGCCGACCTGGCTGGCGATGCGCTGCAGCTGGCTACGCACCTCCTCGCGCCCAGTCGCCGTGTGCAGCATCGCACCGCTAAACCCGGCCGTGCTCCCCCCCGCCACCACACCGTGCGCATCCACCAGGCGCCAGCGAGCCGCCGTGCCGCCGACGTCCAGACCGAGCGCACAGGGAGCGACGCCGCCAGTCGATGTCATTGCGGCACTCCTGCTGATGACATCT
>Ga0116193_1002640_pt1 | contig 13477 bp, 12 predicted proteins | sample AD_UKC115_MetaG_FD_89892 | JGI IMG/M metagenome (GOLD analysis project Ga0116193, IMG submission 89892) | Active sludge microbial communities of municipal wastewater-treating anaerobic digesters from Hong Kong - AD_UKC115_MetaG | ecosystem: Engineered > Bioreactor > Anaerobic > Digestate... | reverse complement strand
CGCCTGAATTTTACTGGGTCGCCAGTGATTTCAGCTGCAAACGCAGGCAGATCCTTTCCGTCGAAATTGCCGGAACTCATCAGCAACAGGTTTTTGCCGGCCCAGTTCATTTGCGAAAGGCGCCCGAACAGGGCGTCGGAGTCGGTGGTGACTTCGAGGCCCTCCTGCGCAAAACCGGCAGCAACCATTTCCGGGGTGATGGGTTCCAGCTTTTTGTGTGCAACGGTGTGTGGATTGAAATACACAAACGCCACATCGGCCGCTTCCATCGCATTTTGGTAGTGGGGCAAAAACTCTTTTTTCAGCGAACTGAAGGTGTGCAACTCCATGCAGGCCACCAGTTGCCGGTCGGGAAACTGTTTTTTTACGGCGGCGGTAGTCGCTTTCAGTTTTGAAGGAGAGTGGGCAAAATCGCGGAAAACAGTGGTTTGGTCGTTTTCGGAAAGCACTTCGAGGCGGCGGGCAGCTCCGGTGAAAGTCCGGATGGCGCGGTAGAACGCTTCGTCGCTAAGCTCCAGAGCACGACAAACTTCGAGCGCTGCCGAAATGTTTTCGAGGTTGTGGTCGCCGAAAACATGGAGTCTGATCTCGCGTTCTCCCACCGCCAGATAGGTTACCTGGTCGCTCACCAGGTGCGGATGTGCGTTGTATGGAACAGCCGTTATCGCGCTGTTTTGTGCCGCAATCTCCCGCAGGTGGGGATCGCCAGCACAGTAAATCAGTTTTCCGCCGGGTTCGATGAGGGAGACGAATTTCCGGAACTGCTCCACATAATTTTCAAAAGTGGGAAAAACATTGATGTGGTCCCAGGCAATGCCGCTCAGTACGGCAATGTGGGGATGGTACAGGTGAAATTTCGGGCGCGGGTCGGTAGGCGCCGACAGGTATTCGTCGCCCTCAAAAACTGCGATCGGCGCCTCTTCGCTCAGGCCAACCATGGTTTCGAAACCGTCCAGCTGGGCGCCCACCATGTAGTCGAAATGGCGGCCATTAACCCGCAAAACGTGCATGATCATCGACGTGATGGTGGTTTTTCCATGGCTGCCGCCAATCACCACGCGGGTTTTGTTTTTGGTTTGTTCGTATAAAAATTCGGGATACGAATAGATTTTCAGTCCCAGTTCGCGGGCTCTCAGCAATTCGGGATTGTCGGCGCGGGCGTGCATGCCCAGAATGACAGCGTCCAGGGAGGAGTGGATCTTTTCCGGATTCCAGCCGGTTTCCGCAGGAAGCAGTCGGTAACTTTCCAGCCGGCTCTTCGACGGTTCAAAAATTTCGTCGTCCGACCCGGTAACTTCGTATCCTTTTTTGTGCAGGGCAATGGCCAGGTTGTGCATGGCACTGCCGCCAATGGCAATAAAATGAACCCTCATCAGATTTCGCTCAAAATTAAAGGGCTAAAAATAAACATTGCTCCCGGAGAAAATGGTGTTGCCGGCTCTTTTTCTTTTTCCGGAATAGTTGAAATGAAGCGGATGCTGCGGTCAGAAAATAACGTTTCCCTGTTTTGCATTTCTTTTAAAATCGTTAATCTTATCCCGGTTTTTTGTCATCAACCATGAACAGGAAAAAAATAACGACAACCGTTTTTAACCGGAAAACTTTGCTGATCTGGCTGGCCTTGTGCACATTTGGAATGACCGAGCTGCTGGATCGTTTCCCGGCCGCTACCGAACGGCTCTATTCGAACGGGTTGTACCGGCTGATTGCGCCGGCGCTTTCGGCGGTGAACCGGCTCGTGCCTTTTTCCCTCGGCGATCTGTTTTATCTGCTGCTTTTGCTGCTCCTGCCGGTGTTGTTGGCGTTGTTGTTCCTGCGGAGGATCCGGTTTTCTGTTTTTCTGCTGACCATTCTGAACACGCTGGCAGCGGTTTACCTGCTTTTTTACTGGCTTTGGGGGTTTAATTACTATCGCCCCGAACTGAACCAGCGGCTTGGGATTACCCACCGGAAGGTGGCGCCCGGCGATTTTGGGAAGGTGCTGGAAACGATTGTGAAGCGGTTAAACGCCGAATATGTTGCCTTTGACCGGTTCGACGCAGAAAAAATTGATGCCGCCCTGGAGCTTTCCTATCGGCAGTCGGCATCGTTTCTGAAGCTGCATTATCCGGCCGGAAGCCGGCGTCCCAAGCCAATCCTGTTCAGCGATTTTTTTGCACAGGCAGGTATTTCCGGATATTTTGGGCCTTTCTTCAACGAAGTGCACCTCAACAGTCACCTGCTTCCACAGGAATACCCCGTCGTTCTGGGGCATGAAAAAGCCCACCAGTTTGGCATTACCAGCGAAGCCGAAGCCAATTTTTACGGCTGGTTTGCCTGTGCCAACAGCGAAAACCGCCAGCTCCGCTACAGCGGCTACCTCTATCTGCTGCAGTATTTTTTGTGGTATTCGCGTACTAACGACGAGATTCCGAAATTGAAGGTTAAACCCCGGCCGGAGGTTGTTGCCGACCTGGTCCGGATAAAAAATCACTGGAAGAGTCTGCGCAACGAGACCATGGATGAAATTTCGGGGCAGGTAAACGATGCTTATCTCAAAACCAACAAGGTGGAAAAAGGGATAGAAGATTACCGTGGGGTAGTGGGGTTTGTGATGGACTTTATGACCGATCCCAAACAGCGGCGCAACCCGGAATTGAAGAGGCTTTTCACGAAGTAAGCCCGGGTTAACCAGCTTTGCTTCTCAAATTTGCATTAATTTGGCCCAATAAACGGATAAAAATGGCAACAGACCTGGTAACCGTCAATCTGCAGCCACTTGGAAAAACGGTGACCGTCAACAGCGGCACTTCGCTGGTGGATGTGCTGCACGAATACGGAGTTGAGTTTCCGTGCGGTGGAAAAGGAATTTGTGGAAACTGCCGGGTGAAACTTCTGCGCGGCCGGCTGAAAGCCGATCGGAACCAGCAGGAGAGGCTCGGTAAACTTCATTTGTCCGACGAATGGCGGCTGGCCTGCTTCTGTTCGGTCGATTCGGATATTACCCTGGAGATTGCACAGCTGGAATCGATCATCCTGGCCGATAACACGCCGTTTGAATTTTGTCCGGGTGAAGGGTGTGGAATTGCTGTTGATGTGGGCACCACCACGCTGGTCGCCCAGCTTCTCGATCTGCAGACCGGCGCGGTGCTTGATGTTGTTACCGCGCTGAACCCGCAAACCCGCTTCGGCAGCGATGTGATTTCGCGCATCCAGAGCGGATTGGAAGGTAACGCCGGCGCGATGTGCCGTCTGATTCGCGAAAAAATCGGGGAGATGAATGCGTCGTTGCTGGCCGGAAGGTCGCTTGAAGTGAGCAAGATCGTGCTGGTCGGAAACACGGCCATGCATCATCTGTTTGGCGGTTTCGACCTTGCGCCGCTCTCTTTTTTTCCTTTTGAATCACCCCGCCTCTCTGCCCAGATTTTTACTCCTGAAGAACTGGAATGGAAAATCCCCGGAAATCCCTCCGTCACTTTTTTCCCATCCATCGGCAGTTTTGTAGGAAGCGACATCCTGGCCGGGATTGCCGCCACCCGCATGACCGAACGCCCGGAGTTTACGGTTTTGATTGACCTGGGAACCAACGGGGAGATCGCCTGCGGTAACCGGGACGGAATTCTGTGCGCCTCCACGGCTGCCGGTCCGGCTTTCGAAGGAGCTTCCATCAGTCAGGGAATGCGGGCGGCTACCGGCGCTATTTCGTCGGTCTCCTTCGGAAATGGCGGTCTCTGCTGCACGGTTATCGGAAATACCGCTCCGCTGGGAATTTGCGGCAGTGGACTGGTTGATGCAATAGCCGGGCTGATTGAAGAGAGAAAGATCGGGGAGTTTGGCGAGATTCTCACCGGTGAAGAGAAACTGCTGCTGCAGCATCCGGTTTATCTCAGCCAGCAGGATATCCGCGAGTTTCAGCTGGCGAAGGCAGCGGTGGCTACCGGCGTTTCCATTTTGCTTTCGCACCTGGGAATTACTTTCAGCCAGGTGGACCAGGTTTTTATCGCCGGAGGATTCGGGAATTACCTGCGGGCGGAGAATCTGGTGAAAACAGGCATCGTGGAGACGGATGCTTCCAAAATTGTAAAAGTAGGTAACACGGCCCTGATTGGCGCCAAAATGTTTTTGTTTGAAGAACCGGGGTATGCAGACCAGATCCGCAGGAAAACCTGCCATCTTAACCTGGAGTCTGATCCGCTGTTCCAGGAGATCTATATTGAAAAGCTGCAGCTGTATTGAGGGCTGTTGGCCGTAACTGTCAGGCGGGTTGTGCAACCGGTACGGGAAAGCAGAAGGCGCCGGGAGCTCCTCCGGTTATTCGCAGGTGCATCGGTGCAGGCAATCCACAATCTGACTCAGGATATCATGTTTCAGGTAATAGTAGGTGTTTTTCCCTTCGCGGCGCGAACACAACACGCCTTTGTCTTTCAGGATTCCCAGGTGGTGAGACGTTGTAGATTGTTCGATGCCCAGTAATTCGTGGATTTCGGTAACGGTTAATTTTTTCCCACCCTCCAGATGTTTCAGGATGGCAATCCGCATCGGGTGAGCGATTGCTTTCAGCATGCTGGAAGCCAGTTCCAGCCGGTCAATGTCCAACTCCTTGATATCTACCATTTCGTCATCTTAAAAAATACAAATATATAAATATTTAGGTTTTGTTTTTCGGACTAAAAATTTGTATTGATTATAAATAAGGGAAGATCAGCCAGGTGTGGCACTTTTCTATTTTGCGTTAAAAAATGGAAGTGGCCGTTATTTTTCGTTATTTTGGCAACAATGCTACCGGCAAGATGTTAAACATGCCGGAGGGAATTAGCAATTCGTTCCATAACGGAAAAACTTCCATTTTAGGAGGAAAACGGATGACATCCTTGGAGATAATTAAAGCGCCTATTGCCGGCGAACTAAAAGATTTTGAGCCCTATTTCCGGAATTCGCTGAAAAGCGATGTGCCATTGTTGAGCACGATCCTGAACTATGTTTATCGTACCAAAGGGAAGCAGCTGCGGCCAATGTTTGTATTTCTGTCGGCCAAGCTTTTTGGTGAAACCAATGAGTTTTCGCAGCTGGCGGCCTGTTCGGTGGAGCTGTTGCATACGGCCACCCTGGTGCACGACGATGTGGTGGATGAGTCGTACGAACGGCGCGGACTCTTTTCGGTCAATGCCCTGTGGCGGAACAAACTTGCGGTGTTGGTTGGCGACTTTATCCTGGCCAGAGGATTGTTGCTGCAACTCGAAAACCGGCGGTACAATTTTCTGCATCTTATTTCGCGGGCAGTTCAGGATATGAGCGAGGGGGAAATCCTGCAAATCAAAAAAAGCCGGAAACTGGATATTGATGCCGAAACCTACTTCGAGATCATCCGCAAAAAAACGGCTTCTCTCATCGCCACCAGTATGGCTATCGGAGCAGCTTCGGTAACCGAAGATCAGGAGCTGGTGGAAAAAATGTACCGGATCGGACAGGATGCCGGCATCGCCTTCCAGATTAAAGATGACATTTTCGACTACCAGGAAAAGGGTATTATCGGGAAACCTATCGGGAACGACATCAAAGAGAAGAAGATCACCCTGCCGCTGCTTTTTCTGCTCAACAATTCAAATCCTGCCGAACGAATGCGTATTCTGCGCCTCATCCGGCGGAAAAATAAAAACACGGCAGCGGTTCGGGAGCTGATAAAACTGGTGGTTGATAGAGGCGGTATTGAATATGCCACCCAGAAGATGAATGAGTTCCGGGAAAAAGCCATTGAAGGACTTCTTGAATTTCCGGAATGTGAAGCCCGTCAATCGCTTATTGAACTGATGAATTACATTTCCGACCGCAAAAAATAGTTTATTTCAAAAAGAGCCGGATTCCAGGTTGATTTTTACGGCTGCCAGATAATCTTCGCGGCGTTTGGCTTTTTTGATCCGCTTAAACGTTTTGCGGGGATCCGGAAAAGCAAAAGAAAAATAACTCCAGAATTGCTGCATTTTAACAATCTCCTGGCGTGAAGGGGCCAGCCGTTCCGAATAAGCCTCGAACAGATCGTCGTGAAAAGCCTGCAGCCGCTGCCTTTTTTCTTCGGGCGCCGTAAGGGTTCCGCAAATCTCTTCAGCCAGAAAAGGATTCATCAGAATTCCCCGGCCGAGCATCCAGCCGGTGAGGGGAGGGAAAAGCTGCTGTTTGCGCCGGAAATCTTCCACCGAAAAAATATCGCCGTTGTAAATCAGCCGGTGGGGGGTGTTTTCTGCAACGGTCCGGAAGAGCGCTTCGTTTACCGTCCCTTTGTAAAGCTGGCTGGCCAATCGCGGATGGTAGATCATCTCTTTAAGCGGAAAGTTGTTCAGGACCTCCAGTATTGCGGGGAGTTCGGATTCCTCCTGCAGCCCGGTCCGGAATTTTACCGACACCTCCATCTCCGGTATTTCAAAGGCCGCCTCCAGGATTTTTTTCACCTCCTGCGGTTGCGGGAGCAGTCCGGCGCCCCGGCCGCGGCGGGTTACCATCGGATAAGGACAGCCCAGGTTGAGGTTTACCTCGCGATATCCGTACGTTGTCAGTAAGGTTGCCAGGCTGATCATTTCGCCGGCCTCTTTCACCAGTACCTGCGGAACGGTCCGAACCGGCGAAGGGTTGTTCCCGGGAAGGATTTCGCGTAGCTCCCTTTTGGGCACTTCGCCGCCCTGAAGGGAGAGGTAGGGGATAAAGCAGGCTTCAATTCCTCCGAAATGACGAAGGAAAACCATCCGGAAAGTAAAGTCGGTAAAGCCCTGTAGCGGAGCAAGGTACAGCATAGTGACATTGAAATGGCGGTAAAAATAAGAAAATCGCCCGACAGGCGAACGCCCGGATTTTGTATATCTTTGCCGTGGTTTAAAGAAAAACCATGACAACGGCAGTAGTTTTTCAGCGCGATACGATGTTTACGGAGCATCTCCGGGAGATTGACCCTCTTCCGGTTGCGGAACTGGTGTTACAGGATGCGGAGACCGGCGGGCAGCATTTTCAGGGAGATACTGTCCAGGCTGTTGTCCGGACGGCACCCACCATTCACCAGGTACGTTATCGTCAATGGCGGGAGGAGCAAAAACTGCTGATCGATACCTCGCGGTTTATTCAGCCCCGTTTTGATCCCGGGTTATTGAACACCGAACGGGTGGTGCGCGATCTGAAACTTCCGTCGCGTGAGGTCAGTTCCGTTTCGACCGACTGGCTGACCATTGCCCTGGTTGTTTCGCTGGTGCTTTTTACCTCGGTGCGGCACAGCTTTGGCAAATATCTTTGGAACCTGTTTCAGTCAGTGCTGAACTATCCTGCCGCCTCGCGCATGTTTCGCGAGCGGAACCTGGCGCTGTTACAGGGCGCTTTTCGTCTCGACCTCTTTTTTTATATCATCCTGGCCGTTTTTGTTTTTCAGTTGGCCAACTGGTTTCTGCCTTATCTGCCGGTCAGCGGCATTTTATTGTTTTTAGTCAGCCTGGCGTGTGTGATCGTCTATTTTTTTCTCAAGCGCACTGCTTACGCCTTTCTGGGACAGCTGACCGAAGCAACAGCCGAAGCCGGCGAATTTCTTTTTAATATGGGGAACTACAACAAAGTGCTGGGAATCTCGCTTTTCCCGATCGTTGCCCTGGCAGCATATGCGCCGGTTGCCTCGCCGCAACTGTTTCTGATTGCGGGGCTTATTTTGGCCGCCCTATTTTATTTGCTGCTGCTTTACAGAGGGTTTTCGATTTTAATCAAAAAACAATTTCCGATATTTTATCTCTTTTTGTACCTTTGTACCCTTGAATTTTTGCCCTTACTCCTGATCTTGAAAATGGTGACGGTGTAAAAACAGGGCAGGTTAATCTTAAAATAGCAAAGCGTTGAAAGTAAAGACGATCCTTGTTTCGCAGCCTGAACCGGCTACTGCCAAGTCGCCTTATTCCGAGTTGGCCGAAAGTACCAGCGTGAAAATCGATTTTCGTCCTTTCATTCAGGTGGAAGGTGTTACATCCAAAGAATTTAGGCAGACCCGTATCCAGATACTGGATCACTCGGCTGTTTTATTTAACAGCCGCACCTCTATCGATCATTTCTTCCGAATTGCCCAGGAATTGAGGATTACTGTTCCCGATTCCATGAAATATTTTTGTATTTCGGAAGCTACTGCTTTTTATCTGCAGAAGTATATTGTTTACCGGAAACGGAAGATCTTTTACGGGAACGGTACCATGAGCGACCTGCTGGATGTAATGAAAAAGCACAAGGATGAAAAATACCTGGTGCCCCTCTCCGATATTCACAAACAGGAGATCCCCGGAATGCTGGAAAAGGGTGGTTTTAAATTTACCGAAGCGATCCTCTACAAAACCGTCAGTTGCGATCTTTCAGATCTGAAAGAGGTCAATTACGACATTCTGGTCTTCTTCAGCCCGTCAGGAATCAAATCGCTGTTGCAAAACTTTCCCGATTTCGAACAAAACGACACCCGGATTGCCTGTTTTGGGCCTACCACCGCGCAGGCTGTTCGCGAAGCAGGTCTGCGGCTCGACATTGAAGCCCCCACTCCCGAGGCCCCCTCGATGACGATGGCCCTGGAGCAATACATTAAAAAAGTCAACAAAATAAAATAATTGGCAGAAAAATTTAACTTTGAAAGGCTGGCCTTGTCGCCGGCCTTTTTTGTTGCAGCACCATGAAGACGGCGGCCCGTTTTACCCTCGGTAAAGAAGAGAGGCTCAAAAGCCTCAAAGAGATCTCCCGGCTTTTTGCCGAAGGGGAAAGTTTCCTCGTTTACCCGCTTAAAGTCGTTTTTGCCGAGTCGGTCGTGGAAAGCCCCGTGCCGGTACAGGCGGCCTTTTCGGTGAGCAAGAAAAATTTTCGGCGGGCAGTGGAGCGAAACTGGCTGCGGCGAAGGATGAAAGAGGCCTACCGCCTGCAAAAACCAGCTTTTGCGAAAACCATGTCCCCGCGGAAAATTTCGGTTATGTTTGTCTACATCGCGCGCGAAAAATTGGAATTTCCGGTCATTGAAAAAGCAATGAAAACTGCCCTGAAGAAACTTTCCAAACCAATCTGAGGGGATCGCTTCTGCTGTTTATTGGGTGAACAGGACAATCTTCCTTTTCAAAATCATGTTTTTTTCGTTATTTGCAGAAACCGAAACGGAGCCGAAACGAGAGGCGGAGTGTTTCCGTGCGCCAATCTCTGCGGGTTCTGTCAGGCAATAAAAAGTGCCTCGTTGAAATGGGGTGAAACGGATGAGATTTCAAAAATTTCAGAAATATAATTAAATACGAAAACCGATGAAAAAACTTTTTTTTACTGTGTTGGGGCTGTTCCTCCTTGTTACCACATTTGCACAGCCCGTCAGAAAAGAGATAGTATTGCCCAACCTGCCCGGATACGAAACTTTAAAATGTGACTTTCACATGCACACCGTTTTTTCGGATGGCAGTGTGTGGCCCACCGTTCGTGTTGAGGAAGCCTGGGTGGAGGGGCTCGACGCCATTTCGATAACCGACCACCTGGAGTACACTCCTAAAAAAGAGTATTTACCGGTCAACCACAATGCGCCATTCGCCATTGCCCAGCGGGCAGCCGAGCAGGCCGGGTTGATTCTGATTAAGGGCACCGAAGTCACCAAATCGATGCCTCCCGGTCATTTCAACGCCCTGTTTGTGAAAGATGCCGAGAAAATATTCAATACCGATTATAAAGCAGCCTTGCGCGAAGCCAAAAATCAAGGAGCATACATTATCTGGAACCATCCGGGGTGGATTGCCCAGGCCCCCAACGGAGCCAAATGGATGGATGCACACCAGGAGCTGTATGAGGAAAAATTGTTTTCGGCTATCGAAGTGGTGAACCATAACGAGTGGTATCCCGAAGCGCTCGATTGGGCGATCAGCAAAAATCTGACGGTGATGAGCAACTCCGATGTACACGATCCGGTTCCGGCTTATCTGGCCCGCGAAGGGATGGCCCACCGCCCCATCACCCTGGTTTTTGCCAAAGAGCGTACGGCCGAAGCTATCCGCGAAGCGCTGGAAGCCGGACGAACCCTGGGATGGCTCAACAACCTGGTTTTTGGAAAGGAAGAGTGGCTGACGCAGCTGTTTTCGGCCTGCGTAACCACCAGCAAGCCGGTTTTTTCCAGCGACAAAAATATCAATGTGAAGCTGACCAACCTCAGCGATCTTCCTTTTGAGCTGATCAATAAAGAGAAAGAGAACCAGGTGGTTCAGCTGCCGGCCCACAGTTCGGTGATGCTTACGTTGCCCAAAGAGGCACCTGCCAGGGTTTACAAGGTCAAAAACCTGTTCAGCGGTTCGGCCTCCAATCTGGAGGTGACCATCCGGCCCGCAAAATAGTCACGCCCAATTATCAGCGTCAGTTTATGGATCCGGAAATTTTGAAAAAGATGGAAGCCCTGCTTGCCGAAGCAGGCGAAGCGATTCTGTCGGTTTACGGACAGCACCAGGTGGGGCTCGAATGGAAGGCCGACCACTCGCCGGTTACCCTTGCCGACCGGCTTTCGAGCAGGATCATCAACCGCAGGCTGGCCGCTCTTTTTCCTGAAATTCCGGTGATTGACGAAGAGAATGAGGCGCCTCCCTTTTCTGTCAGGAAGGAGTGGCCGCGTTTTTTTCTGCTCGATCCGCTTGACGGCACCAAAGAGTTCCTCAAAAAAAACGGGGAGTTTTGTATCAACCTGGCGCTGATGGAGAACAACCTGCCGGTCGCCTCCTGGATTTACCATCCGGTGGGGCGGCGGGGGTGGTTTTGCCAGAAAGGGAAAACCATCGCAACTTTCGGCGAACAAGCGGCGGTGCTGCCGCAACCACACTCAGACGTACTGGTAGCCGTTACCAGCCGTTCGCACCTTTCGCCCGAAATTTCCGGCATCCTTCAACGGATGGGGGCACTTCATCCGCTTGAAATCCGGGCAACAGGCAGTTCGCTGAAACAGGTGCAGATTGCCCTGGGGGAAGCCGATCTCTACCTGAGCGGCAGCGGAACTTCGGAATGGGATACCGCCGCCGGGCACCTGATGGTCGAAAACAGCGGCGGAAGGGTTACGGCCTGGGACTTGTCGACACCGCTGCTTTACAACAAAACCCGGTTGGGAAACCCCCGGTTTGTGATGCTCAGCAAACGGTTTATGAACAGCACGTGGCTGCACGACCTGAGGGTAATCCTGCAGGAATCGGCTGGCGACCCAAGTTGCTGACAACCGGTTGTGTAAAACTTCTGAGCGGGAGGTCCGGTTCGGAAAAGGGTTTTATATATTTTAGCTAATTGAAATGTAATTTAAACGCAATGAAAAAGGTAGGTTTTTTGATTTTAATCGTCGGGGTAATGCTGGCCTCGTGTAAATCGACGAAAAAGGCGGCCCAAACTCCGTTTGAACCGGCTACACAGCAAACAACAACCACTACTGCCGCCCCTAAAGTTTTTTCGGTGCCTGAGGCCAAAGAAACAGCGCCGGCGGCTACCAGCGATAAACCGATTTCTGTCAGAAAAGAATCTATTTCGTTTACCCAGCCCGAAGACCAGACCCAGAACAGCTTTTTTGTGATCATCGGATCTTTCAGCAGCCTGGACAACGCCAAAAATTTCCGGCAGACGTTGATTTCCGAAGGTTTTACGCCAATCATCCTGCAAAGCGGAACCGGTTATTACCGGGTTTGTGTCGACTCTTTCAAAAATGAAGCTTCTGCCCGCCAGCGGGTACAGCAGATCAGGCAGGGATACCCGAAGTATGCCGACGTTTGGCTGCTTATCAAGGAATAAAAGGACCGGCCGGAGCGGCTTCCGCTCTTCCGACGGAAAAGATGCAAGGTGAAAGTAACGCCTTGCATTTTTTTTGCCGGCACTTTTTTGTTAAAAAACACAAAAATCCCGCAACCGCACTTCACGAGAGGCGAAAAGCAACAAAAAAATCTTTTACTTCGCTGAAATCAAGTTACATTTGTAACCATTCGCAACTGGAACATACGGATTAAGCCATGAAAAAAGAACAAACCACCGACGATAAGCAGCGGTTACTCGACGAACGTTACCTGAAAATGGCCACCATCTGGGCACAGAACTCTTACTGCAAAAGGCGGCAGGTAGGTGCCTTGCTGGTGAAAGACAAAATGATCATTTCTGACGGGTATAACGGCACTCCGGCAGGTTTCGAAAATGTTTGCGAAGATGAAAACGGCCAGACCAAACCCTACGTGCTGCATGCCGAAGCCAATGCCATTACCAAAGTGGCCAAATCCGGCAACAGCAGCGAAGGCGCTACCCTCTATGTCACCTCTTCGCCATGCCTGGAGTGCTCCAAACTGATTATCCAGGCTGGTATCAAACGGGTGGTGTTTACCGAAAATTACCGGATCGAAGACGGCATTAACCTGCTGCGACGTGCCAAAATTGAAGTGGTTCAGGTGGATATTGACCTTTCCAAATAGTGAAAAAAGATGAATAAAAGATTTGTAATATATGTTCCGCTGTTGTTGTCGGTAGCCTTGGTTACCGGCCTTTTTATCGGCAATTCGCTGAACCGGAACAGCCAGGCCGTGTTTAATCTCTCCCGCTTAAACCAGGGCAACAAGCTCAGCTCCATCATTGAGCTGATCCAGACGGCCTATGTAGACAGTGTCAACACCAAAGAGATCGTCGAGAAGACCATTCCCGACCTGCTGAAAAACCTCGATCCGCACACCAGCTACATCCCTGCCAGCGACATGCAGGAGGTGGAGGAGGAGATGCATGGCAATTTCTCCGGAATCGGCGTGCAGTTCAGCATTCAGGAAGATACCGTTATGGTGGTTGATGTGATTTCGGGCGGCCCGTCGCACAAGCTGGGGATCCTGGCCGGCGACCGCATTGTTACGGTCAACGATTCGGTGATTGCCGGCGTTAATATCCGCAACGAACAGGTGCTGAAACTTCTGCGGGGAGAGAAGGGCACTAAGGTGAAGGTTGGCATCCAGCGAAAAGGGTTTCCCAAACTGTTTGATTTTGAAATAACCCGGGGTGATATTCCGATCTACAGCGTCGATGTTTCTTATATGATCGACAATGAAACCGGTTTCATCAAAGTGAGCCGGTTTGCCGAACAGACCTACGAAGAGTTTATGGCCGGCATGGAAAAACTCGATAAGGCGGGAGCCCAAAAGGTAATCGTCGACCTGCGCGGGAATCCCGGCGGGTACCTCATGGCGGTCATCCGGATGGTCGATGAGTTTTTGCAAAAAGGAGAACCGATCCTCTTCACGCAGGGAAAATTTCAACCCAAGAAGATTTACAACGCCACGGCCCGCGATACCTGGGACAATAAAAAGGTTTTTGTGCTGATCGACGAGTTTTCAGCCTCGGCCAGTGAAATTTTTGCCGGCGCCCTTCAGGACAACGACCGCGCCATTGTGATCGGACGCCGTTCGTTTGGCAAAGGACTGGTGCAGGAGCAGATTCCTTTCTCCGACGGATCGGCAATCCGGCTGACGGTGGCACGCTACTACACCCCCAGCGG